>Ga0256404_1007977_pt1 | contig 16274 bp, 13 predicted proteins | sample RumenRJG_01DNA_FD_185990 | JGI IMG/M metagenome (GOLD analysis project Ga0256404, IMG submission 185990) | Bovine rumen microbial communities from Lethbridge, Alberta, Canada - RJG_01 | ecosystem: Host-associated > Mammals > Digestive system > Stomach > Rumen | place: Canada: Alberta | collected...
GTTAGCGGCAGTCGTGATCGGACTCTATATTTTGGCTACGAAGCATAAGCTCAGGTTTAATCCGACCGTACTTGTAGGCGCCATTTCCATGGCAGGCGTGACGACTCTGTACTCGATCGCCAACAAGCTGACCACAGCAGGCAACACGATCATCCTGCAGTATACAGCGCCGATCTGGATCGTGATCCTGATGTTTCTGATCTTCGGCCGGAAACCTTCACGGTCAGCACTCATTTCCATCCTGATCGTCTTCGCGGGAATCCTCTGCTTCTTCTTTGAGGGGCTCTCCACGGGAAAGTGGCTGGGCGACCTGCTGGCACTTTTGTCAGGCATCTTCTATGCGGGAGTTTTCATGCTGAACAGCTTTGAGAAGGGGGACGCGCTGTCTTCGGTGTTCTTCGGACAGCTCGCCTGCGGGATCTTCCTGTCGCCGCTTGTCCTTCGGGAGACCGTATTTACTGCTCCGGTTCTGCTTTCAGTCTTTCTGCTGGGCGCAGTCCAGGTGGGTCTGGCGTATATCTTCTTCACGACGGGCACCAAATACACTGATCCTGTCACAGCTTCCATCATCAATGCATTGGAGCCGATCCTCAATCCCATCCTGGTCGCCGTTTTCTACGGAGAGATGCTTGGAAAGCTTTCCCTTGTCGGTGCGGTTATCGTGCTTGCCGGGATCCTGTATTATAACCTGCGCATCACCATGTCCCCTGCTCAGGGAGACTGAACGCCATCCCGTGATTTAGTACACAGCATTTAGGAATCAGGCTTTTTATATGAAAAACACAAATAAAGACTTCGCCTTATCCGCCGCCATGGTCATCGCAAGCGCAGTGCTATGGGGCTTGTACGGCACTTTCGTGACAATACTGAGTTCAATGGGACTGTCCGGCAACGCACTCGTATTTCTTCGTATGTTTGCCACCTCAGTCCCGGTGGGTTTACTGATCGGCATGACGGACCGTTCCGCCTTCAGGGTGCGGCTCGCAGATATACCGCTCTTTATCGCCAACGGGCTGCTCAGCCTTCTCTTTTTCACAGCCTGTTACACTGCGGCCATCAAAGTCACCAAAATAGCGACCGCCGCCGCCCTTCTCTACACCGCGCCGGCCATTGTCATGGTGCTCTCCGCGATTCTGTTTAGCGAGCGCATGACAGCCCGCAAAGTGCTCTGCTGCCTGCTCGCGGTCATCGGCTGCGCTTTTGCTTCCGGTATTGGCGGAGAACTGTTTGCAGGTTCCTCTTCCGGTACTCTGATCACCCCTGCGGGACTGCTGCTGGGGCTGGGCGCAGGCCTGGGCTACGCGCTGTACAGCATTTTCAGCCGCTTTATTTTGAACCGCGGTTACTCCGTATACACAAATGTTTTCTATAGTTTCGGCGTCGCTATGCTGGGATTCTTCAGCCTCTCCTGCTTTGACGGGAGCATCGGCCAGGCATTCGAAGACCCTGCCAGAACGGCGCTCGCCCTTCTGTGCGGGCTTCTCACCGGAAGCCTCGCCTATGTCCTGTATACAGCCGGAATGAAGGGCATGGAGACCTCCAGGGCCGCCCAGCTCACCACCATTGAGCCTGTCACGGCAGCGATCCTGGGCAGCGTTCTCTTTCACCAGCCGCTCTCCGTATGGGAGATCCTTGGAATCGTGATGGTAGTCGGATCAGTCGTGATGATGAACAGCGGAGACTGACAACTTGCAGAGATGTTGAAAGATGCGGGTTCAATGTCCTGCTGCGTTTTCCAAAGTTGTTTTTTCCTCTCAAAAAGCATATCATTTGTTTTACTACACATTTTACGGAAAAGAGGTACACTCAATGTCCTGCACAACACTTCTGATCGGCAAAAAAGCCAGTTACGACGGTTCCACCATGATCGCGCGCAACGACGACGCTTCCGCCGGCCACTTTACTCCCAAAAAACTTACGGTAGTTCTGCCCGAGCAGCAGCCGCGGCACTACGTTTCCGTCATCAGCCGTGTCGAGATCGATCTTCCCGACAATCCTATGCGCTACAGCGCGGTGCCCAACGCCCTCGAAGGCGAAGGAATCTGGGCCGGCGCCGGCGTTAATGCCGCTAACGTAGCGATGACTGCCACAGAGACTATCGCATCCAACGAAAGAGTCCTGGGCGCGGATCCTCTGGTCGTCTATCATCCTGCCACGGGGGAAACTCCTATGCAGCCCGGCGGGATCGGTGAAGAAGACCTCGTCACCATCGTTCTGCCTTACATCCGCAGCGCTCGCGAAGGCGTCCTGCGCACCGCATCTCTCCTCGAGAAATACGGCACCTATGAGATGAACGGCATGGCCTTTGCCGACGCCAATGAGATCTGGTGGTTGGAGACCCTCGGCGGCCACCACTGGATCGCCAAAAGAGTGCCCGACGACCGCTACGTCGTAAATCCCAATGAGTCCGGCATCGACAGTTTCGACCTGGAAGACGCTTTTGGTGCGGGAACCGATCATCTGTGCAGTGCTGATCTGAGAGAGTTTATCGCGGACAACCATCTTGACCTTTCTATGAATGGAAGGCTTGATTCCGAGCTTAATCGCAAGATTGGCCCCGGGAAAGGTTTCAATCCCAGAACAGCTTTCGGCACACAAAGCGACGCGGACCATGTATATAACACGCCCCGCGCGTGGTTTATTCTCCGCCATTTTAACCCCCGCAGCGCAAAATGGGACGGCCCTGACGCCGATTTCGGCCCCTGTGACAATGACCTCCCCTGGAGCATGGTCCCTGAGCGCAAGATCACCGTGGAGGACGCCAAATACGTTCTCTCCAGCCACTTCCAGGGAACGCCCTACGATCCCTACAACGAATGCGGCGATCTCTCCATGCGCGGCGCCTACCGCTCTATCGGCGTCAACAGGACAGATTTCCTCGCTCTGCTTCAGCTGCGGCCCTATGTGCCTCAGGCTGTTCGGGCTGTCGAGTGGCTGACCTTCGGATCTAACGTATTCAACACTTTCGTGCCTTTTTATACGAACACAGAGAAAGTGCCGGCCTATCTTGCTACTACAGAGGAACAGGTCGACACCGGCAGTTTTTATTGGAACTGCAGGCTGATCGCGGCGCTCGCCGACGCGCAGTACAAGCTCTGCAAGATCCATGTTGAGCGCTACCAGATCAAGACCATGGCTGAGGCTCACCGGATCCTGAACCAGGCGGATCGTCTGGTCGGTGAGCTGCTTGAAGTCAGTGCTGATCCGCAGGCCGTCATTGATTCTGCAAACGAGGCGCTGGCAGAGATGCTGCAGAAACAAACTTCCGATGTCCTCGGCAAGGTTCTGCATGAGAGCAGCAACAAGATGAAAAATGCGTATGCCAGGTCTGACGCGTGAAGTAGTGACCTGGGAGGGGCGCATCTTGCGCTTTACTGGGAAGGGGCGCATCTTGCTGATTAATCAGCAAGAGCCGCCCCTTCTTTTTGTCTCAAATTCATGCTTTTTAGTGGGCTGTCCCATCGGATTTAGTTGAATCGGAATATGGATGGAGCCCATTTGGGCGTTTTATAGCTTGCTCTCCATCGGATACGATTAAAGCCCATTTGTGGATGGAGCCCATTTGGGCGTTTTTTAGCTTGCTCTCCATCGATTTAAGCCAAGGCCTCGATTTGGGCGGTAAGTTTGTATATGCTAATACCATCCGATTTAACGACAACCCGATGTCGGTGGAGAGTTTGTGCCAAACAAGCTTTTCAAACACCATCGCATTTGACGACAAGACGATATCGGTGGAGAATTTGTGCCAAACAAGCATTTTCAGCCCCATCCGATTTGACGGCACCCCGAAATCGGTGGAAAATTTGTGCTCGGACAAGCTCCAAAAACAAACAAGCATTTCCCCCACCACAAAAAGATCGGCCGAAACATCTGATCCTTAGAAAAGCCAGATGTTTCGGCCTACGTACTATTGTCAACTTAACAGGAGAAAATCCTCCGTATCAGCCTATGCCAGAATCTCCATAAACGCGCGGGCTTTCTCCATCGCGTCATCTCCGCCCAGAACTGCGCTGCCTGCGACGATCGTGTCTGCACCGGCGTCCAGCACTGTTTTGACATTGTTTACCTTGATGCCGCCGTCCACCTCGATGCGGAGCGCAGGATTGTTCCTGTTCGCTTCCTCGCGGATCGCGCGGATGCGGTCCAGGGACTCGGGGATGAATTTCTGTCCGCCGAATCCGGGCTCCACCGACATGACCAGTACCAGGTCAACGAACGGGATGAGGGGCTTAAGTACTTCCCAGGGAGTCTTGGGCTTTATGGAAATGCCCGCTTTCATACCGGCTTCGTGTATCTTGTTAATGAGACGGGTCGCTTCCTCGATAGCCATATCAGGATCGTTGATCCCTCCGTATGCGAAAGCGCCGCCGGGCATCACCTCGTAATGGAAGGTGAGCATCTGTGCGCCGCCCTTCGCGACCGCTTCAACATGGTCAGCAGGGTTATACACCATCAGGTGCGCGTCCACAAACAGGTCCGAGATCGAGGAGACGCTGCGCATCACAGGCTCTCCGAATGAGATCTCCGGCACGAAATGGCCGTCCATAACATCGAAATGGACCCATTTGGCGCCGCCTTCCTTAATTGCATCGAGCTGCTGTTTGAGCCGTCCGAAATCTGCCGACAGTATAGAAGGAGCTAAAATATTCATCTGTCTTCCTTTCTCTTCTCCACTTGGCATTAAGTCACTCTGCGAAGTCTCACTTGATCGGAGCGTCAGCGTATCCGTAGTCTCTCTCGATCTGTGTGATCATATCAACTCTGTTCGCATGACGGCCGCCCTGCTCTTCCGCTTCAAAGAAATTGTCAACGATCATCTTGGCCAGCTCTGTGCCTACGACGCGCTGTCCCATAGCGATGATCTGGCAGTGGTTGTGCTCCTTGACCATCTTGGCTGTAAAGCAGTCCGAGCAGACGCCCGCGCGGATGCCGGGCACCTTGTTGGCTGCAAGAGAAATGCCGACGCCGGTGCCGCACACCAGAACGCCCTTGTCAATATCGCCGCGGCGGATCGCCTCAGCTACTTTCCTGCCCGCGATGGGATAATCCACCTTCTGATCCGGGCTGTAAGCGCCGAAATCCACACACTCATATCCCTTTGATTTCAGATGCTCGAACAGAACTGATTTAAGTTCGATCGCGGCGTGGTCACTTCCAAATCCTATTTTCATTATTAACCTCCCGGCAGCTGTCTTTTCCATCGATTGTCGCTATCCCAGTGTCTCAGCCGCCCCAACACACTGAATGTACCCTAAGATGTTTCCGCTTAGATCATCAGACCGACAGATCCTCAAGGATCTCATACATATACTTCAGTCCCTCGGTCATACCGCCCTTCATGCTCAGCGCCTCATCCACATCGTAGTCCACGAAGTTTCCGTTCTTGTAGGCCACGATCCGGTTGGTCTTCCCTTCGCACAGGAGATCTACTGCCTTCGCTCCCATAACAGAAGCGTAAACTCTGTCGCGGCAGGTAGGCGTTCCGCCTCTCTGGATATAGCTCAGGATCGTCGCGCGGACGTGAATTCCGCTGATCGCCTGAATGCGCTTGGCCATCTTGCTGGTATCTCCCACGCCTTCGGCATTGATGATGATATTGTTCTTCTTGCCGTTCTCACGATGCTTGGCAATGGTCTTCATGATCTTGACTTCATTATAGTCGTAAGTCTCAGGAATGACAACCGACTCCGCGCCGTTGGCAATGCCGCACCAGAGCGCAATGTAGCCCGCATTCCTGCCCATGACCTCGATCATACTGCACTTCTCGTGTAAGGAGGCTGTATCCCGGATGTTGTCCGTTCTCCATGGCGAGTTTCATGACTCCTGCTTCCATGATCTCTCGAAGTTCCATCAGGTACTCATAACTTCCCGCTTTGTCCAGAATGATCCCGTAGATGATCTGGTCTCCGGGCTTTAATTCCTTGCGTATCATAGCCTCCACAAGACTGTCTATGATCTGCTGTACGACAGATTCACTTTTGATTCTTTTGAGCTGAATCATAAGTTCCTCCCCGCGTTCTTCACTAATCGTTTTTGCTGCCCCGTCTTCTGTATGAATACTGTCTGCGGGACTACTCTCTCCCCCTCCCGCGAACAGACTCTCATCTGTTGACGACATTCTTCGGGTCACCCTCCACATAAGATCTTATATTATCTACTGTGATATCCATGATCCTCTGCCGCGCCTCTTTGGCCGCCCATGAAATGTGCGGCGTGATCAGGCAGTTTTTCGCTGTAAGAAGCGGATTGTCCGCCTTGATCGGCTCTGTTGACACGACGTCCAAAGCTGCAGCAAATACCTTGCCGCTGTTAAGGGCGTCAGCCAGATCCTGCTCGACTACGAGCTGGCCGCGGCTGTTGTTGATAAGGATCACGCCATCTTTCATCTTCGCAATGCTGTCCTTGTTGATCATTCCCTCTGTGGACGGGAAGAGCGGGCAGTGAAGGAAGATCACATCCGACTGCGCAAGCAGCGTATCGAGATCCACATATTCCGCGAGCTTTGCTCCCGCTTCACTTTGGAAGCTGTCATAGGCTATGACGCGCATACCAAGTGCGCCAAATATTTTGGCCGATGTCTGTCCGATCCGTCCAAGTCCGATCACGCCGACTGTCTTGCCCGCGAGCTCAATCATCGGATAATCCCAGTAGCACCAGTCAATATTGTTCTGCCAGCGGCCTTCCTTGACAGTCCGGTCATGGTGCCCGTAGTGCGCGCAGATCTCCAGAAGAAGTCCCACCGCATACTGTCCCACGATCTGAGTTCCGTAGGTGGGGACATTCATGACAACAATGCCCTTCTCCTTGGCATAGGCAGTATCGACCACATTATATCCGGTAGCAAGGACAGCAACCGCCTTCAGATTCGGGCAGGCGTCCATCGTTGCCTTCGTGATCGGAGTCTTGTTGACAACGGCCACCTCGGCGTCACCGATCTTCTCTGCGATCACGGGAGAATCCACATAAGAGACTCTGTCATAAACTGTGACATCGCCAAAAGCTTCCATGCCCGCCCAGCTCAGATCGCCGGGGTTTTCCGTATAACCGTCAAGTACTACTATCTTCATAAATTCGTCCTCCTCTTTATCAAAATATCGCAGTACGATCACTCGCACTGCGATATTAGTCATCGGTCAATACGCATTATAAACGCCCTCTCCGATGATGACAAGCAAGGCTTACCAAATCACAGTGTGACTACTACCTTCTCCTTGTCGGACTTAAGAGCCGCAAGAGATACCTTCAGAGCTGCGATGCCGCCATATTTCTGCCGCGGAAGCCTGCGCCCTGTCCAAAGCGGTGGGAGAAGACGTTGATCGGATCGCCGAGCACGCCGTCCTTGACCAGTTTGTACATCTGCTCATAAGCGGGGCGATAGCAGTGAACGAAGTTGACCATGATCGGAACCTTGTACTTCTCAGCCATCTCCTGCATCTTGATCGCATCTTCCATATTGGTCGCGATGGGCTTCTCGATGTAGAGCGGAATTCCTCTGGACATGACTTCTTCCATGTACTCAAGGCGTACTCCCGGAGGTGTGCAGATCAAAACATAGTCCGGTCTCTCTCTGTCAAGATACTCTTTGCCGTCAGCGTGTGCATAGGTAATAACACCGGTACCGCTGAATAATACTTTCATTTTTTTGACTCCTTTTTTGTTGACTCTTGTTGCTGTACGTGCGCTGTCCACAATGTTTTGCCAGATAAACCGTGGTGACGGTATTAATTACATTGTGACGAGCCAGGAGAACGCCGCCGCGCCGCAGATGATGATCAGGATGCCTGCGCCGTCCGAAACAGTCTGGCGGAGGTTGTCATACATATCCTTGAGGTTGATGTCGCGATAAACGATAACAGCCAGAATGAACGCATAGACAACGGCTACGCACGCAGCCTCTGTAGGGCTGAATACACCGGTCCAGATACCGCCGATGATGATGACCGGAGTCATCAGGGAAAGCAGAGCTTCCTTGGCGTTAAAGCGCAGGTGATTATGCGTTTCCCTTGCTCATTCCATAATATGCAGCCTGCGCTTTTATTCTGATATACTGTGTTTCTATACCCTCAAACAGAACCCCCCGCAAAGGCGATAATCCTTTGCGGGGGGTTCTCATTATAATAGTCTGTTTTATACCGTTCTTAAAAAGAACCGTCTCACAGGTCTTCCGCGTCCGGATTGTCCATATCGGCCTCTTCCGGGAAATATGTCCTGCGGATGTCCTCGTTGAGATTAGAAGGATCGCGGTTCAGTATCTTCTTATAGATCGTCTCATGCGCGTCATAGAGTTCGTCTCCTCTTCCGGATTCGAGCATGTTAAGCACTGAGCGATAGCGCATCTTGTAAGTCATCTCTCTGACAACGTTGTTGATCCTGTCGACGATCGGATTGTGGCCCATTTCCGAGACTGTGTCGTGAAAGACATTGTCCGCGATAAAAACATTCTCAATATTCTCAGGTCCCTTCCCTATTTCCTTCTTGAGGATTTCAAGTTTCTCCTTGAGTTTATTGAGATCTTCCTCGTTGTACTTGGCGATGGCAAGCCTCATGACGCCGACTTCCATCATCTCCCTCAGTTCCATAAAGTTGACATAGTCCTGGCTCTGATGAAGGATGACGCCATATACCATGGGGTCGATCATGATCTTATTAAAGCCGTTGCATACAAAAGTTCCTTCTGCTCTGCGTATTTCAAGGATGCCGTAATAAACAAGAATCTTTATCGCTTCTCTGATCGAGTTTCTTCCAACTCCGAAACTCTCAGCCAGTTCCAGTTCGGTCGGGATCTTGTCTCCGGGCTTGAGTTCCCCGGCGATGATCGCCTTTGTAATACTGTCTACAACAGTTTGTACGACCGATTTGTTCTTTATTTTCTTGAACATTCCCTCTGACACGACACCTACCCCATATACTGTGTTAAAAATTTATCATTTAAATCTGAAACTCTCTGCCAAATCACAATATGTTTTGTCTTTCCCCTATGTTTTTAAGTATACATACTTTACACAGTTTTTACAAAACGTATTGTTTCTAGTACTCAAATTTTCCGTCGTTTTTCTCCTCCAATGCTTTGATCGCATGGTAGGTATACTCCGTGTAGGGAACACTGACGCCCGCCTGCCGCGCTTTCTCCATCAGGACGCCCGCGAACATATCGATCTCGGTGTGCCTTCCGGCGTCGAGGTCCTGAAGGGTGGAAAATCTCGCCGTCTTCGCGCAGCTGTCCCACGCCAGTGCAGGGCTTAGGACCTCTATTCCCATCGCAGCACCGACCTGATATACCTCGTCGAAGAGTTTCTTTCTGAGAAAAGCCACATGTTCAGAGTCAAAATATGCGCCAAAGGGCAGGTTCAAAACAGCCTGGGGAAGATTGTAACAGATATTTGAGGCATATTTTGCCCACTGGTCCTGAACGATGTCTTCCACAAAGTAGACGCTGCAGTCCGTGCCATCGAACAGTTCCTCAATCGCCTCGATTCGCTCCGACTTCACAGATGTCCCCTTCTCACCCAGGTAGATGCCCCATTTGATCGTCGGATCGAATGTGATCACACTCCTGCCGTCTTCCCGGGTCGTGCGCTCGGAGCTCACCCGCATAAGAGAGTAAACGATCTGCGAAGGATCGATAACTGTTCCGATCTTCTCCTCTGAGTCGATGCCGTTGAGCAAAGAGAGGACGACCGTACCAGGAGCCGCGATGGTGCGGATATCCTCCAGAACAGAATCCAGAGCAGTATACTTGACCGCCACAAGCAGGAGGTCCGCGCCGCGTGCCTCCTGCGGCGTCCTGACGGCAGGCCGGAATATTTTGACCGCTTTCTTGTCATCGATCAGGATTCCGTCCCTCTCAAGGCGCTCTTTTCTCGCTCCGTCTGCGACCACGCAGAAGTCGACGTCTTTCGTCTGAGAAAGACCATATAGTATATAGGCTCCAACTGCGCCCACTCCCAGGACGGCGACTGACCGGATCTTCATTTTTGCTCTCCTTTCTTCCATGAAACTCTAAGCTGCGTTCCATATCTCTATTATACACAGACGCGGCATCAGTGCACATACCATTTTGACCTCAAAAAAAGGCCTCATTCCGAGGCCTTAAAGTTGTACACAGGCTTCATCACATCAATGATGTCAACAGAGTCGCGTATGACATCGATGATATCGTCAAGGGATTTATACGCCATCGGAGCCTCATCCAGGGTGGCTTCATTTACAGATGTCGTATAGATCCCTTTCATTGTCTCACGGTATTCTTCCAGGCTGAGCTTGTCCTTTGCGGCCTTTCGGGACATGATCCTTCCGGCCCCGTGAGGCGCAGAGTAGTTCCATTCCGCGTTTCCCTTTCCGACAGCCAATACGCTCCCGTCTCTCATATTGATCGGGATCAGTATTTTCTCCCCTGCATGGGCAGCAATGGCCCCTTTGCGCAGGATCATCTCTTCCGTATCGATGTAGTTGTGAATAGTGTGGAACGCCTCTCCCGCCGCAATACCGGTGCGCTCCAGCAGGATCTCCGCCATTTTCTCGCGGTTTCTGCGGGCAAAGCGCTGGCACACTTCGACATCGTGCAGGTAATCCTCCAGGTAAGGGCCGTAGAGGAAGCACAGATCCTCCGGGATCATGCTTTCCTTTCTCTCCCACTTGATCTGCTTCAGAGCTGCCTGGATCTCTTTTTTCCTGCCCTGCTCCTTGTAGGTGCGGATGATCTCATCCCTCTTTTTAAAGTATTCTTCTTTCCCTTTGCTCAGCTCAACAGCCAGCTTCTGGTAGAGTTCAGCGACCTGTTTTCCAAGGTTGCGGCTTCCACTGTGTATGACAAGATACTTAACCCCGTCCGCGGACTCATCGATCTCGATGAAATGGTTTCCGCCCCCCAGTGTTCCCAGGCTGCGCTCAAGGCGCTTCGCGTCTTTGAGGTCCCTGTAGCAGCGAAGCTGCTCGAGGTCAAAGTGCTCCTGTCTTCCTTCCCACACGTTCATGCCGGAAGGAATGAAATGAGCCGCCTCATCCAATCTCTCAAAATCAATATCTGCTTTGCCCAGGCTGACCGTGTACATTCCGCATCCGATGTCCACGCCCACAATATTGGGAACCGCCTTATCCGTAATGGTCATGGTCGTACCGATCGTGCATCCCTTACCTGCGTGCACGTCCGGCATGATGCGGATCCTGCTGCCCGCAGTGAACTCGTAGTCGCACATGCGGCGGATCTGCTCGATCGCTTCCTCTTCGATCACGGAAGCATAGCATATGGCTGTGTTGATCTTTCCTTTAATCTCCAACATTTTAAACACTTCCTTTCGTTATATCTTAATCCTAACGTACACCGGGAAGCATTAATCGTCACTTAACCTGTAGTATAAATCATTTTCTGTTCAGCGGCTCTGCAGCCGTTTAATCTTTCGTTCAGCGGCTCTGCAGCCATTCTATCACATCTGACAGCGAAGGCAGCACCGCTGCCGACAACCGCCGCATCTCATCCGTCGCCGGGAGCTGATCCGGCACCATGACCGGCTGCATTCCTGCCGCATGGGCCGCCCTGATGCCGTTGTGGGAGTCCTCTATGACGAAAGTCTCGCTGTATTTTGACTCAGGGATGCCGAGCTGTGCCGCGCACTTGAGAAAAATCTCCGGGTCAGGTTTGCCGCGCTCCACCATGTCTCCGCTGACGATCGTGTCAAAATATCGCAGCACGTCATGCGGCTTCAAAACCTTCTTAATCATTGCCCGCGGCGAGGAGGATGCAAGTCCTGTGGGTATCTTATTGTCATTTAGAAACTTAAGTATCTCTGCCGCGCCGGGCTTGAGCTTCATCTGCCCTGTCTCAACAATGTTGTTGAAATAGTCACGGCAAGCCTTGTAAGTCTTATCCATACTGAACTGCGGCAGATGCCTGAAGGTATCCACCATAATGGCCCGCTCCATCTGGTCCGTGACGCCGGTGGCGCGGCCGACGGCCGTTCTCATATCCTCTATGGGAAGATCATACAGTTCTGCGGCGTGAAGATATCCAGCCAGATAAACAGCTTCGGAATCGACGATGACGCCGTCCATGTCAAAGATCACGTACATGCAATTTCTCCTTATCGTTAACATGTTTATAATATATCACGATATCAGATTCTATTGACGAAAAAAGGGTATAGCCGGCACTGTTTTGCCGACTATACCCTTTTTTTCATGTTTGTCTGTTTACCGCGACGGATACTGCTCCATCGCCTCTTCGATCGTCATGCCCTGCGCGATCGCCTCGCGGCGTTTGCCGTTGACTTCCTGAATCTCTTTAACTCTCTCACCGTCAAGTTCATATCCTGTCATGGACCACAGTGTCAGGGCCCATGCGCACATGGGAACAATGCAGAACAGAATGATGACTACGATGTTCATGCCGTCTGTGTAAGGCGTCGCCTTTGTAGGCAGCGCGTCCAGGCCGATGATCGTGACCGCAACACCTACTACGGTAGCGGAAAGGCTGGATACCAGCTTGTCCACCAGTGAGAACAGTGTTCCCATGATACCCGGAATGAACTTACCGGAGCGGTAAGTCTCATAGTCCGCGCAATCCGCGACCATGGGGATCGGCATATCCGCCGTGGCGTAATAGGCGCCGTAACCGATACCGAAGCACAGAATGAATGCAATGGTGTAGAAATTCAGAGCGAACTTGCCGTCCTGCATGATCTGCATATGCATTGAAGTATTGGGGTTCCACAGAAGGAGCAGTGCCAGTACGCCGATGTAGCAGACAAAGGCAACTGCCACGTAGCGCATCAGGGATGCTTTCTGGCCCTTCTTCTGGGAAGTGCGCACCGTCAAGGCGAAGAACGGAACCGCAAATACGTAGCCCACCACCATCATAGGCATGTAGAGGCCGTCGTAGTCGCCCATCATGCAGGAGTAAAGCATGATCAAGACTGTGATGTTGGTCGCGATCGACAGTGCCAGTTTGCAGGCGCCGCCGGCCACCATAAGTCTCTGCAGGGGCTTGTTGGCTTTGATGATCTCGATATACTCGGATACCTTTACCTTCTCCTGTTTGCCGCCGCCAAGGCCGAAGTACTTGGGCTGGTCCTTCTCCCAGATTCCGATGATCGCGAGGATGGTAAGCAGCACTGAGATGCAGATTCCTATAGGTGTGATTGCTGCGAACCAGCTTCTGTTGTAATCGCCGAAGATGTTGTCCCTCGCGAGGATCGGTCCGATGAACTGCATAAGTCCCATTCCAGCCAGTGAACCGATTGTATTGAAGATCGTAAACAGAGGTCTCTGTTTTGGATCATTCGTCAGAACAGCCTGCGCCGCTCTCGTGACGGAGGTCTGGAAAGTGTATCCGATGACCCATACCGCGTACAGAAGAATAAAGAGCGCATAGCGCAGTCCCATCATGCTCTCGGGCACGAAGGGTGTCAAAATATAGAGGCAGACCACGGAAACTGCCATGATGACAGATCCGATGACCATGAAGGGACGGAATTTTCCGAACCTTCCGTTTGTTTTGTCCATAAGCGCGCCGATGATCGGGTCGGTGATCGCGTCGAAGACGCGCATGCCGGTGACCATGAAGGACGCGAATACTGTCGCGATCCCCAGCACGGTATTGCCGAAGGTGGCGATATAAGTGAGGATCAAAACATAGTAAACATTTGTTGCGCCGTTGTTCAAAGGGAACAGCGCAAGCTGATAAGGCTTTGCCCGGTTCAGCGTTGTCCCGGACTGCTGCTGATTATCGTTCATTATGTCCCCCTGTTCTGAAATATGCGGCCGGGGCGGGCAGGCTCACCGGCCGCGTTTGCGAAAAGTGTATGAAGGCAGAGAGTCAGAAGGGACAGTCCCCTTGACTAACTGGTTTAAGCGTTCTGCTCCTTTGCAAGCTTCTTATTCTTGATGAGCATGTATCCGCTGCCGATGGTGAGCAGAGCTGTCACTGCGATCAGAGCGTAGATTGCCAGCTGCCACCAAGGTGTGTTGGGAACAATACGTGTCTCAGCAGTCCATCCGTTCATAGCGTTGGAGTTAACAACTGTGTAGAGGATGTTGTGCATTGCCTCTCTCATCTCCGTGACCATGTAAGGATCTGTTGCATAACCTCCTGCGATATTGGTGTGGATCATGGGCATCGGGCTGTCCCAGATATCGGATCCGCCGATCAGGCCGTCAGCCACATCCATGTAGTTGCTAAGACCTGAGAAGTCAGTGATTGACATGCCGCGCATGCCGCACTCGCCGCGCAGGTAAGCTGTCTGCAGGTTGTAGTTCTCGCCGCACCACTGAGCGCCCCAGCGGTTGAAGCCGCTCATGACGCACCATGCGCCGCCGTCGATGATCGCGCGGTCCGCGACCTCGAGATAGATCTCACGAGCTGTCTGCTCATTGAGCCATGTGTTGACACCTCTTCTGGATGTCTCGGAATCGTTCAGAGCTACGTGCTTGAGGTAAACATATACGCCCTTGGACTGAATGCCCTTGGTCTCTGCCGCACAGATCGCGCCTGCTACGAAGGGATCCTCGGAATAATACTCGAAGTTACGTCCGCTGTAAGGAGTTCTGTGCATGTTGATGCCGGGGCCGTAGAGTCCGGAATAACCCATATCCAGGCAGTCGTTGCCGATGCAGCGGCCGACATCTTCCATAAGTTCAAGGTTCATAGTTGCAGCCATGACATCCTCGGATGTATAGCACATTGCGGACTTGCCGCCGACCAGGGAAGCAGTCAGACCCTGAGGGCCGTTCTCGTCCTTGGTTGCCGCCTTGGAGACGCTCTCGCAGGCTGCGGTGTTGTGGAAGCCGAGTGTGATGGTGGTCACCATCTCCTGGAATGTGAGCTGGTCAAGCAGGCTCTCCCAGCGCTCGTCGTTGTAATCAGCTCCGATCATCTCGGAGATCGTCATATTTCCGCCGGATGCCAGTGTGGGCATGGGGGTATCTGCGTGCTCTTCTGCCTTGTACTGTGTGAACTGCAGAGCCGCTGCCAGATTGTCGTTCATGGTGAGCTGCTGACGGGCTGTCGGGAAAGTTCCCTCCCAGTCGCTTCTGCTCAGGAATGTGACGTTACCGGGTGTCAGGCTGCTCTTGTTGGGATCAGACTCGTCGAAGAGGTTTGTGATCTGCGCGCCAGTAGCCTCGCTCTTTGCATAAGTTGTGGTATCAAGTGCCGCATTGTTCCACTGGTATACCAGTGCCTGATTTCCTTCTGCATCCATGCCGTTCGCAGTGGTATATCCCTTCGCTGCCAAAATATTGTTGACCGCTTCGTGAGATCCCATTGCAACAGTGAAATAGTAATCGCCTGCGTCAAGGATATAAGTCTTTGCGCCGTTGGCGTCATAAGTTCTCAGCTCTCTCTTAGGAACATTGACAGTGATCGTCTCGGAAGCACCGGGCTCGAGGGTCTGTGTTTTGCCAAATCCGCAGAGCTCGACGGAAGCCTTCTCGATGCCGTTAGCTTTGTCATAGTCGGTGTAAGGGGACTGGAAGTAGACCTGAACGGTCTTCTTGCCTGCCGCGCTGCCAGTGTTTGTCACATTTACAGTCACGTCGAAGCTGTCCGCATTCTCTTTTACCTGGAAGCCGCTCATATCGAAGGTCGTGTAGCTCAGGCCGTAACCGAAGGGATAAGCAACAGTCGTGTTGTAGTCGAAGTCGCCTGCGCCTGCAGTGCCCATAACGACGTCTTCATATCTGGTCTCAGGATAGCGGTATCCGAGGTAGATGCCTTCCTGATATACGCTGTACATAGCCTGTACGTCAGCGCCTTCTGTGTTCAGGCCGTAGCTCTCATAGCCTGCATAAGGTACTGTGTAGAAGTTGACCACTGCGGGGTTCTTCATGTTGTCGTACCAGTAGGTGTCTACAAGAGATCCGGAAGGGGAAACTGTGCCGGAAAGAAGACGGCCTACGCCGATCGCGCCGGTCTGTCCCACGTCGCCGATCCACATGCAGGAGTCGATGCCGTAGTCTACGCCGCAGATCTCGGGATTAAGGAAATCCAGTTCGATCGCGTTGGAAGTGTTGAGCAGGACTACGATCTTCTTGAATGTGCCGTTGTCCTTGAGAGCCTTGAGGCCTGCCAGCATGTCTTTCTCTTCCTGGGAAAGAGCAAGGTAGTCGCCGTCGCCCTCGGAGCCCATGCCGTAGTGCACGTCTGCTGTCTTCGGCTCTGCTGCCTTCTCTTCTCCTTCGCCGCCCTTGTTGTCGCCGACCGCGCTCTTTGCCTCGGTTGTCGTCACGAGGGAAACGCTGTCATCGCCGTCCGGAAGGTCCGCGCCTTCGCCGCCGGATCT
>Ga0256404_1007978_pt1 | contig 16269 bp, 14 predicted proteins | sample RumenRJG_01DNA_FD_185990 | JGI IMG/M metagenome (GOLD analysis project Ga0256404, IMG submission 185990) | Bovine rumen microbial communities from Lethbridge, Alberta, Canada - RJG_01 | ecosystem: Host-associated > Mammals > Digestive system > Stomach > Rumen | place: Canada: Alberta | collected...
GCTCTGAGCCGAGTTCAAAACCTGTGAGCGTCAGCGCTTGGAAGAACAGCACTCTTTACTTTGAGTAGAATCTCTGGTTTCTGCTTGTCGGTTTATCCGGTATCTCCATAAACAATTTGCCCTGCTCGATGAGTGGGATAACATACTTATTTATTGCGTATGTTGCAGATCTTATCCCAAGGAATTCAGTGATCTCTTTTCGGCTGCGTGGTGTTTTACAAAATTGCTCAAGGGTAGGCTTATCCGCTTTGTTCTCCTGCATTTTTGCTTCTTCTTTAAGATGGAACGTAACGCAGAACTCACCACGGATAACTGCAAACTCAGGCTGAGGTAAACCATGCTGTTCAAGTTCGTTCCTTATTGTAGGGATACCGCTGTAACGATTTTCTGTAACACCCATAAGCTCCAGAGCTGTGGCAAGTACAGGATTTCTTGTATCAGGCTGTGTTTTACCGAGGGCATCAAGAGTTAATCTGCCATACAGACCACCCGGATTTTTGATCTCAAGCCTGTCACTGAACACCATTATCTGAATCGGCATGCCCTCCGTGTGAATACTGTAATCACGGTGAACAAGAGCATTCAGTATTGCTTCACGAACAGCCTTAACAGGATAGTCGGGCTTATCCGTCCTCTTCGCCGTAATCGGATCAATTATAGTTTTGGTACGTGTATTCTTCTGAACAAAGCGTATCGCATCTTCAAGCATTTCGGGGATAGTGCCCTCTATACGCTTGTTGTCAATAAACCTTTCACCGTCATCTCCCTTATCGCCTATCTGAGTTCCCTGCACACACACTGCGATTATACTCAGCTGCGGAAAGAATGCCTGCGGATAAAGTCCGAACAGCATTTCCGATGAAAGTGTAGGAATTTTATTGTGGCTGATGCTCATAAGCTCATATATCTTTTCATCATCAAGCCGTGCGAGGTTTGGCTTACCCGACTTAAGTCTCATAAGATAGTCAGCAAGTTTGACCTCGTCAAGTGATGACATATCTGCCCGTTCAACCGTTCGTATATCATCTCTGTACTTTTCACGGTAAGCCTCATAGCTGCATACTTCATACTCACTCATCGGTATATCAGCTTCTCCGACACGCACATACGAGCCTTTGAGCCTGCCCTTGCCTTTATAGAAGCAAGGGCGCTTGGTTATATCTATTGGTGGGATCTCTGCTGAAACAACATTCTTTCCGTCTATCTGTGCGGCGGTAAAAACAGCCCTTACAGGCGGCTCCATCTGCTCGCATTGTTCAGACACCTGCTTCTGTATAAGCTGTACATCGTCAACACCTACGACCTCAAAGCCTTCTTTTTCATCGATCCCAAAAACAATTATGCCGCCGTCATCCTGATTGGAAAAGCTGGACAGTGTATCATACAATCTGCTGCTTGCGGCAGTTTTGCTTCGCTTGACTTCTATTGTCTGAAACTCCGCTTTGACATTTACTATTTTCTCAACAAGTTCCTTCAATCCTGCTTCATTCATTGAAATCACCTCTTTTGATTTTAAGTTTAGCACGAGAAACTTAAAATGTCAAGTGAGAATTTTAAGTTTCATGGCAGAGATTTTAAGTTTTAAGGTCGAAATTTTAAGTTTCAAGCGTATATTTTAAGTTTTAGAGTCGGAATTTTAAGTTTTCAAAGTAAAATTTAAGGTTTCGAGGGTACATTTTAAGTTTTAAACTCCAAAAACGACAATGTCCTCAAACAGAATACTGACCTTGTCGATCTTCTTGTTGGTGTGATAGTGTCCGCAGTACCACTTCTTGTATTCTACGTTCTCCTCTATCTTGTCAAGCCACTGCTCCGTGGATTTATCAACTTTCGACTGGTCTATGCAGGACAGGAACACCTCTGTCGGTTCGTACTTCAGCGGCGTGGTATGACTGAGGATAACATCGATCTTGTTGTCCCTATCAGCAAGAGCCTTTTCAACACGAGCCTTTATCTCGTCGCTCGGCTGTTCGTCTGCCCACCAGCCCCAGCCGTTCTCAATGCGGTACTCTTTGTCAACGCTGTATGCGCCGCCGATAGCAATGGTGCTTATGCCGTCAAGGTCGTACACCTCGCCGTCCTTTGCAAACAGGATATTGGGGAACTCGTTCTCACGATAGACCGTGCCGCCCTGCCACTGCACCTCTTTATATGTGTCGATGTTCTGCGGCCGCATCTCGTGGTTGCCGTGAATACAGAACAGCGTTATCGGCAGAGAGTAAAGCATAGCTTTCAGCTTCCGGTCTCTCTTTCCGCCGTAGTAGTTGATGCCTGCGTCGCCGAGGATAATAAGAATGTCGTCCTGTGTTGTTTCAAACCTGCGGCAGAACTCATGCACCCGCCTGAAATCGCCGTGCGTGTCACCAGTAATGTAGATCATTTTGTTCTCTCCTGTTATCATATTTGTGTTAGTATACATCTTTGTGCGTAGATTGTCAAGAAAATCATATCACAGGCAATGACTTTTTAAATGGTCACACTGAGGCTCGGGTTCAAACACCACACAGGGCGATTACTCTCTTTCTAGGAATCGACTGTCTTGCCAATTAGGCGTACTTACCTATTGAGGCTTGAACTGAGTCTGAGAACTTTTCAAAGCTGCTCAGATCTCACAGAATCTGCGATTTTACAAAGCATCCCGATCGCCTGCTTATTTACAACTTTGAGCCGAGTTTCAAAATGATAAGTATCAAGTAAATGTCAAAAAGTCGGCAGTTATCACGTTTATCACATTACAAAACCGTTCTCAGAAAAATAGATACACATAGGCTTCAACCTGTAGGTATATAAAACAGTACCTTTGGACTGACCGTAAACTAATGGCAGCATAACGACATTGGATTAAATTATTCCCCGTAGATACGCCGTTTTCGTGACCTCATTATAACTCACAAGAGTTGAAATGTCAAGTAGCTTTCGTATCAGAAATAAAAGCCTCAATGTTTATTCTTTTCCGACCACTCTTTCTTGAGGATTGCAAACTGGTATGTGTTTTCATAGTGAGGTGTTCCATCAGGTTCATTAACGAAAGACACAAACTCCTTGAAAAATCCCTCCTGCCGCATACCGAGCTTTTTGCAAAGTCTTTGGCTTGGGAGATTATTATCATCCGTATAGGCATATATCCGCCTTATGCCCTTCCGGTAAAACAGATAATCAAAATATGCGTGTGCAGCTTCGTAAGCATAGCCCTTGCCTGTGTAATCCAGATTCAGCATCCAGCACGGACTGAATGTGTCGGCAGGCTCATCTTTGCTGTCATGTTCGTCCTTTTCGAGTATTCCAAAGATCTCGCCTATCACCTTGCCGTATTCTTTCAGTGTGATCGCAAAACAAAAATCTTCATCTTTTGCCCTTTCGATCATTTTTTCTTTCGCATGTGCAAGTGAATCCAGTTTCATATCAACAAAGCAGCTCACCGCAGGCTGATGCAGGTATTCAAACACATCCTCTGCATAAGTTTCACGAAACGGTCGAAGAATAAGTCTTTGCGTTTCAATCATCATAACTATTCCCTCTCAATGTATCTATCTTGCATATTTTTCAATGTTCTCATCGCTGATACTCTGCCCGATGTCCCAGTTCATCTTATACGCCAGCGTATCGGGCACTCTGACTTCCCCGCCGTCATCAAGCGTGAGCGTGACAAGAGGTTCTTCGCCCGGCAGAAAGCCCTCGCAGCCATTGTCAGGTTCAACCAGGTCAACTATTCTTCTAAGCATAGTGATGCCTCCTTGTGAAATAAGTTCTCACTTCTTGTTTTTGAAAAAGATATCAAGCACGGTATCGCAGAATACTTTGACAAGCAGAAAGCCTATAACTATTGCAAGTATTCCTTTAAGCATAAATGATACCTCCCTTTCAAGTGCCGTTTAACTATAAAAATGATGTATCCAGAACTCCATTACAGATTCACGCACCGCAAATCCTACAACAAAAGGCATAAGACGGATATTACATACACCATCGAACTTATAGCGTGAAATAAACTACCCTGCCAGAATTGAGTTTCTGGCAGGGTTGCTGTGCTTATGCATCTATTATTTATAGTTTTTCAATCTTCTTTCTGTTTAGTTCGGATATAGGAATAATAACATGATTTGAATTACAATGATAATAGTTGCTAACTATTGGCTCATTGACAACAAAAGCATTGGTGACTTTCCACCCTACACCTTCTAATCGGTATTGTATTTTCAAATCCTCAATGTGTGCCTTTACCCACTCAACTCGTCTCTTGTGTTTTGTTATGTAACTTACACTCTTTTCAGAATCACAGAATAGTTTCCTATACTCCAATTCTATCTCATGAGGATTTCGTGAGAATGAAAAATCCTTTGTTTCTATAACTATGATCCTTCTTTTTGCTGGGTTAATTAGCAGTACATCAATATCACCCAAAGTATTATTATCGTTAGATATCTTCTTTTTATTTATCTTTTTAACCTTAGTATACACCTTACTATATCCCAATGATCTTATTTTGTCAGCAACATCGTTATTGAAAGCTCCTCCCTGGTAGTTTGCAATTCTACTAACCAATTGTTTCATTTCTAAAGATGCTGCCTTAAACTTTCCCGTGCATATGAGCTCATAAGTAAACATTAGACTATGAAATAATTGTCGATTCCCCCATACCAGCTTATTGTCTATCGATATTATTGGTCTTCTGTTAAATGATAATCTTCTATTGTTTCTCCAAGGATAAACATCTTCTTTATCAAATGGTTTTGGTACTTTTAAGTAGTCGCTTCTTTTTAGTATTGTACAATCTTTAATAATACTGATAACTGTCTTTCTGTCAATGCTAAAACTCTTTTCCAAATCAGCAATCAATTCATGGTAATCATACTCTTTAACATCCGAATCAATAGCATCTCCTATATCTACTATTCTGTTGATGCAGTTACAAAAATCTGAGAATGTATAACCGTATTCCTTAAAGAATGCAGGATCTAACTCTTGCAAAAAATCAGGATATGGTTCAATTGGGACAAACCGATCCTTGTTAGGATTAGAATCATATAGTAGTTTATTTGAATATGCCTTTTGATGCTTTGAATATAGATAATTAACTCTTTCTTTATTGAACCCTATTCTATTTGATTCTAGTAAGGACAATTCTTCATCAATAATATTATAAGAGAATAGATCGCTTGTATATGCCCAATCCACGATTTGAACACATAAAGCCAAAAGAAATTCATATTCTTTCTCTCCAATTAGTGTTTTTCCATCAGAACCAACCGATCCACAATACTCAAGCAAAAACTTAATAGCAATTGAGCTTCTGTTTAAATCGTTGAATGTTGACATAAGTTCCTGCCTTGCTTCAGGATAACAAGCAAGTTGCGATGAAAAAAGCCTTTGAAAAGTCATAACATTGTTTATTATGATTTCATAGTCATAACACAATGCGTGCAGCATTTCTTTTATTCTAAGTTTCTTTACTATTGCAACTAATTCATTATAAAGGAACGAAACAATCTTATTGCATATATCTCTCCTCTTATCAGATTCTATTACACCTGGTTTGTATCCCATTTCAATAAAATGTTGCCCTATCTTATCTAGAATCGTTTCCTCCGCTTGCTTAGATATTCTTATAAACTGTGTACTTGTCGGTTTTAGATATGGGCACGCTTGGCAATCATAAATAATCATTTTATGCTTAAGCGGATCTGCAAAATATGCAGCAAGAGAGAAAACATCCAGTTTGTCTTTTTTATAGCTGGCTATTTTCTCCAGTAAGGCTTGCAATAATTCCTTTTCCCCATTATTCTTTCTCAATCCGATACTACAAAAAGCCTCCGCTGTCCACTTAATTATGATCTTACCATCTCCGCAACAATCCATATCAACAAGTTTGGAGATAGGTTCATCACTTATATTAGTATCATAGAAGTATTTTTCAACATCATCCTTATATGTGTTTTCAACAACTATATGATTAGTTTTAAACTCCCATTTTTCTATTTCATTTCTTAATTCCCCTAACCAATATGAGATTAAGTCAACAACTGAATATGAAACACTTAACTCCGCTTTCGTTTTAGGCTTATCACATGTGATCCATATACTGATGTTGGAAAGCTTCACTAAAAGATTCAATGAATTATAACTTGCTGAACAGTATATCTTCCTTTCTTTATCGTGAACAACAACTTCAGATAGAAAACCTAATGTAGGATTCTCGACAAGCTGCTTGTCTTCTTTTTTTATTGCCTTAATCGTATAGTCAATCGCATTATCCAAGCCAATAACTAGCGTAAGCGTCTTGCAATCCATATCATCACTGGTATAAAATGAGTATCTATTAGAGACATAAAATGATATATAATTATAGTCATTTAAATATAAGTCTTCAAACAGAATATGTTCATTTTTTGTATCAAGATAATGGACTAAGAAATTTTTGTTTTGTCTTTCATTTATGCTTACACATTTGAATTGAAATGGACTCATCACCGCATATTTCTTCGTACTTATATCAATTCTTGTATCAATATATCTTTCCAAACTGTTAGTTATAATTACAGTATAGATCTTGTCAATTGACGACTTCGCTGAAAGCAATTCTGTCAATTCCGACATTCTCTTTTTTATTAACGAGCAATCATAATCAGCTGAAGAATAAAATGAATTCACATCATAATTATTACCGTCATCAGAAACCATAATGAGAATCAAAGCACCATCATTATATGCAGTAAAGATCATATCCCTATAATATGATTTTTTAACTAGTTTAATTTCAACATCAGATGCTTTAATCTTAAAATGACCTAAATCCCGAATACTCTTTCTGCAATCATTCCAAACAGTATCATTATACTTTTCAAATATTGTTTTAAGTATATTGTATTGTTTAGCAAGTTTTAAAACATACGAAATAGCGAAGGCTGAAATCATTGTCGGATTAAGACAAATAAACTCATCCTCACTGATTTTCAAAAAAGGGTGTTTGTAAAAACTATAATTATCTGAAAACTCGCTTGGACAACACCCGAAACTGGTAAATAAGATATTGATTTTCTCGCCAAGCAAAGGAAAAAAGTCATTAGTATTAAATCTTATCGCAGAATTATACTTGTTAATATCTGACGAACTAAGGAAAATGATTTCTTCATTACTATAAAAGTGCAATGATTCAACAGCATCAATCTCTAGTCGTTCAGAGATAATAGTTGAAATATCAAGCAACACCTCAAACATACGACTGACATCATTTTTGAAACTAAGATCATACTCATTGGAATGTAAAAAAATAGAGTCAATCAGCATCTGCAAGCGATATCCAACATCAGGATTTCTTCCATTAAATATGATTTTATTCCCGTAAAAACTAATACGCTGAACAAAAGGGTATTCAATGGGATCAAGCAAGTGCTTTTCGTTATAGAACACTTGATTTACAATTTGTTTTAGTTTTCCAACGCTCATTGTATTTGTGCCCGTATAATAATCTATGTTGTTTTGAAGGACACGATCTATTATCTCATCAAAAACATAATCTTTGTTCTGATTCATCGGAAGAAGAGATAGAACAGCAATTCTTGAAATAAAATCATATATATCATACTTATCCAAGCAACCAATAATATTATCAAGTAAAGAAGGCTCGTTTGATTTCTTGTAGATTTTGGGGTTAGTGGAAACAATGCTCAACTCAGGCACCTCCTAGCAACATTATTATACCATATTTTCAACAGTTTTTCAACTTATAGCATAAAAAATACCCTGTCCGAATTGCGTTTTAGACATGTATTTTTCATGCAAGTCAAAAAATAGGAGTTGAAATAATGCAAAAACAGATGTATAATATATCCAAAGACAAATATCGATAAAATAATACTTTTCATCTATTTAAGTGTATCATGAAATAAAAAGTGGTTCTATACGCCGATACCCTCTACGCTATTTAACTCGAATTAATTAGTAACAATCAATTATTGTATGGAGATGATGAAAATGAAGGCATTGGTTCCGCATAGGTTTATTCAAATGATAAAAAAATATACATTGAATTCGATGATTGAAGCAATTGTTTTTTGGTCATTTGATATGTATAATAGTGGAAAAGGCTCTGCTAGTAGCTTTGCAGACTACAGGATTTGTTCTGGTTTTAAGAAAGTTTTATTGTTCCAGACAGCTTTGCTTGATTTGCTATATTATATTATTAAGTATAATAATTATGGGAAAGAGCGCATATCTCCAAATGATAGTCTAGAATTAATAAATGCATTCTATGATTATATGAATAAAACAACAGCAAACCACAGGGATCCTATAGTCAGTTTGTACGGAATGATGGGCGAACAAGCTCGATTTCAAATGAATGATTTTACAGAAGAGTTTGCAAGAGAAAAATACATCCTCGAAGAAGTATCAAAAAAATGGGGCTCATCAGATGACCACATTGATTATAATAACGAGTTCTTTGAAGAAACAGGTATGACAACAGATCAGTACTCAACTATAATCATTTGTATAACTTGTTTTTATTCATCAATGTTTAATTTGGGATATAAAATAGGCAGTTTAAAGGGCTTTGCTTCAGAATTAGGCATCCCATTCGAAAACTTTAGAAAAATGATTGACAAGTATTCCATTACTCTTGATGGTATTAGAAAAAGCAAACTAAAACGACAAGTGTTTTATGTTAAACCGATTATTAAGATGACTGATACAATAATATGTATAACCAATCCGTATTTAATGCTTTGTCTATTTGCTAATTCAAATTATTGGGTGTTAAGAGATAAATACTGCAGATTAAATAGCACAAGCTTTACAAATGCGTTTGGTCACTATTTTGAAATATATGTTGAAGAAATACTTGAAAGGTGTTTAGACAACAGTAGTTTTATTAGGATTCCCGAAGCAGATCATCAGAAAAGAGCAGACTGGAGACTACAACTTAATGAGTTCGACATCATAATAGAACAAAAATCAACATTGCCATTGTTATCAGTTCGCCAAACAGATGTGGATACTTGCGCTTTAAAGGACTATGTAGTCGAATGCTGGGGTGAAGCATATGATCAATTAATCTCTACTGAGCAAAGTCTTTGTCTTAACAATCCAATTAAGATTATACTTTTATATGATACACATTTTATTACAGATGCTTTAGATATGCTTTTTGAGTTGAAAAGCGAAATACCAAACGATGGGCGTCTGTGGTTATTAACCATAAGAGAATTTGAAATGTTGCTTTTATTGTACAAGCTAAAACCAGATTCATTCAGGGATGTAATGCTTAAGAAAATCACTTTAGAAAAGAATAAAGCAATTGAAAGACGTGATTTTTTATCCTTGTTTTATGAAGCAAATGTATATGATTTATCATATGTAAAGCATTTTGGAATATATCAAAATTATCGAAACATAATGGAACGGTTCACGGACACCAATTCTACAAAAGAGGAGTTATTTGTATAGTTTTTCGGTATAAAGGAAACATTGCAAATATTTGTGTCCCCGTTTCACTATACGATTTCTCCCTAGCTAATTTGCAATTGCAAGCAATAGTCAAACACTATACACATTGTCCGACTTATAGCGTAAAACAATACCATTTGGGTTGAAATTGATCTTGAACAATGCTATAATATAAGTACAATTTTGAAAGCTTTGCTAATCGGAGGTGACACCTAAATGACAACGAGTATTCTACTATCTGACATTTTGAAAAACAATGGTATTGACCCAAAAGAAGTTGTTCTTATCCGCCATGTATTGAGCAGAGAGCACTGTTACAAGTGTTTCAACGAAGGATTCATTAAGGAATATACTCAGATCCAAGGCAAGAATAAACAGATGCTGAAGCAGTCAAAATACTGGATGGTTTTCATCGGTACAAGCGGGACAAGAGCCAAATTTTACTGTATGTATAAACTCAAAGGTTATTCTCTTGTTTCGGAACACAAAATGCCCGATGGGTTTCCGTTCCCCGATATGTATAAAGAAGACGCTTATCTTTATGAATTGGAAGATACAGACCTATTCTCCGATATGAAAGACCGATTGATAATTGATTGGGGTACATCAACACAATCATGGTATCAGAGTGCAACTGTCCGCAAGCCTGTAGTTGCTATACACAATCAGCAAAAGTACGCTTTTGAGGGATATGAAAGCTGCATATATACTTTTGATAAACTTAAAGAGATAGTCGATGATATGGGAATGGGCGCTTATGAAGAGCATTACAAGGCATTGTCCAAGGTCAAAGGTGTTTACCTTATAGTAGACACTACCGACGGCGGTCAATACATAGGTGCCGCTTATGGCGATAACGGAATAATTGGACGCTGGGCTGTATATGTTGAAACTCACCACGGTGGGAACACCAAGCTTATCAACTTGCTTGACAAGTATCCCGATAGATACAAGAATTTCAGATTTACAATACTGAAAATCTTTTCCGAAGGAGCTTCCGAAAAAGTCGTAAGAGATGCTGAGGATCTATACAAAGCAAAGCTCGGTACTATTGAGTTCGGGTTAAATGATAATTGAATACATACTAATGCCCCCCACTCGGTTCACAAAACCGAGTGGGGGGTATCTTTGTGCCGCTATCCTATCATTTTTCTTTACTAATAGATTAGCAATATGACTATTTTGTTAGATTTTGGGATGCCTTATAGTAATAATACATTGCATTGCCCTCAATCTTTTTTCTTGTTTCTTTTACATCCGCCCGTGCCTGCCTTAGTACATCAGCTGTCTTAAGAAACGCTGCTACTCCAGCAGCTGTTAATCCTATTTTGGCACCTGCTCTTATAAAGTTTTCAAGCTGATTAAGTGCATCGGCAATATTGCTATTTGTTGTAACTGTTGTAATCAATCCAGCTCCCACATAACCTAGTTTTCTTCTTTCATCCTTATCAGATAATACTCGTTTCCCAAAGTTTTTCAAAACACTAGTTTCACTTGATAACTCATTTATCTCATTGATTCTAGGCATCACTTCTGTATCATAAAGCTTTATACATTCATAAGAAAAATCATCATCCCAAGGCAATGAGTTGATCTTTTCAGAAAAATCATAAATAGCATTTCTAAAATTATTTAGTGGAACAGCCAAGTCTTTTTTGAAATCCAGTATTTCATCTATAGAAGCATCTTCGAATGTTGGAAGTGTCGAGAGTATATTATTAGCTATTCCCGCATGTCGTATTATTTCCTTATCCATCTTACTAAAGTCAAGAAGTTTATTATTAATAACACTGTTAACAACATTGGCACTAATACTATCAAAAAGCGGATATGAGCTGTGATGCTTTATTGTTCCTAGCAAGTTAGCAAAAAAGCCTCCTGTCAACTCTTCCAAACTGAAACCTGTATATGAATAATCATATACGCTTATTATTCTTTCTTCTACCAATTCTCGAATCTTACTCGCTCCAGAATTGCACAGTAGCCCATCATATGCAATCTTCAGTTCTGCCCTGGACTCTTTTTCAACCTTTTTAAACTCGAACTGAGTAAGAATCTCTTGTTTGCTTCGCTTCTTTTTCTTTTTTAAAACTGGTAAAGCTATCAACAATTGATTATATATGTCTTCGAGCTTTATAGCCAATTCTTTTGCATCTTCACTTTCGAAAGCATTCAAAAGAATGATTATATTCTTCAAGATTATTTCAAAATCTCTGTCACTTGATAAACACCTTGGTAAATAACCGAATATAGCATATTCAGCCATACCTATTAATTCAACCTCATCAGCATATAATAAAGAACTCTTAATAAGTCTAATGTCTTCTTCAAATGCCATATTACTAGATGCTGTTCCAATTACAAACTTCATATGCTATTCCTTTCACAACTTAAAATGACTTCCACACACATAATCATTATAATAATTATATCACATTTTTCCACAAAATTCAACTTTTTATCTCACAAGTCTTGTGCTTTTTGGCGTAATATGATATAATACAATAAAACTAAAAGGAGTGATCAAAATGCCGAAGGCACAGACAAAAACAGAATTGTTCATTGAACTGGCGCAGCCTAACAGCGAAGGAGTCAGCCGCTGGGTATCTATATCAGAGTTTACAGGTAAGTATGAGGCATTAAAGCTCGGCAATGGCGGTTCTTGGTGCAGAAAAGAATCCACCCTTGCAAAGAAGTATAAAATTGAATTTGATAAATCAATAACACCCGGAAACGGAATAGATAGAGTTAGGCTTAACGGAATCAGCAGTGGAGACTTTTCACAGCACATCCGAGCAGACATTAAAAGAGAGATAAAAGCGCAAAGATGTATCATTCTCGGAACTTCTAATCCAGAGGTTGATCATAAAAACGGCTTGAAGAATGAAGCTCGTGTAATGCGCAACGAGGATCAGAGACTTTCTGATTTTCAACCGTTGAGCAAAGCAGCAAACGATGCAAAAAGGCAGTTTTGCAAAGAATGCATGCGAACCAAAATTCGTTATGATGCTAAAAAACTGGGTTACCCTATGTCATATTACAGCGGTGACGAACATCTGACTGATAGCGAAGACGCTTGTGTTGGCTGCTTTTGGTACGATCCTATTGAATTTAGAAAACATCTTAAATGGAAGGACTGATAGCCTTGACTACCCACGTTTTTGTTGTTAACGAGCAAACATTCAAATACCATCTTGAATACTTATTCGCTGGAACAGGTGCAGCAGATAAACAGTCTGTTTTTCTTACCAATTCCAATGCAAGTATTCACCATAGTACAGAACGCAACCTTGTAGGCATGATTGCTGATATCAGCCGTATAAGAAAAGGTGACATTATTATCTTCTACCTTCAAGCCAGTGAGAAGAGTCAAGGAAAATTCTTTGGAACATTTAAAGCTAAATCCGATCCCTTCTTTGATGAAAACAATGATACAAATTACCTTAACAAAGAACTCGGCAAAGGATTAAGTTACCGCATCTTAATCGAACCGGACAAAGTATATTCCAAAGGCGTGACAGAGCACGAATACCTCGATAGCCTTGACGGAAAGACTTATCCATATGAGATGTGCTGGAGTCTTATTTATCGTAAGCTTAAAGGTAACCGTGGTTGTACAATGATCACAGACTACGAGTATAAAGACCTGTTAGAAAAACTCGAAAAAAAGAATGGAGGCAAATCATTAGCATCAAAACATTTCTCATACGACAACAGCAAAAATGAAATCGTGGCAACAATCGTCGCCCACAAATATGAAGGATCAAAAACGATTATCAATATTCTTCCCCGCTTGCTCTTCAAAGTCAAAAAAAGAAATGCATTTGAAACTCATTTGCAGGCATTTATTACACAGAACATAAGCAAGAATGATCAGCTTAAATCACTTTTATTTGATCCTAAAACTGATTACTGGATTGGGAACGAAGTATCCTGCGGTGTCGGAATGCAGAGAATAGATCTCCTGATAATACAGGAAATCAACAATGCTATACATATCCGACTGATTGAATTAAAGGATGAGGACCCGACCGTATCAATTGTAACAGATCAGATACCTTGGTATCTTTCGTGGTTGTCAGACTATGTTATTCCAAATTATAAGAATAAAACAGTATACGTTTATCCAACAATCATTGCAAAGAAAAGTAAAAAAGATCTGACCAGTGTTCTTACAGCACATGCTCTTTACTGCAAAGGTGCTAATATCAAGCCGCTTGAATACTATGGTTTCTCAACAACCGATTCGGATATTTCATTTGAAAAACTAATATAAATCATAAAAGGTGAGGTAGTTTTAACTACTTCACCTTTTTAAATACCATAATATACTCGTGCTTGAAAATATAAAAATCACTTGCTAATGCACGATATCTCCAAATACCTTGCTGGTTAGCCTTGGATCGTGTTTCTTCAAAATTCTTTACAAGAATAGCTTTAAGTTTTAGACCCCTTTGCATAAATAAGTTCATGCAATAAAAGCCTAATGGGACTATCTCACTGTTTGCGTACTTATCGCCTATTACAATAGCACAATATCTGTTTTTCTCCAAGCAAGGAAGCGTATTGTCTATGACATCTCCCATTGCATGCAAGAATGAAATCAGAGAATCTGAATTGGACAAATCATCTTTGTTATCCGAGAACTTCACTATATCCCAATACGGAGGATGGTAGATAATAAACTGCAGCTTCTTAATATTTGCATCGCTCATCGTTTCCGTAAGATCGTAAGTGCGGCTGTCTCCAACACAAACAATCTCCTGGCAAGTATCGTTCTTTTCTGATTTGATTCGATTCATTGCCTCTTGTGCAACAGATTCCTGAAGCTCTATTCCTATTGCGTTTCTACCAAGCCTTTGTGCTTCAATAAGAGTAGTACCGCTGCCCATAAACGGATCCAGCACCCAATCGCCTTTTTTAGTATATCTGTTAAGGAGCTGATAAGGGATCTGAGGAACAAAGTTACCGTGATAGTGACCACTATGAGCGCCGGAATTATCCCTCTTATCAATAATCCACAATGAGTCGGAATAAATGTCTGTGTATTCCTTCCACTGAGACATGTCCAAATCATTATATTTTGACATTATTATACTCCTTGTTTTATCAGGCAGTGCAAATACTCAACAGTAGAATTTGATTTGTGGTTTCTGTTCTCTTCTTTGTCCGCTCTGAAACGATGATAATCCTTTGTAAATACACTGTATTCTCCATACCTGCTCATAATCTCTTTGATTGTTTCCAAAGGCATCAATCCTTCATTGTTATAGCTGAGGAAAATGTATTTGAAATTCGCATTCTTAACGAGATCATCAAAAGCATCTGCAACTGTTCTCGATGAGCAGTATAGGCTCTTCTGATCTTTGTAATCACGCAGACCAGTCTTGCCGTTCAGCTTAGGATTATCATATTTGGCTATCGTCTCCAAAACATGATAGTTTGTGCAATACTGCCTTTGGTTGTAGGGCGGGTCCAGATACAGCACGTCGCCATAAACATCTTTGTTTCTGACGAGTTCATTGATATCTTCGTTGTATACAGTGCCTTGATGCTTGCCTGTATTCTTTGGTAGCAAACTAAGTTCAAAATTCTGCGAAGCCGACTTCTTAACATGCTTTAAGAATGCTCCGTATACAGATGCGGTATTAGCGTACTTATCGATTGAATTTATCAGACTAGCGAGATACCAATAGTATTGATTCTCTGAAATCTCTCCTGATTTAAGCAGTTCTTCAATCTTAACTCTTATAGCATCGCATTTTTTACCGTTTTCATCTGTAAAATAGCATCTTTCACTTCCAGATCCAAGACAGTAATTGTTGTAAACAAAGCCGTCTATTCCATCAAGACCATTGAGATAATCTGTCAGACCATCAGTCATATTACTTGGATTTGTTATATAGTGCTTATTCAAGGCGTAACTGTACGCCTGAATATCATTGCTGATTACCTGCCAACCCTGCTCACGATATGTAGAACCGACAATGCCTGTTCCTGCGAACAAATCAGCAAATCTATGACCATCTCCATTGGAAATTCCTGTGACATCTTGAATTGTACTTGTAAGGAAATCCATCAGTGATAGCTTTGAACCAATATAATTCATAAAACCACCTCTTACAAACTGTGCCCATTATAACACAGAATCACCAAGAATGCAAGTATCTAAAGCAAAGCTAACGAATAATTATTGCTTTCCCACGATCGTTATCCAAAATAATTGTTGAGAATTACCAAGCAGCGTATCAGGCTCTCGCCTGGTACGCTGCTAACCATCACCGTGGCAAATCAACTACTTAAACTAAGTTTTCAAACTTCTATTATTGTTAATGCAAAACACGCTTCACAAGGAATATATCCGGCAACTTATTCTTCATTAGACTTAATTTCTTTAAGGTATTTTAGTAGCTCAGAAGTGTCATCTCTATCCAGATACTCAATTATTTTTATTAATCCATATCTTTCATTTTCCGTTATAACTATGCTATCTACTAAATCCGATTCAAACGGTACAAACTTCTCCATTCTTTTTGATAACCAACTTGCCGAAGCAATTCTGTCAATATTGTTATAAGTTGGTTTATTTTTGGCATTAATGTATTCATCTGTTTTTTTATAATCCTCTACAACATCGTATATGATTTCCAAATATTTATTATCGATTGTGTATCTTTTTGACAATTGTATTCCTCCTTCTTTTTAGGGGCTGTTGCAGCCCTAGAGCAAAAAAGAGAGCTTCGCACACCGAAAAGGTAGTGCAAAGCTCTTCTTTTTGTGGTATAATATAATTGCAAAAAAAACATTAAAACCAACGAAAGGATT
>Ga0256404_1007980_pt1 | contig 16267 bp, 13 predicted proteins | sample RumenRJG_01DNA_FD_185990 | JGI IMG/M metagenome (GOLD analysis project Ga0256404, IMG submission 185990) | Bovine rumen microbial communities from Lethbridge, Alberta, Canada - RJG_01 | ecosystem: Host-associated > Mammals > Digestive system > Stomach > Rumen | place: Canada: Alberta | collected...
GCAGGCTGTGCGCGGCGTCATGCCCGCCGGAGTTGCCGCGAAACAGGTCTTGTATGTAGGCGATGGCTGCGTCGTTCATCCTTTTACCCCTACTGCTCTTTCATCAAAATAGCATACTCCATCATGTCCTCATAGTGTGGTGTGCTGCCCGGCTTGTTGACGAAGCTCGCGAACTCCAGAAGCAGTCCTTCGCGCCGCATCCCGACTCTTTCTCACAAGTGCTGACATGGCATATTGCAATCCTCGGTGTATGCATAGATGCGCTACGCCCCCGCCTCGTGAAACAGATAGTCAATAGGCGAGGATATTGCCAGTACAGCTCAGGATCCGCATCCGGCACAGGCTGAATGTGTCCTGCGGCGAATCTTTTCCAGGAATAATAGCCGCCTATATACAGCTATGTTTCTAAGCTTCCATACAGCTCAACATTTCTCCGTCTTTTGTACTGCTTAAACAGCGTGCGTTTATATGTTCTATAGGTAATTTGTTTACTTGTATTAAATTTATGATACCCCCATAGAAAAAACTGATTTGCAAACGGTTGTTTAAGGAACTCATACAATAGAGTTCTTAATTTATCATAATAGGATACTGGTGATGCGACCATTATGTCATCTACTTTTGCATCAATTTTGTTTTTCAGCATAGGAGAAATATATGGACAGTTGTTGAAAATGATAACATACCAAAACTCACGCTGCGCCATCAATTCACGCTTAGTCAAGGCATCTATACGCCCATCAATAATATCTTCCAGTACACCCAATATTTCCTGAAAATAGGGAGCATAGTATCGGGAATAGATAAGATAATTTGCCCAAAGAATGGGATTGTCTTCCTGACGCAATTTTTTAACTATTAGGTCTTCACTCTTCTTTGGCAAAATCAAGTTGAAGTCATAAAAAACAATTAGCCAATTGCACAAGTCATTGATATTGCCATTATCAAAAATAAATGAATAGCGGTTAATAAGTGCTTGAAGCTTTTTCTTGCTCTCTTCATTGTCCTTGAAATGAAGCTCGTCGTCTAAATACACTACTATAGAGATTGCTTTCTGACAGTGCTCAAAGCAAGGGCAATAAGAGAGAACATACATACAGAGCTCAAGGAAAACAAACGCTTTCGCAGCGTGACCTCGTTCAAATAAGATATATTCATCCCTTTTCAAACTAATGTTGTTAAGAAATGTGCTAAGCACAAAAGAGACTATATATCGTTGATTGTTTGGATACTTACTCATCAAGGCTGTAAAATCATCTTTTATTCGGTCAACAGAAATAAAACCATGCTTTACGAGATGTTCAATTCCGAGTTCTTTTAATTCGTGAGGCTTATAAAACAAATCGCTAATTTTGTCAGATAGTTGTCTAGTTTCACTTAACCAAGAACTAAGAACAACCGGTGTTTCGCTTTTTTGGTATTTCGCCTCATTAAGATGCAACAAATATTTCTGGGCTTTTAAAGAAAATGATTCAATTATTTGTTCTACAGTTTCTTGTGAATTTGCAAAAATGAACAAATCGTCTACATACCTAAAAATTCGATAATCGTCACCTTGCTTCAGGCCTTGAATATCTAGCTCATTTTTCACTTCCACATCAATGGTTTGAAGTAGCAACTCGGCTATCATCCTTGAAAACTCCGGACCAACAATTAACCCGTTTGACGAATACCCGTTTATGTTTTCAAGAACGCGGTCAACTACAACAAATAGATTTGTGTTCTTTGCGTTTTTTGAATCAACAACATTCTTTTCAATTATCCATTTATATGAATGCGTGTAAATGCTTCCGAAGCAGGATTTATAATCTGCTTTCGCAAAGTATTTATACCGGAAGTTACTCATTCTCCAAAGCCTTGAATTAACAAAAGAAGATAGCGAATAAAATTTATGAATATTAAAATATACACCAGTCTGCTGTAAAACCGCACGATCAATTTTATTTGCAGTCTTTTCAAAGTAGTGAGTAAGCTTATTGGTTTTCTCTTTGTAGTATAGATTTGGATTCTTTCTGTGATATCTAAGAGAATAAATGGAATTCTCTTTCAGGTATGAAAGAATTTCTTTCTGATAGCACTCTACAAACAAATAAATATTCAATGCAGATAACGGCTGGACCAGATTAATCTCACGCAAAGAATTTGTCCCTTTAAGAATATTATATTTTAGCGGAGCTGTCGCCCAAACGCCATTTCCATAAAATAGAACCTCGTTATTATCGCATTTTTTCATATATACTTCTTCCACAATCGAATCAATCACAGATTGCTTTGAAAGCAGAAACTCATAGAATTTTGAATATGTAAATAGCTCAGAGACCTCAACTGGCATAATGTCCGTTAGTAGATAATCAAGCCGATTTCGTTCTATATTGCTTTTATTCATTGACATTTTCCCCTTGTGTATGATACATTTATATTGTAGAGATGCTCATTTGCGCTCTATGGCAATCTTAGGATTGCACACATCAGCGGCTCGACTGTTGTAAAAGTACCAACGCTCGGGCTTAGAGCCTATATACATTCTTGGGCTCGGAAGAAGGACTGTGAGGTAACTCATGGTCCTTTTTCTCAATGTCCCACTTTTACCCTAATAAGGTATTCTCGTACTAGTTTTTCATAAGTAATTACACCAGTTGTATCAACACCTATCTGCTTACACATTTTTTCTAATGTATTTCTATCTATACCTATTAGCTCGACAAATAGTAGCGTCCTATTTTTTCTTAAATTGCAATACAAATTGTAAATTGACTTCTCCGTGTCTCCTTTCAGAAAATACGGGATGCTCAGACCGCAATGAGCAAATGCTTCCTTTACCGTATTTTTCAAAAAATATTCTGTTTCATAAGTGAGCTGGTTAATTCGCGGACTCAATTCACAATAATTTGATATTAATCCCTTGGATTTCCATATAACTGTTTTATATCTTGTTACTTGGTACACGGTTCGAGAAGAAAATGCTTTGATTTGATGTCGTAATAGTTCAAGATTTCTCGGAGATGACTCAGCATATTCTTTAACGATTCTGTTAATTCTATCTTGATATTTTACCCGTTTGCTCTCTGTTAGACCGTAGTGAAAAATAGTTTTATTCTTTCTCGGCTCATTTTCCAAAACAAACAGGTAGCCTAGGAAATCAAAGCAATACTGATTACCGGTCGTAACCATATCACGTTTTGCTATGTACTTCGTTTTGCTTGCGTTTATCTTCGTTTTACATTGTTTGGTGGTTTTATAATTGATATCAAAAAAAGTATCATTGATTGCTTCGCAAATTAATGATTCACATTCCTGCTTTTCTATGTGTTGGTTGAAAATAATAATTCCATCATCGATGTATCTTCTGTAGTAAATTGCGCCACGCTGGGTGATTTTTTGCAATAATAAAGTGTCAAATTCCTTGGCCGCTATTTCGCAAAGAATGTTTGATGTGTTCAGCCCTGCAAACGCATATTGAGTTTTCTCTGCAAAATCCTTTAAAAGATCTAACTCCCATCTTTCTACCGGGCAACTAGAAAGGTACTTGTAATACACATATATGCTTGATACCGAATTAAAAAAATCTTCAAAATCAAACCTGAAAATAGTATAGTCTCCCATGTCTTTGAGAGCATTTGTAACGTCAAAGAGGGAATGCATAAATTCGTTGCGGTTTGGATACTTCGGGTGATATTTTCGATCAAGAATGCGTTTTAAATATACGCAAAACAGTGCCTCAGGAGAAAAAGGTTCATACAGCTTAATCTTTCGCAATTTATCCGCTTGCTTAATGCGAATGTGAATTAGCTTAGAAAAATCGAGCGTATTGTTCTTCTGAGCGGCTAATGCTTTCTCAACAATTGCATCAAGAGCTATTTCGCTTCGTTTTTCGGGCTTTGGCAACTGAGAATTTTGATACTCAGCAATTTTTCGAATTTCTTCTTTCAGTTTCATAACAATCATTCGCCTTTCGAAAGCCAAACAGATTGCATCATTTACACTTTAACTGTTCTGGTGCATACCGCTTCTCAAAATACCGCTCCAGCTTCTCATCACACACGCGCTCGATCTCAGCCTTTTCCTCACCGCTCAGCCGTTTCCAGACCGCTTCGTCGAGCTGTACGATGCCGAGTGTTTTCGTGTGCCGGAGCATCTGCATATCCTCAAAACGCTTAAACGGATTGGAGAGGATATTGCGTTCCGCTTCCTTATCGGTGTATCCGCCCTTCGCAAAGATGCTGTTGGCCTTCTCTACCGTCAGGCCCGCCGCGCGGCGGCCTTCATAGTACGAGCGGAAATAGCTGACGATATCGTCCAGCTTGATGCGGCCCTTCTCGTCGGCGTACAGCAGGATTGCCTTCATCAGCACTGGCTTATACGAATAGCTCATGTCCATCTGGCGCACCATGTCCATGAACATGTCCTTGCGGTTGCTGTCGTCAATCAGCGTCCAGCCGTATTCCTCGGCGTATTTCTGGAGCGTTTCCTCTTTGAAATACTTGAACGTCCGATGCTCGCTCATGGGGACGATCAAGTCCGGCACAATCTTACCGTCGCGGACATATTTCTCGATGGTCTCCGACTGGACGTTCACGCGGCGCACGAATTCCATCTGGGAGATCATACCTTCCGCCTCTTCTTGCCAGTTGAAGATGTCGACCAACTCATAGTCCGTGGCGTCCACCGGCCAATCAATCAACGCTTCCGGTTTTTCTCCTCTGGCGTACAGCTCCGCTTCGGCGGCTTTTTTGCTGTTCGGCGCCACCGCCAGCTCGCCGGCGCGGTACTCTTTGAGCTTAAACAGGCGGTGGAGCGACTGCGGCATATTGTATTGGCTGGCGTTGTCTACGAAATCAAACACCATCAAGCTTTCCTTGCCGTCGTAGAGCCGCATCCCGCGTCCGAGCTGCTGCGTGTAGAGTACCTTCGACATGGTGGGGCGCGCCATGAACAGCACTTCGATTTCTGGGCAGTCCCAGCCTTCGTTGAGCAGATCGCAGGCGCAGAGAACCTCGATTTCTCTACTTACGAATTTCTCCTGAAACTCCTTGCGTTCGGACTGTTTCATGCCGCCGGACACCGCCGCCGCGCGGATGCCCTGCTCGCAGAACAGCGATGCGATTTGCTCCGCGTGTTTCACAGAAGCGCAAAAGACCACGGTACGTTTGTCCTTCACATATTGCAGCCAGGTATCCACGATCAGCTTGTTCCGTTCGGGAACATAGATTTTGCTTTCGAGGTCGCGGATGTTGTACTGCACGCTGTTGAAGCGCACCTTGGTCAGATCGATGTTCGTATGAATACGGATGCAGCGCACCGGCACCAGCTCGCCAATCTCCACGGCAGTCTGAATATCCAGCTTGTGTGCGGTGTTCTTGAATATTTCGAGAATGCTCTTGTCGTCGTTGCGCTCCGGCGTCGCCGTGAGGCCAAGGGTGAACGACGGCTTGAAGTAGGAAAGCACCTTCTGATAGGTGTCCGCCGCCGCGTGATGCGCCTCATCCACAATGAGATAATCGAAGGCGTCATCCTTGAACGTATCCAAATGGAGCGCAACGCTCTGCACGCTGCCGCACACCACATGGGCGTTCGGCTGTTTCATGCTTTCTATGTAGCGTCCGACCGTCACGCTGGGCCAGAGCTTGCGAAATGTGGCGGTCGCCTGATCCACCAGCTCCTGCGTATGTGCAAGAAACAGGACGCGCCCGCCGCAGCGCATGGCGTCCATCACCGCCGTCACGGTTTTGCCGGTGCCGGTTGCGTGATAGAGCAGCGCGATGGTCTCGCTGTTGTCGCGCATTTCCTCCAATGCTTTGAGCGCTGCTTTCTGGTGCTCTTTCAGCTCCAAATTCGCGCCGTCCAACGCTTTGCCGCGCTGTGCGGGGAGGTAATCCTCAATTTCACGGAATTGCGGATGGCTGCCAAGAAATACGCGCAGCTCGTCCTTGACCGCTTCCGGCTGGATCTGCATTTGGCGCACCGCCCAGCGGTACACATCCCAACCGAGGTAGACCATGCTGTTTTGCTTCAGCAGGTCGTCATAGAACTTGTTGGAGGCGACGAGGCTCTTGTTGTGGGAGGTTTCGTCGTCGATTTCGATTGCCACGCGCCGCGCGCCATTTTCCAAAACAAAATCGGCGTAGCGGCTGTTTTGATAAATGTCGTAAAAGTGGTACTGCGAGTAAAGGTAACCGGCCTTTTCCGCGCCGAAGGTCTCACTGAACAGGTCGATGAACAGATCCTCCGCGGGACTCCCGGAGGCGGAATGATAGGCGGGCATGGTATATCACCTCACTCAACTACTTCTTTCAGCAGGATCTTCTTTTCAAATCCTCCGCGTTTTTCAGCTTTCTCCGCACGCACGCGCTCCAGCTCGTCCAGCGTATAGCCGCGTGCAACGGCAGCCGCACGAAGCACCTCCAGCAGATCGGCAAGCTCCTCGATATTCTGATCCTTGTGGTATTCAGCAAGCTCTTCGTCGAGCTTGGCGTCGAGCATACGGAGGTAATCCTCGTCGGAGAGGATTTCAGTGGTGCAGGTCTTGCCGTCGGCGGAGATAATCTCTGGGATGCGGTCGCGGACAAGTTTATTGTATTGGATTTGCATAGCAGGCTCCTTACACAGGGTCGTTTGGCAAAGAAATCATGTTTGTACACTGGTTTTCGCCGTTAAAGTAATTGGTGCAACCGTAAAACACATTTCCGCTTTTGGGACTCATCTTTACAATCATGTAGCCATCTTTGCACTTGGGGCATTTGAATATATCGTGCTTATGAACTTTGTCGTTCGTCATGAAGTCACAGACCTCAACATCGTTTGTGCATATCCAAAGGTTCAGGCCGTAGTTTTTGTTAAACTCGTACTTGAGTGGAAATCCGCAAAGCGGACACCGCAGATTGAACAAGTCAACCACCTGCATATTAAGCTCGTCGCTATGCGGGAGATTATAGTCCCGAATCAGCTCAATCAAGAAACGTGACGGCTTCCGCTGCGGCGTCATGATATAAACACGGTTCTTTGTGCGCGTCATGGCAACATAGAACAACCGCCGTTCCTCCGCATAAGGCATGCTGTTGTCCTCATACGTTACAAGCTTCATGATAGGATCATCTTCGATTTGACAAGGGAAGCCAAACTTTCCTTCAAACATGTTGATCAGGATAACGTTGTCAAATCCAAGTCCCTTTGAGCTGTGCGCTGTCATAAAGGTTATGTTCGCATCTGGATATGCTTCGCTCTTAACACGATTGTTGGGAAGCTCCGAAAAACGCTTGGTATTGAAGAGCTTGTACATATCGTAGTTGTAGCGCCCAATCAAAAGAATCGATGATTTTACTCCATATTCTTTGATGATTTCTCCGATAACCGTTTCGAGCTGTGCCGCCAAAGCGTTCATTGGCTTGAAACTGTCATCAAATTCTCGAACGACAACCGGGTCTTTCAGATGTTTGGGGGAAATCAATTGCTTGCGAATCTGCGCAGAGTTCTTCTGGACAAAACCGCCGGCAATATCTATCAGTTCTTGCGAGTTGCGGTATGTGTGAGTGATTTTCAGCTCGGTTCCTGCACCCATCAGTTCCAGAAACCGTGTGAACAGCGTAATATCCGAGCCAGAAAAAGCATAGATGGATTGCCAATCGTCGCCCACAGCCACGACTTTTGCTTTTGTGATCTCGGACAGGCGCTTGGTAAGATTGAAGCGCTGACGCGCAATATCCTGAAACTCATCAATGATGATGTACTTATACGGAAGCTCAATGTTTTGGCGCTCAATCTCCAGAAGATAGGCGTGAGCGTCGTTAATCATATCAGCAAAATCGATTTGATTCTTCTGCTTCAGCGTGGTTTGATAATGGTGATAGACCTGCTCGGCAATGTCAAGAAACAGAAGGGTGCGAGGATTATCTGTTTTGTTGCGCAGAATTTCAAACCCGCCGGCATCATAGCCGGTAGTTTTATACTGCTCGATGAAGTTCATCATGAAGAAGACAAGCTTGTAAATGTACTTGTCTTTTCCGGTTTCAACGATCTTTTTATAGACCTCGTCCAAATCGCGAGGCTTTAGCACAAAGCCCTCTCTTTCGAGAGTTTCCTTCAGGTGATCCAGCAGCGGGCGCCGATCGGTATACAACGACCATGTTTCCAACAGCGTGGTATGATACGACGCATGAAGAGCACGTTTGTCGCGAATCGCCTTTTTATATTTTGCAATTTGCTGTGGCGTAAATACGCGGTTGTATCCGCCCTCCGTTAAAGCGTAATGCTCCAACCACGCGGTATGTTCACCTTGGGTAATATAGAAATCCGGCGTATATTTTTTGCTTTTTGAAGGCGAATCATAAGGGTATACTTTCTCATATTCGTAGTCCAAGCCGTTGAGATACAGAAAGTTCGCAATCTGTACTTCCTGCATGGATCGCAGATACTCTCCAGTAATTGTTTTTACACGTTTGGATCGTTGCTGCTCAACTTTCTTGATATATTCGCCCAGGCCGCTTTTCAAAGTTTCGTAATCCTGAGCAGCCTTATACATGTGATACTGGTCCAGATTGTCAAACTTGAAAACGTCCTCAGTTAATTCGAAGTAGTATCCCATGAACAGAACCAGATTTCTCATGAGTGGTTTGTTATGAAACACTGCTTTTTCCAGCATATCAAAAATGATTTTGTAGGATGACAAATTGACCTCTGGAGGTTCAGAGGAAAAACGCTTGACAATATCGTATGCAAACTTATGAAACGTACATATTTCCGCAGGGATGTGCAAGCCTTTGTTAATTCGCTCCTTGAGCTCGCCAATTGCTTTCCGGGTATAGGAGATGACAATGATCTCTTCCGGATTCACATGCTGCTTCTCAACCAAATACTTGACTTTTGCCGCCATTGTCGTTGTTTTGCCAGCGCCTGCGCCGGCGACCAGAAGGCAGTAGTCGTCATCGGTCACCACGGCTCGACGTTGTTCGTCATCGAGCTTTATTGAGGGGTCGATATCCTCCAGTATGTGGTCAAAGTATTTGCTCTCGCGCTGAACGACCGCATCCACATATGCCTCGTTATGAGATGTGATTGTTTCGCTGAGCGTATGCATTTTGCGCAAAAAGGACTTCAGCATATCAATATCAACGCGAAAATCTCCAGCGTGATTCTCGATATACTGGAAAATCATTTTATTCTTCAGCTGACGGTAATACTCGCCGTAAGTGCTCTGAAAATAAACCGAATCCCGATGCGTAACATAGTGTCCCTTGGAAAAGGTTCGGCAATAGTCGCCATCGAAGGAAATCAGCAGGTTTCCAAGACGACTGTAGTCAATTTCCGTTGAAGCTGCCGCATCATTTGCCCCGAAGTATTTTGCCGGTACTCCACAATGCGGGCACTTTTCAGCCTTGTCCGATATTAAGTTTCCGCATTCAGGGCATTTGATGAGCGCCATAGTTTCCTCCTCAAATAGCGTCGCTGCGTTTTTCTATCAAACCGAGACGCTTTAATCTGGCGCGAACGCCACCCTCAGACCGCTTGAGGGTAACTGCAATTTCAGATACCGGCATATGTTTCTTAAACAGAACTATAAGCGTCTCATCATAATTTTGCGTCCACGCTTCGCCTTGCTTTTCGGCTGCAACTTTTTTCTCGCTACTGATAGGAGCATTCAGCGCGATCACACCATCAATGTTATCGAGAACAAAATGCTGCGCATCAAGGTTGTATACCGTCACGTAATAATCCCCTTCTGCCCCTTCGCGCTCTTCTGCTGAAATGCCAATTGCTTGTCCCTGGGGAGTAGGCATTCTTGTTGTTCTGCCGTTTTTGTTTTCTGGCGGCATCAGAAAGCCAGATTGTAACAGGAATGTTGTAATGCTTGTATATTTCAGTTTCACCATGGTATCGGGATCAATCAGGTCATTGATACGCCTTGTAATTTCAGATACAGGTATAGGTTTCTCTGAAAAGCTGAATCTGCGCAGCTCCTCTGTAGTAATTGCAAACGGATGTTTTGATGGCTTCTTCGATTTGGGTGCTTTTCCAACGACACCACCGTTTTCAATGACTTGGCGGAGAATATCCGACACATAAAAGAGGCATCTGGAAATTCGGACATTATTGACCAAATCCGCTTCGGGTACATTCCTTTCTGTAAGCGGATCAACGCCGTTCGCCAGCTTATCCAGATACATTTTCGCGCGCTGCATTTTTTCAAGCTCTGTCATGATAAGCTCCTTATCCCGCCGCCAATTTGTTTGTCTTCTTCAAATACTTCGCCGGAATCGGTTAATTCAATCGCTATATGATGTTCGTGGGCTTCTCACCATCGTGTTTCACATAGTTTGTCGTGCTGAGATAGGCAGAAACTTGGGCATTATTGTTGATTTGTTTAGCCTTAAACCACGACAGCATATTCAACATAGCCACTATAGCGTCTAAATCAAGGACAAAACACCACATCATTGTGGTATTCCAAATATTCGCGATTCGGCGCAAACTTTTCCGGGAGAGTAATAGGCTGCTTGTCGTATTTTGCAAGAAAAGCAGCTCCATCCGAATTTACACATGATGTAACCTTGGATGAAACGCGCACCGTAAAGTCAGGTAGCACAGTTATAAGACCTTTGTCAAAAGCCTTGTCGTGCAATGCATTGAGGCACAACCCGTTTCGGGGATTTGTTCGCTCAGTTCCCGGCTTACATACAGCCCATGGCTTAATATGACTTGCTATGAGCAATGGCGCAATATTCAGCCCGGTTATGCAGCAGCACTGCCGATAAGAAGAAAGGACAGCGGTTCTAAAGAATTGCTGGTTCACTCGTGTTCTGACCATATGTTCACGATCCTCGCCAGCAGGTAACTCAACTATTTCCTGCACAGATTCATTCAAAAGAGCTGCTTCAATTGTCTTTGCGCGGAAAGTGAGTTCTTCCCAATCATCAAAAAAGCTATAATGGTCCCCTTGTCAAGACCACAAACTGAAAAAAGTTTGTGAATCATAGCACGCTCGTGGTTTGCGGCGATTTTGCTGCCTCTGGTCGGGCTACGCCCTCCCGCCGGCAGCAAAATCGGGCGGCGGTCCTGCGACGCTCTATGCCGCGCCGCTCGCTGCGAAGCTGGCCTTGTAGACCTGCTCCGGCGTGGCATAGTTCAGCGCTTCATGCGGCCTGCGTGTGTTGTAATCGTCGATGTAGCTGCGGATCGCGGCCCGCAGTTCCTTCGGGCTGCGGTATTCGTTGATGTAGATCAGTTCCGTCTTCAGGCTGCGGAACCAACGCTCGATCATGATGTTGTCCGCCCAACGGGATCTGCCGTCCATGCTCTGACGGATGTGCAGCTCTCTGAGCAGGCGCTTGTATTCTTCGCTGGTAAACTGGCTGCCCTGGTCCGAATTGAGAATGGCGGGGATGCCGCAGCTTTCCACGGCGCTTTGGACAGCCTCCAACACCGGCCGCGTATCCAGCGTGTCGGACAGCGTCCAGCCGACGATCTTACGGCTGAACCAGTCGATGACGGCGGTGAGATACATGTGTCCATGGTACATTTTGATATAGGTGATGTCGATAGACCAAACCTGATTAGGGAAAGAAACTGCTTTGTTTCGCAGCAAATACGGAATTATTGACTCTTTGAAGTTGCGCTTGGATAGATTGGACTTCGGATAGACCGCGTGGATGCCCATTTCCTGCATGTATGAGCGCACCAGCTTGCGCCCGACCGCATGGCCTTCGCCGCGCAGTTGAGCGGCTATTTTGCACGTCCCCAGAAACGGCATTGTTGTGTGCCAGTAGTCGATACGTCCCATGATGGTTTCCTTACGCCGCAGGGCTTCTTCGCTCTCCGGCTTCGGCTCGTAGTAGACCGTCGAGCGGGTCACACCCAGCAGCTCACACTGCCGGCGAACCGACAGCTCAGAGCTTGTCCGGATCAAACTCCGGGATGGGGTCTCCCGAGAGGCGAAAGCAGTCACGAAGAAAGTCGCGCTCCAGCGTCAGCTGCCCGATGGTCTTGAGCATCCGAGCGGTCTCCCTGCGCTGCGCATCCTCTTTCTTCTTCGCCTCCTTTTCAGCCTTGCGCGGATCCTCGAACGCGGCGCTGGCGTTCTCCAGGAACTCTTTCTTCCAGTTGCGAACCATGTTGGGGTTCAAGTTGTTTTCGGCCGCGATCTCGCCGAGCTCCTTCTCGCCTTGCAGCACCTCCAGCACGATCCTTGTTTTATACTGCGCTGTGTACAGTCTGTGTCCCATGGTATTGCGCTCCTTTTCTGTTTTTCTTTATCATACCATGTTCACGTTCTTTTGCATAGCTGTGGTCTGGATCGCTGGGACCATTATAAGCGGGTTACAACCTCTTTGTCAGTTTTGCTTGCATTGCTAAGTCCGGAAACATTTCTTTTTTGAAGTTCGGGGTCAAAATGCCCCAAGTTTCCCATCTTCAAGACGACGGAGCTGGGTGTTCTCCCTAGTATTGAAGCGATATGCATTATCTCGGGATTCGTCTTGTGTATCTTGCCGAAAGGGATTTGACAATAGTAGTAAAAAGCCAGAATGGTCTCATCCTCCGACCACTTTTTTCCATACTTTGTTTCCGCCATGCAAGACCCTCCGCGCATTCAGCCGCGTTGTTTCAGCTCATTCTCCCGCAGCATCTTCGCATCCGCCGGACAAAACTCATATCCCGCCGTCTCCGCCTGCGTGACCCATGCGACAGCGTTGTGTTCCAGCGGCGTCAGCTCGCCGGAGGCGATCTCGGTGTTAAAGAAGTGGAGATGCACCACGCGGTCGGGATGCTCCTGCACGGTGTCGTAAAGCTCGCCGTGTACCTTCAGCGTGACGCCGAGCTCCTCGCGGCACTCGCGGACGATGCATTCCTCCGCCGTTTCTCCCGGTTCGATCTTCCCGCCGGGGAACTCCCAGAGAAGCCCGCAGTATTTCTCGCGTGGCCTCTGGCAAATCAGAAACTTGTCCCCCTGCCAGATGACCGCCGCCGTCACTTCCATCATGTGCCGCTTCGCCACGCTTTCGGACGGGCATAATAACCCCAATTTATACCTTAACTAATGTATTATATAACGCAGCGGTTCCTCCCGCAAGCCTTTTTGTCGAAATATGCCAAAAGACGGCGGATAGAGCTTCGGCAGATTTTGGGTCAACACCAAAATCTGCCGAAGTTTTGCCTCACCGCCTCCTGCTTGTGGCGTCCACCCACGCGAGGAACTCCTCCGCGTCCAGCTCGCCCGCCATACAGCTGTCACGCTTTTGCACCGCCTCGTCCTTCCAGCGCGCAAACTCGCCGTCCTCCATATAACCCAGCTCCACGCGCTTGTGCAGACGCTGGTACGCCTTGCGGTAGGCGCTCAGCACGGGATCGGACGCCACTTTTTTCACATCCGCGATGTACGCGCCGATCTCGCTGCACGGCTTGTCCGCGCCGTCCATGACACGGTCGCAGTAGACCGTATCCGAACGCCCGGAGGGAATAAACGGCTTGCCGCAGTTTTTGCAGTATTTGTAGCCCTTGCCCTGCGTCACCAAAAGAAACAGCTCGTAGCGGAGCAGATCGTCCACCGTATCCAGCACCGTGAGCTGCGTCACGGAGCGGTCGCCCGTGCTGCGCCGCCCCAGCGTCACGGCAAAGGTCGCGCCCAGCCGCTTTCGGAATTCCGGGTCCTCCTGCTCATGCCGATAGTAGCGCTCCACCGGCGCGAGACCGTCCGCGTCGTCCTCGTAAATCGCCCGCAGCGCCGCCTCTGCAAGCTCACGCTTGGACTGGAACGCCGCGAAGATCGGGTCGAGCACGTTCGGCGCGGCGTCTCCGCGCTTGCTTTTCGCGATTCTGCACAGCTCCCGGTCGGCGTCGCTCGTGCCGGGGAAGACACGCGCGTCTAGGCTCCCGTCGATCAGGTAGTCGAGAAAGCCCATCAGGTAGACGGCAAAATAGGTATTCTTCCGAAACCACGGCTCATACCGCTCCAGCAGCACGTCGGCGATGACGCCTTTGTTCGGCTGTTTCTCCGCCAGAAGCGTGTAGTCGCCGTAGAGCTTCCGCATTATGCCGTACAGCTGATTTCCGTCGAGGAAGGCGAGGTTCACAAGGTCCTTGCCGATGGTGTTACAATAGTCCGCCTCTGCCAGCTTCCAGTGAAAACTCGTATACAGCTTGCCGTCCTCCGAATAGCCGTATGCCAGCGGCGGCGTATCCGTTTTCTTCATCCTGTGTGCCTCCGAATATCAACAATCGTTAATTTGCAAAACTAATTTTATATATTTTACATTCCAAACGGCTGCGCTGTCAACTATAATGAAGCCATGGAAACCATTTTGAACGGAGGGAACCTATGGAGCACTACAAACGCGATATGTTCGCGGAGTACCCCGACGTGGTCGACGTGGAACAGCTTCGCAGGATGCTCGGCGGCATCAGCCGCAAGCTCGCCTACCGCCTGCTCGCGTCGGGCGAGCTGCGCAGCGTCCGCATCGGGCGGAGTTACCGCATCCCCAAGCTCTGCGTCATCGAATACCTGACCGGCACGGACGCCGACGCCGCATAACGCCGGAGAAGCCTGCCGAAAGCGTAGAAAAATCGTATTGCTTTTCTCCGCTTTCGATATGGATATGTAAGCACGAATGTGATACTGTTGAGCCGTCAATGGCGGGCGGCCGCGGCAAAGGAAAGGAGTGACAGGCAATGCTGACCGGCAACCTGCAAATCAAAAACGGAAAATACTACGCCGTTCTCAACCTCAAGGTGAACGGCAAGCGCAAACCCAAGTGGATCCCGCTCGGGCTGCCGGAGCGCGGCAACAAGCGCGAGGCGGAATCCCTGCTCAATCACCTGATCGTCGAATACGAAACGCGCGGCGAGGGCAAATTCTACCCCACGCTCGCCGAAAACGGCGAGCTGCTTACGGAGCCGCCCAAGGCGGACGAATCCGAAGTCCTCTTTGCCGACTATGTGCAGTCGTGGCTGAAGATGATCCGCCCCACGGTCTCGGCGGCGACCTACAACAGCTACCGGAGTATGGTGGACGCCCGCATCGACCGCTACTTCCGCGAACTGGGCGTGACCCTCGGCGCGCTGACGCCCTCGCAGCTCCAGACCTTCTATCAGACGATCCTGGACGACGGCAACACGACAAACACGGTCATCCACTACCACGCCGTGCTGCACCGGGCGCTCAAGAACGCGGTGAAGAAGGACGTCATCGACCGCAATCCCGCCGACCGCGTGGATAAGCCGCGCAAGAACCGCTATCAGGCGTCGCATTATACGCGGGAGGAAATGCTCCGGCTGTTCAGCGTCATCGAGGGCGACCCGCTGGAACCCGCGATCCGCATCGCCGCCTACTACGGTCTGCGGCGCAGCGAGGTGCTGGGGCTCAAGTGGGACGCGATCAACTTCAAGGACAAGACCATCTCCATCCGTCACAAGGTCGTCGAGCTGACGGAGGGCGGCAAGAGCGTCCTGCAGGGCGAGGACGTGCTCAAAACCAAATCCAGCGTCCGCACTCTGCCGCTCCTGCCTGTAATCGAAGACCTGCTCAGGCGGGAGAAGCAGCGGCAGGAGACGTACCGCGGTCTGTTCCGCGGCGCGTACTGCAAGGACTACCTCGACTACGTCTGCGTCGATCAGATGGGGCGCCTGCTCCGCCCGAACTACGTCACCGAGCATTTCGCCTGGATCATTCAGAAATACGGGCTGCGGAAGATCCGCTTCCATGACCTCCGACATACCGCGGCCTCGTTACTTCTGGCGAACGGCGTGCCGATGAAGCAGATCCAAATCTGGCTGGGTCACTCGACCTTCAGCACAACGGCGGATATTTACGCCCATCTGGACGTCTCCGCGCAGCGGGAAACCGGACTCGTCGCCGCGAGCCTATATGACGCCGCCCCGAGAGAAGCCCGCGACCGAGCGGAGGCGAGGGAGCCGCGCGTCAGCGCGTCTTAAAATCTCAGCGCGCGAAGCGCGCCGCAGTTGACGCGCAGCGTCAATTGCGCGGAGGCGAGGGAGCCGCGCGTCAGCGCGTCTTGAAATCCCGGCGACGCGAAGCGGCGCGCCATAAAAAAGCGGACTTGCTTCCGCAAGTCCACTTTTTTATGGCGGACAGGGTGGGATTCGAACCCACGGTACCCTTGCGGGTACACCTGATTTCGAGGGCTTTGGCAGCTTAGAAAACCGCCCTGTTCTTCTTGCAACTCCTTGTATCTTCCCGCTTGCAAGTCCGGTAAACAAAGGCTTTATCAAATATTTCTTTATCGCGTCTCGGAAGTGTTTATATCCTCTTGTCGTTTGACTGTAC
>Ga0256404_1007982_pt1 | contig 16265 bp, 7 predicted proteins | sample RumenRJG_01DNA_FD_185990 | JGI IMG/M metagenome (GOLD analysis project Ga0256404, IMG submission 185990) | Bovine rumen microbial communities from Lethbridge, Alberta, Canada - RJG_01 | ecosystem: Host-associated > Mammals > Digestive system > Stomach > Rumen | place: Canada: Alberta | collected...
AATGTCGTTGTCAGAGATGGCAATCTGCATCCCCTGACCGCCCAGAACGTAGGACGGACGGATGAGTACCGGATAGCCAAGCAAATGTGCAGCATCGAGTGCTTCCTGTGTCGTGAATACCGTGTGGCCGGCAGCACGGGAAATCTGTGTCTGTTCCAGAATCTCATCAAACAGCTCACGGTCCTCGGCAGCGTCGACATCCTTCTGGGATGTGCCGTAGATGCGGACACCCATTTTTGCCAGAGCCTCCGCCAGCTTGATCGCGGTCTGGCCGCCGAACTGAACCACCGCTCCGTCCGGCTTCTCAAGTTCGACAATGTTGGCGACATCCTCCGCCGTCAGCGGCTCAAAATACAGGCGGCCGCCGATATCGAAATCGGTGCTGACCGTCTCCGGGTTATTATTGACGATAATCGTCTCAAACCCATTTTTCTCGAAAGCCCAGGCTGCATGAACAGAGCAGTAGTCAAATTCAATCCCCTGGCCGATCCGGATCGGGCCGGAGCCGAGGATCAGGATCTTCTTTTTGCCGTTTCCTTCTGCGCGCGCCTCATTTTCACAGTCCGGACCGTCATACACGGAATAGTAGTACGGCGTCTGGGCACGAAACTCGGCAGCGCAGGTATCTACAATTTTATAGGATGCATGAATATCATATTTCCGGCGCATCGAAAGGATGGCAGCTTCGGAATAGCCGCTGATGCGGGCAATGGCGCTGTCCGGAAATTCCATGCGCTTGGCCTCCCGAAGCAGATCCTCCGGGAGAGCGTCCTCCTCCGGATGGGCCGGCCGGTAGTTTTCAAGGGCGTCTTCCATCCGGACAAGGTTATTCAATTTGTCGATGAACCAGCGGTCGATGCGGGTCAGTTCAAACAGGGTATCGTAGCTGAAGCCGCGGCGGAGCGCTTCCGCGATCTCCCAGATCCGGCGATCGTCCGTCTTTTTAAGCGCCGCTGTCAGCTCATCATCCGTCAGAGAAGTGAAATCATAGCTTCTCAGACAGTCGACATGCTGCTCGAGGGAGCGGATGGCCTTCATCAGGGCTCCTTCAAAGTTCGTGCAGATGCTCATAACCTCGCCGGTTGCCTTCATCTGGGTCGTCAGGGAACGCTTGGCCGTGATGAATTTATCGAACGGCAGACGCGGAAATTTGACGACCACGTAGTCGATGGCCGGCTCAAAGGAAGCAAAGGTTTTTCCGGTAACCGCGTTTGGAATTTCATCCAGATGATAGCCGAGAGCGATTTTAGCCGCCACGCGCGCAATCGGGTATCCGGTAGCCTTGGAGGCAAGGGCGGAAGAACGGCTGACACGCGGATTTACCTCGATGACACAGTACTCGAAGCTGTCCGGACTCAGCGCGAACTGAACATTGCAGCCTCCGGTAATCCTCAGTTCATCGATGATCGCCAGGGCAGCGCTGCGAAGCATCTGGTATTCCTTGTCCGCCAGTGTCTGGCTTGGGGCAACAACGATACTGTCGCCGGTATGAACGCCCACCGGGTCCACGTTCTCCATGCAGCATACGGTGATACAGCTTCCGTTGGCATCCCGCATGACCTCAAATTCAACTTCTTTCCATCCGGCGATGGAACGCTCCACCAGAACCTCTCCGACACGGGACAGGCGCAGACCGTTGGCAAGAATTTCACGCAGCTCATCTTCATTATGAGCAATACCGCCGCCGCTGCCGCCCAGCGTGTAGGCCGGACGCAGGACAACCGGATAACCGATGGTCTCGGCGAAACTGACACCGTTTTCCACATCGTGAACGACACGGGAAGCCGCGCAGGGCTGATGAATTTTCGCCAGCATATCCTTAAAAGCCTGACGGTCCTCGGCGCGCCGTATGGTTTCCGCGCTGGTACCGAGCAGCCGGACGGAATGCTTACTCAGAAATCCGGATTCGGCGAGGGCCATGCCCAGGTTCAGACCGGCCTGGCCGCCCAGCGTGGGAAGCAGCGCATCTGGTTTTTCCTTTTCAATGATTTTTTCCAGAACACCGGTCGTCAGCGGCTCAATGTATACCTCGTCGGCAATATCCTTATCCGTCATGATGGTCGCCGGGTTGGAATTGACCAGAACGACTTCCACGCCTTCCTCCTTCAGGGAACGGCATGCCTGGGTGCCGGCATAGTCAAACTCAGCTGCCTGGCCGATGACGATCGGACCGGAGCCGATGACCATAACTTTGTGAATGCTGTTATCTTTTGGCATAGTCCTTACCTCCATCCGCGTTCTTTAACATTTTTCACGGCAGCGTAATCACGGCAGCGTTTTACAAAACGGTCAAACAAAAATGAAGAGTCATGCGGCCCCGCGGATGCCTCCGGATGAAACTGCACGGTTTCTACATTCAGCTTTGTGTAGTTAAGCCCCTCGTTCGTGCCATCGTTCACATTTATAAAGGAAGGTATGGCAACAGATGGATCCAGACGATCCGTATCTACAACATATCCGTGATTCTGTGAGGAAATATAGACTTTTCCGGTTATCGTATTTTTCACCGGGTGATTGCTGCCCCGATGGCCGTAATGAAGCTTGTGCGTGTCAGCCCCTTCGCTCAGGGCCATCAGCTGATGCCCGAGACAGATGGCGAAAACAGGGATGCCGCTGTGAGATAATAGTTTGATCTGTTCGATGATGGAAGTACATTCCTTGGGATCTCCCGGGCCGTTGGAAAGCATGATGCCATCCGGAGACACCTCCAGAATTTTTTCAGCCGGTGTGAGCGCCGGATAAACGGTAACATCGCAGCCACGGCGGGTAAGATTCCTGATGATGCTGTATTTGGCGCCCAGATCCAGCAGAGCAACACTGACACGGCGCATGGGACGGCCGGAAGAATCACGTACAAAGGCATTGCCGGGATAGTAGCCGATTTCGGAGCAGGTGACTTTTTCAACCACCCTGCTGGTTGTGTATTGATGCAGCCGGGAGATAACTTCTTCCTTATCAAAATGTTCGCTGGTGGTAAGGAAGCCGTTCATGGTTCCTTTTTCGCGGAGGATTCGAACCAGACAGCGGGTGTCGATTCCCTCAATGCCGGGGATGCCGAATTTTTCGAGATATTCTTCCAGAGACAGATCCATGCGGAAATTGGAAGGCAGACGGGACATTTCACGGACGATAATGGCATCCGGCCAGATCCGCTCACTTTCCATATCCTCCAGACATACTCCGTAATTGCCGATCAGGGGATAGGTCATGCAGACAGCCTGCCCGGCGTAGCTTGGATCAGAAAAGACCTCCGTATAACCGGTCATGGAGGTGTTGAAGACAACTTCGCTGACGGCATCCTTTTCGGCACCAATATGACGGCCCTTAAAAACAGTACCATCTTCCAGGATCAGATAAGCATTCATGTACTGCACCTTTCTCCGTTATCCGGGAGCACAGCTTCAGTCCGGGACGGATACCGGCATACCGGTTCCGCAGGGAAGACTTTGCTGATGAGTTAACTGATACTATCCTGATTATAAAAACAGTGACAAACAAGACTTGAAAACGGCCTCTTTGTCACCGATGGATTATATCGTAAATAGTACGGAATTTCCGCTGAAAATCGCATTATTTAATTTTATTAAGTTTCCGCGGCAAATTATATGGTGTTTTTAAGTCTTTGTCAAGAAACATTGACATGCACGCAGGGAAAGTTATAATCAAAGCCAGTAAACAAATATTTTTGAAAGCAAAGGCGCTTTGAATTTTTCTTAAATTAAGAAAATTCAGTGCGTCTTTTTTTAATTCCTGTTATAATAGGAAAACGTATAAATAAGGCGCTATTATACCAAATAGAACGCCAAATACGGTCCGCCGCATTCTGTTTACGTGCTTGCAGTGAAAATTTTCTATATTATAACAGAAAATCCGGGGAAAAGCGAAAGGAGAATGAAATGAGCGAGATGATTGAAGAAAGCAAATCTATTCCCGAGCTGTATGGAAGTCTTGTCTTTAATGATCATGTGATGCGCGCAAAACTGCCGAAGGATATTTATCAGGTTCTGCAGCACACGATGAAAACAGGAGAGCATCTCACACTGGATATTGCCAATGTTGTAGCCGCAGCTATGAAGGAATGGGCGGTCTCCAACGGAGCAACGCATTTCACACACTGGTTCCAGCCGATGACCGGAGTGACTGCCGAAAAACATGACAGCTTTATTTCTCCGACCGCCAGGGGCCAGGTAATCATGGATTTCTCCGGCAAGGAACTGGTGAAGGGGGAACCGGACGCTTCTTCGTTTCCGTCCGGCGGACTGAGAGCTACATTTGAGGCAAGAGGGTACACGGCATGGGACCCGAGTTCACCGGCCTTTATTAAAGATGGAACACTTTACATTCCCACCGCATTCTGCTCTTACAGCGGCGAGGCGCTGGATAAGAAGACACCGCTGCTTCGTTCCATGGAGGAACTGAACCGCACGGCGCTGAGAGTCCTCCGCCTGCTCGGCAATACAGCCGTTTCCCATGTAAGCACAACGGTAGGTCCGGAACAGGAATATTTCCTGATTGACAAGGAGCTGTACCTGCAGAGAAAAGACCTTCTGATCTGCGGACGCACGCTGATCGGCGCTCCGGCTCCGAAGGGGCAGGAGATGGAAGATCATTATTTCGGAGTTCTGAAACCAAGAGTTTCCGAATACATGCATGACCTGGACAAGGAACTGTGGAAGCTCGGCGTTCCTGCCAAGACCAAGCATAATGAGGTTGCTCCGTCCCAGCACGAGCTGGCTCCGGTTTATGAGACAACCAATGTGGCTGTCGACCACAACCAGCTGACGATGGAGATGATGAAGAAGGTTGCTGACAAGCACGGCCTTGCCTGCCTGCTTGCGGAGAAACCGTTCGAAGGCATTAACGGCAGCGGCAAGCACAACAACTGGTCCATCAGCACCGACACCGGCGTGAACTTGCTGGATCCGGGCAAGGATCCTTCCCAGAACCTTCCGTTCCTGGTATTTCTGATGGCGGTTATCGCGGCTGTGGATGATCATCAGGATCTGATGAGAGTATCCGTTGCAACCGCCGGAAACGATCACAGACTGGGAGCCAACGAGGCACCGCCGGCGGTTATCTCCATCTTTGTGGGCGATGAGCTGGATGCCGTACTTAAGAGTATTGAAAAAGGCGAGGTTCTCACCGAAAAAGAAAAGGATACCAGTATGGATATCGGAGCGAAGGTTCTTCCGCATTTCAAGAAGGATAACACCGACCGCAACCGTACTTCACCCTTTGCCTTCACCGGCAATAAGTTTGAGTTCCGTATGCCGGGCAGCTCACTTTCCGTAGCGGATCCGAACATCATCCTGAACACAGCGGTAGCCGATGCCCTGGATCAGATTGCGGATAAGCTGGAAGGCATTTCGCAGGATCAGATGGAAGGCACTGTCCGCAAACTTCTGCAGGAAATGCTCCAGAAGCATAAACGTATCCTGTTCAATGGCAACGGGTATACCGATGAATGGCTGGAAGAGGCGAAGAAGAGAGACCTTTACAATCTCAAATCCGTGCCGGAAGCCATGCCGCGCATGATTGCTCCGGAAAACATTGAAATGTTCGAAAGACGCCATGTATTTACGGAAGTAGAGCTTCGCTCCCGCTACGAGATCCATCTTGAAAATTACAATAAGACGGTCCATATTGAGTCGCTGACCATGCAGGATATGATTCGCAAGGATGTAACTCCGGGCCTGGTTAACTATTCAAAGACATTGCTGGATGAGGCGATGGAGAAGAAACAGCTTCTTCCGGACAGCAGCTGCTCCTATGAGACGGATATCCTCAGGACACTGGATGCGGAGTCGGCTGCGATCGGCAAGGCGCTGGAAGCGCTTGATAAGGATACGAAGAAGGCGGAGGGCATCAGCGATGTGCTGGAGGCAGCCAGCTATTATCACGATACCATCCTGGCCGACATGGACGAGCTGAGAAAGCATGTGGATGCGGCGGAAGCTCTGATCCCGAACACCTGCCTGTCCTACCCGACCTACGAGGAACTGCTTTATTCCGTCCGCTGATCTTTATGGAAACAGTACAGGAAACAGTACAATTGTATATTCAGCCGGCGGCAGTACAGACGCCGGCTCATTTGTGCAAAGGCGCACAGAAACACTCCGGTTTCGGGGTGTTTCTGCGCCTTTTTATTTATAGAAAGACAGATCCGTTACAGGCAGACAGAACCGCCAAAGCGCGGGAACGTAAACCGACGGTATATGCAAAGCGCAGCGGGAACACAGACCGGCTGCGCACGCACCGTGTATCTGAAGAAACCAGGCTTAGATAAAGGAAAAAATATGGAAGCTGTTAAGAATGAAGCGAAACAGAAAAACAGGTGCCTGGAAAAGGCACAGCCGGCACCATTCGATGCTGAAAACCGAGAGCATGATGCCTGCGGTATCGGGATGATTGTCAATATCGACGGACATCAGGATAGGAGGACACTGGACGATGCCTTGTCCATTGTCGAAAAGCTGGAACACCGCGCCGGCAAGGACGCCTCCGGCAAGGTTGGCGACGGCGTCGGTATTTTGACACAGATTTCGGACTCCTTTTTCCAGAAAGCAGCCGGTCAGAGCGGCATTGAACTTCCGGGAAAGGGTGAGTACGGTATCGCCATGATTTTTCTGCCTCAGGATAATCTTAAGCGTACCTTTGCCGTCCGCATGCTGGAAGTGATTGCCGGAAAACACGGACTTTTGGTGCTCGGCTGGCGTAAGGTTCCGGTGCGGCCGGAGATTCTGGGAAAACTTGCCCTGGATTGTATGCCTTATATCAGCCAGTGCTTCTTCGGAAAGCCGGCCGGCACAGCGGCAGGAATTGATTTTGACCGTGTGCTGTATGCTGTCCGCCGCGAATTTGAGCAAAGCTCGGAGGATACCTATATCTGCTCCATGTCCTCCCGGACCATCGTGTATAAGGGCATGTTTCTGGTAAAACAGCTGCGTGCTTTCTATCTGGATCTGCAGGATGAGGATTATGGGACAGCGATTGCCATTGTTCATTCCCGTTTCTCTACCAACACGACGCCAAGCTGGCAGAGAGCTCATCCGTACCGCATGATTGCTCATAACGGCGAGATTAATACCATCCGGGGCAACCTGGACCGTATGATTGCCCGTGGGGAAACCATGTATTCGCCGGTGATGGAGAAGGATATTGACTCCATTCTGCCGGCCGTCGTGAACGGGGGATCCGATTCGGCGGAGCTGGACAATACGCTTGAGTTTTTCTATATGAACGGCATGGATCTTCCGCTGGCCATGATGATTACCATTCCGGAACCGTGGAAGAATAATAATTTTATGGATCAGACCCGGAAGGATTTCTATCATTATTATGCGACCATGATGGAGCCCTGGGACGGGCCGGCAGCCATTATCTTTTCGGATGGCGAGCTGGTCGGCGCTACGCTGGACCGCAACGGCCTGCGTCCTTCCCGCTATTATGTGACGGATGACGGCCGGGTTATTCTGGCGTCGGAGGTCGGCGTACTCGATATTCCTCCGGAACACATTGTGAAGAAAGCCAGACTGGAGCCGGGCCGCATGCTGCTGGTTGATACGAAACAGAAAAAGATCATTACAGACGAGGAGTGCAAGGCGTACTACTCCAGCCGTCAGCCGTACGGCGAATGGCTCGATGAAAGTCTGCTTCACCTGAGTGATCTGAAGATACCGAATAAAAAGATTCCGGTGCATGCGCAGGAGGTTCGCGACCGTCTGTACAAGGTATTCGGCTATACCTACGAAGATATTAAGGATATTATTCTTCCGATGGCGGAGAACGGTGCGGAGGCGTCCGTATCCATGGGACATGATACTCCGCTGGCGGTTCTTGACAGCCGCCCGACGCTGCTGTTTGACTACTTTAAGCAGCAGTTCGCTCAGGTTACGAATCCGCCGATTGATTCTCTGCGCGAGAAGATCGTTACGGATACGACCGTTTACATCGGCTCCGATGGAAATCTGCTGATGGATTCGAGTGAAAACTGCCGCATGCTGGAGATTGACAATCCCATATTGACAGGTGTCGATCTGATGAAGATCAGGACGCTGGACCAGCCTGGGCTGCGCACACAGGTCATATCGATCCTTTACTATACGAATACCTCTCTGGAGCATGCGCTCGAACAGCTGAATGTAGCGGTTGACCGTGCTTACCGCAACGGGGCGAACATTCTGATTCTTTCCGACCGCGGCGTGGATGAGAACCATGTGCCGATCCCGTCGCTGCTGGCGGTCTCCTCCGTTGAGCAGCATCTGGTACGGACCAGGAAGAGAACACAGGTTTCCCTGATTCTTGAAAGCGGCGAGCCGCGAACGGTGCATCAGTGCGCAGCGCTGCTGGGCTTCGGTGCCCGTGCCATCAATCCGTATCTGGCGCAGGAAAGCATCGGAGAGATGATCGATCTGGGGATCCTGGATAAGGATTATCACACAGCGATCACCGACTACAATAAGGCGATTCTGCTCGGAATCGTCAAGACAGCTGCAAAGATGGGGATTTCCACCCTTCAGTCGTATCAGTCTGCCAAGATTTTTGAGGCCGTCGGGCTGAGTCAGGAGCTGATTGACAAATACTTTACCGGAACGGTGAGCAAGGTCGGCGGCATCGGGCTGGAGGAAATTTCTGAAGATGTCAATTACCGCCATGACCACGCGTTTGACCCGCTGGGGCTGGGGGTGGATACAACACTGGATTCTCTGGGGCTTCACGGGCTTCGCAGCGGCAGTGACAAGGAGGATCATCTGTACAGTCCGGAGACCATCATTGCGATGCAGCAGGCTGTTCGGGACGGAAGCTATGAAGAATTTAAGGAGTATACGAAGCTGGTGGATGACCCGACCCGCCCGCATACGCTGCGCTCCCTGCTTGAATTTGTGCCGGCGGGCGCACCGGTTTCGCTGGACGAGGTGGAGAGCGTTGATACGATTGTGAAACGCTTCAGCACGGCCGCGATGTCCTTCGGCGCGCTTTCGAAGGAAGCACACGAGACCATGGCCATTGCCATGAACATGCTGGGCGGAAAATCCAACACCGGAGAGGGCGGTGAGAACCCGGCCAGGTATGGGACAATTACGAACAGCGCCGTGAAGCAGGTGGCGTCCGGCCGGTTCGGCGTGACCTCCGCTTATCTGAACAGCGCGCAGGAAATACAGATTAAGATGGCACAGGGGGCCAAGCCGGGCGAGGGCGGAAACCTGCCGGGACGGAAGGTTTATCCGTGGGTAGCCCAGTGCCGTTATTCCACGCCGGGTGTTTCCCTGATTTCACCCGCACCGCATCATGATATTTATTCCATCGAGGATCTGGCGCAGCTGATCTATGATCTTAAGAATGCCAACCGTCATGCGCGCATATCCGTCAAGCTGGTTTCTGAATCGGGTGTCGGGACCATCGCTTCCGGTGTTGCCAAGGGCGGTGCGAGTGTGATCCTGATTTCAGGCTACGACGGCGGTACGGGTGCTGCTCCGAGAAGTTCTATCCACAATGCAGGTATGCCGTGGGAACTGGGGCTTTCGGAAGCACATCAGTCGCTGATCAGGAACGGGCTGCGCGGCCGCGTCATTCTGCAGACAGACGGTAAGCTGATGAGCGGCCGCGATGTGGCGATTGCCGCCCTGCTCGGCGCCGAGGAATTTGCTTTCGGGACTGCGCCGCTGGTTTGCATGGGCTGCATGATGATGCGTGTGTGCACGAAAGATACCTGTCCGGTCGGCATTGCGACTCAGAATGAAAAACTGCGCAAACGCTTTTGCGGCAAACCGGAGTACATTGTCAACTTTATGCGATTTATTGCTCAGGAACTTCGTGAAATCATGACTTCCCTCGGTTTCCGCAAGGTGGACGAAATGATTGGCCGCACAGACTGCCTGAGGAAGAGGGAACATCTGATGACGAAGAATGCCGGAACTATTGACGTTTCGAAAATTATCGATCCGAAATATGCGTCGGCTCCGGTACGCCATTTCCGTCCGGAAGATCAGTATGATTTCCATCTTGAAAAGACACCGGATCTGGCGGTCCTGGTACCTGCCTTCGAAAAGTCTGTCGGAAGCGGAAAAACAGTCAGATCGAGCTGCATCGATATAAAAGTCACCAGCACGGAGCGTACGCTTGGAACAATCCTCGGTTCGGAGATTACCCGGAAGTACGGGAATACACTGCCGGAGGATACGTTTATTGTCAACTGTACGGGAGGCGGCGGACAGTCATTTGGAGCTTTCATTCCGAAAGGACTGACCCTGAAGCTGACAGGAGACGCGAACGATGGTTTCGGCAAGGGACTGTCCGGCGGTAAGCTGATTGTCGTTCCTCCGAGGAATGCAGCTTTTGATCCGGCGGAGAATATTATTGTCGGCAATGCCGCTTTGTACGGCGCCACCAGCGGCAAGGTGTACGTGTGCGGTATTGCCGGAGAACGCTTTTGCGTTCGAAATTCCGGTGCCATTGCGGTTGCCGAAGGCTGCGGTGATCACGGTCTTGAGTATATGACCGGCGGGAAAGCAGTCATTCTGGGACCGACGGGGAAGAACTTTGCGGCAGGCATGAGCGGCGGTATCGCCTACGTGCTGGATGTTGATCATTCTCTGTACCGCCGTACAAACAAGGATATGGTCCGGCTGGCGGAAGTGAAGGATAAATATGATATCGCAGAGCTTAAGGGTCTGCTGGAGGACTATCTGAAGGAAACCTCTTCTGAAAAGGCAAGAACCATTCTGATGAATTTCGATCACTATCTGCCTCATTTTAAGAAGGTAATTCCGGAGGATTATCAGAACATGATGACAGCGGCGGCAAAGCTGGAGGAACAGGGAATCGCCCATGAAAATGCTCTGATGGAAGCATTTAACGAGCTTTACTCAGCGTAAGCGCAGAGGAGAATAGGAGATACGAGATGGGAAAACCTACTGGATTTCTGGAGTATGACCGTAAGGATAACGGAACGATAACTCCTGCGGAAAGAATTAAGAATTTCTGTGAATTTCATCCTCCTCTGGACGAAGCGGAGCGGATTGAGCAGGGGGCCCGCTGCATGAACTGCGGCGTACCGCTCTGCCAGAGCGGCATGAAACTGAACGGTATGTATACAGGCTGCCCGCTTCACAACCTTATTCCGGAGTGGAACGATCAGATTTACAGTCAGCATCCGGCGCACGCGCTTTCAAGACTTTTGAAGGCAAATAATTTTCCGGAATTTACAGGTCGTGTATGCCCGGCGCTGTGCGAGAAGGCATGCATGTGCGGGCTGAACGATGACGCTGTGACCATCCGTGAGAATGAACTTTATATCATTGAAACGGCTTATAAGGAAGGCTATATGAAGCCGGGGGTTCCCCAGATCCGGAGCGGCCGAAGAGTAGCGGTGGTCGGATCGGGCCCGGCCGGCCTTGCCTGTGCAGACCGGCTGAACCGGCGCGGCCATCTGGTGGATGTGTTTGAGCGCGATGACCGCATCGGCGGACTGATGATGTATGGCATTCCGAACATGAAACTGGACAAGCGGGTTATTTTCCGGCGCCAGAAGCTGATGGAGCAGGAAGGCGTTACGTTCCGGACCGGTGTGAATGTTGGCGTGGATATTACAGCCGCTGATCTTTTGAAAGAGTATGATGCGGTGGTTCTTTGCTGCGGCGCTAAAAAGCCGAGACCGCTGGCTATTCCGGATGCTGATAAAATTCAGGGAATCTGCTATGCGGTTGATTTTCTGAAATCAACAACAAAGGCGCTGCTGGATGCGGAGAAAATGGATCCGGCATTTGGCAGCGATCCGATGAGCATTTATTCAGAAAATTCTCCGGACCGGACTCATCTTACGTTCAGTTCCTTTGCAAAGGGAGAGTATGTCAGTGCCCGTGATAAGAATGTGGTGATTGTCGGCGGCGGCGATACCGGCAACGATTGCGTCGGCACCTGTATCCGCGAAGGCTGCAGGAGTGTCACACAGATTGAAATGATGCCCTGCCCGCCGGTTACGAGACTGCCTTCCAATCCATGGCCGCAGTGGCCGCGCACACTGAAAACCGATTATGGTCAGGAAGAGGCGATCTGTCAGTTCGGCCGCGATCCTCGCATTTACGAAACGACAGTGAAAGAGGCGCATACGACCAAAAACGGCAGGATTAAGGAAATTGTGACGGTCAAAGTAAAATTTGAGGACCGCAAGATGGTTGAAATCCCCGGGACGGAGCGGACACTCAAGTGTGATTTGCTTCTGATTGCGGCCGGCTTTATCGGCTGTCAGGATTACACGGCGGATGCCTTTGGCGTAAAGCGAGGAGCACGCGGTACTGTATTATCCGGAGAAGGACATTATAATACCAATGTGGATAAGGTATTCACAGCCGGCGACATGCACCGCGGTCAGTCTCTTGTCGTCTGGGGCATCGCCGAAGGCAGAGCAGCCGCCCGCGAGGTAGACAAATACCTTATGGGTTATACCACCATGAGTTCGTAATCGGTTATCGACTTTATAGTGAACGAATAATGCAAGCGTCAAATAGCCAGCGTCTTCTTCAGGACGCTGGCTATTTGACGCTTATGGTCTTACTTTATTGGTAAGTGCTTATTCATGGGTACTTACGGCCGTGGCGGGCGTGTACCAAAGCAAGCACGCGGGGCGAGGTTGGGCAATGCTGAAGGCTTAGGCCGCGGGAGAGGGTTTGGATGATGCGAAGCCTCTCGCCGCGTCAATCTCACGCGGCCGGGCAAATCGGCGGCGGGGATGCTGGGCAATGGCTCTTTTCTTAATATCTCCCCTTATAATATAGAGAAGCGAAAATCCTCAAAGTATGATAGAATAGAGCATACCTTGATAGACATGCGGAGTGCTTGAATAAGAAGCTTGAATAAATCAAAAAATATAAATCAATAAAAGGTTTGTATGAAACAATAATAAAAGAGAAAGATTAGCCGCATGAACGCATGACAGCAGCGGCTGTTTGGGAGATGGGATACGGGTATGCGCCGGAAACTGAGTAATAACTGGAAGGCTACCATATACGCAAGCTATGCGGGATATATTACACAGGCAATTGTGAACAGTTACATTACGCTTCTGTTTGTTACATTTCAGAAGCAATACGCGCTGTCATTGGCGAAGATCACCTTTTTGATTACATTTAACTTTTGCCTGCAGCTTTTGATCGACGCATTTTCAGCCAGATTTGTTGACAGGGTCGGCTACAGGAAATGTATTGTGGCTGCACACATTTGCGCGGCTGCCGGGCTGGCAATGCTGGGGATCCTGCCAAATGTCCTGCCGGATCCATATACAGGAATTCTTATTTCGGTCATTGTGTATGCGGTTGGAGGAGGATTGATAGAGGTCCTGATCAGTCCGATTGTGGAGGCCTGCCCGACCGATGACAAGACGGCGGCAATGAGCATGCTGCATTCATTTTACTGCTGGGGCGTGGTCGGAGTCATCGTTATTTCCACAGTTTTTTTCTCGCTGGCTGGAATTGAAAAATGGTATATCCTTGCCGTTTCCTGGGCTGTTCTTCCTGCCTGCAATGCTTTTGTATTCTCTGTGGTTCCGATAGGTTCACTCACGGAGGATGGTGCGGGAATGAGCATTCGGGAACTTATGAAAACGCGTATTTTCTGGGTGCTGTTTCTGCTTATGATCTGCGCGGGGGCATCGGAACAGGCCATGAGTCAGTGGGCATCAGCATTCGCGGAGAGCGCACTGAAGGTTTCAAAAACCGTGGGAGATCTGATGGGACCGTGCATGTTTTCCATCTGCATGGGAATCGCCCGTGTCATTCATGCAAAAAATAGTCACCTGTCATTGAAAAAATATCTGGCTTTTTGCAGTATTTTATGCATCTCCGGCTACCTTATCAGTGTTCTTTCGCCGGTGCCTTTGATCGGGCTGGCAGGATGCGGTGTCGTTGGGTTCGCAGTTGGAGCCATGTGGCCCGGAAGTTTCACGCTGGCCTCCCGGAGCTGTGCGAGGGGTGGAACGGCTATGTTTGCACTGCTGGCGCTGGGTGGTGATCTCGGCTGCTCCGGAGGGCCGACACTGACAGGACTGGTGGCAGATGCTTTTAACTCCAGTCTGAAGGCGGGACTTACAGCGGCCGTCATTTTTCCGGCAGGAATGCTGGTCGGTCTGTATCTGCTGGCAAGAGTCAGCGCTCCGGAAAGGGAAAACTCAGCCAGAAACTGATCTGTCAGCTGCAGCCGAAACGTTTCATATACAAGCGGAACGTTGCAGACATGAACGGAAAGGAGGGCTGTCTCAGAGGATATCATCACGTATGCATCTGCACCTGTAGAAATAAACCTAAGAATCAGGAAATGCATAAAGTACAGGAGATAATAACGGGGGATAATAGATTCAGGGGAAGTCGAAACGAAAAGGTCGGAAACGGACTTTAGAGGAGACACAATAGTGAAAAAAAAGATGGAAGAGAAGGGTATAAACGCAAGGAAAACACTTCAGCCTGTACGTACAGCTGAAAACATGAAAGCGATTAAGCCATCAAAGATAGCAAATACAGAAAAAACGGTGACTGGTGAGGCAGTCGGAAAATCTGAAACAGCTGAAAAAAAGGAAAAAGCTGAAAAACAAGAAAAGCCGGCAGCGACGGCAAAATCTGAAAAATCAGAAAAAGAAGCAGCGACGGCAAAATCTGACAAATCAGAAAAATCCGGAAAGGCTGAGAAGAGGGCAGCTTCCTATCATTCCGAAGAGGGGGAGCAGCCAATTCAGGATGAATATACCGGGGATTCTGTGCCGGAGGATGAGGAACAGCCCGACGAGGAAATTCCGGAGGACGAGGTACAGGATTACGAGTTTGATGATGACGGCGAAGAAGATGCCGATGCCGCAGAGGCGGATGAGGATCCGGAGGGAGTTGAGATCCTGGATGATAAGGATGTTCTGGCCGGTGTCAGCCTGGATGATCCGGTTCGTATGTATCTGAAGGAAATCGGAAATGTGCCGCTTCTTACCGCAGAGCAGGAGCAGGAACTTGCAAAGCGTGTCGCCGGGGGTGATCAGGCAGCAAAAGACAAGCTGATTGAATCGAATCTGCGCCTTGTCGTAAGCATTGCCAAAAAATTTACCGGACATGGAGTTCCATTCCTGGATCTGATACAGGAGGGAAATATCGGACTGATGCGCGCCGTTGACAAGTTTGATTATACGATGGGGAATAAGTTTTCCACGTACGCTACCTGGTGGATTCGTCAGTCGGTTACCCGGGCAATCGCTGAAACCGGACATACGATTCGTGTGCCGGTTCATATGGATGGGAAAATAAACAGGATCAATCGGGAGTATAAGGTTCTGAGCCAGGAACTGGGCCGTGAACCTACCATGGAGGAAGCTGCAAAGCGGCTGAACATGCCGGTCGGCGAACTGGAAGATACGATGAAGATATCACGTGACCCGGTTTCTCTGGACAAACCGATCGGAGATGAAAATGACAGTTATCTGGGCGATATGATTGAGGACAAGAATTCATTATCTCCATCGGAGAGCGCGGAACTTTCCATGCGCAATGAGCAGATCAGGCAGACGCTGGACACACTGGACGATCGTGAACGCAAGATCATTGAGATGCGTTTTGGCTTAAATGATCAGGCGCCGATGACACTCGATGAAGTTGGCAGGAAATTTCATCTGACACGTGAAAGAGTGCGTCAGCTGGAAGCAAGAGCGCTGAGAAAGATGGGTAAGACTGCCAGAAAAGACCTCGGTGATTACGTTGACTGAAAAACAGCGGCGCAAGCGCCATCTGAACTATGGCTCAGGTGGTGGGGTTCACTGACGGAATCAGCGATATGATAAATAAAACAGGTGGTAAAACAAGGCCGGCTCACAGAACAAAGTGAAGCCGGTTTTCTGTTAGCAGATAGTTTTTCAGGAGGATTTCAGATAGCACCCGGTTTTTTCACCGCGGCTTACTATGGGACATGCAAGTTCGCGGTCGGACAGCGGACTTTAGCCCGGAACCTGTGCCGCGGCTTACTGCGGGTCATGCAAGCTCGCGGCCGGACAGCGGACTTTAGCCCGGAACCTGTGCCGCGGCTTACTGCGGGTCATGCAAGTTCGCGGCCGGACAGCGGACCTTAGCCCGGAATCTGTGCCGCGGCTTACTATGGGTCATGCAAGCTCGCGACCGGACAGCGGACCTTAGCCCGGAACCTGTGCCGCGGTTTACTACGGGTCATGCAAGTTCGCGGTCGGACAGCGGACTTTAGCCCGGAATCTGTGCCGCGGCTTACTATGGGTCATGCAAGCTCGCGGC
>Ga0256404_1007983_pt1 | contig 16261 bp, 14 predicted proteins | sample RumenRJG_01DNA_FD_185990 | JGI IMG/M metagenome (GOLD analysis project Ga0256404, IMG submission 185990) | Bovine rumen microbial communities from Lethbridge, Alberta, Canada - RJG_01 | ecosystem: Host-associated > Mammals > Digestive system > Stomach > Rumen | place: Canada: Alberta | collected...
CCGCTCTTCTCACGGTCCGTACTGCTGCTCTGCTCATTGACTGCTCCCCCCTGCCTTCCGCGCTTATGGCTTCCGGCAACTGCTCTTTTTCATATCTCCCCGGGCTTTCACCCGTAAAACACTTCTTTCCGGGCTTTCCGCCCCGTTCTGACACGCTTTCCCGGGCTTCAGGCCCGTTCAAACACTCTCAGCTTTGCGCTGTGGGACCGGGAATTCTCCCGGATCTCCTCTTCCGTCGGAAGAATGGGCTTCTTCGTGATCACGGTCCCGAGACTCTCCCTTCCGCAGACACACACCGGAAACCCCGGCGGGCAGATGCAGGGATGCTCGTTTCTCCTGAACCCGTTCTTCACGATCCTGTCTTCCAGCGAGTGGAAGGTGATGATGGAAAGCCTTCCGCCCGGCTTCAGGAGCCGTATCATCGTATCGATGGAATTTTCCAGCACCGTAAGCTCTTCGTTCAGCGCGATCCGGATCGCCTGGAAGGTCCGCATGGCCGGATGGCCGCCGGTGACCTGCACCTTCATCGGGATCGCTCCGCGGATGATATCCGCCAGTTCCTTCGTTGTCTCAACAGGCTTCCGTTCCCTCGCCTGTACGATATGCTTTGCAATGTTCTTCGCGAACCGGTCTTCGCCGTAATCCCGGATGATCCGGAAAAGCTCCTGTTCCGTCGCGGTATTGACGAGATCCGCAGCGGTCTGCGACTGCCTCCGGTCCATCCGCATGTCCAGCGGCGCGTCCTCCATGTAGCTGAATCCCCGCTCCGCGTTGTCCAGCTGCCAGGATGAAACTCCCAGGTCCAGATAGATGCCGTCGACTGCTTTCTCTTCTTCGGTGATCCCGAGTCCCGAGAGCACGCTCTTTATATTGACGTAATTGTCGCGGACGATGCTGACCCGGTCCGCAAAGGGCTTCAGCCGTTCCGTCGCCGCCGCGATGGCGTCCGCGTCCTGATCGATCCCGATCAGCCGCCCGCCCCCGGTCAGCCGCTCCGCCACATGGTACGCGTGGCCTCCGCCGCCCAGTGTCCCGTCCACGTAGATCCCGTCGGGACGGATGTTCAGGCTTTCCACCGTTTCATTCAGAAGGACTGAGATATGACCGAAATCCATGTCCGCTCCCTCCTGTCTGGTCCGGTGCTGTTTCTGTTGTCATGCTGCGTTACAGCCGCACTCCCATGCCGTCAAGCTGCGCTGCGTAGGCTGCGAGATCGTCTTCCTCGCCCATCTGCTCCGCCCATTTCTCCGGGCTCCAGATCTCGACCTTGTCCAGGTTTCCGGTCACGACGCATTCCTTGTCGATCCCGGCATATTTCCGGAGATGTGCAGGGATCAGGATCCTGCCCTGCTTGTCCGTCTCCACCTCTCCCGCGGTCGCGAAGAAGATCCGGCTGAACTTTCTTGTGGCTTCATTGAGCTGGGACATCTCGCTGACTTTCTCTTCCAGCCGTTCCCAGGCTTCCATGCTGTAGACGGTAATGCACTTCTCCATGCCTCTCGCGACCATGAACCGGTCACCCAGCTTCTCACGAAAACCAGAGGGGATAATAACCCTCCCCTTTGTATCGAGCGAATGGTTGTACTGACCAGTAAAGCGCATTTCCTACCACATTCCCCCACTAAATGACACCTGATAGTTAAATAATAGTGCCCTCTTCATAAAAAAGCAAGAATTATTCTGGTCAAAAATCATATAAAAATTGAGCAAATATGCGGGTTTTCAGGCGCTATCACAAGATGTGGGGAAAAGTGGGGGCCCATCACCATATATAGTGATGGGCCCCGTTTTGAGGTCAATATTTAGTTTCCTTCGCTGCTTCCGCCGGCTTCAGCACAGCCCTCTTTCGCCCGAGAAGGATCAGGAACAGCGATACGACAAAGCAGGTGCCCGCGAGAAGCTGGGACACGGCGATGCCGGTGCCCGGGATCATGAGGGAATCCGTCCGGAGGCCTTCGATGATGCAGCGCCCCAGACCGTAGCCGCAGAGATACAGGAGGAAGATCTCGCCGGTAAACTTCTTCCGCTTCCGGTACCACAGAAGGAACATCAGCAGGCAGAAATTCCAGAATGACTCATAGAGGAAAGTGGGATGGACCTGGATGTACTCGGTGCCGTTCTCGATGATGATGTGCTCCAGAAGCTCCGCGTCGATCATAATGGGGTTCACGATCGCCTTCCGGATACGCATGGCGAAAAGACTTTCCGTGTAGCGCCCGAAGGCCTCGCAGTTAAAGAAATTGCCCCAGCGCCCCAGGATCTGCCCCACCAGGACCGCCAGCATGATGGAATCCGCCACATCCAGGAAGGACAGCTTCTTTCTCCGGCAGATCACATACAGCGTGAGCAGGCCCGCAATGACGCCTCCGTAGATGGCGAGGCCGCCTGCCCTGAGATTCAGGATCTGCAGCAGGTCGTCCTTGTAGGCATCCCACTGGAAGAACACATAGTAAAGCCTTGCCCCCGCGATCCCGATCAGGATGACCGAGATGATGTTGTCATAGATCACGTCCTCGCCGAGGCCGCGGTCCTTCGCGTCCCAGGCCGCCAGCATGATGCCCAGCAGCATGCCGATGCCGATGATGATCCCGTAGAAAGCGATCCGGAATCCGAACACGTTTACGGAGCTTACCATGTGTTCGATGGTGATCCCGAGATTCACAAATTTCAGATCGTACATAGTTACCGCCTTTCCTCTATCTCAGGTGAGGTCCTCTCCCACTGAGACAAATCAACAGGTATCGTACCATATCCGGCTTCTTTTTGCATTGTGAATCCGCAGTCTTTTTGCTAAAATGTTAATTTAAGAAAAAGAATGCTTCCGCTTCGCGGCATGTGCCGGCATGAGCAGAGCATTCTGAAAATCCAAGGAGAAAATGCGCAAATGAAATTAGGGATCGTCGGCCTGCCCAACGTAGGCAAGAGCACACTGTTCAACTCACTGACCAAAGCAGGAGCGCAGGCTGCAAATTATCCGTTCTGTACCATTGATCCGAACGTCGGCATCGTCCCCGTTCCGGACGAGCGCCTGAAAAAGCTCGGAGATCTGCACCATTCGAAGAAAGTCACGCCCGCAGTCATCGAATTCGTCGACATTGCCGGCCTCGTCAAGGGCGCCAGCAAGGGCGAGGGCCTCGGAAACCAGTTCCTCGCGAACATCCGCGAGTGTGACGCAATTGTCCACGTGGTCCGCTGCTTTGAGGATGAGAACGTCATCCACGTCGACGGCTCCGTGGACCCGGTCCGGGATATCGAGACCATCAACCTCGAGCTGATCTTCGCGGACCTGGAGGTCCTGGAGCGCCGGATCTCGAAGACCGGCAAGTCCGCCATGAACGACAAGTCCCTGAAGAAGGAGCTTGAGGTCCTGAAGGAGCTGAAGGCGATCCTGGAAGAAGGAAAGCCGGCTTCCGTCTACACAAACGACGACCAGGATATCATGGCATTTGTCCGCTCCCTCTGCCTCCTCACCGCAAAGCCGGTCATCTTCGCCGCCAACGTCGCGGAGGATGATCTTGCAGACGACGGCGCTTCCAACCCGCACGTTCAGGCGGTCCGGAAGTTCGCGGAGGGAAGCGGCAGCAAGGTCTTCGTGGTCAGCGCACAGATCGAGCAGGAGATCGCCGAGCTGGATGACGACGAGAAGGCGGACTACCTTGAGGCGCTGGGCGTCTCCGAGTCCGGCCTGGACAAGCTGATCGCGGCAAGCTACGACCTGCTCGGCCTCCTCTCCTTCCTGACCACCGGCGAGGACGAGACCCGCGCATGGACCATTAAGAAGGGAACCAAGGCGCCTCAGGCGGCAGGAAAGATCCACACCGACTTTGAGCGCGGCTTCATCCGGGCCGAGGTCATCAACTATGACGACCTGATGGCATGCGGAAGCTCCACAGCAGCCAAGGAAAAGGGCCTGATGCGTCTGGAAGGCAAGGAGTATGTGGTTCAGGACGGCGACGTCATCCTGTTCCGCTTCAACGTCTAAGTATCACAGGCTGCCAGACGGAGTTCCCGCCCCGGGCAGACGTTTTGCAGCGGCGGTTCACAAACGGCAGTAATTGCTTTGCCGGGAACGGCGGCCGCTACGTGAGTTTTTGCAGCAGGAGGTTCATCTATGGCAAATAATATTCAGGAATCGCAGAATGCGGCCGCGGGCTGCGGGGACCGCATCGCGGAGATCACGCGCACCACGAAGGAGACCGACATCAGAGTCCGTCTGAATCTGGACGGCACCGGCATCTGCCGCGCAGATACCGGTGTGGGCTTCTTTGACCACATGCTGGACGGCTTTGCCCGCCACGGACTCTTCGACCTGGATGTGACCTGCAAGGGCGACATCAACGTGGATTCCCATCACACCATCGAGGACGTGGGGATCGTGCTCGGCACGGCCATCCGCGAAGCCCTGGGCGACAAGGCCGGGATCAAACGCTTCGGCAGCGTGGTCCTTCCCATGGACGAGACGCTGATCATCAGCGCCGTGGATCTGTCCGGGCGGCCTTACTACGCCTCCGACCTGGTCTTCACAGTCCCGAAGATCGGCGACTTCGACACGGAGATGGTGAAGGAATTCTTCTACGCGGTCTCCTACTCCGCCATGATGAATCTGCACTTCCATCAGATCCGCGGCGAGAACAACCACCACATCGCGGAATGTGCCTTCAAGGCCTTCGCCAAGGCCCTGGACGCCGCGACGCAGTACGAACCCAGGATCAGCGGCGTCTGGTCCACGAAGGGAGCCCTGTAAAACAATCGCAGAACCTTTCATGCCATAACAAAAAGCAGCTTCAGGACTTAATCCTGAAGCTGCTTTTTCCGTTCTTCCGATCTGACAGCCGTCACTCCTGATCATCGTCGTCCTGCGCGAAGAGCTCGTTGAACTCCTGCGCGTCCAGGATCTCGTCAAAAGCGTCCGCGACGGCCTCATACTCCTCGTCGGACTCGATGTTCGTGAGATCCGGCTGGCCGTCCTCAGTCTCGGTGTAACGGTAAAGATAGACTTCACCGCCTTCATCGTCCGTCTGCGGCATCAGAGCGATGTACTCTCTGCCGTCATCGCCCGCCTCAAAAATGGTCAGGACGACGCATTCCAGAAGAGAGCCGTCGTCCAGGGTCAGCGTAACCGTGGTGTCTCCGCCTTCGAACAGGCCTTCGTGTTTGACTGCTTCGCTTTCTTTCATCTTCTCCCCCCGCTGCTCATGCAGCTGAAACTGATAGAGACATTATAATCGTTTCTCCGGCTCCATGCCACAGAAACTTTATCCGGAACGTGGTTCCGTCTCCGCGCCGCAGAAATCTTCATCCCCGTTCGTATTCGCTGATGAAAGGACTCTCCTCCGCTGCCCGCCGGAAACGCTTCCGGCAGGTGCAGATCTGAAGTTCATCCTTTGCCCTCGTCATGGCCACATAGAACATGCGGCGCTCTTCCTCCAGTTCGTCCCGGGTGCCGGCCTTCCGGTGGGGAACGATCCCTTCGTTCACGTCCACGAGATAGACCAGCGGAAACTCCAGCCCCTTGGACGCGTGGAAGGTCATGAGATGGACCTGGTCCGTGTCCTCGGACTCCTGTTCCTCGCCCCGATTCCCGGCATCAGAATTCCCGACGTTCTGCTTTCCGACATTCTGCGTTCCGGCGTTCTGATTCCCGGCTTTCTTATTCCCGGCGTTCTGCTTTCCGGTACTTTTTCTCCGGGACTCTTTCTTTTTCAGGAGTTCCTCCCGGAATTCCCTGCAGTGTTCGAACCAATCCTCCGGAAACTGAAAGCCCTCCGCGGAGTCCGTGATCTCGTCGATGATCTCCATGAGCTCACTCAGCTCGATGCGATGCTCCTCCGCGTAGGATTTCAGGAACTCATCGTAGCCGATCTCCTCCCGCAGGTACCGGATGGCATCGCCGACGTTCCGCCGTGACAGAGCGCGCAGCTCCATGGCAAACCTGTCGAGCCGGTCCTTCATCCAGCCCTGCCCTTCCCGGAAATACCAGCGGGCGATGACGGCAAAGTCCGGAGCACCGTCATGGAAAGCGGCTTCCTCTCTCACCGCGTCCCGGCGGATATAGCGGTTCGGCCGGTTCATGATGCGCACCAGGTCCGCCCGGTCCCCGATACTCCGTGCCAGTCTCAGGTAGGCCTGAACGTCTTTCGCGATCCAGTGGTCCATCAGGTCCGGCAGCATCTCTTTCATCCGGAAGGGAATGCCCTCCGCCATCAGCTTCGCGGCCAGAAGCCGCGGCTGCAGATTTGTGCGGTAGAGAATGGCAATGTCGCCGTAATGCAGGCGCGGCGTGTCTCCCGCGCCGGGTTTTCCGGAGATCTCTTCCGCGCCGATTCCGAGGACCCGCGCTTTGATCTCCCGGGCGATATACGCCGCCTCCTTTGCCGGGTCCGGGCACACCACCGTGTTGACCGGTTTTCCCGAAGGCCGGGAAGCCCTGATCTCCTTTTCAAAGCGGCGCCGGTTGTGGCGGATCAGCCGCCCCGCCGTGTCGACGATCTCCGGCGTGGAGCGGAAATTGATGTCCAGCAGCACCTTTTTTGCCCCGGGATAATCCCGCTCAAATCCCAGCATGATCTCCGGCTTCGCGCCGCGGAAGCGGTATATAGACTGGTCGTCATCACCCACGATGGTCAGGTTTTTCCGTTCTCCGGCGATCATCCGTACGATCTCATACTGAAGGCGGTTGATATCCTGGAACTCGTCCACCAGGATCCACTGCCAGCGCTCCTGGCAGGCGCGGCGGATGTCGGCGCGGTCCCGCAGCAGCTCATAAGTCATGAGGAGCATGTCTTCATAGTCGATCTTACGGAGTTCCCCGAGAGCCCGCTCATAATCCCGGAACAGGTCCCGGAAAGCGGAAGCCGGACAGCTGACCGCATAGTAGTGGTCCAGATCCGCCCGCTCTTCCTTTACCAGCGCGATCTCCTGCTGAAGATTCAGCGCAAGGGAGCGGATATCGTCCGCGTCGATGCGGTGCTTCCGGATCAGGTCCGTCACGATCTTCATGCGCTCCTCATCCCCGGCGACCTGCTCCGCGGAATAGCCGTAGGCCGTCCGCAGAAGGCCGAAAAAGAAGGAGTGGAAGGTGCCGAAGGTCACGCGGCCGCCCCGGGGAAGTGCCGGGCGGACATCCCCCGCCGGCGCCGGTGCGGCTCCGCCCTGCCCCGTTCTGTCCGCAGTTTCCGGTCCGGAAGCAGGTGCAAAAAAGGAAAGATACCGCTCTTCCATGCTTCTCGCCGCAGCCCTGGAAAAGGTGACCACCAGGATCTGCGAGGGCCGGACGCCCAGGGTCTCCGTCAGGTACCGCACCCGGTGCGTGATGACAAAGGTCTTGCCGGAACCGGGACCCGCGATTACAAGAAGCGGTCCCTGTCCCCAGGTGACCGCTTCTTTCTGTGCATCTGAAAATACTTCTCTCATGCTTCCTCAGTCAGCTTCTTAATGCCTGCCGCCAGCCTCTTCAGAGATTCTTCCTTACCGAAGACCTCCAGGAGCTCAGTCGCGCCGGCCGGCGTCTGCTGCTTTCCGGACAGGGCCGTGCGGATGGGCCACATGACAGCGCCGACCTTCAGTCCGGCCTCTGCGCCATATGCCTTCAGGCGCTCAAAGAGCGCGTCGTTGGACCAGTCTTCCTGAGCCTCCAGGATCGGCATAACGTCTTCCAGGACCTTCTTCGCGACCTCCGGAGTGGTCCTCATCTTCTTGTGGGTGTACATCGAAACATCGTACTCCGGCACTGCGTTGAAGAAATCCACCATTTCTTCGATGTCCGGGAATACCTCGATGCGGGTCTGGACCATCCGGGCTACCTTCCGCAGGTCAACATCGGCCGCGATGTACTTCTTCAGGTACGGCTCCGCAAGCTGATAGAACTCTTCCGGATCCATGGCCTTCAGATACTCGCCGTTCATCCAGCGAAGCTTCGTCATGTCAAAGACTGCCGGAGACTTGCTGATGCGGTGGTAATCGAACTCCTTTACCAGTTCCTCAAGGGAGAAGATCTCCCGGTCTCCTTCCGGAGACCAGCCCAGCAGCGCCACAAAGTTCACCACCGCCGGAGCCACGAAGCCCTGGGCGATCAGATCCTCAAAAGAGGAATGGCCGGAACGCTTGGACAGCTTCTTGTGCTCTTCGTTCGTGATGGTCGGGCAGTGGACGTAGACCGGGACCTCCCATCCGAAAGCGTCATACAGACGGTTGTACTTCGGGGAGGAGGACAGGTACTCGTTTCCGCGGACCACGTGGGTGATACCCATGGTGTGATCATCCACCACGTTGGCGAAATTGTAGGTCGGGAAGCCGTCGGACTTAATGAGGACCATGTCGTCGAGCTCGGAATTGTCGACTGTGATATCACCGTAGATCTCGTCGTGGAAGGTGGTGGTGCCGGTCGCCGGATTGTTCTGACGGATGACAAAGGGCTTGCCTGCGGCAAGATTTGCCTCGACCTCTTCCTTGGAAAGATGCAGGCAGTGCTTGTCGTAGGTCATGATGGTCTCGCCGTTCACCTCACGCTTCAGGGAATCGAGACGGGCCTGGTCACAGAAGCAGTAGTAGGCTTCTCCCTTTTCGATAAGCTTCTTTGCGTATTTCATGTAAATACCGGTCTTCATGCGCTCACTCTGCACATAGGGACCGTAACCGCCGTCCTTGTCCGGTCCTTCGTCGTGGATCAGGCCGGTCTCCGCAAGGGTGCGGTAGATGATCTCCACCGCGCCTTCCACCTGGCGTTCCTGGTCAGTGTCCTCGATACGGAGCATAAAATCTCCGTCCTCGTGCTTCGCGATGAGATATGCGTACAGCGCAGTTCTCAGGTTTCCTACATGCATCCTGCCGGTCGGGCTCGGTGCATATCTTGTTCTGATCTTCATAATCTGCGGTCTCCTTTGATTTGGATTTGCACCCCTTATCTTACCCCAAATAAAGAGGAAATGCCACCCCGAAGGATGGCATTTCCGCAGAGTGAAGACAAAGTCTTATTTGATAAGCGCTCCTAGCGGAAGGTCCTCTGTGCCCTTCCAGACCCACTTTCCGTCCATGTCCTGCTCATAGGTCGGAGCCGGTACGGACGAATTGAAGCTGTACTGCTGTCCGTCGATGACAGCTGTCCCGGTCACCATGGCCCCGGACTCCGGATCGAAGTAATAGGTCTGTCCGTCCTTCGGATCCTGATACCAGCCGGTACGCATGTATCCCTGGGGATCAAAGCTGTACCATTTTCCGTCAAGCAGCATCCACTGCTCTGCCGGCCAGCTGCCGTCAGAATTTCTGTACCACCATCCTGTGGTGTTCCGCTGCCAGCCTGCCGTGCTGCCCGAATCCGCCGCGCTGCTTCCGATGCTGTCATCCGAGCCTCCGCCTGACTGTGAACTGTGATCTTCTTCCGGCGTAACTTCCGGCTGCCTCTCCGGTTTCTGCTCTTCCGGAGTTGTTTCCGGCTGTCCCTCAGGCTTCTCTTCCTGCTGTTCCTCCTCTTTCTCCGGGATCTCAATGCTCACCGGATAATCTCTGATGGTGCCGTCCTTCAGGTAATACCGAAGATTCGTGATGGTCTTTCCGCCGGCGCTGATATCCGCATTGTCCCAGCCGATCTCAGTCCCGCGCCAGATGTTCACCACATGGTGCAGGGCGTAATTGGTACCGTCGATGGTCGCGATCACAGCGCTGACCGTCTTCGCGTCGACCTCGATGCCGCTCAGGCTGATCTCCACGTCCGCGTGGCGGGCATTCAGCGTGACACTGCCTGTGACGCCTTCCGCCTTCCCCACTCTTCCGGAGGCCGCGCTGAAGCTGGTCTTTCCGTCAGCGACGGTAAGAGTCTTATAGAAGGCAGGCTTTTCGTAAAGCACATAGTAGCTGTAGTCCGGAGCTTCCTGCAGCGCGTCCTTTCCGGACAGCGTGAAGGTCGTCATCTGCCCGCGGACGTTCATCTCGTAGCTGATGCTGTCCGCGTCCGTGACCTGCTTCGCGCCAAGGTTCTTCAGGACTTCAAGGTCCGCCATACTGCTGACCCGCACCGGGTACATGGCGCCCCGGATGCCTTCCGTGGTGACAGCTTCCTCGTTCTGGTGGTAGGATGCGCCGTTCACGTTCACGTTCCGGGCCTTCCCGTTCAGGGTTGCGGAGCTGATGCCGTCCACCGCGCCCTGCTCGTCCGCATAGAAGTCTTTATAAGGAATGTTCATCAGGACAAAAAACGGTTCGTCCTCTTCTGCCGGTACCGGATCCGCGTTGCTGCTTGTGCCTGTGACGTCATCTTAGATCGTCCCGTCCGGATTGTCCTCCGAAATGGCGTCGCTGCCGGTGGCGGTCTCCGCATTGCTGCCGGTGGCCGTCTCCGCGTTGCTTCCGGTCGCAATGTCCGTGCCGCTGCCGACTGATCCCGTCCCGCTGCCGGTGTTGTTCTCTGCCGGAAGTTCCGTACTCTTTTGCGGTTCTCCCGAAGCCTGCAGTTCCTCTGTCTGCGCCGCAGTCTCCGCATAGGCCGGAGTCCCGGCCGGTCCGAACACCATGGCGGCAGAGAGAAGGACCGCCAGTGTCCTCTTCAAAGCAAAGCTCTTTCTACTCAATCTATTACCTCCTTCTTTTTAACCGTCCCGCCGGTCTGCGCCTCTTCTTCCTTGATTCAGAAGCACGCGCCGGCAGGATGACGGATCGTTACCTCGCTACAGTTTCCTGGCCGCAGTCATCTGATTTCTACAGCCGGTCGTAAGCTCCGGTTTGCTATCATCCTGACAGCAAATCGTTTTGATCCGCTAATTATAATTAGCTATAGCTAACTCAGTACTTTAAAAAAAGCCGCGCCGGGCACGGCTTTTCCTTTGCTCTTTTCTTTATTCCGCGATCCAGGTCACGCTGCCGGTGGGCTGGAGGATGTCCCTGAGCCCGGCCGTCGCGTACATCTTCCGCTCGTCCGTAAACAGGATGGCGTCGAATTCCCCCCGGTGCTCTTCACAGTACCGGATCGCCCGGTCCGTTCCGAGAATATAGAGGGAGGTGGAAAGCATGTCCGCCAGCGTCCCGTCCGGCGTGATGATGGTGACTGAGGTCAGTCCGTTCTCCGCCGGATATCCGGTCTCCGGGTCGATGATGTGGTGATAGGTCTTCCCGTCCTCCTCAAAGAAACGCTCATAGCCGCCGGAGGTGATGGCCGCAGTGTCCGTGAGATGCAGGACCCCGAGATACCGGTCCTCCTTCTCCGGGTCGCGGATGGCAATACGCCATGGATTCCCGTTCTGCTTCTTTCCGAGGACCTGGACGTTTCCGCCCAGATTCAGGCAGGCGCTCTCGATCCCCCTCGACTTCAGGATCCCGATCACGCCGGCCGAGGCATACCCTTTCACTACGCCGCCGAGGTCGATCATCATGCCTTCTTCCGGAAGCTTCAGTTCACCGCTGTCCTCGTCAAGCTGAAGCTTTCCCGCGTCGCATAACGGCAGAAGCTTCGCGAGGGTCTCCGGCGCCGGGACGTGCCGGTCTTCCCCGGTAAAGCCCCAGGCATCCATGATCGGATAGATGGCGATGTCAAAAGCCCCATCCGTATCCTTCCAGGTCTCCAGCGATCGTTTCACCAGGATCTGCCCGTCCTCCGAGAGCACCAGGCTTCCGGCAGCGTTCAGCTTCGACACCTCGCTCTCCGGATTCCCGGTGGAGAAAAGCCGGTCCAGCCGGTCGATCTCCGCCACCGCGGCGTCACATGCCGCCTCCGCGTCCGGCCCGAAGACCGTCAGCGTCATAAAGGTGTCCATCGCGAAGAAATCGCGCCGGGCTTCGGAAGCTTCGGCACTGCCGGATGCTCCGGAAGCCGCGCTGCCGGCACCGGAAGACGCGCCGCTGCAGCCCGTCAGAAGCATCACCGAAAGGAACAAAAGAATCACTTTTCTGACCATGAAAGCTCCATGCTGTTAGATGTATCTAACTATATAATTATACCTTTTGGATCCGATTTGTCAACGAGACATCTCCGGCCCCTGAAGGAAAACCGCAGGAGCGGGAGCAGCTTCCGCCGCAATCGTTTTTTCTTTCAGGGAACGTTAAGTGGAACTCAGATAGAGAGTTCTCATTACAGAAAGGAACCTGCCGGCACAACCGACCGGCAGGCTCCTGCGCAGATGTTCATTCTCATGGACCCGGTCACCGCTCCTCACGGAAGTAGGACAGGCCAAGGCTTGCCGGCGGCTGGTCCTCCGGCCGGTTCTTCCGGCTCGTGATGATCAGGACCAGGATCGTGACCACGTATGGGATCATCTTGAAGATCTCCTGCATCGACCGCGAAAGCCCCGGGATATACAGATACAGGATGTAAAGCGCGCCGAACAGGATGGAGCCCCAGATGGCGTTCCGCGCATTCCAGATGGACAGGATGACCAGGGCCACGGCAAGCCAGCCGCGGTCGCCGAAGCCGTTGTTGCCCCAGGTGCCGGACAGATATTCCATGACGAAGTAGAGGCCGCCGAGTCCCGCAATGCCGGCGCCGGTCATGGTAGCGATGTACTTGTACTTCGTGACGTCGATACCGGCTGCATCCGCGGTGCCCGGGTTCTCACCCACTGCGCGAAGGTTCAGGCCCTTCCGGGTGTGCAGCAGGAAGTAATTCAGGCACAGGGCGATAATGATCGCCAGATAGGTCAGGAATCCATAGGAAAACAGGATCTTCCCGATGACCGGAATATTCGAAAGGCCGGGGACCGTGGTGCGGTAGGCCGCCGCAGTCGCCTTGACGGAGATCTGGCCGACGCCGCCTGCCAGCTGGGACAGAGAGCCGCCGAAGAAGTTTCCGAAGCCGACGCCGAAGGTGGTCAGCGCAAGACCGACGACGTTCTGGTTTGCCCTGAGAGTGATGGTCAGAACACTGTAGATCAGACCGCCGAGCACCGCCACGAAGATGGAAAACAGGAAAGAGATCAGGACGCCCAGAAATCCGCTGGCGTTCTCTCCTGCTGCTTTCTCATAGAGGAAGCCCGCGATCAGGCCCGAAACACCGCCCATGTACATGATGCCGGGAATACCGAGGTTCAGGTTCCCGGATTTCTCTGTCAGGATCTCGCCGGATGCGCCGAAAAGGATCGGAATGCCCTGCATGATGGCGCGCTGTATAAATGTCAGAATGACTTCCATTACGCTTCCTCTCCTTTCTTTCGGATTTCGACCTTATAGCGGATGAAGAACTCGCACCCGTTCAGGAAAAACAGGATGATACCGGTGATGATGTCGGAAAAGCTCTCGTTCAGCTTGAACTGGGTCGCGATCTGGATCGCGCCCTGCTGCATGAAGATCAGCAGTCCCGAGATGATCAGCATGAACAGCGGGTTGAAGCCGGACATCCAGGCGACGATGATGGCCGTGAATCCGCGGCCGTTGGCCGTGCTGGTGGAGAGGGTGTGGCTGGAGCCGCCGACGATGATGGAGCCCGCCAGTCCGCAGATGGCGCCGGAGATGGCCATGGTCCGCAGGATGACCCTTTTTACGTTGATTCCTGCGTACCGTGCGGTGTTCTGGCTGGAGCCCACCACTGCGATCTCAAAGCCCTGCTTGGAACGGCGCAGGTACCAGGACATCAGCAGCGTCACGGCGAGGACTATCAGCACGTTCAGGATATACGGATTGCCCGCGATGGAGGGGAACCATCCGAAATTCGTCTTCTTATTGATGATGCCCACCGTGTTGGAGCCCTTCGGGTTCTCCCAGAAGCAGATGGCATAGTTGACCAGCTGCATTGCCACGTAGTTCATCATCAGGGTGAACAGCGTCTCGTTCGTATTGTATTTCGCCTTGAAATAGGCGGGGATCAGACCCCAGATCATGCCGGCCAGGATGCTTCCCAGCAGCATGGCAAGGATCAGAAGGAAGTTCGGAAGCTTTCCGCCGCAGTAGATCATGAGAGCCGCGCTGATCATGCCGCCCATCAGGATCTGGCCCTCTGCGCCGACATTCCAGAAGCGCATCCGGAACGCAGGCGTCAGGCCCACCGCGATCAGGAGCAGGACCACCGTCTCGCGGACCGTGACCCAGAATCTCCGGGAGTTTCCGACGGCGCCTTCATAGATGGCGCTGTAGACCCCCAGCGGATTGACATGGGTGATGAGGACGATGACGACTGCGCAGACGATCAGCGCCAGCACCAGGGCGATCAGGTGGATCAGCACGATCATTCCGAAGCTGATCTGGCTCCGCTTTGTCATGCGGAACAGTGGTTCTTTATTCTGCATGCGCTGCCCCCTTTCCGGAACCTGTCATCATCAGTCCCACTTCTTCCTTGGATACGCTGCGCGCCTCCACGATGCCTGCGCATCTTCCGCCCTGCAGCACCAGGATCCGGTCGCAGAGCGCCAGGAGGACGTCCAGGTCTTCGCCGACGCAGATGACGGCAGCGCCGTTTTCCTTCTGCTGGCTTAAAAGATTGTAGATCAGGTACGAAGAGTTGATGTCCAGTCCGCGGACCGGATATGCAGCCATCATGACCTTCGGCTTTCCGGAGATCTCGCGGCCCACCAGGACCTTCTGGACGTTTCCGCCGGAGAGGTTCACGATGCGGGTGTTGACGCCCGGGGTCACGACCTCGAGATCGTCCACGATGTGCTCCGCCAGAAGCTTCGGCGCCTTCCGGTCCGTGACAAAGGACTTTCCTGCCCGGTAGGAACGCAGCATCACGTTGTCGGTGAGGTCCATGTCAGCGACCAGGCCCATGCCGAGACGGTCCTCCGGCACAAAGGCCAGGCGGACGCCCAGGGCCTCGATCTCGTTCGGCGTCATGCCGCCGAGATCCTTCCGGCTTCCGTCATCGTCCACATAGTAGATCTTTCCTTCGTGATCCTGCAGTCCGGCGATGGATTCCAGAAGCTCCTTCTGGCCGTTTCCGGAAATGCCGGCGATGCCCAGGATCTCTCCGCTTCTCAGCGTGAAGCTCACATTGTCCAGGACCTTCAGTCCCTCGACGTTCACACAGCCCACGCCCTCGCAGACCAGACGGTCCGCCATGTTGACGGGCTCGGTGCGGTGGATGTCCAGATCCACCTTCTGGCCGACCATCATCTCCGTCAGCGACTCCACCGAAGCCTTCGCCGTATCCACCGTCCCGATATATTTTCCCTTTCGGAGCACCGAGACGCGGTCGGAGATCTCCAGGACCTCGTTCAGCTTGTGGGTGATGATGATGATGGACTTTCCGTCCTCGCGCATGTTCCGGAGAACGTTGAACAGCTTTTCTGTCTCCTGCGGGGTCAGAACTGCCGTCGGCTCGTCCAGGATCAGGATATCCGCGCCGCGGTACAGGACCTTGATGATCTCGACGGTCTGCTTCTGGGAGACCGACATGGCGTAGACCTTCTCCGCGGGATCCAGCTGGAACCCGTATTTATCCACCAGATGCTGAACCTCCGACTCGACCTTCTTCATGTCGAGCCTGCCCTTGCCTTCCAGACCGAGGATGATGTTCTCCGCCGCGGTGAAGATGGGGATCAGCTTGAAATGCTGATGCACCATTCCGATCTTCAGCGCAAAGGCATCCTTCGGAGAACGGATCGTAACTTCCTGTCCGTTCACCAGGATGTGTCCCTCATCCGGAAAATAGATTCCGGAAAGCATGTTCATCAGCGTCGTCTTGCCGCTTCCGTTTTCTCCCAGGATCGAGAGGATCTCCCCCTGGCGGAGCGTAAGATTGACGTGATCGTTGGCGATGACCTCACTGCCGAATCGTTTCGTAACGTTCCGGAGCTCGATGGCGTTCGTATGCTCCACGCTCATTCCCTCCATATCACATATAAAAGAACATAGATAAATGGGATTATAGCATAATTATTCCGCCGTGACACTCGGAAATGAAAAGAACTCCCCGATCGCTTAAGCTCACGGGAAGTTCTGTTCAATCTGCAGCCGCCTTATGCGGCTTCATTATTATTCGACTACAGACTCGATTCCGTCAATGATCGCGGAGAATGCCGGGGCACTGGCAAGCTCGGACTCGTGGAAGTAGCCGTCGAAGACATAATCGCTGTCTTCCATGGGAGCGCCGTTGACGGTGAAGGTGCTGGTGTCGAAGACATGCAGGGTGCCTGCCTTGATCGCTTCCTCAGCTTCCTTGACCGCATCCTCGGTACCTGCTGCGATGGACTTGCCCAGCGGGGTGATGCGGACTGCATCCTCGTTGAAGCCCTCAGCCCAGTCAGTCTTGATCTTCTCGCCGTTCATGACGCACTCGATCGCGTACTTGTAGTAGACAGCCCAGTTGTTGGTCGGGGAGGTCAGAGCGACATCCGGAGCAACGCTGGTC
>Ga0256404_1007984_pt1 | contig 16261 bp, 12 predicted proteins | sample RumenRJG_01DNA_FD_185990 | JGI IMG/M metagenome (GOLD analysis project Ga0256404, IMG submission 185990) | Bovine rumen microbial communities from Lethbridge, Alberta, Canada - RJG_01 | ecosystem: Host-associated > Mammals > Digestive system > Stomach > Rumen | place: Canada: Alberta | collected...
CCTCCGCGGGGAACCGGCTCCCCGTTCGAACCCGTACTCTTCAAAAGGTAACCAAATGATTATACCACGCGGCAGCCTCCGGCACAATTATTCCAGGCTGTCAGGCTGCCCGCGGGGGATGTCAGGCCGCTCCATGCGGCCGACAGACTGCTTTCATGCTCCGGACATCCAGTGCGTCAGAGGTTGTCAGAGGAAGTCGGCGAGCCGGGAATGCCCGATGCACTCCTCCGGGTAGGCAACGCCGAAATTCTCGCAGATGGTGGCCCCGATGACCCCGAAGCTGCTCTCCCCGGGAAGAAGGCCGCCGGTGCCGCATCGGATCCCGGGGGTATAGGCCACAAGGGGCACCTGCTCCCGGGTGTGGTCCGTGCCGCGCCAGGTGGGATCATTCCCGTGGTCCGCCGTCAGGATCAGCAGGTCCTTCGGCTTCATCTCCGGCAGAAGGCGCCCAAGGCCCTGGTCGAACTTCTCGATCTCCCGGGCATAGCCCTCCGGATCCCTGCGGTGGCCCCAGAGGGCGTCAAAATCCACCAGGTTCGTGAAACAGAGGCCGTGGAAGTCCCGGTCCCGGCAGAGCTCCAGGGTCTGTTCCATCCCGTGGACACTGCTGTCGGAGTGCATGCCCTCCGTGATGCCGTAGCTGTCAAAGATATCCTGGATCTTTCCCACGGAGATCACGTCAAGGCCCGCCTCCTGAAGGGCGTTCAGGGCGGTCCTGTGGGGCGGCTTCAGGGCGTAGTCCCTCCGGTTTGAGGTCCGCTTGAACTCACCCCGCTTCGATCCCACGTAGGGGCGGGCGATCACCCGGCCGACCCTCCACTCGTCGCGCATGGTCAGGCGCCTGGCCGCCTCGCAGTACCGGTAGAGCGCCTCCAGCCCCATGGTCTCCTCGTTTCCGCAGATCTGCAGCACCGAGTCCGCCGAGGTGTACACGATCAGCCTGCCCTCCCTGATCTCCTCTTCTCCCAGCTCGTCCAGGATGACCGTTCCGCTGACGGCCCGGTTCCCGATGATCTTCCGGCCGGTCTCCTTCTCAAGGGCCTGGATGAGCTCCGGCGGGAAGCCGTTCTCGGAGAAGGTCCGGAAGGGCTTCTCCGTGTAGACGCCCATCATCTCCCAGTGCCCCGTCATGGTGTCCTTGGACCGGCTCTTTTCCGTGAGAGGCATGTAGCGCCCCATGGGGATCGTCACCGGATCCGCGGCTTTCGTCATCTTCAGGTTCGCAAAGCCCAGGTTTCTCAGGTTCGGGATCGCGAGGGGACCAACCGCCTCCGCGATGTGTCCCATGGTGTCCGCCCCCTCGTCGCCGAAATCCGCCGCGTCGGGCGCGTTTCCGATCCCCAGGGAATCCAGCACAATCACAAATATCCGCCGAAACCGCTCACTCATACCCGTTTCCTCTTTTACAGCTGGTCCGGGCCGAAGCCCAGAGGCAGCAGCTCCTTCAAAAGATATGTCTTCCGCTCACCCTTCGAGTTCCCAAGCACGATCCGGAAGGTCTCCGGATCGCAGAATTCCTGCATCACCTGCCGGCACACGCCGCAGGGTGGGCAGAAGGACAGTTCCCCGCTGTCCGCCGGCCCTCCCGCGATGGCAATGGCGGAAAACCGCCGCTCCCCCTCGCTGACCGCCTTGAAGAAGGCCGTTCGCTCCGCGCAGTTGGAGGGGCCGTAGGCCGCGTTCTCAATGTTGCAGCCGGTGTAGACCTTCCCCTCCTCCGTGAGAAGGGCCGCCCCCACAGCGAACCGGGAGTAGGGGGAATAGCTCCGCTTTCGGGCCTCCAAGGCCTCTTTATAGAGGGAATACAACTTCTCTTCCGGCCGCCCGCTCATCTCGTTTTCCGACCGCCCGCTCATTTCTGCTCCCCGTCCTGTCTGATCATGGAGCGCATGGCCTCGATGGCGCAGCGGATAACCTGCGACGTGTCGTGGCACTGGGGATTGGGAAGTCCCTTCTTTGCCCGCTCCTGGTTTGCCGCCACCAGGAAGCAGGCGCCCACCCGCACTCTCAGAAATGCGCCCGCGATCATCAGGGCCGCGCCCTCCATCTCGGAGGCCAGGCATCCCATGCGGACCCAGGCGTCCCACTTGGCGAGAAGCTCCTGGCTGACCGGCATGATCTCCGGCTCGTGCTGCCCGAAGAAGGAGTCCTTGCTCTGCGCCACGCCCACGTGGTAGCGCAGGGAGAGCTTCTCCGCCGCCGCGGCCAGTGCGTTCGTGATGCGCCAGTCCGCCACCGCCGGATACTCGATGGGGGCGTACTCCCGGCTGGTTCCCTCCATGCGCACACTGCCGCTGGCAATGACGATGTCGCCGCCCTGCACGTCCTCGCGGATGCCGCCGCAGGTGCCCACCCGGATAAAGGTGTGGGCGCCGCACTTTGACAGCTCCGTCAGGGCGATGGCCGCCGAGGGCCCGCCGATCCCGGTGGATGTGACGCTGACCTTCACCCCGTCCAGGGTGCCGGTCCAGGTCTCGAATTCCCGCACATCCGCCACCTTGACCGCGTTGTCAAAGTGGGCCGCGATCGACTTGCACCGCTTCGGATCTCCCGGAAGAAACACGTATTTCCCGATGTCCTCCGGCCCCACACCTGTGTGGTACTGCTTGCCGCTTCCCTCTGTGTAATCGATCATGGACACCTCCTGGCCGGCGCGCCGGCAGCCGAGTATTTGCAGGCGGGGTTGGCCCGCCCGGGTTTCAAAGTTAATCCTCGGAGCGAATGTCAGAACAGGATATCAGAACAGGATGTCCCGGAAACAGAGCCGCGGCTCATCCAGGTCGTAATTCCAGCTGTGGTGGGCATCTCCCGCGCAGAAGCGCGCCTCAGGGCAGGTCCTGCATCGCTCGTTCCGCTCGGAAAGAGGCCGCCGGAACACCTGGAAGCCCCTCTTCCACACCTCCGTGAAATCATCCCGGAGGATGTTCCCCTGGATCAGCTCCGGCCTCCGCTCGATGTCGAGGCAGGCGCCGATGTCGCCATTCGCCATGATGCTGGCCACGTAGAGCCCCGCGCTGCAGAGAAAATACCACTCCCGGACCTCGTGCTCGTAGTCGTATCCCAGGTAGTGGCTGCAGCCGTACTCCAGGGGCATGCCCAGGTCCCGCTTCTCCCGGATAAAGGAAAAGATGCGCCGGTAGTCCTCCGGTGTCAGCATGAGCTCCGGGTGCAGAAGCGCCCGCCCCATGGGCTCCATGTTGATGACCCGCCAGGAATCGATGTCCAGCCCGCACATCATCTCATAGAGCCGGTCCAGCTCGCCGATGTTCTGGTGGTGCACCACCGTGGTGACCTGGATCGCCTTGAAATCGCCCTCGTCGAGCAGGGCCTTCAGCCCTCTCATGGCCCGGTCGAAGGCCCCAGGTGTCTGCCGGAACCGGTCGTGGGTCTCAGGCAGCCCGTCGATGCTGACCGACACCGTCTTCATGCCCGCCTTCTTCAGCTTCGCCGCCACCTCCCGGTCGATCAGCGTCGCGTTGGTGGTCATGCCCCAGGAGAAGCCCAGCTCTCTCGCGTAATTCATGATCTCAAAGAATTCCCGCCGGAGAAGCGGCTCTCCCCCCGTGATGCAGAGCATCATGCGGCGGATATCGAAGTCCGCCCTGATTTTCTCTAAAAACCGATGGTACACCTCCACCGGGAGTTCCGCCCCCGGCGCAGGCCGCCCGGTCGCGGCGGGCTCGCTGCACCAGCTGCCGCAGTGCAGACAGCGCTCGTTGCACTTTAGTGTCAGCTCAAGAAAGAGCTGCCTTAAATCCGGCTCCCGGTACAGCTTCTCCCGGTGCGCCGCCAGCTGCTCCATGTGGGCCGTCTTCACCTCCCGCTTCGTGGCGGGGTCATAGATGAGATGCATGCTCCCGACCTCCGCCTCTCAGCGGCTCTCTTCGGAAGCGCCGGCTCCCTCAAAGTACTCCGGTGGGCCGTAGACGTCCTCCGGAACCTCGCTCTCCGGCTCGTAGGCCGGCGTCGCCGTCTCGCCCCGGAAGTACTCCGGCGGGCCGTAAACCAGCCTCACCGGCTCTTTTGCGGGATCGTAGGGTTCCGGAACCGGAGACGTCTCCGCCTCCGGGGCTGTGGTGGTCTCTGCGGCCGTGGTAGTTTCCGCAGCGGTTGTAGTTTCCGGAGCCGCCGTGATCGCCGGGGCCGTAGTGGTCTCCGCGGCTGTGGTGGTCTCCGCAGCGGTTGTGGTCTCCGGGGCCGTGGTCTCCGCTTCCGTGGTGGCCTTCTGGGACTCAAAATACGCAGGCGGCCCATAAACGACCGCAGTCGGGCCGCAGGCGGCGAGCTGAACCGCGCCCGCAGCAAAAAAAGCAGTATATGCAGCCTTTTTCAGAGGTTTCATAGACATCGCTCCTTTTCTTCCGGCTTCAGCGCCCGCCGGAACAGCTGTCAAGAAAGCTGTTTTCTATGATTATACAGGAAAAAACTGGCTGTGGGAATTGTTTCGTAGATGGGACAGGCTGGCCCCCCACAGGGACTGGCGGGCGCGATTCCCTTGTCTCCTGGGGCTTCCGGGCAAAAAAAATCACTCCCGATGGAAACCACCGGAAGTGATTGATAGCGAGAGGGGGATTTGAACCCTCGACACCGCGGGTATGAACCGCGTGCTCTAGCCAACTGAGCTATCTCGCCGCACTGTGCCGAAGCACAAGGCATATTATACTAAGGTGCCCTTGAAAATGTCAAGCGGTTTTTCGAGCAGTGAAACCAGAATCTGAACCGCTAAGATCAGTCCCCCGCCTCTAAGCTGTAGAAACGTAGGCGGTGGTTCGGGGGGCTGATCGTCTCAGCAGGGGTTCAAAGCCCCTGCTGAGATGCCGCTGAAAGCGGCAGCGGTTCATGAGCAAGTAGCGAAGCGGATTGCGAATGTCCGCTTTAATAGGACACGCGGGACCGGCAAGCCGGTCCCGCTCCATGCCCAAAGCTACGTTTCAGATGCTTCTGTGTCACTTCGATTCCGCCAGCGTCTCCACGGAACCGCCATCCTCCGCGGGAATTCTCTGCCAGGTGAGCCCCCGGAGGCCGTAGACCGGCCGCCAGCCGATATCCATCTCCTGCTCCCGCTCCGCTTCCGCCGTGACCGCGTAAACCGCGCCGCCCACGTACTCCGCGGTCTGCAGGACCTGGACCGTCTCGCCGTCTTCGGCGCTGTAGGGATCCCTGGAGATGAAATCCGGAACCAGCTCCACGGTGCCGCGGCTGCTGTCCGAGTAGACCAGGGAGCCGCAGCCGCCCTCCGTGAGGTAGGCCGAGCCCTCCGGGTTGTGCTCCGACAGGACCAGCTTTCCGCTCTCGTCAAAGGACGCCCAGGGTTCCGTTCCAGCTTCGCCGTAGCCCTGCGGCAGCTCATCCTCCGCGATGTTGAGGCTGTCAGCCTTGCCGGGCGTCACCCGGACCAGGGTGTAGCCGCTTAAGAAGTGACCGGTTCCCTCGTACCAGGCGAGGCCGAGGTAGACGTCATCCCCCTCTTTCAGCTTCTGGATCACGTTTGGGAACGCGCCGCTGCGGCCCTCGCCGGAGAAGCTTCCAAGCGCAATTGATTCCTCCGTCCCCGGCTGAAGCTCCGTGAATTTATACTGGTCCCCGTAGGTGTCGTAGCTCCCGAGGATCAGGCTCTCGCCCGCAAAACCCGTGTAGAACACGGACTCCCGGTCCCCCGCCTCGTAGCTGGCGGCGGGGTAGGCGCTTCCGTCCGTCACGAAGAGCTTCTCCTCCCCGTACTGGCGCACGCAGAAATACCGCGCGCTCTCCGAGACCGCGGCGATGGCCGTGAAGGCAGCGTCCGCGATCTCCTTCATTCCGCTGCCGTCCGGGTAAACACCCACCGCCTTCTGCCCGGTGAGAGTCCCCTGCTGGTCCAGGACCGGCACCGTGGACCAGATCCGCCCGTCCATGTACCAGAGGGGCCCGTTTCCGCCGTCGGAAAACAGCGTGTGGGTCTCCCCCGTCCGCGGATCGTAGCAGGCAAGACTGCTGTTCTCCAGCGTCTCGCCGAGGAACTGTCCTCCCACCGTGTCGTGGCCCTCAAAGGGGCCCTCCGACGTCCGGAAGTACACCAGCTCCCCAAGCTTCAGGAAGTTCCCGCCGTTGTTCTCCACCTGCTCCGCAGACACGAACTGCGGGATCAGAGCCCGGGACTTTCCGCCGGCCTCCGCCTTCATTTCGCCGAGGACCGCATCCACGTCGTCCGGGGATGCCAGGCAGACAAGCGGCACATCCTCCTCTGTGACCCGCTCAAAGACCGTATCTGCTTCCTCAGAGAACAGACCCTTGAAGGACTCCGGGGATCCGCCCTCATTTTCCACGGGGAACACCAGGGTGTCCCCGCCCTTCAGCTGATACTGGCGGAGCCACTCCAGCGGCATGTCCGCGCTCTCCGGGCAGGTGAAGACCGTCTGCATGGTGCCGTCATCCCGGCAGAGAAACACGCCGTCTCCCAGCAGCACCTCGGTGCCGGGCTTTTTCTGCCAGACCCGGAACAGGGCCCGGTTTCCCGCCATCCCTTCCACGCCCTTCCGGAACTCCAGGAAGGCAGGCGTATCGCTGTCCTTCTCCCGCCACAGGCCGAAGAGCTCACCGGGAATGTCTCCGCCCACATCTTTCGGCATGGCCTGGTCAAAAAAGCGGCCGATGCCGGCATCGGAAGCGGTCTCCGGGAGCCTCTGGAACTCCAGGGAGCTCCCGCCGACGCGGGTTTTTCCCTCATCTTCCCGGTCAGGCCAGGAGAGGGTGAGGCCCTTCTCCGTCAGGGCCAGGGATGCCCGTTCGGGCTGGCCCCAGTAGCGGGTCAGGTTGGACATGACAGAGAAGTAGAGGATTCCCACCTCTGCCTCCGTGCCCTCCGTGCTGAGAAGGGCCGCAGGGTCGGAGGGGATCAGCTCCATGGCCCAGAAGGAATAGGGCTCTGGGAACTCCCCGTCCTCGTATTCCATGGCATTGCCGCCCTCGGCGTACAGATTGCCCCAGGCGTTCTTTAAATCAAGGGTGTAATACTCCCCGTTCTCCAGAGGACAGACATATTTTCCCTCCAGCTTCTCCGCCAGCGTCATTTTCGCTGCCGCTTCTGTCTTTCCCGCTCCGGTGTCAGCCTTCGTCTCTTCGGCCTCTGCCTTCACCATTCCAGCCGCAGCGGTTTCCGTTCCAGATGCAGCAGTCTCCTTACCGGCGGCCGCGGTTTCCTTGCCTGCCTCCGCGGTCTCCCCGGTGGCTGCGTTCTCTGTTCCGGCGGCCGTGGTCTCCGCCTGCGCCGCTGTGCCTCCGCCGGAGGCGCCGCTCTTCGTGTCAGCGGGCGCGCCGCAGCCGACGGTGAGCATCAGCGCCAGGGCTGCCGCCGCGGCGCGAAATCCTTTTTTTCTCATACTTCTCCCCCAACCTGTCGATTCACTTAAGCCCCAGGAGGGCACCCAGGAGGGCGCTGCCGTTCGAGCTGCTCTGCTCCTGTTTGCCGCCGCCGAGCAGGGCCTCCATCAGGCCCGCGCTGCCGGAACCGGCGCCGTCGCCCGAGAGACTTCCGAAGATCTGCAGCATCTCGGAGGCGTCCAGGCCGTCGCTGAGATCAATCTTCTTGCCCGCCTCGGCGGCCTTCTTCTGCTTCTTCTTCGCCTTGCCGGCAGTGGAGTTCACCGCGGAGACGCCGCTTAACAGGGCCGGAGCAAGGCTCGCGAGCACGCTGTTCACCTGATCGCCGCTCATGCCGGTCTCAGCCCCCAGCTGGTTCACCACAGAGGCAGAGTTTCCGCCCAGGATGTGGCCGATGATCTTGGCGCCGTCCTCCCGGTCCGCCTCGCCGATCTGGTCGGGAAGCGGCTTCCGGTTGTTGTGCTGGGTCAGGGCCCCCAGAAGGGACTGGGCGCCGCTCTGGGAAGAGGCGTTGGCCGTCATGGACTTCAGCAGGATGGGCAGCACCAGAGGAAGCAGCTTCAGAATCAGCTTGGAAGACACGCCTGACTTCTTCTCCAGGGCACTGACAGAGGAACCGGACATCATTGACTTTAAGAGCAGACTTAAAAGATCCATTGAAAACCTCCCTTTCAGCAGTGAAAACAAAACGCAGGATGCTGTCTTATTTATACCACAAACCGGGCCTGAGTGGAGAGGGATTCGCGCCCGCGGGTACCGGCTTCTGCTGTCAGTTTCCTCTTCCGCATTGATCGGGGGATTCTCACCCGCGGGGACCAGCTTCTATGGTATACTGAAACCAGACAAAGATCCTGCAGAAAACACAGCGTAACCATAAAGAACAGTGGAGGAAAAGATGGAGTACAGAATTGAGCACGATTCCATGGGCGAAATGAAGGTCCCGGCGGACCGCTACTGGGGGGCCCAGACCCAGCGGAGCAAGGAGAACTTTCCCATCGGCACCGAGATCATGCCGGACGAGATCATCACGGCCTTCTCCTACCTGAAGGAGGCGGCGGCGATGGCCAACTGCCGTCTCGGAAAGATGGATGAGGAGACGAAGGACCTGATCTCCGCCGTGTGCCGGGAGATCCGGGAGGGAAAGCTTGCGGGGAACTTCCCCCTCTCTGTCTGGCAGACCGGCAGCGGCACCCAGTCCAACATGAACGTGAACGAGGTCATCGCGAACCGGGGCAACGAGATCGCCGGAAAGAAGTGCCTGCACCCCAATGACAGCTGCAACATGTCCCAGAGCTCCAACGACACCTTCCCCACCGCCATGCACATCGCGGCGGTGACCGAGCTCACGGACCGCCTTCTGCCCGCCATCTCCGTGCTGGTCGGCACCTTCCGCCGCCTGGAGGAGGAAAACCGGGGCATCGTGAAGTCCGGCCGCACCCACCTGCAGGACGCGGTGCCCATCTCCTTCGCCCAGGAGATCAGCGGCTGGAGGGCCTCCCTGGAGCGGGATGCAGAACTGATCCGGTCCTGCATCGCCCCCCTCTCCGAGCTCGCCCTGGGCGGAACCGCTGTGGGCACCGGTCTGAACGCCCCCGAGGGCTTTGACCGGGAGGCCGCGAGGGCCCTCTCCGAGCTCACCGGCAAGGGCTTCCGCACCGCGGAAAACAAGTACCACGCCCTGACCTCCAAGTCCGAGCTCACCGCCTCCCACGGGGCGCTGAAGGCCCTGGCGGCGGATCTCATGAAGATCGCAAACGACATCCGCTGGCTCTCCAGCGGCCCCCGCTGCGGCCTCGGCGAAATCCACATCCCGGAGAACGAGCCGGGAAGCTCCATCATGCCCGGCAAGGTGAACCCCACCCAGTGCGAGTCCGTCACCATGGTGGCCGTCCAGGTCATGGCCAACGACACCGCCATCGGCATGGCGGCAAGCCAGGGCAACTTCGAGCTGAACGTGTTCATGCCGGTGCTGATCTACAACTACCTGCAGTCCGTGCGGCTCCTGTCGGATTCCATCCACTCCTTCAACGACCGCTGCTGCACCGGCATCACCCCCAACAAGGAGAAGATGCACGAAAACCTGCACCGCTCTCTCATGCTGGTGACCTCCCTGAACCCCTACATCGGCTACGAGAACGCCGCGAAGACCGCGAAGAAGGCCTACCAGGAGAACATCTCCCTGAAGGAGGCCTGCGTGTCCTTAGGCTTCCTCACCGAGGAGCGCTTCGACGAGGTCTTCCACCCCGAGGAAATGGCAAAAGAAAACTGAGCCCTGCGCCATGTAAAAGGCGCCGTGCGTCAAACGAAACATCCCGGACGGAGTCTGCTTCCGTTCCGGGATGTTTTTCAGTCTTTTTCAGTTGAACCCGTAGAACTTCTGGGCGATCTTGTAGGTGGCCACCGACACGGTGCGGCCGCTCTTTCCCGGCAGGTTCATGCTCTGCCCAAGGAAGCCCCAGCGCAGCCGCATGAACAGGCGGAAATGCTTTTCCCGAAGCTCCTTCCACAGGAGCTTCTTTTTTTCGAAGTTTTCGTCCGTCCCGGAGCGGATGGCAAGGATGGAGCAGATGCTCATCATCACCTCCAGGTACATGATCATGTAGCGCCTCAGCTTCGGCGGCTCGATGGTGTAGGGGTCGTAGGCCTCGATCATGGTCCTGGTCACCAGGAACTGCTGGTCGATCCGCCCGATCATCACCTTCTCGTTGACGGACTGGTCCTCTCTCCCGATGTAATAGCGGTAGAAGTCCACGTCCAGGTAGTAGAGGGTCTTCACGTGGGGCAGGGGCTGGTAGACGAAGATGTTGTCCACGTAGAAGGTGTGCTCCGGGAGATTCAGGCCGCACTCCCTCAGGAGCTCCGTGCGGTAGATGACGGAGTGCATGAGGATATACTGGCCCAGGTGGAAGCGGCCGATGTCCTCCCAGCCGATGAGCTGCTCCGTGGGAAGCACGTGGCGGTAGCGCATCACCTTCTTCCTGCGGGCCCCCTCCTTCTCGTAGACGAAGTTGCTGACCAGAAGGTCCAGCTGCACGTTCCGCATCACAAAGCTGCGGAGGGTGTCCAGGATTTTGTCGTAGGCCTCCAGGTCCACCCAGTCGTCGGAATCCACCACCTTGAAGAACACGCCCGTGGCGTTGGCAAGTCCGGTCATCACAGCGCCGCCGTGTCCCTTGTTTTCCTGGTGAATGGCGCGGACGATGCCCGGGTGCGCCTGTTCCAGCCGGTCTGCGACCTCTGCCGTGTTGTCCTTCGTGCTGCCGTCGTTCACGATGAGGATTTCCACCTCGTCTCCTCCGTGCAGAAGGGTTTCGACACAGTGCTCCATGTAGGCCGCGCTGTTGTAGCACGGCACGGCAATGCTGAGAATCTTCATTTGCAGTCTCCTTTTTCCGTGGAAAGATCAGACATCACTTTCAGATACGCCCCCATACCCAAGGCGGAAAACAGCGGGATCCCGAAGAGAATCAGGGCCGGGTCCAGGCCCCCCTCTCCCTGCCCGAACAGGAGAAGCCCCGACAGGTTCGCGGCCCCGTGCATGAGCACCGGGGGCAGCAGGGACCGGGTCTTCACCGCGCAGTGTCCCAGGACAAGGCCCAAGAAGAAGGCCGTGATCCCCTGGGTCAGATTCCAGTGGAACAGGCCGAACAGCGCCGCCTGCAGGATCACGCAGGGCACCGCCCGGAATTTCTCCCGCAGGCGGTTCAGGAGAAGGCCCCGGAACAGGAGCTCCTCCATCACCGGCGCCGCCAGGCCCGCCAGGACGTACAGGAGGCCCGGCTTCATGCCCTCCAGGACCTCCGAGGTCCTCCGGAAGGCCGGGTCCAGGTCCGGGAGTCCCGACAGGTTCACCACCATCGTCACCAGGAAGTAGAACCCCAGGAAGCCGCACACCGAGGCCGGGTAAACCGGCAGCGGGAGGCAGCGGCTCCGATCCGGGGGCCGCAGGCCTCTTCTCTCATCCTCCCGGTACAGGAGCAGGAACACCGGAATCAGGAGAAGCTCCATGGCCACCGTCATGGCAGCGGACTCCTGGCTGCTCCCGGGCGGGAAAATCCGGAGCCCGGCGGCATCAGCCGCGTGTACCAGAAGCCGCAGGAAGCTCACGACCGCGGCATAGTAAAGAAACGGAACGGCGATCCTCAGAATGAAGGCGGGCCATCCCCATAGCTTTCTATTTTCCATAAGACAATCGTATAACAGCTGGTGATATCCAGGCGGACCATCACGCCTGATTCCTACTGGCAGGTAAACCTGCCATGGAACAGGCTTATGATCCTTAATATCATCTTACCCCGATTTCGTTGCTTTTTAAAGGCTTCCTTCTTATACTGGAACGAAAGGAACCTTCTGACCCCGGCGCCGCCGGACCTTCGCAGCACGCGGGAGGTATTTGCTATGCCAAAGAAACGTCTTGTCCTGTCCCTGGGCCACAAGGACCTGGGCACCAACCTGCCGGAGCAGCAGGCCGCCGTCGCCAGGACGGCCCCCATTGTGGCCGGCTTCATCCAGCAGGGCTGGCAGGTGGCTATTGTCCACTCCAACGCCCCCCAGGTGGGCTTTATCCACAGCGCCATGAGCGAGTACGTGAAGAACCACCCGGAGATCACCGGCGTGCCCCTCTCCGTCTGCTCCGCCATGAGCCAGGGCTACATCGGATACGACCTGCAGATCGGGCTCCGCTCGGAGCTTCTGTCCCGGGGCATCTTCAAGACCGTCTCCACCGTCATGACCCAGGTCATGGTGGACCCCTACGACGAGGCCTTCTATCACCCCGTGAAGACCATCGGCCGGGAGCTGACGGAGGCGGAGGCCGCCGCCGAGGAGCAGAAGGGAAACCACACGGTGCTGGTGCCGGGAAAGGGGCTCCGCAGAGCCGTTCCCGCCCCGAACCCGGTCTCCATCGTGGAAATCGACGCCATCAGGACCCTGCTGGACGCTGACCAGATCGTCATCTGCTGCGGCGGCGGGGGCATCCCTGTCATGGAGCAGGGAACCAACCTGAAGGGCACCAGCGCGGTCATCGAGAAGGATCTCGCCAGCGGCCTCCTGGCCCGGGAGATCGACGCCGACGTACTGATGATCGTCACCGCGGTCGACAACGTGACCCTAAACTACGGCACCCCCGCCGAGCAGCCCATCTACCGCATGAGCATCGACGAGGCAAAGGCCTACATGGACGCGGGCCACTTCGAGTTCCGGAGCATGCTGCCCAAGGTCCGGGCCAGCGTGGACTTCGTGGAGGCCGGGAGAAACCGGACCGCCATCATCACCTCCCTGAACCAGGCCGCCGCGGCTCTGCAGGGAAAGGCCGGGACACGGATCTCCTGAGTCAAGGGATCAACCGTCAGATCAGCGGACAGCGCGGGCCCGGTACGCCGGGCCCGTTTTTTTGCGAAAGCCGGTCTCACAGTGCCGGGCCGCGCTCAGAGATACCGCCCCGTGGCGCTCTCCGGGCAGCGCTTCAGCTCCTCCGGTGTGCCGGCGGCCACGATCCGGCCGCCCTCCTTCCCGCCGCCCGGGCCCATGTCGATCACATAGTCCGCGCTGCGGATCACATCCAGGTCGTGTTCAATCACCACCACCGTCGCCCCCTGCTGGAGGAGTCTCTGGAAGACCCCCAGCAGGGTTTTTACGTCCAGGGGATGCAGGCCGATGGTGGGCTCGTCGAACACAAACACCGTGTCCTCCTGCCCCTTTCCCATCTCGCTCACCAGCTTCAGCCGCTGGGCCTCTCCGCCGGAGAGGCTGGGAGTCGCCTCCCCCAGCGTCAGGTACCCCAGGCCCATTTCGTCCAGGAGCTTCAGCCGCCCGGAGACCGTGGGCAGATCCGAGGCGGCCCCGATGGCCGTCCGCACGTCCATGGCCATGAGCTCCGGCAGGGAGAAGGCCTCTGCCTCTGTGGCCTCTGTGGCCTTTGTGGCCCCTTTGCCCTTCTTCGGGCGGCGGATGCCGAAGGCCGCCTTGTCGTAGCGGGCGCCCCGGCAGTCCGGACAGGGGATTTCCACGTCCGGAAGGAACTGCACGTCCAGGCTGATCACCCCGGTGCCGTCGCAGGTGGGGCAGCGGAGCTTCCCCGTGTTGTAGGAGAAGTCCCCGGCCTTGAATCCGCCCTGCTTCGCCTCAGGCGTCCTGGCGTAGATCTTCCGCAGCTCATCGTGCACGTTGGCGTAGGTGGCCACGGTGGACCGGATGTTGATGCCGATGGGCGTGGCGTCGATGAGCTTCGCCTGGCGGATGCCCTCTGCCTGCACGTTCTTCACGTGGGCCGGGAAGGCCTTCCCCTGTGCCAGGGCGTTCAGGGCCGGAACCAGGCTCTCCAGCACCATGGTGGTCTTTCCCGAGCCGGACACGCCGGTCACCGCCGTCAGGCGCCCCTTCGGGATCCGCACCTCCAGCGGCTTCACCGTGTGGATGGGCCCGGTGGACATACGGATTTCCCCTTTTGAGAACAGCTCCTCTGCCGGAGCAGCGTCACCGGCGCTGGCCGCGGTTTCGGCATCTCCCGCCCTGGCGGCGTCTTCCGCCAGGAAGGGGCCTATGATGGAGTCCGGATTCTTCTGGATCTCCTCCACGGTGCCCTCTGCCACCACGGTTCCCCCGGCTGTGCCGGCGCCGGGCCCCAACTCCAGGATCCAGTCGGACTCCCGGAGGACCTGGATGTCGTGGTCCACCAGCACCACGGAGTTTCCGTCCCGCACCAGGTCCCGCATGACCCCCGTGAGGCCCTCGATGTTGGAGGGGTGCAGGCCGATGGAGGGCTCGTCCAGCACGTACAGGACCCCGGTGGTCCGGTTCCGCACGGAGCGGGCCAGCTGGGTCCTCTGCCGCTCTCCCGTGGAGAGGGTGGATGCCGCCCGGTCCAGGGACAGGTAGCCGAGCCCCAGGTCCAGGAGCCGCTTCGCCGTGTCAAAGAAGGACTCGCAGATGTTTTTCGCCATGGGCCGCATGTACTCCGGCAGCGACGCCGGCACGCTCTCCACCCATGCGCAGAGCTCCGTCAGGGTCAGGGTGCAGACCTCGTCCAGGGAGCGGCCGGCGAGCCGGGGCGCCCGGGCCCGCTCCGAGAGCCTGGTGCCGCCGCAGTCCGGGCAGGGCTCCTGCTTCAGGAACTTCTCCACCCGCTTCATGCCCGACTCGTCCTTCACCTTCGCGAGGGCGTTCTCCACGGTGTAGACCGCGTTGTAATAGGTGAAATCCATCTCGGCGGCGGTGTTGGTCTTCTCGTTCACATACATGATGTGCTTCTTCTCCGCCGGGCCGTTGAAGACGATGTCCTTCTCCCGGTCGGTCAGGTCCCGGAAGGGCACGTCGGTGCGCACGCCCATCTCCCGCGCGATGTCCTTCATGAGGGACCACATGAGGCTCTGCCAGGAGGCTACGGCCCCCTGGTCAATGGTGAGGGAGTCGTCCGGCACCAGGGCCGCCCGGTCCACGGTCCGCACCACGCCGGTGCCGTCGCACCGCGGGCAGGCGCCGGAGCTGTTGAAGGCCAGCTCCTCCGCCCCCGGGCCGTAGAAGGAGGCGCCGCAGACGGGGCAGTGAAGCTCCCGCTCCGCGGCCACATCCATGCTGGGCTCCAGGTAGTGTCCGTTGGGGCACCGGTGGCTCGCCAGACGGGAAAACATGAGCCGCAGGCTGTTCAGGAGCTCCGTGGAGGTGCCGAAGGTGCTGCGGATCCCCGGCACACCGGGCCGCTGGTGCAGGGCCAGGGCCGCCGGCACGTAGCGCACCTCATCCACCTCAGCCCTGGCGGCCTGGGTCATGCGTCTCCTCGTATACGTAGAAAGGGCCTCCAGATATCTTCTGGAGCCCTCCGCGTAAAGTATTCCCAGAGCCAGGGACGATTTCCCGGAGCCGGACACGCCGGCGATTCCCACGATCTTATTCAGGGGGATGTCGGCGTCGATCCGCTTCAGGTTGTGCATCTTTGCCCCCCGCACCTCGATGTGGTCCGGGAGGCCTCCCATATATTTCATGTCATACTCCTCGATGTCGATTCATTCAGGTCTCGCCGTCAGATCACGGAATCCGGTCCCGCGGTTCAGGCCCGCTGCCGTATCTCACTTCACCAGCGACGAAATCCCGTACCAGATCAGGACGATCACGCCCAGCACGATCCGGTAGTAGCCGAAGAAGCGGAAGTCGTTCTTTTTGACCCAGTTCATCAGGAAGGCGATGGAGTACACCGACACCAGGAAGGCCACCACCATGCCCAGCAGCAGGTACAGCACCTCCGCGGCGCTGTAGTGGAAGCCGAACTTCACCATCTTTAAGAGGCTCGCGCCGAACATCACCGGGATCCCGAGGAAAAAGGAGAACTCCGCCGCCGCAGCCCTGGAGCAGCCCAGGATCATGGCGCCGATAATGGTGGCGCCGGAGCGGGAGGTGCCGGGCACCAGGGCCAGGCACTGGAACATGCCGATGTAGAGAGCGGTCTGGTAGTCGATCTGCCAGACCTTCCCGATCAGGGGCCGGACGCCCCGGTTCTTCCGCTCGATCACCAGGAAGAGTACGCCGTAAATGATCAGCATCAGGGCCACGACGAAGCCGTTGTAGAGGTGCGCGTCCATCCAGTCGTCCAGGAGGAAGCCCAGCACCGCCGCCGGCAGGCAGGCCACCACAATCTTGCTCCAGAGGATCCAGGTGGCCCTCCTGGCCCCCGCCCTCTTATAGGGATCCAGGGGGTTCAGCTTCCGGAAGTACAGCACCACCACCGCCAGGATCGCGCCCAGCTGGATCACCACCCGGAACATCTCCATAAACTCCGGCGTCACGTCCAGCCGGATCAGGTTGTCAATCAGGATCAGGTGGCCGGTGGAGCTGATGGGGAGCCACTCGGTAAAGCCCTCCACCATGCCCAGCACAATCACCTTCAGGATTTCAATCAGGTTCATGGGAA
>Ga0256404_1007986_pt1 | contig 16260 bp, 16 predicted proteins | sample RumenRJG_01DNA_FD_185990 | JGI IMG/M metagenome (GOLD analysis project Ga0256404, IMG submission 185990) | Bovine rumen microbial communities from Lethbridge, Alberta, Canada - RJG_01 | ecosystem: Host-associated > Mammals > Digestive system > Stomach > Rumen | place: Canada: Alberta | collected...
GATAAATCATCAACACTCTCGACAACGCGTAAGAATGCAACAGCGTTTGCATACCGCGGTGCACCGACCAATAGACGATGAACGCCGAGATGAACACGAAAAAGAGGTCAATCAGAAAGATGCCCCAGTACGGCAGTGCGCGTTTGGTGAAGTACCAATTTCTGAGTCTTTGCAAGAAATCCATAATCACTCGATATTAAAAAATATAACTCAATATAATTCTGCTAATATAAATCAATTCTGCTAATATAAATCAATCTATCGCCTCCTTGATGCAATCCACGATGTATTTCACATCCTCGTCCGAAACGTATGGTCCGCTCGGCAAACACATTCCGATTTTGAAAAGTTCCTCCGAAACGCCATTAACGTATGCCGGAGCGTCCTTATAGACAGGCTGCTTGTGCATGGGCTTCCACAGCGGACGTGCCTCGATGCCGCGCTCGTCGAGATAGACGCGAAAGGCTTCCACATTGTCGTTGGGCTGGCAATCCGTGGTTGCCGATTCCGCCACATGAATCACGCCTGCCGCACCTCCAACAGCACCTTGAACCACGGTTTTATAGGCGTTCTCCTGTCCTTTGACCTTCACGTTTTCGTCGATGGTGATGGTGTTCAGCCAGAAGTTGCTGTCGTAACGCTCATCGGGGTTGCCGTGAACCTCGATGCCTTTTACGTCTTTCAACAATTCCTTATAGAGTTCAAAAACGTGCTTGTGGTGGTTGATATGGTCGTTGGCGACCGTCATCTGGCCGCGCCCGATTCCAGCACAAATGTTCGACATTCGGTAGTTGAAGCCGATTTTCTCGTGCTGGTAGTAGGGATAACTCTCGCGGTATTGCGTAGCATACATCATGATTTCTCGCCAAGCTTCCTCATCGGGCGTAATCAACGCGCCGCCGCCTGAGGTGGTGATCATCTTGTTGCCGTTGAAGGACAACACGCCGTATTGGCCGAAAGTACCCAAAACTTGCCCTTTCCAGCGGCTTCCGAAGCCCTCGGCTGCGTCTTCAATGACGGGGATGCCGTAGCGATTGGCGATTTCCATAATGCGCTCAATGTCGTAGGGCATTCCGTAGAGCGCCACAGGCACGATGGCCTTGGGCTTCTTCCCCGTCTTGGCGATACGGTCCTTGATGGCCTCTTCCATCAATTCCGGATCGATGTTCCAAGAGTCCTTTTCGGAATCGACGAAAATGGGGGTCGCGCCCAAATAGGTAATCGGGTGCGACGAAGCGCAGAAAGTGAAAGACTGCACGATAACCTCGTCGCCAGGTTGCACGCCACAGGCAATCAGAGCGAGATGCACGGCAGCTGTTCCGGCACTTAAAGCCACAACACGCTTGTTCTCACCGACAAACTCTTCGAGGTCTTTTTCAAACCCATTGACATTCGGCCCGAGCGGCACCACCCAGTTGGTGTCAAAAGCCTCTTTGATATACTTCTGTTCAAGTCCTGCCTCGCTCATGTGGGCGAGGCAGAGATAAATACGTTTATTTGCCATTACAAAAATCTTGATTTATTTGCTTGATTAACTTACAACGGTTCCCCACTGCGAGGTAGCCGTCGGGAATATCTTTGGTCACGACACTGCCCGCGCCAACGACACACCATCGGCCAATTCTAACGCCTTGAATGACAGTCGTACCGGCACCGATCCACGTTCCCTCGCCGACAAACACATTGCCGCAAAGCGTGGCGTGGGGCGAAACGTGAACGTAATCCCCAACGACACATTCGTGATCGACGGAAACACCAGTGTTGATGATACAATGCTTTCCGATTCTTGATTCGGCATTGACAAGAGCACCGGCCATCACGACCGTCCCCTCACCGATTTGCACCGAAGGAGAAATCACGGCAGAAGGATGAATGGCCGTTTTGAAATCACACGTCAATCGTTCAACAACCTTTTTCCGGATGGCATTATCGCCAATGCTTACGATGATGTCACGAATATCTTTCGCGGAATGCACAACTGGGAACACAGACAGGTCTGAAATGTCGGTATTGTCGTCGATAAAGCCGTCCACAACAATCCCTTGCGCATCCAATATCTCTTTGATCACCTTTCCGTGACCGCTCGCACCATATAAATACATCTTTTCAATTATGTCCATTGAAAGGTTCCATCGTGGCATGCCCTTCCTCGGAGATGCCTTCGCGAATGAAAACCTTCTTGATTGTTATAAAAATAATTTTCACATCCGTCCAAAACGACAGATGATCCACATACCACACATCCAACTTGAACTTCTCCGTCCAACTGATGGCATTCCGCCCATGACACTGCGCCCAACCGCTGATGCCTGGCCTGACCTCGTGTCTTCGAGCCTGTTCGGGAGAATAAAGTGGGAGATACTGCACCAACAGCGGTCTCGGACCAATCAGCGCCATATCGCCCTTCAAAACATTGATGAGTTGGGGCAATTCGTCGATGGAAGTGCTACGCACAAACTTTCCAACCTTGGTCAAACGCTGTTCGTCAGGCAACAAATCCCCCTCACTATCGCGCTCGTCGGTCATCGTCTTGAACTTGATGACCTTGAAAATTTTCCCATCCTTGCCAGGGCGTTCTTGCAGAAAAAACGCTCCGGCCCCTTTGTTGGCAAAATGGAGGAAAATCGTGACAATCAGCAGAATTGGCGAAATGCAAACCAACGCTAACAACGAAATCCAGAAATCAAAAAAACGCTTAATATACTTTTTGTACATTCATCAAAAAAGTTTCAAGTAAATGCTTCATTGAGCAAATCGTCATAATATTCAACCCATCGATTTGTTAAATCAATGCCATTGAAATCTCTCAAAACACGTTCACGACTATTTCTGCCCATCTGTGTTACCATGTTTGGATTATCATGCATCCTTTTCATACACTGATAAAGCGATTCTGCATCCCCAACACGGCAACGCAAACCTGTTTCGTTTTCAATGAAAGCATCTTGTACACCATAAGCATCTGAACTGATACACGGAAGACCGATGCTTGCAGCTTCTAAAACACTCGTTCCGAAGCCTTCACGATAAGTCGGGAGAACAAAAATGTCGCCCGCATTCAACACTCGTTCCGGACATTGTGTAATCCCATAAAAATGGAAGTTTACTCCCGCCTTTATGTGAGGATAATCTGAGAGTTTATCTATATAACCCTCTTCGTCCATACCTACGAGCAGAAGAAAAACATCGTTTTCTTCGGCAGCCAGACGGTTGTAGGCCTCATAAAGTTCACCAATACCCTTGTCACGATTAAGCCGACCCAAGAAAATATAGGTCAACTTACCATCTTCAATGCCGATTTTAGCCCTTTCTTCTTTTCTTGCAACAAGGTCTGGATGAAATTTTACAGAATCGACTCCCGAAATGGAGCCCTTGCAGAACACCAAAGCCTTTCCTTCTTTTAAAACGCCCTCCTTGACCAAAAAATCTCTCTGCGATTTTCCATCAACCAGAATATGGTTATCGCATTTGGCTATCACTTTGTCAAGCGATTTCAACAGCCAACGCATCAAGCCTGTTTTTGTCGCCCACACCTGACCAGTGAAAATATGAGTACGGTGTTTTATACCTGCCAATTTTCCTGCCAATGCCGTCACCAATCCTGCTTTGGGGGTAACGGAATGAATGGCGTCGAACTTCATTTTCTTAAAATAATTTGCAAGTTGCCACACCGACCGAAAGTCTTTTGTCAAAGAGATACCACGCTCAATATCTATTTTTTTCCAACCCGAAATGGAGAGTCCTTGCACGTCCTCCTCAGAACGGATATTTGCCACAATATAAATATTGTATCGCTCGCTCAAAGCTTTAATATGCCCTTTCAAAAAAGCATGAGCAGTCATAGGTATAGCAACCACAAAACAGATTTTCTTTCTCATCATCTAACTTACCGTTCTTCTCATACCCTCTTCAAAAGGTATAACAACATAATCCAAACCCTCAATGGTCGAGAGGCCTCTCGAATACTCAATTCCTCCATAAGCCTTATTGACAAGAGGAATAAAACTCAATAAGCGGACAAAAAGTCCTAACAATCGCGAATTTGCTCTCTTCAATCCTTTGCCTTTTGCAATAGAATTGAGTATTTCTATCGCACTTACAGCTCGGTCGTCTTGAGGACAATATGCTCCTTTTAAGTTATTCTCAATGGCCAACCTAACAAACTCACACAGATTGTCAATGTACAGCATACTCTGCTTCACATCCTGATATGCCATTGGGAAGATTGGCAGTTTCTTCACAATGGTTGAAAAACCAGAGATATAATTACCCCGGCATCCCTTTCCATAAACACTCGGAGGCCTAACGCACACCACGTTAAAAACATCCGATTGCAATTTAGCCAACCCTTCTTCCGCCATTAATTTGCTTTTTCCATACATAGAATTAGCGCATAAAGGAGTATTCTCATCAACAATGTTGGGATAGAGTTTCTTATCTATACCGTACACCCCCATTGTACTAAAGAAAACGTACTTTTTAACGCCCTGTTCTTTCGCCATTTTGGCAATTGCAATAGGCATATCAGTATTCACGCGTTTATACAGTTCCCAATCGTCACACTGTGGCTGATGCACAATCCCTGCCACATGAACAATTGCATCATAACCGCGATAGTCGAAAACTTTCCAATCATCATTCAGAACGTCAAGTTGAGCAACTTGATACCCCTTAGACGTTAGCCAGTCATCAATATGATTGCCAATATAGCTGTTTTTGCCAATAATTAGGATATTTTTCATGCATTATCACTTAATTGTCATCATGTATAGACGAATAAATGATATCTAAAGACTTCTCTCCAGCATCACCATACGCTTGAATATACTTATCTCTAAAATTCTCTGTAATTTTTATCCTTTCTTGAATATTCATATTTAACAACGCTTCAAGCAACCTTTCCTCATTATCCAATCCTTCGTTGCTAAGCTCTTTTCTAATATCAAAATAAAATCCCCGTTCTTTTTCGTATTGGTCATAATCATATGCAAAACAGAACATCGGTTTCGCTTGGATCGAATAGTCAAAGAGAATGCTTGAATAATCTGAGATTAGGATGTCAGACACAATCATTAATTCGTTCAAATTAGGATAGTTCGAAACATTTTTCAGAAATTCATTCTCTGAAACATTCATCAATTTAACGACTTCATGATGGGCTCTTAACAAGAGAACATATTCATTACCCAATTTCTTTTGCCACTTTATAAAATCTACAGGAAGAGACAACACACAATTCGCTCCTTCCTTTTCATATTCTCTAAAAGTAGGAGCATAAAGAATCACTTTCTTTTCAGAAGGAATCGCGAATTTGTGCCTTAACTCTAATCGACGAGATTTTGTCTTCTCTGGAACAAGTTCATCATTTCTCGGAAGTCCGATTATTTTAACATTTTCTATAGGCAATCCAAAGCATCTACTAAAAATCTTCTTGTCATGCTCTCCTTGAGCCAATAATATATCTGAAATTTTACTTTTACTTCTAGTCACAAAAGTATGCTTTCCCATATCCACATCAAACCCAATTTTCTTAATTGGGGTTCCATGCCAAGTGTTAAAAGAAAATGTGTAGATTCCCTTTATATCTAATCCTCGATTCATCGTTGTATTGGTAATCCAAACCCTTGCTTTTAATAATGTTTTAAAATATTCAAATGTATCAACTCGCATTTTTTTTCCAACTGGTAATTGAAATTTTGAAGGGTCGATAAAGGCCCAAACAAGTTTATATTCTGAGAAACGCCGATCTTTTATCATTAAATCGTATATTACCTTCGGACTATCATCAAATCGTCTTCCACCAAAACTACTAAATACAATAAGTTCTTTGTCTTTTTTTAAAAAGAATCTAAGGACACGAATTATAAAATTTCCTATATGAAAATATAAGAAATATAATGTTTTCGAATATTTTACTTTATTAATCAATGATATTGCTGCCATAATAATTGTTTGTTTTTTACGCCAATCTATATATTTGAACTACATATTTTGTTAATAAATAATATTTGAGGGTTAAAAATCCTAAGGTGACTTTATTTAAAAACGTAATGTATTATTTTAAGTTCTTTGAACGATTCTATCTTTTTCATCTTAACTTCAACAACTGATATTTCATCATACCCTATTGGATTTCAACTTATATTCATAACTGTGGCGACCTTCAGCCCTGAAATCCGCATGATAGCGGTTCAGAACCTCATGGAAAATTTCATCATATTGGGGAATGAACAAGTCATTTTTTGCTTCGACATGTTGAATGATTTCTGTTGCCAGTTGTTGGGTTGCGTCTAAATCGGTCGAACCACCATAAAAGCCTGTTCCCTTGATGGAACCGGGAGAAACATTCAGGATTCTATTGGAAGAGCCACCTTTCTCCAATTCCACATTCACACTCTCTATAAATATTTTCAATGCCGCTTTCGTGGCACCGTATAAAGAGAAAAACGGAGAAGACATAAACCCTGCGATACTAACCATCACACCGCAATAGAAATCTTCTTTTCCCATCAACTTGTCGTAAAAATGCTTCAGTACGCGTATGACGGCAATTGTGTTCACATTGAAATAAGTGGAAATCATTTCCTCTGGAACATCCTTGAACAAAGCAAGGCGACCGAAACCTGCCGTAATAATCAGGCTGTCAATGTCGTCAAATTGGTTGAATACAGAATAATCGTCGCTTGTCAAGTCAAACTGAACACCCTGAATTTTCGGATGCCTATATTCATCCGCAAGTGAGGCCTTGTCAACAATATAAACTTTCTCTGTTTCGTCCGTTTCTGTCAGTAACTTTGCAATAGAGAGACCTATGCCGTTGGCACCGCCAACAATTAGTATTTTTTTCATCATATTTCCATAAAATTAATCCGATTCGTAAACAGCTCCATGATTTTCGCCATGGCAATACTTTCTTTTCGGCGAAGGCGGGCGGTGCTGAACCGATGGTTATAAATACATGAAATAAACTCCTGAATTTCATAACGAAGACCTTCTCCGTCCCAAGAATAGAAAAACTTCTTGTTCTTGTTCTGGTCTTCGTAGCGAAGTTCGAAATAGTCGGTCTTCCACCACGGTGCAGGCACGTAGGCATAGCCTTTCGTTCCGGAAATCACGAGGTTTCCTTCCGTTTTTACACCCAAGCCCAACTTAAACGAACAAACAGCCTTTGGATAGCGCATCACGCCTTTCGTATAGATGTCCACGCCGTTTTCCATACGGGAGTAAATGTTCAAATTCTTAAAATCCGTTCCCATCAACTTGATGATGGGCAGCAAAGGATAAGAGCCCATTTCATAGAAAGAGCCGCCTGCCTGATTCGGATCCAATTCTCTGAGCGTCGGGTCGCCCCACACTTTCGATTCTGAAGCCTCAATATCGACCACTTCGCCAATCCATCCGCTCTTAATCATCGTAATCAGATGGTTGAACGCCGGACAATGAGCTGTTTTGTTGGCTTCCATCAAAATCACACCATTCTTCTCGGCGATGGCAAACAACTCTCGCGCCTCATCTTCTTTTAAAACCATAGGGGTCTCGCAAAGCACATGTTTTTTATGCTCAAGCGCATATTTAGCCTGCTCGTAATGGCACAAATGAGGCGTGGCGATATAAACGGCATCAACATCTTCCACCAGTTTCTCGAAAGAGTCGTAGATGAAGCTGTTGGGTGATGGGTGATGGGTGATGGGTGTTGGGTGTTGGGTGTTAGCGACCAATTCCTCTGACTTCTTTTTGTCAACGTCATAAACGCCAACAATTTTCACGGCGCTGACAACCGCCGCTTCTTGCGGAAAACGTTTCGCGACGCGGCCAGCCCCGACAATTCCGATTTTCACCTCATCGTCTTGCTCTTCACGCAGCATCGTCGAGGAAATGCCTTCCGTCCGAGGTAAATAAACGACTTTGCAAAACTCGTTCAGGTAGTCAAAATGCCCTACCCAATCGCTTCCGACCGTGAAAATATCGACATCATATTTCTGAATATCGTCGATTTTCTGGCCGAAATAGTCTTCAATGATGATTTTGTCGGCAATACCCGTCGCACGAACCGCCTCAACGCGCTCCAACACGTTGTTTTTCACGTTGAGTTTTCCGCGCAAACGGTCGAAATTGTCATTTGTCACTCCTACAATCAAATAGTCGCCCAACTCCTTTGCCCGCTTCAATAGGTTAATATGCCCTTGGTGCAGCAGGTCGTATGTGCCGTATGTGATTACTTTTTTCATAAAAAACAGTCGTTTTTCACATATTTCTATAGTTGAATACTTTGCTTAAATTTCTCAAGAAACATCCTTCTTCGCTCATTCAGCACATCGCAATCATAATCCTTAGCTTCGTTATAATTACGTTGGGCCTGTTCCAACAAAGTTTCATAAGTCACCCCTTTCAGTATATCAACTATTTGATTCTCATTCTCTTTTGAGAACAGATATTTCTGATCCAACAACTCTGGGATTCCTCCCACGCGAGTCCCTAAGCAAAGACAACCTCTGCTCATGGCTTCAATCAAAGCGCGCGGCAGTCCTTCCGTTTTGCTTGGTTGAACATAAATATCCATATTATCCAAAAATTCGATAACCTCATGATGAGGTATTGGGCCGTGGAAGAAAACTCGATCCACTACCCCCTCTTTTTCCGCGATGCGACGCAAACGCTCATCAGAGCCCCTTCCTATCAAATGATACTCATAGTCGAAGCCATCTTTTTTAAGCATTGCCAATGCCCGAATAACATACTCCTGACCTTTATATGGAACATCAATGGCGGCTGCTGTTCCGATTTTCAAAGGTCTGCCCATTTCCTTTCGTTTCTCTAAGCTCACATTCCGTTGCTTCAATACGCCTTCAATTCCCGTATGGATATTAACATTACTACAGCCGATGGAATCCCCATTCGTAGGATACCTGCGCTGCAAGAATTCTTTTGTTACATAGATGGAAAATGGGGCTTCTTTCTGCTTGTTTTTAAGTTTAGAATACACCATTGGAGCCATCAACTTACCGCGCCAATCAAAATTCCACAGGGCATCCCATGCGCAGCCACAAACAACAGTCATATATGGCTTCCCATATTTCTTCGCATATTTTATGACCTGATAGCTATGGTCACACGGCACGTGACACACACAAACATCCGACTCCTTAACCAATTTTTCTGCAATTCTGTCATTCTCCCTGCTTTCACCGCGCAGAAGGCTTTTCAGCGAATTTACCTTCTTGGAAAACACAAAATTCACAGCCCCCTCATCCACCAAGTCGCTCTTCGCCTGAACAACATTCTTGAAATAACAAAAAACTGTTATTTCCTTACCCAATGTCAAGTAACGTTTATACGTTGCTTGAACAGGATTGCTATAAAAGTGTTGTCCATCATATTCAACAACACTTTGTGTAGAATACAATACTTTCATTTAATTTCCCCTAAGTAAGTTCTTCAAATCTATAAGACTTTTTTTTTCGCAATAAAAAATACAATATTAAATAACTAATAAATACTTGTTTAAATAATGGAGATATGACAAATGAAAAGTCGCCACGCATAGCATAGATTATTAGGGCTATCATAAAAATGTAAGCCGCAAATCCAAATATTGTTTTATGGGACTTAGTGTATAACCCATGCGTAATTATTATAAGCAACAATGTCCATACAAAAACGCCTACATATCCCCATTGTTGATACCCTTCTGCCAAATATGAATAACCTGCTCCGTATCCATCGGATAATCTAGAATTAAATTGTTCATTATAAATTTTACTAGGAGTCTTAACTGGTAGAATAAAAGATGGTACAAATGTTGCCTCAATGTCCTGAATAAGTCCCTTTCCATTTTGAAATTCCCACTGATTTTCATTTTCGAGGATTACTTCAAAATTATGTGCCGAGGCTCCAAATTCAGCACCGAATAGTTTCTCAGGCAAAGTCTTATCAGCAAAATCAAACAAATAATTTTCACTCATATTTGTTATTTGTCGATACTCACCAAGGTAAATGACTGCAGCAAAACTAAAAATAATGAATGGAATAATTTTTATGAAATGTTGCTTAAAGAAATTGTTATATACTAAAAATCCTCCCAATACAACGGTAAGAAAGACATCCCTTTCTCCTATGAACAACGATAGTAGGATGGTTAATATTACAGCACAAAAAAAAGTAATATAAGGAAATTTTCTTTCTTTGTTCATTTTATAAGTGATATAGAGGATAAGCAACAATGTAAACCATCTGGAAACAATTCCAAATCCAAAAATTCCACCATGCAGGTTCATTTCCAATTTAGACGAGTATTCTGAGCGTAGGAAAAGAAGAATACAAATAAGAAGATAAAAGCCTAAGACGTTCATCATATTTTTAATAATCCTCGCGTTTTTTTCAGTCAAAAAATCATTTTTCAATTTCTTTTTTTTAACTTGAGGCATGAAAAATGCACAATAAAAGAATAATGTGCATATAGCGATAAACAAACTATTCAGAATAATGGGATAGGTTGGCGATTCTTTAATCCCCATCAATTCAAACACATAAACAGAAATATTGTATATAATAAATGCGAAAGATAACCACACGAAAGGATATAGAACATCAAATTTAAAATACGCCATCCCTAAACCTGTAACCAAAAACATTATGATGAAGCGAGTAGTTGTAGAGTCTGATGATAAAAAAAAAACAACTCCCAACAGAATACCTATCAATAGTATTACTTTCCAAATTAAATTCCTAAAGCCCATTTTTTTAATCGTAAAATATAAATACTTCCGTAACAAACTAAAGATATAATAGATGCTATTATACTGACATATCCTCCTCCATAAACTCCAAAAAGTTTTATTAAAGATGGACATATTACAAGTACGACTCCTAAAACGCCTATTGAGATGAAGGCCTGACGCGTATAGATATTAAACGATAAAACAGCAATTGCTATAATACCCGATATACTTGTCAAAGTCTGCGAAACAATGAGGCTATACATCACACCAGAATATTCAAGATAATTATCCGTGTACAATATTTTTATTATAATATCACCAAACAACCAGAATCCAATCATAATGATTCCACCAAATGCCAAAAGAACCAAAATTGTTTTATTAACTCTGGAAACGAACTCTTTTTTATTATTAACTTGATAGCATTTAGACAAACGCTGTCTTAAAAAAATCTGTAAAGGAATATAAATTTGAAACATTCCAATGGCTAAATAGGAGTAAGATCCGAAATAGGCCAAAAACTCTGTTCCGCATATACTCTCTATGGATATACGAGGATAATTAACAATATATGAAGAAAAAAAGACACTAATCCCCAATGGTAAACTTTTCTTTACTATATCGATGACATTTCTAATATCGATTCTCCATTTCAATTTAGCTAATCGATTTATTTGAACATTGTTAATAATGTAAAACAAAATGGAAACGAGAATTAAAGACGAGAGTGCTATAATTATATTATTGGAACAAAACGAGAGCAATGTACACATTGCTACTGCAGATAATGTTTTCAAAATGTCAAGTTTTGACATCAGAATCATTTTATCGCATTTTTGCAAATACCCATACAGTATGTCTATGGAACTTTCAACAGCTTTGTATAAAATAATTACTATGATGATTTTATTTGCATTTTTAGCAAAAACACAATATAAAATTAGGCCAACTGTAGCTATAGCCGTTGTGAAAAAACGTATCGTCTGGTACACTCTAAAATTATCATCATCGCCAAAAGGTTCCACAATTAGCACGCTCTTTAGTTGCATGTCGGTTAGCATAAAAACAGGGGCAGCCAAAGCCATTGCCAGAGTAAAATATCCCACATCTTCAGTTGAGAAAAATTTTATAAGGATAACCAGTATCCCCCATTGAGATAATGATTTTATCACATTCGACAGAGTTAACCAAAAGATGGTCATTTTATCGTGTGTTATTTTCATCTTTTCAAGTATGTGATGACTTTTTTCATAAGTCATTCTACTATTATTGATTCAACGAAACGCATTTGCGACAGCGCAGTTTTTGTATGAAAAGAAACCTGGTTGTACAAAACGTGCGTCTTTAACTGAACGATGGCAGCCTCAACGCTTAACTGCCCATTTTCATACATACTAATGGTTGCATATAAACTGTCGTTAGCCACAGGCCCCAGTACAATATCATAAGAATGTAAAGGGGCAAAACGCCGATTGTTCACAACAAAATTCAGCCACTCTTCCGTTACACCATGATATTCCATGATACGCAAATCTTTACGCTGAAGCAAATGATCATCCATTTCATAAACGGAAACGATGGCCTCTCCTGAGCCTGCTCTGTTGCGACGAATGTGCGCCCAACGTGCCGCCTACTCAAAATCGGTTGTTGTATAAAAACCCTTTCCGAAATCTGTATTGGCACGCCCAAGATGCAAAGAAGGGTGTTTGACCGTCATTGTTGAGCCATGATACAACTTCATCTTTTGCTGTGATTTTGCAAATATATTTCTATATCTTGTAAGATTGCTTCCTCGCCTTGCGTATGAAGCACGTCAAAACCCTCTATCAAATAACGATCCACCTTGTATTTTCGAAACAAAGCATACGACTGTAGCGAAGACATCTCGTACTTCTGCGCATAGCGTTCAATGCAAAAAGTTAGGAAAGTTATAACATGATCGGATATCATCATTGGCGATTGCGTTCTGGCACGTTCCACCTCCCGATACAATGATTCGGTGTCAAGATACCACCATTTGGCTTTTTCGTCATATAACTGCTCATAAAATGGCGAGTCATAAATGTAACCAAGAGCCGCAGAAATAGGAATATGCTTATTTCTAGCTACCAATTTTGCCAATTTTGATATTTTTAGAGATATTATTGATCTATCCATTCTTTACCTTCGTATATCAATCTACAAATTCTCCCAATACCACTCAACTGCCTCATTCAAACCTCGCGCAAAGTCGTATTCGGGCTCATAGCCAAAGGCGGCGCGTGCCTTGGAAATATCAGCATTGGAATGCTTGATATCGCCTTTGCGGTCGGGACCAAAAATCGGTTCTATGTCTTTGTATAGGGCTTTGGTCAGCGTGTGATAAATGTCGATGAGGTATTCGCGGCCTCCGTAAGCGATGTTGAAAGCCTGACCAGCCACTTCATGCGATGCAAGACAGGCTTTGAGGTTGGCTTCGATGACATTCTCAATGTACGTGAAATCACGGCTTTGCTTGCCGTCGCCGTTGATGGTCGGACGCTCGTCGTTCAACAGTTGTTTGATGAACTTCGGAATCACGGCGGCGTAGGCTCCATTGGGATCCTGACGGCGACCAAAAACGTTGAAATAGCGCAATCCATAGGTATCAAGACCGTAGTGCATCGTATATTGCTTCGCCCATTCCTCATCGCAGCGTTTGGTCAGTGCGTATGGGGAGAGGAGATTGCCTTCCACACCCTCCTGTTTGGGCAGGTGCGCCTCATCGCCATAGACAGATGAACTGGACGCATAAACGAATTTCTTGACACCTTTTTGCCGTGCAGCCTCCAGCATATTCAACGTACCCTGAATGTTGTTGGCACAATAGAAAAGCGGCATTTCTATCGAACGCGGAACGCTACCCCATGCAGCCTGATTCAAAACAAAATCGACACCCTCGCAAGCCTTAATACAGGTTTCAATGTCCTTGATGTCGCCTTTGACGAACTCGTAGTTCGGATTGTCAAGGAACAAATCTACATTGGCTTGTTTGCCTGTCGAAAGGTCGTCGAGGCAACGAACCCGATAGCCGAGATTCAGAATCGCTTCACAAAGGTTGGAGCCGATGAAACCAGCACCGCCTGTAACGAGAAATAGCGAATTTTCTGGGAATTTCAGATGTTTATAACCTTGCATATCATTTATCAATTGAATTACAAACGACCATCGACGATTTCACGGGGCAAGAAGGATTTCACATCGAAAACAACATGGTTTTCTTTCAAAAGGACTGCAACATCAAGTCCGTCAAACTCCTTATGGGAAACGGCAAGAATGGCTGCATCGAATTTTTCGGTCGGCAGTTCGTTGATGACTTCCACACCATATTCGTGTTTAGCAATGGCAGGACTTGCCCATGGGTCATAAATACAAAGATTGAGATTGTATTCATTGAGCGCTTTCACGATGTCATAGACCTTTGTGTTTCGCACATCGGGGCAATTTTCCTTGAACGTGAAACCAAGAATGATGATGTTTGAATTGAGCACTTGAATTCCCTTTTTCAGCATCAATTTGATGGTCTGATTGGCAACGTATTCACCCATTCCGTCGTTCATACGGCGACCAGCAAGGATGATTTCGGGATTATAGCCGTGACGCTGGGCACATTGAGCCAGATAATAGGGATCAACGCCGATGCAATGACCACCGACGAGGCCAGGCTTGAACGGAAGGAAATTCCATTTCGTCTGCGCCGCTTCGAGGACATCCGTCGTGTCAATGTCCATCAACGTGAAAATCTTCGACAACTCATTGACGAAGGCGATATTGATGTCGCGCTGACTGTTTTCAATCACTTTGGCAGCCTCGGCAACCTTCATCGTTGGTGCCAGATGCGTTCCTGCGGTAATCACCGACGCATACACTTCATTGACATATTGCCCGATTTCAGGTGTCGAACCAGAAGTAACTTTCTTGATTTTCTCTACCGTGTGCAACTTGTCACCCGGATTGATGCGCTCGGGCGAATAGCCTGCGAAGAAATCGACATTGAACTTCAGTCCGCTCACCTTTTCCACGACGGGAATACACTCGTCTTCCGTGACACCCGGATAAACCGTCGATTCATAAACGACCACATCACCTTTGCCAATGACTTTTCCAACCGTCGTAGAAGCACCATACAACGGTGTCAAATCGGGATTGTTGTTTTCGTCAACGGGTGTCGGAACGGCCACCACATAGAAATTGCAATCCTTGATTTTCTCAAGGTCGGTCGTGCAGACAAAACCATGATTCTGGATGGCATCCTGCAACAAGTCATCAGCCACTTCAAGCGTAGCATCATGACCGGCCATCAGTGCATCCACGCGCTTTTGGCTCATATCAAAGCCAACTGTTTTGTACTTCGTTGCGAACAAACGGGCCAACGGAAGGCCGACATAGCCAAGTCCAATGACGCAAATTTTAGTTTCTTTCATATTTTTAATACAATTGTAATTTATACATCAAAAATCATCAGGGCGCACCAATCCCTTTCTCGCGCGAGCGTATGCGCGAGGTTTGCTGCCGACGCTATAAAAGCGGGCAACACGGGAGGAGTGCCGCCTTAGAGATTCATGGCTGAATCTCGCAGAATTCCGTTTTATTTCATATTGAATGCAAAGGTATATATAAATAATGAGAAATCGGATGATTTCCCCGTCTTACCCCCCCAAGTTTTATAAATTTATATATTCTTAATATTTTTTAAATGCCTTGTGGCAAATAATTGGTCAGTTCGACGAACTGTTGGATGGTGAGTTGTTCGGGGCGGAGGGTTAAGAATTTTGAATTTAGATGGTAGAATGTTGCATTTTCTTCCGATGCCTGCGGATTGAGGATTTGACGAAGCGACACGCGCAGCATTTTCCGGCGTTGGTTGAAGGTGGTTTTCACGACGCGCTTAAAAAGTTTTTCGTCACAGCCGAGGTCGGTAACGGCGTTTCGCGTCAGTCGGATGACGGCGGACTGCACTTTCGGCGGCGGATTGAACACGGAGGGTTCGACCGTGAAAAGGTATTCGACATCGTACCACGCCTGCATCAACACGGAGAGGATGCCGTAGGCTTTGGTGCCGGGCTGGGCGGCCATGCGGAGGGCGACCTCGTGCTGAATCATGCCGGTGCAGCAGGGAATCAAATCGCGGTTGTCGAGCATTTTGAAGAAAATCTGCGAGGAAATGTCGTAGGGATAGTTGCCCGTGAGCACGAAGGGGCGACCGCCGAAGACTTCGTTGAGGTCCATGCGGAGGAAGTCATCCTCTATAATTGATGGGTGATGGGTGTTAGGTGATGGGTGATGGGTGTTAGGTGATGGGTGATGGGTGTTAGGTGATGGGTGATGAGAGTTGAGAGTTGAGAGTTGGTGATTTTGGAGGAATTCGACGCTTTCGTGGTCGATTTCGACGGCTTTGAATTCGCGTTGTTTTTGGGCGAGAAACTGCGTGAGAACGCCCATTCCGGGACCGATTTCGAGGATGGGAATGTCGGGACAAGCATCGACGGTGTCGGCGATGCGGCGGGCGATGTCGAGGTCGCAA
>Ga0256404_1007987_pt1 | contig 16257 bp, 15 predicted proteins | sample RumenRJG_01DNA_FD_185990 | JGI IMG/M metagenome (GOLD analysis project Ga0256404, IMG submission 185990) | Bovine rumen microbial communities from Lethbridge, Alberta, Canada - RJG_01 | ecosystem: Host-associated > Mammals > Digestive system > Stomach > Rumen | place: Canada: Alberta | collected...
TCAAATTCATTGAACAGCTTGGCGGAAACCTCCGACCAGTTGCTGCCGAATATCTCTTTGAAGTCGATACCGTTGGTGAGGTTGAAGATAGTCACCATAAAGAACATCAGCAGCACGGTTATAAGAAAGACGAAAATGTAGTGGCGAAGTCCCGAGGTGAGCGCACGCACCGACATCGAAACGGGAAGGCTGCGCTGCTTCATCTTCATATTGAGCCTGCCTGTGAAATGAACGTCCTTATGGGCATTGTTGAGCGCGTTGACGGGCGATATTTTTTTGAGCTTGCGGGTAGAAAAGAGTATGAAAAGCACGAACATTGCTATCATCGCAAGCGCGATAAGCGAGCAGCTCAGAAAGGCTATCGAGCAGTCTGTGCGTATGCCTGTGACGGTCATAAACAGCTTGCCCATTATTTTGAGCAGCGGCACCGAGATGACAAGCCCTATCACCGAGCCGATAACGAGCGCAAGGACATACTGCGCGATGTAGGAAAGGCGTATCTGCCACAATGTGAAGCCCTGCGATTTGAGTATGCCAAGATCGACATACTGCATCTCGATAGTTGAGCTTATGCTGTTGAGCATCATCAGTGCGACAACTACCGCGAGCAGTCCGACAAAGGCGTAAAGCAGGCTCGTGCCGATATCTGCGTATATCTCGGTGTAGCTGATAAGCTCGCTTTTGGTGACGTACAGCATCGACTCGTCAACAAGTCCGCACTCGTCATTAAGCTGCTTTACAAGCTTGAAATCCTTTATATCAGTACCTTTGAAGATGTGCAGCATCTTGGTGGGATAGATGTAGTTTGCATTGACGCTCCCCTGCTGCACGCCGTTTGCTATGCGCTCCCAGTCGGTTTCGCTTATGAAGAAGTTTTCGTAGGCGACAAGGCTCGTGCCGTAGATGGGGTCTTCGACAAAACCCTTGATGGTGAATGTCTCGCGCGTGGTCGGTGAGGTCTGTATTTCAAGCTTTTTGCCCTTGTCAAGTCCGTACAGCTTGTAAAAGCAGAAAGATATGTACACCTCGCCCTCGTCAAGCTTGGGGGGCTGTTCATAAAAGGAATCGAGGTCGTCCTTAAAGACCTTCAGCTCGCTCTTTTGCTTGATAAGCCTTGTTTCCATATCCTGCGCCTTGCCGTCTGCATAGCACTCCATAGCGACAAAGAGCATATCATCGGCGCGGTAGGACTTTACGTTTTTATTATTCTCAAGACCGTCCTTGACTCTTTGCGGGATATCATTTCCCTTATAGGTCATTACGATATCGCCCACTTTGTAGTGGTCAAGCGAATCGACAAGTGAGTTGTTGAGGTTGCGCGAATTGCTCACCGAGCCTGAATAGGCAAACACGATTATCGCAACAAGTATGATGACGCTTTTAAACGCGCCCGTTTTGAACTTGATGTTGTTCTTTACAAGGTAAAGCACCGATCTCATAATTAGCGCCCCCTTACCACTGCATTGACGACAGCCACGAATTCACCTGTGTTTCACGGCTCTTTTCCTTATCCTGCTCAAACGGCGGCATGGTCATTTCGCCGCTTACCGAGCCGTCCTCGATGTAGATAAGGCGTGTGGCTCTGACTGCGGCGCGAACATCGTGGGTGACCATAAACACCGACTGCCCTTTCTGATTGAGCGCGGTGAGCAGGTCAAGCACCTCGATGGTGTTGCGCCTGTTGAGCGCGCCTGTCGGCTCGTCTGCAAAAAGCACGGAGGGCTCGCTGATAACCGCCCTAATGATAGCGCACCTTTGCTGCTCTCCCCCGGAACACTGCGAGGGCAGATGCGTTCTGACATCGGCGATGCCCATCGCTTCAAAAAGTTCATTCGCTTTTTGGTCGGTCTGCTGCGCGGGGACGCTCTTATCAAGGTATGCGGGCACAACGACGTTTTCAAACAGCGTCATATTGCTGACAAGGTGCATTTTCTGAAAGACAAAGCCGAAATCTCTGCGGCGAAGCAGCGTAAGCTCTTTTTCGCTCATCTTAACGAGGTCTTTGTCCTTGTATATGACCTCGCCCGAGGTAGCCCTGTCCATTCCGCTGAGTGCGTAAAGAAGTGTCGATTTGCCAGAGCCCGATGCGCCCATGACTACCGTGAGGTCGCCTTTATAAACATCAAGGTCTACCCCTGTGAGAACGTGGTTCTGCACGCCGTTTGCGGCAAAGGATTTGCAAAGCTTTCTTGCACTGATTATAGTTTCTTTCATAGCGTTGTACCCTTTCTTTTGTTCTATGGTCTTATCGTGATCTCAGTATAGCACGCGCAACATTAAGAAGTCTTTAAGAATTGAAAATATGCAAAAAAATCACCGCCCCCGCCTGCGTGGCAAGCGAAAGCGGTAAGTTTTACGCCTTAATATCCTGCGGAAAAGTCACCGTGACTTCAAGTCCGTCCGTCTTGTTTTCAAGCACGACATCGCCGCCCGACTGCTGTGCGATATACTTTACTATATAAAGCCCCAGTCCCGAGCCGCTTTTGCCCGAAGCATTGGTGCCGCGGTAGAATTTATCCAGCACGAACGGCAGCTCGCTGTCGGGTATGCCCTGCCCGTAGTCGCGAAAATGCACGGCGAACATTCTGTCACCTTTGGTGAGAGTGATATCCATTCTGCCGCCTGCGTATTTCTGCGCGTTGCCGATAAGGTTGCCGACAAGCTGCTTTATCCTGCTCTCATCGGCACAAACGGGCGCGGAGAACATCGGCTTTTCAAAATGCACCTCGCCGCCGACGCTCGCCTCTTTGACCGCGCAGGTCAGCAGCTGAACAAGGTCAAAATGCGCAGGCTCCATTTTCAGCGCGCCGAGCTCGCTTATCGAGTGGGTTATCATATCGCCTGTTATCTTTGCTATCTCCTCGCACTTTTTGCTGATAACGTCAAGGTAAGAGTACATCTCCTCGGTGCTTGAATACAGACCGTTGACAAGTGCCTCGGAGTACGCGCTTATCGACGCTACGGGTGTTTTGAGGTCGTGCGAGAGCGATGCGATGACGGTCTTGTTGTTTTCAAGCGCCTCTTTTTCGCAGCTGCGCGACCTTATTATCTCGCGGCGCATACTGTCAAACGCCCAGGTGAACCTGCCGAAGTAGTTGCCGCGGTCAAATTCGAGCGCCTCACTGAGATCGCCCGAGGCTATCTTGTCGGCAAATCTTTCGAGTCTGCGAAATGGTCTGATGATGCTGAACCATATGTACGCGATGCAGCCGTTGACTATCACCACCGCGGTGATGCAAACGATCCACACACCTGCGCCCGAGCCTTTGCTTTGATCGTTTTTTGCAAGGCGCGCATCTGCTTGGATCTGCTGTGCCTTTTGCAGAGCCTTTTGCGTATCACCTGCGTTTATCAGGTTTTCTATCTCGCCTGCTGTGACGGCATATCTGCCCTCGGCTTTGGGCTCGTATCTGTCCTCGCGCTGTGCGAGGGTGACCGCAAGTGCCGCGGCAATAACAACGACCGACAGCAGTGCGCCTATCAGAAACGGTTTTGCTCTCAACTGTCCGTCACCTCCAGCACATAGCCGACCTTGCGCACCGTCCTTATGTACTTTGGCTCGGCAGGGTCGTCCTCCAGCTTTTCGCGCAGCCAGCGTATATGCACCGCAAGCGTTGACGGCTCGACCTCTGTGAATGCTCCCCACACGGCTGAAAATATCTTCTCCTTTGAAACTGCGGCATTTTTGTTCTCGCAAAGATATGCGAGCAGGTCAAACTCGCGCAGGGAAAGCGTCACGGGCTTGCCGCCCTTTTCGACTGTACGGGCGGTGATATTGACGCGCACGCTGCCGAAAGTGACTATCTTTTCCTCGGTGCTGTTTTTGAAGGTCCTGCGCAAAAGTGCGTTGACGCGGGAAAGCAGCTCGCGCATTGAGTAGGGCTTTGGCAGGTAGTCGTCGCCGCCGATGTCAAAGCCTGTAACGCGGTCGTCCTCGCTTGTACGCGCGCTTGCGAATATCACGGGGACGCTGCAGGCGCTGCGCAGCTGTCTGCACACATCAAAGCCTGTGCCGTCGGGCAGATTTACGTCAAGCAGCACAAGGTCAAAGCTTGCGGCAGAAAGTATCTCAAACGCGCTCTCGCAGGTGTGGGTGACGCTGACGCAGTAGCCGTAGGTCTCAAGCATTTTTTTGATGATGAACGAAAGCTCCTTGTCATCGTCAACGATAAGGATCTTCGCGCGAAAGTCTGAAACGTTAGCCATTATGCGCACCTCCGATAAATTCGTTGTGGGTGAAGTATACATCGCGGTACTTTTTCGGTGTCATTCCCACGAGCTTGCGAAACGCCGCTGTGAACGCACTTTGCGATGAGTACCCAAGTGAGATGGATATATCAAGTATCGAAAAATCAGAATAGCGCAGGATATTTTTCGCGGTGTCTATCTTTGCCTTGATGATGTAGTCCTTAACGCCCATTCCAAGCTCTTTGGAGAACAGCTTGGACAGGTAGCTGGGGTTGAGCTTTTCACGCTTTGCAAGACCTGTAAGAGTGACATTTTCGTGCAGATGCTCGTAGATGTAGTCGCTGCACCGCTTGACATGAAGCGACATAGCAGCGCCTTTGCGGACTTCTTTCATACGCTGTGCAAAGTCAAGCTGATACTCCTCCATAACATCAAGCACCTCGTCGGGTGTGCGGCATTTGTCACCTCGCTTAATGTAGATATCGCTGAGTGTGTACGCGACGTTATGCTCCATTCCCGCGTCAACGCACATTCGCGTGATGACCGCCACACCGACCACGAGATGATACATCATATTGCGCAGCGGGTCGTCGGAAAGCTGTCCCTTGCCCTCGAAAAACTTATCGCGCGGCTGCGAGAACAATGCCTTGAGCGCGGCTACATCGCCCTCTATGACCTGCTGGTAGCGCCCTATCTCGTCGTGAAAGGCGGTGCGTGTGAAGCCTGTTTCCTTTTGCACGAACAGGCGGTAGTTAAGGTCGCGGTTGGTGTTCATAGGCTGTCTTCCTTTCCGATTTATTCAGTATGCACATAGGTTCTGAATTTGGGGATATTATAGCACAGCTTTGACAAAAATGCAACGGTTTTGACAAAAATATTCGCGTGGGCGATAAAATCATATCGGCAGGAAGCTGCAATAAAGAAACCGCACCGACCTCGAACGAACAAAGGTCAGTACGGTTTTGAGTTTAAAATACAGCTGTGCGGTATTGCCTTAATATCTGCCCTGAAAATTGCTGCTTTGCTCTGCTTGCATTCTTTCAAGCTTTTTGCGGCGTTCTCTGAAAACCATCCACAGCAGCAGCACTGCGACAGCAAGACCAAATATGCAAACCTGCCTGCTTTTCACAAATCACGCAGCAAAAGCTCCCAGTAGAACTTTCTGCTGCACACGGGGAAATCGTCAAGCACACCGTGTTCGGGGTCATAAAATATCCCGTCTGCGTACAGCGACCAATGCCAGCACCTCGGAGTTTCAAGGCTTAACAGCGCAAGGCTCGGCAGGTCGTGCTTTGACTGCGCCTGTCTGCGCTGCGGTGACATACTCACGCCGCGGCTCTCAAAATACGAGCGCATCTCTTTGAGCGTTGTTTCGCGCTCGTTGCAAAGGTCGGAGCACACCTGCTCGGGCGCTATGCCAAGCACCATCGCAAGCACCGCCTGTCCGCACTGAAGGTCGGTCGGCTCGTGGATATACTCTATCTTCATACCGTTATCCTGCCGAGAGTTTCGCCGACTTTATCGTGGATAACAAGGTCGCACTGGTCATCTATCGCCGTAGCATCGCGGTTTATCTCTACAAGGTACTTGCCGCGGAAATAGCGGATAAGCCCTGCCGCAGGATATACGGTCATCGAAGTACCCGCGACGATGAGCATATCACAGCTTGCTATCGCCGCAACAGCGCCGTTTACGGTATCGTTGTCAAGTCCCTCCTCGTACAGCACGACATCGGGCTTGATGATGCCGCCGCACTCGCACCTTGGCACGCCGTCGGAATTTATTATCGCATCTATGCCGTAGAATTTGCCGCACTTGGTACAATAATTGCGGTGGACGCTCCCGTGCAGTTCATACACCTTCTTGTTGCCCGCAAGCGTGTGCAGACCGTCGATATTCTGCGTAACGACCGCTGTGAGCTTGCCTGCCCTTTCAAGCTCGGCAAGCTTGAGGTGCGCCTTGTTCGGCTTTACGCCTTGGCATATCATTTTATCGCGGTAGAACTTGAAAAACTCTGCCGTGTGGGTCTCAAAAAAAGTGTGGGAAAGCATGGTCTCGGGCGGATAATCGTACTTCTGGTTGTACAGCCCGTCGACCGAGCGAAAATCGGGTATGCCGCTTTCGGTCGAGACACCTGCGCCGCCGAAAAACACGATGCTCTTTGAATCGTTTATCATTTCCTGCAAAGTCATAACAAAAACGCTCCTTTCTGTCAGAAAAAAAGGCAGGAACTCTGCCCTGCCTTAATTATAGACCTTTGCGGCGGTATTGTCAACCGTTTTACCCCTTGAATCCGACGGGATTGGCGGAGTCTTTCTTTTTGTGAGATGTGCTTTTGCAGGGCTTTTCCTGCTCCTGCTCGTCATCGTCACTTTCGACCTCCTCCTTTGAAAGCAGGATAGCGATAGCGCAGGAATGGGTCACGAACATTATCTGCGCATATGCGTAGTCGTCAAACTTATCGTAGACGCGCCCTGCGCTGTAAGTGCCCTCGTAGACGGTCTTTATGCTGTTTGCAACGTAGCCTATCTTTTCGATGTAAGGAAGCTCGGCATAAATGGCTTCCTTGTCGTACTCGTTGCCGGGCTCCTTGACAAGACGTACGACTCGACCGATCTTGAATGGCTTTTTGCCGTAAAACATATTCAGACAGTTGATGGTGATAAAAATGTTTTCATTCATGTACAAGCACTCCTTTTTGTTTGTTTTGCTTATCATAACATATAATTCTGATTTTGTGGGGAATTTTTTTGGACTGTTGAGAGCCCTGCGGCGCTTGAAAATAGTTAAATCTTCGGCGCAAATGTTCAAATATTCGCAGATATTTTATAGTATATATGTAAATTTATGCCTCCGTGGAGAATGCAAAGGCTTTGCCGCTGAAAAGCGCTGTTTATTTGCACAGCAAAAACGGGTAAAAATTGTGTAAAAACACCAATATTCTTGCTTGTGTCCTTGACAATATGTAAAAGTAGTGGTATAATAGCTAAAAGAGTATGTATGTGCGAAATACATAAATATTTAATTCTGCATTTGCATGATTTTTGTATACCTTTTTCAAATACTAATCGTCAGGAGAGTCTACTTATGAAGTGTGAAAACTGTCAGGCAGAGCTTACCCCTACAAGCACAAAATGCGATAAGTGCGGTGCTCTGATTTTACAGAACGTTGAAGGCTTTGACAACACCAAGGAAATAGAGGTCAAGCTCAAAGAGATGCTTGAAAAATACGGCAAGCGCATTGTTCTGAACAATCTCAAGTTCGTGGCGCTGCTCAATGACACTATCCCCGAGTATGAAAAAGAGCGCAGTCTGCTCAAGAGCATGATCGAGGCTAATGTTGTCAAGAACATGATAAAGGAAGAAACTCCCGATATGGCGATAATGAAGGCCAAGAGCTATATGCTCGGCAAGCTGTTCATCGCCGAGAATGCCGCGGAGTTTGTTGTGGTGTGCTTTGCGTATATGCTCAACGCACCGTATGTTTCTCCTTTGAGGACCAAAGACGAGGACGAATTAAAGAAGGAAGAGGAAGATGCTCAGGAGCAGGAGCGTTTCAAGTCGCATAACATCATGGAAAAGGTGTTCACCAAGTCAAACGCTCTGAAGTACAAGATCTTCAAGAACGTTGACGTTCCGGAAGGCTTTACTATGATAGACGACTTCTGCTTTGACAAGTACGGCATCAAGACCGTTAAGCTGCCCGATACGATACTAAAGATCGGTGAGTATGCTTTTTCGGAGTGCAAGAACCTCAAGGGCGTTTCTCTTCCCGATTCATTGAGGATAATCAAGCAGGGTGCGTTCAGTGACTGCACAAGGCTTACGGTAATAAATATTCCGCAGGGCGTTCTGGAGATCGAGGACAACACATTCCAGTTCTGCAAGGAGCTTGAAAAGGTAGAGATCCCCGATTCAGTCGGAAGCATCGGTGCATCGGCTTTCCTTGGCTGCGAAAAGCTCAAGAAGCTGTTTTTGCCCGACAGCATCAAGTTCATCGACGAGGACGCTTTCTCTTACTGCCCCGAGCTGACGATACGCTGCTATGCAAATTCTTATGTCCACAAGTATTGCCTGACTAACGGTATCGACGTTGAGACCGTTTCTATCGGCACTGACTTGAAGACAAAGCAAATTTAAGGGAGGACTAATTGATGACAGAACTTAAAGTCGGCCAGGAAGTCGAGCTTGAATACGGCGGAAAGGCCAAGGTTCTTAAAGTTATCGGAAGCGGCGGTCAGGGTGTCGTTTATCTGGTAGAATTCAATGGAATGCAGTGGGCTTTGAAATGGTACGATGTCAATAAGATCAAAAGACCTAAAGAGTTCCGCGAAAATATTCAGAACAACATCAATGACGGCGCACCGAGCAATAAATTCCTGTGGCCAAAGTACCTCACGAAAGTTACTGAGGACGGCACTTTCGGCTACCTGATGGAGCTAAAGCCCGCAAGCTTTGACTCGTTTGTTGATATTCTCAATACATACAAGCTCGTGGTCGATCCGCTCTCGGGCAGAGCCGTTAAGAAAAATGTTCGTTTCACAAGCCTGTACGCTATGGTTACGGCTGTGATAAATATAGCAAACGCTTTCAGACAGCTCCACCGCGCAGGTAAGAGCTATCAGGACCTTAACGACGGCGGTTTCTTTATCAACGTTGATACGGGCGCTGTTCTGGTCTGCGACTGCGATAACATCGCACCTGACGGAAGCAACTTCGGTATCGGCGGTAAGCCGGGATATATGGCTCCCGAGGTCGTAAGAGGTACTACAAAGCCAAATGTTCAGACGGACAAGTATTCGCTCGCTGTCGTGCTCTTCAAGCTGCTGTTCAGAGGCGACCCGATGGAGGGCGAAAAGGTCATCAAGGATATCTGCCTTACAGAATCGTCAGAGCTCAAGCACTACGGTCAGAATGCGGTATTCGTTTATGACCCCAATGATGCTTCAAACAGACCTGTAAGAGGTATCCACGACAATGTTATCAAGTTCTGGAGACTGTACCCCGAGTATATCAGAGAGGCTTTTACCGAGTCATTTACCACAGGTATCAAAGAGCCTAACAAGCGTATAATCGAGAACGAATGGCAGAAGCTGTTCATCAGGCTCAGAAGTGAGATAATCATGTGCGGCTGCGGCAGAACGAACTTTACATCAATGTTCGTTCCGATCGACGAAAAGACCTATCAGTGTCCGAAGTGCGGTATGAAATTCGGTTCACTCGGTTTCAGCAACCGTTCGTACAGAATGCCGCTGTATATCGGCTGTAAGTTCTACAACTGCGAGATAGACCCTGATTCAGATGACTTCCTCACAGTTGCGGGCGAGCTGGTCGAGAATACGCTCAAGCCCGGCGTACTTGGCATCAAGAATGTTTCGGGCAGAACATGGCGTGTTAAAATGCCCGACGGCACTTTCTACAATATCGATCCCGGTAAGGGCTTCCCTGTATGGGCAGGTCTTGAAATAGATTTTGGCAACATCAAGGCACAGATTTAAGTCAAACCGAAAGTTTTTATAAAAGGAGTTTTATTTATGAGCAAAAATGATAACATCAAAGAGAACACACAGGGTGCAAGCGTTCTTGATTTTGATGACGACGATCCCCTCAGCGCCACAAGCGTTTCTAAAAAGAGCCTTGTTATCTTCTTCCTGATAGATACATCAGGAAGCATGAGAGGTACTAAGATGGGTGAGCTTAATACCGTTATGGAGGAGCTTATCCCTGAGATCCGCCGCGTTGGTGAGGCTGACACAGATGTTAAGCTCGCTGTTCTTACATTCTCAACAGATGTTAAGTGGATGTATTCACAGCCTGTCAACATCGAGGACTTTGAGTGGACAAGACTTAACGCAGAGGGCGTTACGAGCATGGGCGCTGCTTTCAAGGAGCTTTCGCTTCGTATGTCAAGAAACAGCTTCCTTAACTCGCCTTCCCTTTCATTCGCACCTGTTATCTTCCTTATGACAGACGGCTATCCTTCCGATGACTATCAGGCAGGTCTGAAGGCTCTTCAGTCAAACAGCTGGTACAAGTTCGGTCTTAAAGCTGCGCTTGGTATCGGTCAGGAGGCTAACGACGATATGCTCGCTGAGTTCACAGGTACTAAGGATACTGTTGTTCATGCTTATTCAGGCGGACAGCTCGCTCAGATGATAAAGGTCGTTGCCGTTACTGCTTCACAGATAGGCAGTAAGAGTATGACTCTTTCTAACGAGACTGGTGAAGAGGTCGAGAACGAGGACGTATTCGCTGCAAAGCAGAAGCTCCTCGGTCAGCAGATACAGGAATTTGTCGGCGACCAGAACAACGGAGACGTTCCTTTCGATATCGGTTGGTAATTTCTCTGAACACAAATCTATTCGTAAAGGAGAATCGTCCCAATGTTTAAGGGTTTCAGCAACTCTGTCAAGGGCGCGAGCCACGAACAGAGCGGCTTGGTATGTCAGGACAGCTCGGCACATTTCGTAGGTGAATACTACGCGGTCGCCGTTGTTGCCGACGGTCACGGCAGTAAAAAGCATTTCAGGAGCAATATGGGCTCGAAGTTTGCTGTCGAGGCTACTCTTGATACTATCGCAAATTTCTATAAGGACGTGGAAAGCTTTGAGAAAACTTTCCCACTCAACCATAAATTCGTTATTAAACGCATCAATAAGCAGATAATCGCAAACTGGAATTCCAAGGTCGCTGCGCATCTGGAGAAAAATCCTGTTACTGCGCAGGAAAAAAGCAAGTTCACCGATGAGGAGTTCGAGCAGATACCGCCCGAGTCCTACTATGGCACTACGCTTATCGCCTGCATCGCGGGCAGAGGCTTTACCTTCGGCTTGCAGATAGGCGACGGAAGCCTTATCACTGTATTCGATGACGGCGAGGCTGTCAACCCTATCGAGTATGATGAGTCTGCGCCTGCTAATATCACGGCTTCGCTTTGCAACGCAGGTGCTGCTTCCTACTTCAACGGTTTCTACGTTGACAAGAAAAAGCTTATTGCTGCATTTGCTTCGACCGACGGTCTTTATACATCGTTTGGCAGCGATAACGACTTTTTGGATTACCACACGATAATCACAAGTCAGCTCGCAGCTAATAACGAGTTTGAGGCGGCGGTACTTAAAAATATCACAAAGCGCTCGCATTTCGGTACGCAGGACGACGTTTCGCTCTCCTGCATCTATGACCCGCAGCTCGCTGCGGATAACCTCGATATGCTCAACAAAAAGGTCGAGGAGAACAAGAAAAAAGCTGCCGAAAGAAAGGCTAATATGCTCAAGAGCAACCTGTGACGAAAGGATAACGGTGTAAGTTATGGTTATAAATTCGTTTTATAATACAGCTAAAACCTATGCGGAAAAGATAAGACAGGAGAAAACTGCCTATTATAAAGAGCCCGGTGCTACCCTGACCCTTGTTATGTCAGAGGAGCAGGAGATCTTCTCGGGCGTTACAAGCATCAAGATCAACGAGGGCAAGGTCGATACCATTCATTCGGAGGCTATCGCGATAATGTCGATGATGGCGGCAAATCAGCCAAAGGCAAAGCAGATGGTTACCATTGCCTTCAAGGATCAGAGCGTTGTCAAGCCTTGTGACGAGTGCCTTGACCTGCTTTTAGGTGCAGACCCCGAAAACAGCAAGTGCGAGATAGCTGTTGCGCCCACGCAGAGTGAGACCGCTATCAACCTGAAATCACAGGCTACTAATATCACTGCTGAATTTCTTGAGAAGGACACAAAGACCGAGGTTGAGAACATTCCCGATCTTGGCGCTCCCGCAGAGTTTGTTTCTGGCTTCGAGTTCGATGCTGACAACCCGTTCCTTGCAGGCGATGAGGAGATCCCCGAGGAGGTCAAGACTATCGCTTCGGAGGCAGCAAAGCAGCCGCCGGCATTTGATCCGGGTATGATGCAGCAGCCGGGATATGCACAGCAGATGTATCAGCAGGGCTTTATGCAGCAGCAGCCAATGGGCTTTATGCAGCAGCAGCCGATGGGCTTTGTACAGCAGCAGCCTGTTTATCAGCAGCAGGGATTTATGCCCCAGCAGCCGACGGGTTATCCGCAGGGTGCATACGCACAGCAGCCTTCCGCATCGGCATTCTCGCAGGGTGCTAACAAGTCGCTGTACGTTACAGATGTTATAAGCTCGCCTCACGATGAGCCTTACGAGCCTGTTAAGGCTGCATCAAAGTACGCAGACGCTTCGGTAACAGCAGGTGGAAACGTACTCAAGCAGCGTCTTGCGACACTGTTTGAAGAGGACGATGACGATGGCGGAAACAATGCCACGATGTCAAAGGAAGACCTCGAAAATCAGGCAAAGGAAATGAAGAAAAACGCGAAGACAAACGCTAAATTCAAAAACAAGCTCTAATTTATAAAACTCCAAAAAGGCTGCGGCTGGGACTTCCCTGCTGCAGCTTTTACTTTTGCAAAAAGAAGGTACAAAAAAAGACCTGCCCACATAGGACAGGTCTTGAAATCTTTATTTGAATTTTATACCCAGCTTTGATTGTATCATTTGATACATCTTCATCTTTACGCCCGACTTCTGCTTTCTGTAGATAAAGATGACAAGTGCAGCAGCAACGATCGACATCAGGAAACCAAACAGGATCTTCATGCCAACGCCCTTCATAAGAATGAAAGCAAGTATCCAAACCACTACTACAGCCGCAACGATAAGCGGTACACAGAATGACTGGAAGGTTCTGCTTGTGACCTTTACATAGTGCATAATATCCTTCTTGCTGAAAGAATTATAGTTTCTCGCAATAAATGTGTCAGGCCTTGCCCACGCATAAAAATCCTTCAGCTGCTTGAACTCGATAAGATAGTTCTGACCTGTTGAGGTCACACGGTAATCAAGCTGATAGCCACCTGACTTCAGTTTTCTTGCATCCATGATATGAACGATAGTTCCAGCCTCTGCCTGCTTTGGAAATGTCTTTGTAACAAGGAACTTTCCATCGACAGCGTCATTGATATTTTTGAGCATATATGCCATGTTCTTATCTTCCTTCCTGACAAAAGCGGTAAATGCTTTATTTACTTGAATATCCCATTAAAGCTCTACTATAATTTTAACACATTTTTTCCGAAAATACAATAGTAAAATCGTGCTTTTTACATTTTGAACAAGCAAGTCCGTCATTTTGCCAATAAATTAAACAATTTGCACACGCTTTGTTATCAAAGCATCAGTATTTCGTGGTTTATTCGGCTTTTAGCGACTCAACAAGTTCACTGATCTCACCGATGGAAGCCTTAACAGCCTTTGCGCCATCGTTAGCCTCGCTGATATTCTCATCAAACGACTGCAGCGAATTCATTGTAGTTTCCAGGATCGCAGCCATCTGCTTTACGCTTGCCTCGTCCATAGACGTATTCTTGTTGCAGAACGCGATAATGTTTTTCAAAAGCTCTGTTACTGTATTCTTCTTCTCGGCTGTCTTGGAGCTTGCATCATCGACCTTACCGATATTTTCAGCGATAGTCTTTGCCTTTTCAGCGATCTGCTGGTTGATCTGTGCATACTTGGCTGCCTTTTCGTCATCCTGCTTGATCTCGGTCTTTGCGTTGCCGAGGATATGGAAAATGCAGTTTTCAGGGGTATTTATGCCTCTGTAGATAGACACAGCCATATCGCGGCAGGTCGCATATCCGCAGTAGCCGCAGTTATAATCCCTCTGCTTGTCAGTAGTCTTGCCCATATCGTTGAATACGGGTTCAAGGTCTGCATCGGTCGGGATAGGTGAAGTTCTCTTTGGAGTATAAGTTCTGATGAAGTCATCTATCTCAAGCTCTTCATCCATCTTCTTGAACGCTTTTTCATCGCCCCACTTGACCTTGCCTCTTGCTCTGGATCTTGCTTCATACTCAAGAGCCTTGAAGTTATCTATAACATCAAAGCAGTTGTTCTTCGGATTTGAGCCGGGGCCCATTCCGCAGCCAAAGTCACAAGCGAGCAGGTCAAGCAGCTGCGGGAGCTTGCTTGTAGGCGCTTTGGTGAAGCTGGCTATCTGCTCGGTACTTCTGCGTCTTCCCGATGAATAGATGATATTATAGCCCTGTCTGAAATTATAGATATTGTCGCAAAGTCCGCCCGGTCTTGAATTGAGCGTACCGATATTTGCTATCTTCTCGTCATAGTCGAAATTGAAATCTGCATAGTTCTCACTTGGAATATTGATATCGTTCTTCTGGAAGTACTCCATCAGCTTTTTGAATGTAACGCTGAAGTCGATAAGACCGGTCTCGGCGCACTCATACTTTCTTGCGATACAAGGTGAGAACACGCATATTCTCTCGCTTCTTCTGAGGTAGTTCTTGACATATACAGCTGCGCACAGTGTCGGGCTGCATACCGGCGGGAGATTCTGGATAAGCGACGGATGGTACATAGATATGTAGTTTACCAGCGCACTGCATGAATTGCTTATCATATTCGGTACAGTTTTAGCATCGAGCATACTCATCATAGCCCACACATAGATATCCGCACCGAAGCCGCCGTCGATAATTGTATAGCTTCTCTTTTTGAACCAGTTGAGTATACCCTTCCACTGATTCGGGTAAGCAAGCTTGATAGCGGGGTCAACGATAATGACCATTCTCTCGTCCTTGATCTTGGACATAAATACTGCTGTGTCGTCAACATAGTCTCTCGCCTTGTGCGAGCACACCTTCAGACACTCACCGCAGCCAATGCACTTATCAACGTTGACGGTAGTGATTATCTGTCCGTTATCAAGTTTTTTAGTGATGTTGGCTTCCGGAGCAGGGCAAACTCTTACACACGCATTACAGCCCGTACACCTTTCAGGTCTGACTATGATAATATCCTTCATTAAATACAACTCCTACTAATAACAGATTACAAAATTACATTACTTGAGCGCTTCAGCCATTTTAGCCAGAGCATCGAGGTCAAGACCGCCGCCTGAGGATTTTTCTTCCTTCTTATCGGCTTTCTTCTCTTCCTTCTTCCCGCTCTTCTTATCCTCGCCTGCGAGTGACTGAGCCATATTCATGAGCTTTTCAAGCTCTTCATTCTTTTCGATATCGTCCTTGGACTTGCCTGTTTCATAAGAATAGTCCGTTTTACCGAGCTTTGGCTCGTCAGGCAGCGACGGAGATATCTCCTCGGGGTTCTTGAACTTCGGAACGCCGTCCTTTTTCAGAGCGGACTCTGCGTCTTTGAGCATTGACTCGCTCTTTGTGAGCTTTTCTGTACCGTCTGTCTGAAGCGATACGAACAGCTCCTTGATCTTAGCAAGGTCGGCACTAAGGCTTTCGATATCCGTAAGCATTACAGCCTTCATATTTGAAGATGCAGCCTTCATAGCCTCGTCATCGTTGATAGCCTTTGCCTCGATCTCGGCAGCCTGTTTTTCAGCAGCGTAGACGATCTTAGCGGCTTTATTGTTAGCCTCGATTATCATATTATCGGTGAGCTTCTGGGCATCGGATTTGAGATCATTAGCCTGCTTTTCGGCTTCTGAACGGACCATATCAGCAGATTTCTGCGCCTCGATAAACACCTTTGAGAGCATTGAAGCCTCGCCGTTCTCGACCTTATCGAGCCTGTTATTTGCCTCTTTAAGCTCGCCTTTGAGCTTTTCGATCTCGGCATTGAGGTCAGCTATCTGGTCATCCTTATCCTTTGATTCAGCTTTGAGCTCCTCAACGTGTCTTGACAGGGTTTCGTTCTCTGCCTGGACCCTGGCGAGTTCCTTTGCGCTTTCAGCGACTATATTCGCCTTATTATCAGCATCGCTCAGGCCTTCCTTTCTGTTAGCTGCATACAGCTCACTGTCTCTGACCTGGTTTTTGAGGTCATACACCTGATCGAAGAGATCCTCGATGACCTTATCGGTCTGCGGCTTATCGTAGCCTCCGAATGCTGTGGACTTGATAAAAAGGGAACCTGCCATTGTAAATTCCTCCTCATAATATCTTGTAGATTCTCGTAAATACTCACGAAATCTCAGTTTTTCATATTAAGTTTCTATTGCAATGAGCAAAGTTATGGATATCCCAGCGCATCTTCCGCTGATTTATCGTG
>Ga0256404_1007988_pt1 | contig 16256 bp, 11 predicted proteins | sample RumenRJG_01DNA_FD_185990 | JGI IMG/M metagenome (GOLD analysis project Ga0256404, IMG submission 185990) | Bovine rumen microbial communities from Lethbridge, Alberta, Canada - RJG_01 | ecosystem: Host-associated > Mammals > Digestive system > Stomach > Rumen | place: Canada: Alberta | collected...
AGAAGGTGTATATCATGCGTCCATGTATGATTCACGGTCCAGGCAACAAGGGTAATCTGAACTTGCTGTATGGCGTAGTGAGCAAAGGAATACCCTGGCCACTGGGTGCCTTTGAGAACAGACGTTCGTTCACGAGCATCGGAAACCTGCAGGAGGTGATCAAGGGTCTCCTGACCAAGGATGCCCCCAGCGGCATCTATCACATGGGTGATGATGAAGCACTATCCACCAACGAACTGATAGAGGTGATATGCAGTGCCCTGGGCAAGAAAGCGCATATCTGGAACATCCCCCGCGGCCTGATGAACGGCTTTGCCAAGATCGGTGACGTGCTCCACCTGCCCCTGAACACCCAGCGCATGCAGAAACTCACCGAAAACTATGTGGTGTCCAATGCCAAGATTAAAGCTGCCCTCGGCATGAAGGAGATGCCCGTGAGAGCTAAGGATGGGCTGAGGGAGACGATTAAGAGTTTTGCGAAAGAGTAGCTTACGGGTTACTGTTTACGGTTCATGGTTATGACCGATACGACAATGATTGATAGGCTTAAGCAGTTTGTCGAGAACGAAATGCGCTCTTGCTCAATGGATATAGGAGGCATTACACCACTATACGTATACAGGATGTGGGGCGGAGCAGTGGCTATCGAAGATATTGCCACTGCGATGGAAGAGGTAAGAACCAAAGGTTGACGGCCGTAAGGATAGTCAAGAATGAAGTATTTTAAGTGTTCTCATGCAGGATATAGTCTCGAAACAACTAACTGAGCTACGCAGACAGTATCAGAGCAACAGGGTTTCTGTGATGGTAGGTGCAGGTTTTTCAAAGAATGCCTGTCCCGACTTTCCGTCATGGAATGAACTGCTGTATGATATGGTGGTGGAGATGTTTCAAGGTGAAATAGAAGCTGCATATCTTAGATTCCTGAAATTAACCCCATCCACTAAGATGAGTTTAGATGTGTTCACTAAGGATGAGGTAAACAGAATCATTAATCGCATTGGTCCGCTCAATTTGGTGTCGAAATATGTAGAACAAAAAGGTTTTAGAGAATCAATAGAGTATTACATAGAGGAGCGAATTCCGTATATAGACAAAACAAATAACGAGTTTAGGTATACGGGAAAGAACGAGAAGAAAAGAGTGAAGATAATCCCAGACCACTTCTCAGCTCACATCAAGTTGGTGAAAGGACAGCATTGGGTGAAAAGATACACGACCAATTATGATAGATTGCTGGAATATGCGGCAGACATGGAGGGTAGAGAATTGGCTAAAATTACCAAAGCCAAGAATCTATCCGTATTCCGTGATGATCCGACACTGATAAAGCTACACGGAGACTTATATCACCCAAATGAACCTCGTGATTTCAGATTTGACGGGAACCCTCACCAGCAGTATATCATTTCCGCAGAAGACTATAAGACGTATCCAAAGGATCACGAGGCATTTACGCAGTTGATGAGAATATCTCTCCTTCAGGGTGTATTCTGCTTGATAGGTTTTTCGGGGGATGACCCGAACTTCGTGAACTGGATAGAGTGGGTAAGGGATATTCTTGAGCGTGATGAATCTCAGCAGAGAGGTGATGAAGAGAAAGATTATAAGATATATTTGATAGGGCTATCAAAAGAATTGCCCAGATTGGACAAACAACTATTCTATGAAAACCATAATATCTTTTACATCCCGATTCTGCGAGATGATGTACAACGGATAATTGGTTCTTCTGCAACTGATGAAATACGGGAAGTGTTCTGTCATTTTCTTGACTATTTAGAGAAAGATGACTATCCGCAAGTAGGTCAAGGCTTCGAATCATCGCAGGGACCAGTTATTTCATCAGATGATACTAGCACACCACAGACAGAAACAGATGATGCCAAGAGTGTGGACGGGAATTTTGATGAAAATAAATTACTTGACAAAAAACGTAATCTTGAGCAGACGGAAAAGAAAGAATATCTTGAGTTGTGGAATCACGTATATGAATCGAAGATAGAAGGAGAGTTACCGAAGTTCTCTCATCGAATTATCATAGACGAAGAAAAACTTGCTCGTCTGAGGCAAATAAAAGGATGGAATAGATTCGTCAATTATTCTGACCAACAAAGGCATTTCATTAGTAGTATCCACAACAATTCGAGCCTGACAGTTAGTGAAGCCCAACTTGCCATCTTGGCTCTTAGGGATACGGGTATACTGGTGGATAATAACCTTATTAAGATAATCAGTGAGTCGGGCATAGGAGATGAGGATTTGCAGGAACTAAACAAATTGGTTAACAGGGCCAAAACTCTTTGTGCAGACTGGACAGTAGAAGACAAATGGCCGGAGTATCCTCTTGAAAGAATCCTAAATTATCTGTATGAATTGGATTTCACTTCTGCTAGAGCATTGCTAAAGGAATGGGAACCAGTGGGAGTGGACGTTATCAAGAAGGCAATGTTTCTCTACTTCTTTATGGAAGATGGAGCAAAAGAACTGTTGCAAAACTATATAGGACAAGAAGGCAATGCTAAGGAAAGATACTATGCCACAAGGTTGCTGAACTTAGTGGAGGGGGTATTCCCGCAGAAGCATTCACTGGCAGTGTATGAGAATGCCAATATACAAGACTACTCTGAAGTTCTGTCAAATTATATCAAACGAGTGAAGGACACCAAAGAGAAGATTGTGAGATATGGCGATGGGAGGAATGAGAAAATCTTCTATATGGATGGTAAGCCCAATAAACTAGCAGAGGCAATGGCAGCCCTGAATTTTATAGTTGAAGCCCCGGCTATGCCAAGCTACAGAAACTTCTATACATTGATAAATGCTGAGAATTGGTATCCTATTCATAATAACCTGTTTGATAAATTCCCATATCCTATTTTGTTCTATGACTTGATGTGCCTGGACAAGAAAGTACGTTCAAGAATTGGACAGGATTATGCTTACTCTGACCACTTAAGAGAAACTTGCCTGGACAGTCTATTGGTTAATATGTTAAAGGCGTTCCTCTCGGAAGATACTCCGTTTTATCTGAAAGAGTCGCTCCTTACAATATCCAAAGAGTTTTTTGTTTCCGTGCCTTCTGTCAAGTGGGATGATTTGTTTATGCAGATATGGGACAAGAATGTGATTGGCAATCGGTTGGAGAATAAGGAAGATAGGTTGAATGATGTTATTGATACGTTTATCAACAAGGGACTGAATAGTATTAAGAGCCTTTCTGCAAGACAACGTGTCATTACAGATGTGCTGAGGGATGCTAAAAAAGATACCGGTTTTGCCATTAACTGCTTGTATTACCTCCATGTAGTTAAGGGAGACGGGAAGAACAATCAAAGGGTTTCGAATGCGGTACAAGAGTTTATAGTACAAATAGAGAAACCGGAAGAACTGACAATAGCTGGTAATATTTATAGGCTGTTAACCAAAGAGCAAATCGAGTTAGTCGCAAATAAATGTGCTAGTATCTTGAATGATTGTATGGGCAAGAAGATCGATAAGGTGGTTTATCAAAGTGCCCAGTTCTTTGTGAAGGATGATCCAGTCAAACGTAAGGTTTACTTGGAATCTGTTTGTAAAAGTCCGATATTATGGAAAAGCGGGGTGACAAAAGAAGGTCACTACACATCCTTTACCTACCTCCATGTAACCAGTTTCATTCGCAGAATCTATTTGGATAAAGAGTCGCTTCTAATAATCTATAACAGGCTGAAGGATAGCCTTGAGCAAATAAGTAAATTTAACGAGGCTCATAAGTCCATACCATTGCTTGGGGATTTGGATGGATTGTTAGCAGAAATGTTGTCATTCTTGAATTATTATCGCAACAGGTTGAGCGAATTGAGTGACTTTGAAGGGACCTACACAAAAGCTCAATCAATGTTAAAGATAGTTAGTGGTGTCAACAATACGGAAGAGGGATTGTTGTCGCCATATGAGGATGAGCTCCGGGATGCGTTAAGTTTCATATATGTTAACCGTGATACGTTGACTCATCAGGAGATTGCCCATTATGTGAATATCATCATCAATCGAACTCTGCTTAGAAATAGCGATGGATTGGATACGTGTATAGGGTATCTGAGGCTGTATCTTAATGATGGGCTGATAGGGAAGGATGATAATGCACTGATGGAAGGTCTGGTAAGTGTACTCAAAAGGTATGATAAAGACATGGCCCAAGAATGCAACATGAATCTTGTAATGGTAACAAGGGATATGTCTAAGATAGGGATGGCTCTCAAGAAGATGGGCTATACATCTGAGGGCATTAATTACTGGATTGAGTTGCAAAGGTCTGGTAGATTTGTGACAAATTTTTAAAGGATGGTATGAATATCAAGGATGAAGCATTCCCTGGGGGTGGACATATAGTAATACTAGGTGCAGGTGCCAGCATTGCATCAACAACTCTTGACCCCGAAAAGAATGGAAAGCGTTTGCCTTCCATGAATGATTTGCCACAGGTTGTTCCTATGAGGGACCTTGTTGAGAATGTACCTGAAAGACTCTATTCAAATAACTTTGAATCGTTATATAGCAATCTTTATAAGGAGAATGCGAATGACCCTATTCTTCAAGAGATGAATAAAAGGGTTTACAATTATTTCTCTTCATTGTCTCTTCCTGATAAACCAACAATTTATGATTATTTGGTAATGGGGCTGAGGTTTAAGGACTTGATTGTAACGTTCAACTGGGATCCCTTTTTATACCAAGCATGGTGCAGGAATAAAGGACATGGCTCGAAACCTATGATTCGGTTTTTGCATGGCAATGTAGCTATTGGATATGATGAAGAAGATTTGAAAAGCGGCCCTGCCGGGTGGTACAGGAGTGATAACGAACATTTCTTCAAACCATCGCCATTATTGTATCCAACAGGTGAAAAGAATTATGAACAAGACCCATTCATCAAAAGTGAGTGGAAGAGACTGAGAGAAGCACTTCATGATGAGACCACATGGAAAATTACAATATATGGCTACAGTGCTCCCGTTTCAGACCAAGCGGCAATTAAACTTATGAACGAAGCTTGGGGTACGCCTGATAAACGGAATGTCGAGCAGTTTGAAATGATTGATATTCGTCCAGAGGAAGATGTGAAAAAGTCTTGGGATACGTTTATTCATACCCATCATTATGACTATTGCACGGATTTTTTCAAGAGTAGCATTGCTAAGTGTCCGAGAAGAACGAGTGAATCTTATTTTTTAAGGTGCTTTCCTAATACACCAGAAGAAGCTTTTCACGAGGAGTGGCCAATACCACAAGGAGGGTTTGCAACTTTTGAAGAAATGTGGGCATGGTATCAGGAACTGATTGATATAGAAGATAAACTAAAAGCTAATCCGTATTAGTAGATAAAATAAGAGATGATTGCGTCTTTGACCGAGAAGGATTTAGAGACGGGTGACCGAATGGGAACCGGTCTCTGTGCAAAGCGGAAGGCTCTTTTGCGGGGTTGACCACAAATGTGCCTGAAGCGGTGATTCTCGGCAAAACGAATAAAAAACGTAACAAGATATGATTTGGACGTATGTTATTATTGCTGTCATACTGTTGGCAGCAGAACTGATTTATTTTCGCATTGCGGATAAGTGCAATATCATCGATAAACCCAACGAGAGAAGCAGCCACTCGACTATTGTGTTAAGAGGCGGTGGCGTCATATTCAGTTTATCAATGGTAGTGTGGGCCATCCTTATGGTGGTTCAAGGGAATGCTATTGCACAGTATCTGCCTTTCTTATGTAGTTTGGTACTGATATGTGGCATAAGCTTTTGGGATGATGTTAAGTCATTACCGGATAGCCTGCGTATGGCGGTCCAGATTATTTCCATTCTCCTTATGTTCTGGAGTATGGGGTTGTATACTGCTGCGGATAGTTGGCTGTGGACAGCGGTAATCGTTGTTGTGGCATTGTTCTTCTGTGTTGGAGCAACGAATTTCATCAACTTTATGGATGGGATTAACGGGATTACTGCGGCTTATTCGTTTGCCATGTTGTTGCCTATCCTGTTGATGAATCGTGGGCTAGGCTTCATTGAAGAATCCTATCTGATAGTTGCCATCCTTGGTGTTATAGTGTTCAGCATCTTTAATTTCCGTCCTAAAGGAAAAGCAAAGTGCTTTGCCGGTGATGTGGGCTCAATCGGAATAGCATTCATTATTTTGTTTGCGTTGGGTCGCCTGATGTTGGCCACAAAGGATGTGACGTATATCGTATTCTTCCTGGTGTATGGCATTGATGGTTCGTTGACCATATTCCACAGAATTATGCTCCACGAGAACCTGGGGCAAGCGCATAGAAAGCATGCCTATCAACTGATGGCAAATGAGCTGGGGATGAGTCATGTGGTGGTATCGTTGCTTTATATGGCTATCCAGTTGGTGATTTCTCTGGGCTTTGTTTACCTTTGCCCCAACACTATCCTGGCGCATTGGATTTATCTGATTGGAGCGGGACTGGTGATGGCCGGGGCGTATGTGCTGTTTATGAAGAAGAATTATCATTTACACGAAGAATATTTAGCATCATTGCAGAAATGACAGACAAGATAACACAAGGGCTGCTGGACAGCCTGACAGAACAGGCTAAAGCCAGCCCAAGGTTGAGAATGAACCTGGATCTTCGCAATAGTGCGGAAGACCAGTCTCAGAGAATGCTCAACGCTATTGAGCCTGGAAGCCCACTACCTATACACAGACATAGGAAGAGTTCTGAAACGGTAGTATGTCTTAGAGGGCGCTTGGTAGAAGAGTATTATGATGAGTTAGAACGGACTTGTACAGAAGCCATTGAACTTAGCCCAAACGGTCCTGTAGTTGCTTTAAATATCCCCATTGGACAATGGCATACAGTCAGGGTGATTGAATCAGGAACGGTTATCATGGAAATGAAGAATGGACCGTATGAACCTTTAGGGGAGGAAGATATACTTTCGTTATGAACCAGAGCGAGAAGTGGATTGAAGATTAATGGTAGAAAATTATATGCAAAACATTTTATGGAGTCAATAAAATTCTATCAAGGACAGGAAGACATCGTAGTTGTTGAGAAGGCAAACTACGGGCAGTCAATATTCCGGGAACAGTACACTAGGGCGTTGCTGCAATTGGAAAAGTTTGTGGCAAGTCCCAAGAAGGATGTCCCCAGCATATTGGCTTTCTGTGGTGACAGAGGCGAAGGAAAGTCTTCATGCATGGAAACGGTGCGTGAGATGATAAGCAATATCAAGGCACCTGCCGTGCAGTCCTTTATGAACGCGACGGTAATTGAACATGATAATGACAATGAGATTTCACTGCTGAACCGTTGCCAGACTCTGAACAACTGTACATTCGAACTCCTCAAGACAGTTGATCCTGCTTTCTTTGACGAAAGGCACAATGTTCTGGAACTTGTGCTGGGTGAGATGTTCTCAGGATTCAAGCAATACATCAAGGAACACCCAGAGGTAAAGAGAACAAGAAAGTCGGATTACGAAAAACTGGAAGGGTGTTTCCACGATGCCAAGTGGTGTCTGACGCAGATGGAAAGGGGGCTAAGGAGCAATTACGACCCCATAGAGGAATTAGATTCCTTGTCGGTAGGTGCCCAGTTACGTGACAAGATGGGAGCTTTGCTGAAAGAGTATCTTGGATTCTGGCCTGTTACAGAAGGTCAACAAAACAATGAACAAGCTAATCCGCAAGAAGAGGAAGCAAAAAGATTCCTTGTTATCAGCATAGATGACCTTGACCTGAATGTGAGTGAGGCTTATAAGATGGCTGAACAACTAAGAAAGTACTTGGTTGATGAGCGTTGTATCCTGCTGATTTCATTGAAAGTTGACCAACTGATAGAGGTGATTGCCAACTATCTTGACAAGCAGACGGCCCCAGATAAGTCGATGGATACGCCTGAAATGGCCGCGAAGTACCTGACAAAGCTTATCCCGATGGAGAACAGGATTATCATGCCCAAGGTTTATGACCTTTGTGACAATCATCTGCAAATTTACAGGAAGGATGACCCTGAACACCCGACGGATTACAACTCGGTGAAAGAGGCTGTCGTGCAACTTATCTATATCAAGACTCGATTCCTGTACTACAACAGTAAGGGTGGTGTGTCAATGATTGTGCCCAACAACCTAAGAAGCCTGCGCCATCTGATAGGTATGCTGGTAGATATGCCGGCCTTTGAAGGTAATGACAGCTCAATGGCAAACAAGCATGCTTTCAAGGCGTATTTTTACCAGACTTGGGTACATCAGTTGAATAAGAAGAACCAGTTATTTGTTCAAAGGCTGACCAGTGGCAGTGAGGCAAACGACGTTAATAAACTGACTGTTTCCACCTTGGCGGAGTTTATTCCGGCAGACAGGGAGAATGAACTGATTGCTGACATTGTAAAGAAGAGCAACTACAGTTACAACATCAGCATAGGTGACGTTTTCTACCTGATAAATATATTGAGCGCAGCAATATGGATGAAGAACTGAAACGACTGTTGTTCTTCATCAAATCGTTCTATGGCATCAAACTGTATGAATACTATGATGTGATTACGGAACAGGAGCATGAGTTGTTCCCTGAGTCTACAGTAGAAGGTGAGGTGTATAAGAGTGATGGCTGGTTTAAGCGTACCAACCAGTTGCAGCGTTTTGTCAACGGAGCATACTTCACCTATTTACCAGATGACTTGATACCTAGGACAAAGCTCTATAACGCGGAATTTAACCGTGACCTTCGTGTGTATAGTGCATTGACCGACCAATACAAGGACACTGTACATAACCTGAAGACGGGGATGCAGCAGTTTGAAGGTATGAGTGAGACTGATAAGGATGCGTTCAAACATAAGTTCCGTGTTGCTGAGATGCTGGCTTTGTGTACCAAGAAGGCCGTTAAGCAGAAAGAGTCTGGCAAGCACGAGAATGTGCGACGTGACTTCTCGGAACCCTATTATCTGACCAGTTATCACAAGAGTACGGGATATTTCGTGTTTGATGTGATGGCCCCGTTCTATAATATCGTTAATCTGAAATACACTTACGGAAGATTTGACTACCTTCAAAAGAAGAAAGAGGGTGACCCGGATTTCTTCGATTTTGCCCTGCATCATGACTGGTCTCTGCTTCGAAGAATGATTGACTTTGTACGATTGAAGGAGCATAATGAGGATGAAAGAAACAATCATATTTCCCAGACGGACGAACTTACACCCATCGCAGATGAGAATGTGCTACAGTCTAAGTTCTTAAGGCTCATCTCCAATGCTTCTATCAGAAACGGTGATGTACTGCTGGCCATTATGGAGAATACGACGAGCAGAAGAGCAAATATGCACAACATCAAGGACAACATGAACTGTTTGAGAGAGTTCTATAAGGATATTATCTTCTCGGAGATGAGAACCTATAGGAATTCCCTGACTGATGCTGCATATATCATCAGGTTTGTATTCTTGGAGGCGTTTATTGAATTGCTTGACAATCAGGCAGAGAATGAACTGTTGAGAAGCATTTACGAATCTGGACTGGAACGCTTTACATACAGCGAAGAAGACGCTTACCGACGTTTCGCTAAGTTCTTTGATTCGTTCAAGACAAATAAGAAGAATACAGCTATTGTGAGTGATTTGTTGAGGTTGTACCCGGATGAGATGAGCCGCATAGGTGAAAGCCAGCTGAAAAACCTGTTCTCAGAAAAACAACAGTATTCGAGAAAAGATATTGCCCGCGTGTTAAGCGAAAAGATGAACGTGATGGTGGTGGATGCTGTTGAAATGGATAATCCCGACATTGAGGAATAAAGGCCAACTGCATGGATCTGGAACGAGGCATAGTTGAGGCTCTTTTCTATGACTATCCTTGGGAAGGGGTGGTTGAACTGATAGAAAAGAAAACAGACTGTAAAAAGTTTCTTGACTCCATCCCGGAACTGATGAAGTGGCGTATGCCTCATTTTGACGGGAAGGAGTTGCAGCAATTCGTGTCCGAGTTTGAAAGAGAATGCAAAGAACAGTATGTCGGATTCGATTGGAAGTTTTGGCCGCTATTGTATATTTCCAAGGTTGGGGGAAGTCTCCTTGCATTAGAACACCAAAGGCCTGTAGTCCTTTTTGAACAGGTCTTGCGATGGAGATCGCTATCGCTGGATGTTGGGGAAGACCTGCTTTCGCTGTCATGGCTTGCCATGAAGGAAAAAGGAGGTGGAAGCGTAAGAACGGACTTCGCATGGGAGGATACTCTGCTCGTTGATGAAAAGAGCCGCAACCGGGTTTTAGGGCAGAAACCCCTAACAGACCTTCATGCTCATATCGGTCATTCATCGGATGCATTCAACATCAGGTGGATATACTGGATGAACAACTGCTGGGACAAGCCCAAAATGAAAGACAACAGAAAACTTCTGTGTGTTGCGGCTGTAATAAGGTATTATGTTTTCCAGATAGTTACGGATGGTGGTTGTCCAAACAAGCAGGACAGAAAAGACATTCTTGATGCCAGGGTGGGTGGCGAAATGCTCCAAACGCTCCATGATTGCATTTATAAAAAGGTTGACACCGCTTCGGATAATAGCATGGTCCCCAATATTGATGGGATAGAACACTGGGATTATGCCATACGGCAGGGTTGGAATGTCGGTAAGGATGTGCTGAAATCACCCTATATGCTTTTAGCAGGTGAGCGTTGGATGATATACACGTTCCTACAAAGACTTTATGAGGGCAAACAGGATGCAGAAGATTTTGCCTTGTTGTTTTATCTGTATCTGCTCATCAAGGTAGACTGGCGAAAGAGGTTTATACCTACCAATGGACTGATAGGACTGTCGAACTACCAAGAATACGAGAAAGCAGACAATGATGACGCCCTTCATGGTTTCAGAGAACCCAAACGAAGATATGCTGTACAGACCTCGTTGGGCCCGCGACGGAATAACTATCTTGAAGCGCGAGTAAGTTTGGGTTATGAACCAAAAGACAAGAAGACCGCAGAAGAAAAGCCAACGGATGATGATGAGATGATAGAGGAACCATTGGTGAACATCAATCTGGAAGTCCCGTTATTTGGCGAAGGCAAGCGGAATAAAGAGCCGTTGTTGCGGCAGATGAGACTGGTGGTAACCAATAGCAAGAAACAGTATGTCCAGAAACCTCGGTTGGAGTATTACCAGGAGAAGAAGGAGGAGTTTGACAGGATAATAGCAAGGTATAAGAGAAACAAACGGCTGAAGAAGAAGGATTTCAGTGTTGTGGGTATTGACTTCTCCAGTTCTGATGAATATGCAAGACCTGAGGTTTATGCCCAATTGGTGAGATATGCCAGAAAGAAGGGCTTTAACAGGTTTACTTATCACGCAGGTGAGGATTTCTATGACCTTATGGATGGGCTGCGAACCATTGAAGACATCCTTGTGTACTTGAAATGGGACAAACATTGCAGGTTTGGTCATGCGATTGCGCTTGGGATAGATGCTAAAGAGTATTATGGCGGCAGGGGAAGGAATGTGATAGCAACACGACAAGTATTGCTTGACAACCTTATCTGGTTTTTGATGAAGCAACAAGAACTGGGCTTCCCGCTGGCAAAGAAAGTAAAAAGTGAGATTGAGGGTGAAGCTCGACTTCTTTACGACAAAATAGGATATAGCCAGCCATTTGTCCTTGACAAATACCAAAAGAGTATGAGACTGAGAGGTGACCATCCACTCAAAGGTATAAGAGTGGAGGGTATGCACTTGTTCAATGAGTGTGCCAATGATAATGACCGTACACTTGAGGCTTTGCGTTCCGATAGCTGTGTAAAAACGCTATTTGATGAATACTATGAGGAGAATGAGTTGAGCAAGAAAGGATGCGAGGTTATTCATTGGAAGATGCCGCGTGGAGTAGAAGATGGTATTACTGCTATTCAGAACCAATTGATTACACAGATAAAGCAGAAGGGGATTGCTATAGAAACTTGTCCGACTTCAAATTATATGATTGGTCCATTCGACAGATACGATGAACTGCCTGTAAATAAGTTCTTGGATTCAATGCCAGATAACCCCATCTCTATCAATACAGATGACAAAGGAGTGATGGCCACATCAATTGAGGGCGAATACACGCTGATGGCAGCTTCTATGGCAAAAAGAAAAGTTCCGGAAGCAGACATACGGGCAAAACTGGATAGAGTCGTTAAGGATGCCAAAGCGAGCAGGTTCAAGATATAGGTGTTTATGTATTTCTTCGATGAACATATCAGGTCAAAGGTAGAAGAGGCAGCCAAGTTGCTTCATGAAGGAAAGTATGATGATGCGAAGAAAACCATTGATGTGGCCTATTTCATGCTTGGAACAAAAAACATCGTAGAGCTGAACATCCCTTTCCCCGTTTCATTTTATTCGCTCATCAACCTTCTGACTGTACGGGCCCGTATTTACCTGGCATATCATGACTACCCTACAGCAGACTCGATGTTGACAATGACTGACATTTTGACGCAAAATCAGCCGTTGCAACCCCAAGAGCAGGTAAGAGTTATGCTACTGAAGAGCAACGTGATGAAGATGCCTAACCCGGTGGCGCATAGCTTGCTGATACTCTCTGATGCATTGAAGATTGCTGAGGGGACAGGAGATGAAGAACTGGTGGCGGAGGTGTATATGGAAATGGGGAAGTTCATGGCAAGCGAATATACGGCCTTGGGTCTTTCGCTTATCAGGAAGGTGGAAACCTACTGTAAGCGGAATCGTTTGAGGCAAGGAGAGTTGGGCGCAAAAGTTTATCGTGCCAGATGCAGCTTTATGATGTGGACTCACGACAAGTATAAATGGGTGAAAGACCGCGAAAGGTTTGCGAATGAGGCCATAAGAGTGCTTAACAGCATCAATCCAGACGAGATACAGTCTCAGTACAACAAGGATATGTACTTGGGACTGAAACAGGATATAGAACAATATCAGCAGGCAAACAACAATGGCAACTGACTGGGCAAAGAAACGCGAAGAACTCATCAGCAAACTCCCCACGCTGCTTGACATCCTTGACCGATATACCATCGGTGAAGAATGGTGGGCTTTGGAAAAAGGAACGTTTGCAGAAGATTTGATGCCACACCATGACCAGGACGGGTTGTTTGATGCCATTATGATGCCGTCTGGCTATGTCAAGTTGTTCCCGATAGGATTGTGCTGGAACTGCTATTACAGAGGGCAGAGCAGTTATTACCCAAATTCAAAACCAAGCCTTTGGCGAAAGGGAACACGCAAGAAAAAAGGTATGCAACCGGCAGGCCAGTTTGTGGAAAGGTTGAAACTCTGCGAACTGAAACTGATGATTGAGGACTATCCTTTGACGCATATCTTCAGAAAAGGTATCTACTATAAAAGGCGTACAGGTGAAATGATGCTTGTGCCGCTGGATGTAGATGCAGAAGCATTGGCGCAACACTATGGTATCAAGACAGAACTGACGGACTTGACGGTTGATTTGTGGGTAGCGGCATTCTTTGCAGCAACGGAGTATCATTGGGAAACTGACACCTATACAGCAATCACCGACACCAAGAAACATGAATATGGTGTGTTTTATCACTATTACGACCCGTCGGTTCCACTGCCAGGAGATAAAAGGGAACCTGCTTTGCGGGCAGTGGGTATGCAGCCATTTGGCAGGCCAGGCAATCAAGCGGGGTATGTGCTGAAGATGAAACCCAATGAGAACATGAACAGGATGGCGGGTTTTGAGAAAATCAAGTTCCGTCATGTGGCAGAAATCAATAAGCTGATATACAACTATAGCAACTGTTCAAGAAACTTCTTTCCAGAGGAACTGTTCCAGAAGAGACTGTTGACGTTGAGAAATGAGGAACATCGTTTTTCAAAGGTGGCTCTTGAAATGGCAAGGGAACAGTATCTTAAGGACTATACGGATGCTCAGATAGAGAAATTCATAGAGGAAAAGAAAATTTCTTTAGAGGATAAACCGCTATATTTGTTTTCTGAGAAGGAAAAGAAGCAGGCGGTGAAGTACTGGAAAGAACATGAGCGCGAATATCTGGATAAGATTATTATCAGAGAAGTGTACACTGGACCCATAGAAATTGTAGAATAACCTATGATAGAAAAACCGATAGAACTGACACCCATAGAGAAAGAAATTGATGCCCTGTTGGGAAAATCTGGATTCTATCTCCAGACTTACCGTGCAATTGATGCACAAAATGTTCTGGCTCAGGCCTTGAACATGATTGAGAGCAATGAGGTGAAATGGCAGGTGAGAGCGGCAGTTTACAGGAATATGGGGCAAGCCTTGTATCAGCAGGGTAAGTTTGATGAAGGAATGAGTTTCTTCATCAAATCATACGATGTTTTGGAGGATGGCAATGATAAAGCCGCAGCAGCTGGTTTGATAGCAGGTTATTATCTACAAGAAGGGAATAAGGTCGTTGCTAACGAATACGCAGAGAAAGCTATGAAAACAGCAACGGCACCTGAACTGCTATCAAGGCCTTACCAGATTCAAGGTGGAATTGCCATTGAAGAAGGGGATTACCCAAAGGCTCTGGAACTGATGAATAAAGCCGCTGCACTGGCAGAAGAAAGCCATTGTATTACAGACTTGGCTATGATTATCATGGATATATCGGTGATTTTCATGAAGATGGGGCGTAAAGAGACTGCTCTCAGTGAGATTTATAGGGCTGAGCGCTATGTGAAGGAGTGCAGAAATCTGGATTTGTATATGCGTTGTGCCATCAGACGGGCTAAGATTCTGTATTCGATGGGCAAGGATGAAGAGGCCAAGAAACTTGTGTGTGCCTTGGAAGAACAGAAATGCTAAGGTATGGGGAAGAAGTTGTTTACAGAAGCAGAGATAGACGCATTACCCACCATCTTGGATGTGGTAGAAATGATGTCAGCCGGGGAGAATCAACTGATACTCCCTATGGTGACACAAATACCGTCGTCTGACTATTATGATGAAGGTCGGTATAACTATGTTTCTGAGAAGAATAATCGTAGTGTTGTCCACATGATGCCCATGTCTCAATCTCCATTTACGTTTTATAGAGGACAGAGCAGGTATCATGAGCCGTGTATGCCATCGCTATATAGAAAAAACAAGAATGGGGAGTGGCCAACGGAAGAGGATATAGCATATAACAGGCTTAAGATATGTGAGTTTTCGCTTCTGTTAGATTCACATCCTGTATTCAGGGAGGTCTGTCACAATACTCTTGTGAACTATGTTACGATGGCTCAACATTATGGGCTGACCACAGAATATATGGATATTACCAATAGCAAATGGGTGGCGGCTTTCTTTGCCTGTACGGGGTATGAGGGTAAAACTGATACATATTATCCGGTTGGGCGCGACTATAATGAAGGCTTCGGGGTTTTGTACATGACGGATTGGGATGTGAAAAATATGCCAGAAGAATTCGTTGAGAAGAACTGTGTGATAGGTTATCAGTATTTTGCCCGCCCTACCAAACAGTCATCGTTTGGTTATTGGATGAACAAAGGGGAGGATTTCAATAAAGCACCTTATTTCAAAAAGATTTTCTTCCGTCACGACTTGGATGCTTCCAAAATTGTATTTGAGATGTCGTACAGACAAAAGCGGTTTATCCCCAATGATTCGCTGTCTGTTTTGACAAGAAAGATTGCAGAAAGCAAGGAAGTGACCAGATTGGCGCATTACCGTTGCTGGGAGAACTTCTATCCTGACAAGGATCCTACTTTTGGGGATAAAGTATGTGAGGAAAAAGGGCTGAAAATCAGAGAAGACAATACCCCTGTTGCAAAGTTTACAGATGAGGAACTGGCAGCTGACTGGAAAGAGTGGAATGAATTTGGTCGCGCAGATTTAATTTCACGTATTTTGCCAATTATGCCTATAACAACGATTGATTTGACGGAATTGAGTGGGGAGAAAAAATGAGTCCCATCGAACGATGAAACTCTTTTCACGGAGAACGGATAATGGCTTCCATAACTCACGGCAGGTCGCTAAGTGCTCTACGAATCTGGTTCATGGCATTGCTGGGGCAAAGCCGTCCGCTAGATATGATTCGCTGGTCACGGATTTCAAGTCCCAACTCGGATACGCCCAGGATCTTGGCAGAGGGCCACTGCTTACGGGCCAGTAGGAGCACACTGATAAGCTCAGGACGGGAGAGGCCTGCGGCACTGATGATGTGGCTGTGTCGGAAGTCAGACACACGGCTGTTACGAATAGCAAGAACAGCGTCTTCAAGATAGCTTTC
>Ga0256404_1007989_pt1 | contig 16255 bp, 14 predicted proteins | sample RumenRJG_01DNA_FD_185990 | JGI IMG/M metagenome (GOLD analysis project Ga0256404, IMG submission 185990) | Bovine rumen microbial communities from Lethbridge, Alberta, Canada - RJG_01 | ecosystem: Host-associated > Mammals > Digestive system > Stomach > Rumen | place: Canada: Alberta | collected...
TGCGGAGATCGAGTAGACCGGTGCGATCTGGCCGTACTCATTCTGGCAGAAGTAAGACTTCATGCCATGGAAGATGCCAAGGCGGCCGGTGTTGATGGTTGCTGCCGTGTCCTTTGTGTCGATGCCACGGCCTGCTGCCTCGCAGCCGACAAGGCGCACGTCCTTGTCACCTATATAGTGGTAGAAGGAGCCGATGGCATTGGAGCCGCCGCCCACGCAGGCGATGACGGCATCCGGGAGCCTTCCCTCCTTCTCCAGGATCTGTGCCCTGGACTCCTTGGAGATCACCGCCTGGAAGTCGCGGACGATGGTCGGGAACGGGTGAGGTCCCATGCAGGAGCCGAGGCAGTAGTGGGTGTCCTCGATTCTCGAAGTCCACTCACGCATGGCCTGGGAGACCGCATCCTTTAAGGTGCCGGTCCCTGTCGTGACAGGGACCACGTCGGCGCCGAGGAGCTTCATCTTGTAGACATTCAGCGCCTGTCTCTCACAGTCTACCTTTCCCATGAAGACCACGCACTCCATGCCCATGAGGGCGGCGACGGTGGCAGTGGCAACGCCGTGCTGGCCGGCGCCGGTCTCCGCAATGAGTCTTGTCTTGCCCATCTTCTTGGCAAGCAGTGCCTGGCCGAGGCAGTTGTTGATCTTGTGGGCACCGGTGTGGTTTAAGTCCTCTCTCTTTAAGTAGATCTTTGCCCCGCCGAGGTCCTTTGTCATCTTCTCCGCATAGTAGAGCCTGGAAGGTCTGCCCGCGTAGTTGTTGAGGAGTTCCGTGAGCTCTGCGTTAAACTGGGGATCATCCTTATACTTGTTGTAGGCATCCTCCAGCTCAATGACGGCATTCATCAGCGTCTCCGGGATGTACTGTCCGCCATGGATGCCGAATCTTCCTCTTGACTGTGACATGTTTTCTCCTTTCGTGGTCTTTGTTACTCTGCGCTTCTCACCGCTTCGCAGAATCTTCGTATTTTCTCCGGGTCCTTGAATCCTTCTGTCTCCAGGCTGCTGCTGGCATCGACGCCCGCAGGGTGCACAGCCCCTATGGCAGCCTGCACGTTGTCAGGGCCAAGGCCGCCTGCCAGGATGAAGGGCCTTTTTGCGCTCTTTACGAGGCTCCAGTCAAAGGCAGTGCCGGTGCCGCCCTTTCCGCTGTCGAGTAGGATGAGATCTGCCCTGCTCTTTTCTGCGCGCTGCACATCTTCTCTCTTTTCGATGCGGATCGCCTGAATGATCCGAAGCGGAAAGTCCGCCTGCCTTCTCAGGTCCTCAATGTATTCGTTCGTCTCCTGTCCGTGGAGCTGCACCGTGCGGATGCCCGCCAGATGGCAGCCTTCGAGGACATGGCTGACAGCTGCATTCACAAAGACGCCGACAGGCTCGATGAAGGGGTCCAGGTGCTCCGCAAGCTCCCTCGCCCGCTCAAACGGGATGTAGCGCTTTCGCGTGCTGTCAAAGATAAAGCCCGCATAGTCCGGCCGCACTGCATTGACGGCTTCGATGTCTTCCATGCGACGCATGCCGCAGATCTTGATCCGGACCGGGATCCCTGCCGCCATCACGAGACGCCCCGGAGCTTTTTAAGCTCCGCCTGTCTGTTTTCAGCCCGCATCAGCTGCTCTCCGATCAGAACTGCATTGACGCCGTCCGCCTCCAGTGCCCTGACATCGTCTCTTGTCTTAATGCCGCTCTCTGCGACAAAGATGGTTCCCTCAGGGGCAAAGTGCCGGAGCCTTCCCGCGTTGTGGATGTCCACGGTAAAGTCCTTCAGGTTCCGGTTGTTGACGCCGATGATCCTTGCCCCTGCATCCGCTGCCATCTGGACCTCGCGCTCATCATGGGCTTCCACCAGGGCGGAGAGCCCTAAGGTGTCGCAGATGCCGATCCAGCGGTGGATCGTCTCCGCATCGAGGATCGCGCAGATGATAAGGACTGCCGAGGCGCCGAGGACCTTTGCCTCGTAGATCATGTACGGGTCTACCGTGAAGTCCTTCCGAAGGACCGGAATCGAGACGGTCTCTGCGATCTCCTTCAGGTATTCGTTCTTCCCAAGAAACCACTTTGGCTCCGTGAGACAGGAGATCGCCGATGCACCAGCCGCCTCATAGTCCCTTGCGATCTCGAGGTACGGGAACTTTGGGGCGATAAGGCCCTTTGAGGGCGATGCCTTCTTGCACTCACAGATGAAGTGGATGCCAGGTCCGGAGAGCGCCTTCTCAAAGAGAAACTTCTGCTCCTCGGGGGTGTTCTGCGCTGCCTGCCAGGCTTTCTCCCGCATCACATCAAGGGAGGTTTCCTCCTGTTCCTTCTGAACACGGACCCTTGCGCAGTCCGCAAGCTGATCCAGAATGTTTCCTTCCATATCTTGTTACCCGTTGGAGACAGCAATCACGTTTTCCAGAGCCTTTGCCGCGGCGCCGGAGTCGATCTTCTCCGCAGCAAGGGCGATGCCCTCCTGGATGTCCTTTGCCTTGCCTGCCGCAAAGAGCGCTGCACCGGCATTCAAAAGGACGATGGTTCTTCTCGTTCCCTGCTCCTTGCCGGAAAGGATGCCCCTTGTGATCTGCGCATTCTCTGCAGGGGTTCCTCCGACGATGTCCTCCTTCTTTCCGCGGACGAGGCCGAACTCTTCGGGTGTGATCTCAAAAGTCCTGTAGTAGCCCTCTCTCAGCTCGCAGACCGTGGTCGGCGCGGAGGCGGAGATCTCATCGAGCTTATCCTTTCCGTAGACGACAAGGGCACGCTTTACCCCGAGGGAAGCGAGAACCTTGGCAACGGGCTCTGCCAGATATTCGTCGTAGACGCCAAGGAGGAAGTACTCCGGCTTTGCGGGGTTCGTCAGGGGTCCCAGGATGTTGAAGACCGTGCGGATGCCAAGCTCCTTCCGGATGGGTCCCACGTACTTCATGGCGCTGTGGTACTGCTGGGCAAACATGAAGCAGAAGTTTGTCTTCTCGAGCATCTCCAGGCACTTGGCGGGATCCTCGTGGATGTTTACGCCAAGGGCCTCCAGGCAGTCTGCCGTGCCGGAGAGGGAGGATGCGGCGCGGTTTCCGTGCTTTGCAACCTTCACGCCAGCGGATGCGATCACCATGGCTGCCGTTGTCGAGATGTTGAAGCTGTGAGCACCATCTCCGCCCGTTCCCACGATCTCAAGGACCTCCATCCCGGGGTGCGGGACGGGCGTTGCAAGACTCCGCATGGCCTCTGCGCAGCCGGAGATCTCATCAATCGTCTCCGCCTTTGCGGACTTTGTGGAGAGGGCTGCCAGGAATGCCGCGTTCTGGGTCGGCGTCGTCCTGCCGCTCATGATCTCGAGCATGACCTCATGGGCCTCGTCGTAGGTCAGATCCTGCTTGTCTACCACCTTCTTGATTGCTTCTGCGATCATTGCATTGCCTCCTTTTTGGGCTTTTGTTCTTTTCTCTTATCGCACAGATCTGTGTCAATCCTGTGATGAACCTTCAAAACCTCTGCGGTTTTTGTTTTCTGTCCTGTCACCTGGTCATATCGATAAAGTTCCGGAGCATCTTTGGCCCCTCCGGGGTCATGATGCTCTCCGGGTGGAACTGAAGACCGAAGATCTTATACTTCGTGTGCTGCACCGCCATCACCTCACCGTCATCCGCCTTGGCGATGACCTTCAGGGTATCGGGGAGGGTGTCCTCCTCGGCGGCCAGGCTGTGGTATCTTGCGACCTTTACCTTCTCGGGAAGGCCCTTAAAGATGGGGCTTGTAAGATCGAGCGCTGCGACAGACTGCTTTCCGTGCATGAGCTTTTGGGCGTAGGTGATCGCCGCGCCGAAGGCCTCGCAGATACCCTGCTCGCCGAGGCACACCCCGAGGATCGGATACCGGTCTCCCAGCTTTTTTACGATGTCCTCGAGGACCCCTGCGTCCGCAGGCCGCCCCGGTCCCGGGGAGAGGATGATGCCTGCAGGTTGCAGGGCATCGATCTCCTCTACGGTCATCGCATCGTTCCGGATGACTTTGATGTCCGGCTCGATGCTTCCCACGAGCTGGTAGAGGTTGTAGGAAAAGCTGTCATAGTTGTCGACAAGGAGTATCATGCCTGTTCTCCCTTCTTATCAGGTTCCGGAAGGAGTTCCTCCTCGGGATCCTCCGAGAGCTGTGTTGCCTCTTTGAGGGCTGCCACAACCGCAGCCGCCTTGTTTCTGCACTCCTGGTACTCCTTCTCCGGGACAGAGTCTGCGACGATGCCTGCACCGGAGCGGATGAACACCTTTCCGTTCTTCTTGTAGGCGATGCGGATCGCAATGCAAAGGTCCATGTTTCCGGTGAAGTCCAGGTATCCGATGGCGCCGCCGTAGATGCCGCGCCGGTTGTTCTCCAGGTCGTTGATGAGCTGGCAGGCCCGGATCTTCGGAGCCCCCGAGAGGGTTCCCGCGGGGAGCACCGCGTCCACCGCGTTGAGCGCATCCAGGTCATCCCGGATCTCGCCCCGGACCGTGGAGCCGATGTGCATCACGTGGGAGTAGCGCAGGATCTCGTGGAGGGATTCCACCTGCACAGAGCCGAACTTCGAGATCCTGCCGATGTCGTTGCGGCCAAGGTCGACGAGCATGTTGTGCTCGGCAAGCTCCTTTTCATCCCTGAGAAGTCCCTCCTCGAGGGCTCTGTCCTCCTCCGGGGTCTTGCCCCTGGGTCTTGTCCCCGCAAGCGGGAAGGTGTGAAGGACGCCGTTGTCGAGCTTTACCAGGGTCTCCGGGGAGGCACCTGCCACCTCCACATCCGTGCCAGAGAGGTAAAACATGTACGGGGAGGGATTGAGGGTCCTGAGGATCCGGTAGGTGTTCAACAGGCTCCCCTCAAAGTCCGCATCCATGCGGTTTGAGAGGACGATCTGGAAGATGTCTCCCTCTTTGATGTGGTGCTTTGCCCTCTCCACCATCCGGCTGTAGGCATCTTTGTCAAAGAGCTCCCGGAACTCTGACTTTAAGACTCCTGCGGGCTCCTTCTTCTTTGCGCCGTGAAGGATCAGGTGCTCCATCTCATCGAGTGTCATCTTTGCCTTCTCATAGGAGGCCTCGGGCTTGGAGAGGTCGACGCTTGCAATCAGGATGATCTTCTGCCTGAAGTTGTCGAAGGCGATGACTCTGTCAAAGAGCATCAGATCCACGTCCCGGAAATCCTCGGTGTCTGTGGCATCCAGGTGCAGGGACTTCTCGGAGTACTTCAGGTAGTCGTAGGAGAAGTACCCGACAAGGCCGCCTGCAAACGGGGGCAGAAAATCAAGGCGGGGGCTCTTGTACTCCGCCAGCACCTGGCGGATGTACCTGCCGGGATCGTCCGTCTCAAAAGAGAGGGTTCCGACCTTCATGTTTCCGTCCCTGCAGGTGATCTCCAGTGTGGGATCAAAACCGAAGAACGTGTACCGTCCCCAGCGCTCCTGCTGGTAGGCGGATTCGAGCATGTAGCAGTGATCCGACACGTTCTTCATCCTTCGCAGCACCTCCAGCGGGGTGACTGCATCCGAGAGGATCTCCCGGCTGATCGGAACGCGCCGGTACTCTCCCTGTTTTGCCAGCTCCAGTACTTCAGAAAGCCCTGGTCTTGTCATGTTTCCCTCCTGACTGCCATGCAGTCTGCAGGCTGTTTTGATCTTGGCCCAACAAAAAACGCCCTCGACAGAAACAGCTGCATTTGCTTCTGCCAAGGACGAAGGTTACTATGCTTCGCGGTGCCACCTTGTTTCACGGTTATACCGTGCTCTTTGCGGGATACCAACATATCCCCGACCCCTGACGCGGGTCCTCTCGTCACAGCGTACTTCTTTCGATTCGGCCGTGCCCTCAGCGGACCATCTGCAGTGCGGTGTTCTGCCCGTTTCCATCCTCCGGGCTCTCTGGTAGATCCTGTCTTCTGCGTCTTCTCCGCTTCAACGGTTTAAAGCGTTATTGAATTGTTGTGTACAGTTTACCCATACCGTTTTAAAAATGCAAGATCTTTTTTGAGAGCTTTTCTGAGACCGTGCGGACCGTGCGGAATGCCATCTGTTTCTACTTTTATCGGCATTGCTGCGGTGCTCTGATAAGGCATAAGCATCGATGGGCAGGATTGCTTTTTCCTACATAACAAAAATGGACAGCTGCGCTTCAAGTCCGAGTGCAGCGGATTCCTCCGCCCTGGTCCTGGAGTTACACAGCTGTCCTGAAGACAGGATCGCACAGAAGGCCTCAGAAGAGAAACAACACCAATGTCAGAAGCGGCTTGTGCGTTACTTTGTCTCTCATTGCTTTCTTATGGTCTCTCTCCCTGTCCTGCCATGAAGCCTGATCCCTGTCTCCTCCCCTCCTGTGGTACCATGGTTCCATACGAAGGAGGCCATCTATGGACAGGAAGCAGGAAGAGACCATCGCCATCAACCGGGAGATCGAAGCCATCGACCCCACCGTATTTCTTGCGCAGGGTGCTGTGTGCGCAGGCGCTGTCACGATCGGGAGGGATTCCTCCGTCTGGTATAACGCCGTCATCCGGGCAGATGAGGACAGAATCACGATCGGTTCGCGGAGCAATGTCCAGGACAGTGCGGTCCTCCACACAGACCCTGGGCATCCGCTTGTGATCGGGAATGATGTCAGCGTCGGGCACGGGGCGATCCTGCACGGCTGCGCCGTGGGGGATGGGACCGTCGTCGGCATGGGCGCCATCGTCCTAAACGGCGCCGTCATCGGGAAGCACTGCCTCATCGGGGCAGGAGCCCTCGTGACAGGCAAAACTGTGATTCCCGACGGGATGCTCGCCTTCGGCTCCCCTGCAAAGGTGATCCGGCAGCTGACAGAGGAGGAGGTATCCGGAAACCTTCAGAATGCCGCTTCCTATGTCAGCCTTGCGAAGCGCCACTTCAGAAGGTGATGCCAAGAAGCTCAATCACAAGTCCCCAGAAGACACCTGCGCAGTAGAGAAGGCCCATGACCTTGATGTTCTCCTTCGGGTGCCGGTCGTTTGTCCGGAACAGGACGAGGAGGCCGACGCCTGCTCCCACAAGGAGGCCCGCCATCATCTGGCCGGCTCCCAGCATGCCGTCGAGATAGAGCTGCGTGATGAGCACAGAACTTGCGCAGTTTGGGATGAGGCCAAACAAAGCCGCAAGGAAGGTCCCCACCACCGGTCTTCCGGTGAGGAAGCCTGCCACTCTCTCCTCCCCGAGGCTCTCCACCGCGATCGTCAGGGCGACGGTGATGAGAAAGACAAACAGCACGATGTGGAGCGTGTGCACCAGGGCGGAGTGAAGGACGGACCCCTCTTCCTCCTCATACCCGCAGTGCTCCTCATCGCAGAGGTCCCGCACGTGCTTTTCGGTCTTGCTGCGGTACCTCGTAAAGCGAAGCAGGAAGTCGACTGCAAGACCCGAGACCATGCCGAGGACCGCCTTGGACAGGAGAATCCTGAGGATTGACGGGAGCGCCACCTGCTCCGAGATAAAGATCGGCAGCATCTCATCGGAGGTCGAAAGGAACACCGCAAGGAGCGTTCCGACCGAGATGAGGCCTCCGGAGTAGAGGCTTGCCGCCGCGGCGGAGAATCCGCACTGGGGCACAATCCCCACAAGGGCGCCCGCAACCGGGCCAAAACGCCCGACGTTTGCGATGAGGTTTGTCGTGTGATCCGAGGTCTTCCGCTCGAGGGCCTCCATCACAAGGTAGGTTACAAATAAAAACGGGATGAGCTTTATGGTGTCGATTGCGGCATCCTGCAGCGCATCCCCGATCATTGCCATCATGTCTTATCTTTTCCTTTCTCCTCAGAGAGCGCCATCCGGCACTCCCGGCAGAGGCCGACCAGCATCGACTGGCCGCAGTCGATCGCAAAGCCGTGTTCTTCCATCAGGTGCTGCGAGATCTCGTTCATGAACCCGCAGTTTAAGTGGATGATCTTTCCGCAGCGGCTGCACAGAAGGTGCAGATGGCTCTCGCAGTCCATCTTCGGCCGCATGTACTGGTAGAACTTCTCATCCTCCCCTGCAGTCTTGTGTCCCTTGAGGACGTTTTCTTTCTCAAGCCGGTCCAGGTTCCGGTAGACCGTCGCCAGGTTGATGGAAAGGCCCTCTGCTGTCATCTTTTCATAGACGTCCCTCGCCCGCACCTTCTCATCCGCATGGGCGGCGAAGTATTTCTGCATCCAATCCCGGTACTTCGTTCTGTATTCCATTGATTCCTCACTTTTGCAATTCATTTGCATTTGTGCACAGATCGTTATTATACGGGTTTTCCTCTTCCTGTCAATATGCAATTCATTTGCAATTTGACCATCCTGCTTTCCCGTCCCCTTTTTATTCCCCTTTTCCCTTCATCCTCCCCTTCCTTCTTTCTCTCTGCCCGCTCCCTTCCCTTTCTTCTCCCTTTGCCATCTGCATCTTGCTTGCAAAAGGGCAATAAGAAACAGCCAGTGCAGAAGCACTGGCTGTCATCCTGAAGACACAGGGTTCGTTTTCGATTTTGAAGCATTCTTTCTGATTCCGGTTCAGCCTGAGAAGTGCACGGACAGGCCGATCAGGATCGCAGGAAGGGCGACGACGATGGCGTTTCGGATCATCCGCTTCTTTACCCTGTTCCACTTCTCCTTCGTCATGTTTCCCGTCTGCGGGATCCCGAGGACTGCCAGGATGAGACAGGAGGACATGTAGATGAAATACGAGTTGACGAGAAAGAGATACGCCGCGCCAAGGAGCATCGACCATTTCCCGTTGGCAAGGGCATAGCCGCAGGTGCACAGGGGCGGCATCAGCGCCGTTGCGATCGCAACCCCGGGGATGATGTTGTTGGCCTTGTCCTTTCTCGTCTGCCCGATGATGCCGGCAATGCCGCCTGCCGTGGCGATGATGATGTCGAAAAACGAGGGATTGGTCCTTGCGAGCAGCTCTGCCGTTGCGGCCTTTGCCGGGGAGAGCAGAAAGTACAGAAAAGAGGTACCGAAAGAGTACAGAATCTGGAAGAGAAAGCCATAAAGCGACTTTCTGACCAGGGCATAGTCGGCAGATACGGTGCCGTAGGCCGTGCAGAGGATGGTTCCCATCAGCGGGGAGATCAGCATGGCACCGATGATGACTGCTGTCGAGTTCGTGTTGAGGCCAACAGAGGCAATCAGGATCGCGCACACCATGACGCACATGTTTGTTCCGGTGATCTTCCCGCCTAAGATCAGCCGGTCCCGGATCTCCTCATGGGAGGCGGTGTCCTCCGTGATCGAGAAGAGACTCCTTGTGACCTGCCTCCACTCGTGGAAAAAGCCCTTCCTCTCCTCTTTCTCCTTCGCATCAGGCAGGGAGAGATCCTCCCGGATCTGCTCCCTCGTCCGGCGTCTCTTCTCCTGCCTTGCCTGTCTCTTTTCCCCGCCTTTGATCCTGTTTTCGTCCTGCATGACAGCCTCTTTTCCCTTCAGAATTTTCCTGCGCATCCAGGCAGTGGAGAATTCTCCGATTCTTTACCTATGCCTCCGTGTCCTGCCTAACTGTGCGTTCTGCCCGCCTTACGGATTTTCTTCCATCGTTTTCATGAGATCCCATCCTGCTGACAGATCAGAAAAACTATAGCGCATATCTTCCTCACCCTCCACAATGATTTCGGAATCTGAAGATCTCTCTTCTATACTCTGAGGAACTCGAACCAGAGCCACCAGCTCTTTTGATACAGGATGCGATGACGGCAGAATCCGCAGGATATTTCTGAGAATCTCCGAGTCGGGATTCGATACAGAAAAGATCACGCTGTCTCCATTTAGCATCGCTTGGCGAATTCTTGCACAGGCAGTGACAAATGTAAGATCTTCACTTGTGGGAAGATCCTGTTTTTCTCTTTCACTTTGTATATTATCTATAGACACATAGGTAATGTAACGTGCCGGTTTACCATCTGTCTGTGCGATCCGTTTTGCAGCAATCTGATAAGGATCGGCAACAATCGCACAATCCTTGTCTGCCTGTATCGCAGGATACAGGGAAGAACTGTCAAGGACACTATAGCCACATTGCTCAAATTGATGCAACAGTTCTTCTGCTTTCTTCCGTACTTCGGCAGCCGATTTCCCGACGATCATAACAAAGCGCTGGATATTAGAAGTCTGTCTTGAAGATGAAGGATGATAGTTTGCTTCCTTCTCCTTTTGTTTTTCCTGATACAGAGAGATCTTTTTACCATGCAGAAATTCATCAAGAAAAGAGGCCTTTATTTCATAGTTCCGGCTGATAAAGCTCGCCTTTTCTTCCGGGATGCCGGCTCGGGAATAGAATTCCATAACCTGTTCTGGAGTTGGAATGCAGTCCAAGCGAAGGATTTTTTTGTTGCTGACGTTTGCCAGCATTTTCTCTTCTGTCTGATAAAAACTGGTGATTTTTCTCTGCAACAGTTCCACACGAGTATATGGAACCGTTCTCTCATCGGTATAAAACATGCTGTTGCCAGAATCAAAAATAGGAGCAGGCCCTGTCAGACGCATGGATTCCGAATCGCGGAGTACACCAAAATTCAGCAGATGTTCGTCTGTGTTACTAATCAGAAAATCCGTCAGCGTCTGGTAATCCATGAAATCCTGCATCACACTGCGATCAATGCCGTGAGAAACCGCAAGATCAATATAGGCATGATATAGATTCTGATCCGTACGGATTTTGCTGCTTTCAATAATCTCATAAGCAGGGATCAGCTCTATTTGTTCTGTTGTGAATGTGGGGCATTTGCTGACAAGGATTCCGTCGCTGGTACGGGCTGCTGAATATACAACAAACGGAATTGATGTATTCTGCATCTGATGAAGGCGGGTAGCAAACACCTCATTAATTGCTTGCTGACCAAAATAATGAGAACTTTCCTTGATGAGAACTGGTACTTTCCCACCAAGATCCCAGTATTTCTCCATCTGCCCGCCAAGAGACGCATTCATGTCATAGGAAGTTGCATTGTGATAGGGAATTTGTAACGCTCCGTGCCTCGAAAAATTCGAAAATCGCACATCTTCGTAGGTAAGTCCTGCATCCTGCGGGCATACCCAATACGTGTCTGTAATACTAAGTGCCAGATTTTTTTCCAGATATTCCTCTGGTGTCAGGACACCTGCATCCTGCATGACACGACGCATGAGCGTACGGGAAGCGGGGACAGCACGCATCGCCCACCAGCGGGAAAACTTCTGTATGTCACAATTTCCCAGGAATGGGGCATACATAGGATCCGTCAATTTATATCCATCTATCTTTCCTTCGCTTCCAAATATGACAACAGCGCATGGATTATCTTTGTGCATCAGGGTGTATCTTCGCTCTGACATAACAGTCGTTTCACCTCCTTGTCACGAAGATGGATATCAATATAACATAATGTTGTAGCGTAATATTCTTTTGAAAATCGTGCTTGCGTCATTTTTGAATCACGTAACAGCACTATATCGCTCTGATTATCTCTGATATGTAGTTCTGCAACGTCCTCTTTTATGATCCAATGATACGGAACTTTCCGATAAACCCCATGGATATTTGCAACATATTGAATTGGATTAGCTAAATCAGAAGGATCACAGCGAAAATAAGCCGCAAGCCTAGCTACGGTTTCATAAGGGCATCGGTTGATATCATTTTTTCCTTTGGCAAGTTCATAAATTGTTGTGTATGGAACGCCAGTTTCCCGGCTGACTTCATACATGGATGCTCCATTATTCTTCAATTTTTCAACAAACGCCGAATTTTTCATCGTCAAGTCTCCCTAATTCACTATAACGTCATGACGATATATTTTCAACATTTACAATTGTCAATTTATTTTTCGAAATTTATCTAGCGAAGTAATTCAAGAAGTCAGCCACGAATGTATTAAAAAGGCGCGCCCAAAAGTGCCGATATAACAGCATCCCAGCCTCGCTCTCTACACTAGGGAGGAAGTGTTTAAAGACGGATAATGTTATGACCTCATGTCATCAATTCTATGTCTTCAGATAAATTTTTTGATGTATTCCATGCGTTTATTCTTTCAGTATTTTCATTCCAAAGTGTCTGCTAGTTCCATTCGATACCAAAAATGTTGAATTTTGACAAAAACAGATACGGCATGACAATCATCCTTCGGGAGATTTCCCATGGAGATTGCCATGCCGTATGTTCCATTCGGATATTGTTATGCAGCCCGTTCTTACCTCGTTCCGGGGATCGGTGCGAGGATCTTCTTCATTTCGTATGCCTTCGAGAGGTTCCCGGTGATGCGGATCTGGCCGTTTAAGAACATCTCGTCAAAGCCTGCCTTTCCCTGCGCGATCAGAAGAAGCAGGGAGAAGGGTCCGTCCACGTAGGCATCTGCATTCTCGTAGTTATAGGGCTCCACCGAGAGCACACCGTTCTCGTAACTGGCAAACATAGTGCCCTCTGCCCTGCCGTAGAAGTGGATCTGGATGACGCGGTTGTAGTCGTCCCGGATGAGGTCGGGGTGTTTCTTTCTGTTCTCTGCATCGATCTTGTAGTAAGCATCCCGGAGCCTTGTGTAGGCCTTCTCAAACGGGATGTCCCGCTTCTCGGAGGCGGAGAGATCCGCGATGTCCATGTACATGCGCTGGTAGTGCTTTGCGCTCTTGTCCCAGGAGAGGTCCTGCGTCATGCAGCGCTTCCTCATGAGCTCCAAGACCGTCCGGTTTCCGAAGTAGATCTTGAGCGCATCCACCACCGTCAGGTACAGGGCCTTTGCCGTGTAGTCCACAAAGGAGAAGCCATCTCCCAGGCCGTCAAACTCCTTGTAGGCGCGCACGGAATCCCGGAGGCCTCCCACGGAATGCACGATCGGGATCGTGCCGAAGCGCATCGCCATCATCTGGGAGAGCCCGCAGGGCTCAAAGCGGGAGGGCATGAGGTAGAAGTCCGCACCGGCAAAGACCCGGTTGGCTCTCACATCGTTGTAATCTGAGGAGAAACCGACCATCCCGGGCCAGCGCTTTGCCGCCCAGTTGAAGTAGTCGACATAATTCTGGTCGCCCTGGCCGAAGATGATGATCTGCACGCCAAGATCCATGAGCCCCGGCAGCACCTGTTTGATGAGCTCAATGCCCTTCTGCTCCACAAGCCTTGCCACAAACCCAAGGAGCGGCCACTCTCTTGTCTGCACGAGACCGAACTCCTTCTGGAGGGCAAGCTTGCACTTTGCCTTTCCGGAAAGGTCCTCTGCCGTGAAATTGGCAGGGAGGTTTTTATCCCCCGCGGAGTCGTACCGGGACTCGTCGAGGCCGTTGAGGATGCCGTAGAGCCTTGCGTCGATCATGTCCACCACGCCCTGGAGGCCGAAGGCAAACTCCGGGTAGTGGAGCTCTCTTGCATAGTTCGGGGAGACCGTGGACACCGCGTCCGCCATCAGCATGGCGCCCTTCATCAGGTTGATGTCGTGTCTGCCGTCGTACTCAAATCCAAGGCCGCCCTGGTACCAGCCGCCGTCGAGACCGAAGGTGTTTCCCAGAAGGTCCGCACCGAACTGTCCCTGGTAGGCGATGTTGTGGATCGTGAATACCGTGCGGATCGAGCGGTATCTTGTGAGCTGCTTGGCCTGCAGGTCCTTGAAGTAGATCACGGCGAGGGCGGACTCCCAGTCGTTGCAGTGGATGATGTCCGGCTTGAAGCCGTAGTCCGGGAGAAGGTCGATGACGGCCCGGCAGAAGAAGGCAAACCGGAGGGCATCGTCAGCATACCCGTAGAGGCGGTCGCGCTCGAAGAACTCCTCGTTGTCCACAAACCAGATGGGGACGCCCCGGTACTCCGTGCGGAACAGGCCGCAGTAGAGCTGACGGGAGCCGAGGGTGATCGTCATCGACTTCACAAAGGAGAGATCATTCTGGAACTTCTCCTTCACGCACTTGTAATAGGGCGTCACGACGCAGATCTCATCTCCCGCCTTTTTAAGGGCAGGCGGGAGGGAACCCGCGACGTCGGCAAGGCCGCCGGACTTCGAATAGGGTGCACACTCACTGGATACAAACAGGATTTTCATCTTCTCCCCTCCCCGGGCCGTCTCCGGCCGCTTTCTGTGCTAGCGGTTTGTCCTTGCAAGCAGCGAGTAGCTCCGGATGTATCCCTCGTGATCCCAGACCGCATCAGCCTGATCCAGGGGCTGCATGCCATCCCGCTCTGCCAGTGCTGCCGCAAGACAGTTCTTCTCAATCACCATGAACAGGGCTGTCAGATCCTCCGGATCCTTTGCCGCGGCGATGCCGCCCACGTTCCGGATGAGGACCGCGTCCTTCTCCTCCAGCGCTTTCTTAATCGCCTCCGTGTCCTTCTGATCCGGGACGCAGGCGATGGAAGCCCCCAGCATCTGCGCAAAGTCATCGATGAAGGCGGGAAGCTCTCTTCCCTCTGCCGAGTACCTCCGGACGTACGGGAGGTAGAGAAAGGCCCCGTGCTTTCCCTCCGGGATGAGAGAAGGGTCTTCCGTCCTCTTGCAGGCAGAAAAGTCCCCTGCAGGGTCCCCTGCCGTGATGCCAAAGGGGATGTCCGGCGCACTTCCGCCGAGGGCTCTGGCAAAGTAGGCTCTCGAGACACTCTCGAGCTTTCTGCAGGCATCAAAGGTCTCCTCCACGGAGCCCGCAAAGCAGACGGCACCGTGGTGCTGCATCAGGACCGCACTGCACCCTTCATGGGAGCGGACCGTCTGGTCCATGTTTGCCATGATCTCCTCGGAGCCGTTTCTTCCGTAGGGGCTGCAGGGAATGGAAAAGGCCGCCTCGACGTCCCTGCCGCAGACAGAGAGGGCGGAGGCGTAGGCCTGATGGGTGTGAATCACAAAGTTCACATCGGGTCTTGCCCGGTAGATGGCGGTGTGGACGCCCTTCTCGCTGGAGGGCTTTAATCTCCCGCTGCTTGTCATGTCCCGGATGTCCACCGGAACGATGTCCTCCGGGGTCAGGGTGTCGTAGGATCTTCCGCTGGGTGTGATCACAAAGAAGGTATCGGATACCCTCGCGCTGATGTTGCCCCAGGTTCTCGCAATGAGACCTTCCCGCACCAGTTCTCTTCCTGCAGCAAGGACCCGTTCCCTTGCTTCCTGCAGTGCGTATGCCATTTCTGTCTTTCTCCTTTTTCCTTGCTGGCGCGGGCCCTCGTACCGGCTCTTGCCGCTGTTTTATGTTTCAATTGTAAAATGTCGAAATCATAAAATCAACGCTGTCAGGCCGTTCTGAAAGACAAAGTGCCCCCGATGTGTGGCGCCCTGCTTCTCAACCTGCTATGATGTCCGCAGAAAAGAACAGGTCACTGACGGGAAAGGCACTTGCATGCCTTCGGAGAGGATATTATGACGTGGCTCACGGAAGAGGAGAACAAAAAGTTCCTCGGGGATGGCTCGAGGAATGCGCAGGGGCAGACCCTGGAGGAGTTTCTGGAGGCCTACGACCCCACAAAGTACAAGTGCCCCTGTAATACGGTGGACATGATGGTCTTTCGGAACAGCGGACCTTTTACCGGGGATGTGAACGCCCTGAAGCTCCTTCTTGTGCAGAGAAGGAATCACCCCTGCATCGGCTGCTGGGCAACACCGGGAGGCTTTGTGGAGATCGGGGAAGACCTCGATGCGGCCGCGCTCCGGGAGCTTCGGGAGGAGACCTCGGTGACAGGGATCCCCATGATCCAGCTCCACACGTATGGGGATGTGAACCGGGACCCCAGGTGGCGCATCATCACGACCTCCTATCTGGCCCTCATTGAGCAGGACATCCCAGTAAAGGCGGCAGATGATGCCGCAGATGCCTGCTGGTTCTCCGTGCACTTTGAAGAGGTGGGGGACGGGCGCTGCACGCTGGATCTTACAAACAAAGAGCGGGGGATCCACCTGCGCTCTCTTCTACAGCACGAGGTCATCCGGCACAGTATTCTGACCGATGACAGGTTCACGCTCATCGACGGAGGCGGGCTCTCAGCAGATCACCCGGTCCTCATCGCCGATGCCCTGTCCTATCTTTCCCGGGCAGGGAAGCAGCGCCAGCAGTAGCCAAAAAGGGAGCGGGGCGCCAGGGCTCCGCTCCCTTTTTGACTTTTTGCAGCCCGTCTAAGACAGGGCTGCCGCTCTTTTTATGCGAAATGCGAATCCCAGGATCACCCCGGCAAGGATGCCTCCCAGCATTGCCTGCGCATCCATGCCGGCGCCATTGCAGAAAAACAGCATCAGCGCCTCTGCACCCAGGACAGTGAGCAGTTTTGCCCAGCTGCCGTTCGGGGTGCCCGCAGCCGCGACGAAATAGGTGAGCACGACGCCGGTAATCGCCACCGTTCCCCCCGAGAGGA
>Ga0256404_1007991_pt1 | contig 16253 bp, 23 predicted proteins | sample RumenRJG_01DNA_FD_185990 | JGI IMG/M metagenome (GOLD analysis project Ga0256404, IMG submission 185990) | Bovine rumen microbial communities from Lethbridge, Alberta, Canada - RJG_01 | ecosystem: Host-associated > Mammals > Digestive system > Stomach > Rumen | place: Canada: Alberta | collected...
ATGCAGATTTTCACGAAAGAGAACAAAGCCATCGTTACCGCTCTCTCCCCTATCAGTCACGGCAGGATTCGTGCAAAGGACGAGAAAGATGCGAATGGCGAAGATAATGTGCTCCGTTTCCGTACAATGCCGTTTCTCTATAAGGATGAGAGCGGTAATGTAAACGAGACAGATCTTTATTGCGTTTCTGGAAATGCTATGCGTGGGCTTGGGCGTCGCCTTATGTTCCACCACACCATTGATCTTCTCGACCTTGATCTTGAGAAGATCCTGCCGAATTTCTCTGCTATCGAGCGCCGCTATGTCGCTAATCTTTTTGAGAACGGTGGCTCGACGCCGAAGGGTTCTCATGCGACAGTCGGCGTTCCCGCGAAGACATATGATGAGATTCTTGCGAAGTTGCCGATGCTTGATCTTCTCGGCGGTGTCTACATCACGCACCATTTCAACAGCTCTTGCGCTATTGGTAATCTGATTCTCCGCACGAAAGAGACTCAGGCACTGCTTACGAAGCACAATGTCTTTGAGGATACAGGCAGTGTCCCTTCCCTGCTTGATGTGCATACGGATACTGTTCGTCATACGAAGATGCGTTCTGCGCGTGATGCAAGCGAATATCCTGACAATATGGCTGACGAGGCTACGAAGAAGAACCTCAAGAGCGCGGCTATTTTCGGCGCAGACGTTCTGCCCGCTGGTACGTCGTTCTATTGGCAGACGTCTCTCAAAAGTACACCGAATGAGGGAACGCTTATTGCCTACGATGCTTTTCTTGCGCTTATTGCGAAGTTCGGCAGCATCGGAGGCATGTCTGCCAAAGGTTACGGCATGGTAAACTACGCTTTCGGTGATGCGTTCGACGTTAAAGCCGCAATCAAGAAATATGACGAATATACACTTGCTCATCAAGACGATGTTATCGAAGGGCTTCAGATGCTTGCGAACGACTTTAAGTATGTGCTTAACACGGAGAAAGAGCCGAAGAAGAGCACGAAGAAAGGGAAATAATTTATGGAGAAGAGAATCAATTTGAGCGGAACACAGCTCATCGTATTAAGCCTTGACCCTGACAAGTTCCCTGACGGGGATAAGGATCCACAGCACAATAATCCGCGTTGGTTTCCTGTTACGTTCGACGCGCAGGAAGAGCGGCACTGTTGCATCTGTGGCGGACGACTGACCGCGATTCATTTTCCTGCTGATTTTAGTTCCTCCTGGCGTTCATCGCAGGAACTTGAGCGCAAGGATGAGAGCGAGATGTGTGCTGCTTGCAAGTGGTTCTTGTCTGGGAAAACAAACAGGCAGAATTTTCTTCCGCTTAACGCGTTCTCCGTCTTTTTAGGAGATGATCTTCTTGCGCTTGATGCCAAGCAATTCTACAATTTTCTTCGCAATGGGTTCGACATCCCTGCGGTTATCGCGGTCTTGGGTGATGCTAAGAGAACGCAGAAGCATGTCGCGTGGAAAATGAACCGTGCCGTTTCTCCGAACAGTAAATGCGTTACGGTGAGTCTGCTCGCGGTCAATACCGCCAATGGCTATTACGATGGCACGGTCACGTTCTCTGCCAAGCCGTTTCTCGCGCTGGTAGATAAGATTGTACCTGTCGCAGAAGCGTATCGGAAGAGTGGCCGAATTAAGAAGATCTCGAAGAAGCTGTGGGGGCAGTACTATCTTGCTTTGAGGGGTATTATGGAACAACTCCGTGCTCGTGGGTACAGTTCCGAAGAATTGTTTTTCGCAGTTTATCTCGCCTGCAATCTTGTGTTCCCGATTGATGAGCGCAACGCAGAAAAGGCGAAAGCTTGAAAGGATGATTATTTTATGGGTTTGGATATGTATGCATATTTCGTTAAGATGGAAGACGCAATCAGCGACACAGACTGCAATCTTGCATATGAGCAGGTTGAAAATTTCTATTGGAGAAAGAATCATCATCTCCACAATTGGATGGAAAAGTTATGGGAAACGAAAACGGGAAATACGGATCGTAAAGACTTTAACTGCGAGAAAATAAGATTGTCTATGAAAGATATTGATGAACTTGAAAAAGCTATCAAAACATGGGAAATTGACGATAGTGAACCTTTCTCGTTTAAGAAGTATACTTCGAATATGAAAGAATATGATTTGCAGTTTTGCCGGGAGGCGAAAGAAGCCATTGAAGACGGATATGCCGTCTATTATGATTCTTGGTGGTGACGTACTCCCCACGGCTAAAGCCGGGGGCTTTCCGGCGTTTTTGGTAAGAAAGGAGATCCCCAATATGTCGATTGATTACAAGGTGCGCGTTTATCTCGCTTCACCCGTCTTTGAGAAGGTCGGCGGGGCAAAGCACCCCATCATGCTGGATGCTCTGCTTGCACGTATCGCCCTCGAGCGCCAGGGAGTGCGCAAAACGACAGCAGAGCTTGATCCGAAAAATATCATTTTCGCAGATCTGCCTATCGAGCGTATTGGCAAATGCTATCTCTGTTCTGCCGTTTTCGCTCCGTCGCGCAGTTATTCCAAGGCTGACTCATTTGCAAAACGTGGAACAGACGCTCAGAACATCCGCTCTTTTTGTAAGGAATTTCTAGGAACTGGTGCGGTGTCGATTCCTGCACTTGTCCCCCACATCGCTGTCGCTGAAGAATATCTCGATTTCTATGTTCGTGTTACGGACAAGGCAGAGTTCTTCTCTCTCCTCAAAGAAGCAAAGCGTTACGGGATTGGTCCGAAAACGAGCATCGGATTTGGGCAGATTGCAAGTATTCATGTCGCAGAAGAAAAAGAGCACGGGAATAGATGCTTTAAGACAGAAGATGGATTCCCGACGCGTCCTCTCCCCTATTGCGACTTCAAAGGTAAGATCAGCGACGATGCAGCAACGGGCTGGAGTACGTATTATGCTCCTTACTGGAATAGTATTGGAAAAGCAAAATGTTATCTTCCCCGTCCTGAGCAGTATGCAAAGCTGGATATCGCTGATGGCGTATTCGAGGATATGGTTGCTGAGATTGGGTGAACGGCAAAGAAAAAGAAGCGGATTTTTTGATGATTTGTTCGTCAAAAATCACGATTTTTGGAGCAGGTGCGATCCAAGCCTGCTCTTTTTGTATGCTTTTATACCATTTATATGGTCGTTTTCTGCCTGTCTTCCCAAAACGTGAGATAATAGAACCATCAAAAAAGAACACACAAAGTCCTTGAAAGGGGAAAATCATGACAGCAGGATTGGTTGCAGAGGTTAAAAATCTGCCAGAGAATCTGGACGGCTATATCGTTGTGCGTGCAGTGCAGGGAAGACTCTGGTATTGGGGACGCTTCCCCACGGAAGAAAAAGCAAAACAGGCCGCGATTGAAGTAGACGGATTTGTTATGAGAAAGCCACGCTGAGAACGCGCGAAAGGAGAAATTATTATGGATAACATTGAGATTCAGAAGCTCAAAGCCGCGCTTGATCTTGCCATGGAAGCATTTGAGAAAGTTTCTGACATTCACTGTCAGTATCTGATTTCGGATACTCCCGTCAGTACGCTTGTGGATGTTTGGGTTGGCGAGAACGCTAAACGCTACCACGTATGTGTAGAGGGAGACAGCCCGAGACAGGCGCTTGCAGATGTCATGAACGTTGTTCAGCGGAAATTTTAAGGTTAGGTGCTGGAATCCTCGGTATAAATAACCGAGGATTTCTAGTAGCGCGCGACGAAATTGCCGTGAAAGGAGATACTAGATGATGAAGTTCCCAAGCGAAGCAGACCTTGAACGCCTGCGCCGTACTTATCCGCAAGGCACTAAGGTGCGTCTAGTCTCGATGGATGATGCTCAGGCGCCGCCCGTTGGCACGAAGGGTGAAATTCTTGATATAGATGATGTAGGCAATATTCTCGTCAGCTGGGAAAATGGTTCTTCGCTGAATCTCATCCCAGATGTTGACGAATTTAGTATTTTGTGATTTTGCAATATATCGCAAGCAGAGAAAGGAGATATCATGAACGAAAAAACATCTCATCGTATTTTTGCCACGTTTAAGGCGGACGATGCGTCGCACGTAATGACGCATAATGAAAAAATGGCTATTATTTGGCAGTTTATCAATCCAAATAAATACTGGCATAAGGAGGAGCAGAAACCATATGTTTGGAATATTGAAGTTCGTTCTGGAGGGCTTTTTACGCTGATGTTTGCGAGCATTCATCAGAAAGATGTCGATCATGTCGAAGAAGCTCTTTCTGGGATTCCTGATGCTCATTTTGAAATGCCGAACTACAAATCTGGGTACACGATTCTTTCCGTCCGTCGTCTTGGTGATGTGGATACAAGCAAAGATTACATCCGTCTCACAAGCATGAATGGCTGTCAGTGCTTCTGCCGTAAGACGAATTACAAGAACAACAGAAAGAAGTATTTCAAGTTTATTTCTGCAAAAGAAACTCCTGAGGAGTTTGCAAAACGTATCCGAGCGGGACTGCTTCGCCGAGTCAAAGCGTTTTATGGGGAAACTGTGGATGAAAAAGATGTCCGCATCAGCTTCGTAGAAGAAACGAAGCCTGTGGAACGTATTCGGTACAAGACTGGAAACATCCTGACTCAGTTTGTGACATTCAAACTGACTGCCCCTCGTATCGTACAGGAAGCGGCTCTCTATGGTGGTATCGGTAAAGAGCCAAGCTCTGGATTTGGGTTTATGGTTTGACTCGGCAAGGAAAAAGAACGATTTTTTTCGATGATTCGTTCTTCAAAAATCGCGATTTTTCCTATATTCGAAAGGAGGACCTCAAGATATGAAATATTCTCAAATTATCTATTGGAATCAGTTTTCTGGTTTGACCGAGCGATTCACTGCGCGAGATATGAAGAACGCGAAAGAGATTCAGGTTTATGGTCATGTTTACAGCACGGAGCCTATTATCGAAGATATTCTGCTCGAAGGAGAGCATATCTTTTCTATTCATGAAAACGATGATCAGCAAACGCTATACGATCTCTTATTTGTGCCAAAAATGCGGAAAGGAAGAATCTGCATGGCTCTTCGTGTGCGTCTTGAAAAACGAACCGAAGACTATCTTGATGTCTCCGTTGCAGAAAGTCTCGATGGAGATGAATATGTTCTAATCGGTTGGATTAAAGTCGTCAAGCATATCGACGGACCAATCAATGGGATTGACGGGAAAGCCGCAATAATCATACACGATGTTGGTACGTTGCTTGGATCAAACGCTGCCAATGCTGCCCTTGGTACAATGGCAATGGCTTTCGGTTCGTATCTTCTTGGCATCAAAGATGGTGACTGGCAACGTGTTGGCAAATCGTACAAGGATATGCTTGGGAAAGAAGAGCCAAAATCTGAGATTGAGAAGCTGAAAGCTGAAAATGTTACACTGAAGAATCAGCTTGCAGACGCGAAGCGAGTGCAGGAGTCTGTGCTCAGAGAAAGAGATCAAAAAATTGAGACTCTGCAACGCGACTTGAAAAGAGTGACGCGAGAACTAAACAAGCAAAAAGACGAAAACGTTCGTTTGACGAAGCAACTTAAACGTGACAAGGTTGCATCTGAGACTCCGATGCTCCCGAAGCGCAACTTTCTCAAAGAGCTGAAGAAGTTCTTTACCCAACACAAAGCGTGCTTCGTTGGTGGCTCTGACAAATGGCAGGCTAGAGCAAAGAAAGAATTTTCATCTGCTTCTTTCCTAAAAAGCAAGACCTTCGACGAAAGCCTCGTGCAAGATGCAGAGTATCTTGTAGTCAATACTCTTGCTACTGGACATGATATCGTTATTCGTGCGACAAATATTGCGCAGAGTCACGAAACGAAAGTGCTTTACACCAGTAAAAGCAACCAGGAATCGATGGCGCAGGAATTGCTGAAACAAATCGGAATTTGAGGTCACAAAAAGATGCAATATCTCAAAAACACATCTCTAATTTCTATCTTTTTATTGTCTTTTTCTTGTCTGTTCCTAGTGTTGGATGCACAAAATGGTGATCCAGAAGAGTTAGTTGCCAGAAAGGTGATCGAATCTTTTTCTAATTTTGATGATCTTCAAACGAAGGAAACTGAAAAATATTTTATCAATGTCCGTCAGCTGGATGATGGGAATAAAGAAGTACAAATTTGCATGAAAGAGACTGGCCCCCAAAATATGCATACATATTATTTCGTCGTTCATGGCGATGATTTTTCTTACAAAAAAGTTCTTCCTTCTCAAACAGGATTTCCGAAAGATTGAGTTTCCTTCTTTTTGTTTGCTTTTCTCTTTTGTGGCGCAGAAAATTCGCGATATTTTCGTCATCTTCTGCGCCCTATTTGTTGTTTTGGTATACTTTTATCAAAGGAGGAATCATCATGATCGACTATATTATCAACGAAGAAAAGCGTATTGTAATTGCCCGTTTCGCGAAAGAAAAGGGAGAGACAGATTCAGACGTCTGGCGGCAGAATCTGATCCGTCATATCGAAAAAACTTGTCCAACAATCGCGCTCTCTGTGTTTCGACAGTTCACCAATATCGTCGATGCTGAGGTCAGGAGCGTTGAGTCTTATTGCGGGATTTCGCTTTGTTGCGGCGACGATACGTTTGATGTAGAATTTGGCAAAAATCTTGCAAAAACGCGTCTGCTGAAGCGCTATTCTGAGGTACAGGCGCATTGTGACGCAAGAATTTCCAATGTCTTTTCTGAATTTGCCAAAATTTTTGCGGACGCTAAGATTGAAGGGCGCACGCGGGCTATGGTATGCAAGGCAACGATTGCTCGCTTGAAAGAAATCAGAGAGCATTTGCAACAGATGTCGGAGAAGATTGCTGAGGCAAGTTAAAACATAATATACAGAGTTAACAGTCGCAAAACATTCGCAAAATCGCGATTTTTGACGAACGAATTATCAAAAATTCCGATTCTTTTTTCTTGCCGTGGAGGGGTTCCCATGAAAGATACAGTTACCGCTCTTGTGTCTGTGCTCTCTACAAGACACAGAAAAGCTGTTAAAGAAGACATGAAGAAACGCATGTCGAAGTACGAACAGTATGGGGATGGATGTGTTTCTGTCCTCTATACAATAAAGGGCGATATGCCGGAGCAGAAAGAGAAACCGCTGGCTATCTCTATGTCACGCTGCCCTGTCCCTGTTCATTTTAGAAAAGGAGACAAACTTCAGATCAAGGGCATCGTTGAGCCACTTACAAAAAAGCAAGATATTTTCTATGTGCTCGATATCTGCGTCCCTACGGAAATCGGTGAACGAGCTGTTGCAAAGAAAATGGGCAAGAGTGCGCAGGGAGCGCGTGAAGAATTAATCCAGGAAGACAAAGGATTCATGCTGATTGATGCTCCAAGCGCTGTTCCTGAAATATCTAGGCAGGATATTGCCGCTTTGCACAACTTTCTCTACTATCATGGATATGGCTTTGATCTTGAAATGGCGTACTACATCGACGCTTTCTTCAAGCGCCGTGTGCGTCATAGAACACAGGGAGAGCGTGTCGCGGATGTCGTTATGAAAAATCCCCTGATGCTCTGCGAGCTTGGCTTCTGTGATGCTGGGTTTTCTCCTGCAAACGTCATGAGAGCATTCCATATCGAGCCGACGCCTAAGATGCGCCTGTATGCCAAGATTGCGTCGTTTCTACAATTGGCGGCTTCTAAAGGCGATACCTTTATTCCAATGTCTACATTGTACGGCGTTGTTGCCAAAGATCTGGAAGGTATGCCGAAGAATTTCTTAGGCGATGTACTGTTGCATGATTCGCGCGATGATGGCTTCGTTGGTTCTCTCGCAAAGCTTTCGTTTTGTGTTGGAAAGAACCAGTTTGAGGGAATGGCTGGCGATGCACTAGCGTATTTCAAAGCAACTCTCGATAAAGAGCGTCCATCCGAAGAAGAGAAAAATGCGCGTACAGCTCGTGCTCTTTTCTTTGCCCCTGTGTTCTATCTTCGCAAGAACTTCTTCTGTGAGAGACATGGTGCAGAAGATTTTGCGGCTCGACTTCTTCCTGAGCGCGACGTATCGTTTACTATCGAAGCAAACCGCAATTTTACTTACGAGCAGCGCAATGCTGTTAGCAATGCGTTTCTCTATCGCACCAGCGTTATTGTTGGTTGCGCTGGGAGCGGAAAGACCGCAGTCGTTTCGGATATCGTGCGGATCGCGAAGAAGAATGGCAAGAGCGTCGTCGTGCTTGCCCCTTCCGCAAAGGCGGCACTGCGGGCGGCTGATGAGATTAAGAAGCAGACAGGAGAAAACAGCGATAACTATACGATTCATCGTTTCGCAAAAATTCTTCCAGAAGACGCGGACGCTGGCGAAGATGGAGATTATCTGCCATGCGATCAGGAGAATATCCCTGACTTCGTTATCGTAGATGAGATGAGTATGTGCGAGCTTTATGTATTCTCTCGTCTGCTCCGCATTTTGAGAAACTTTCCAAAAACGCATCTCGTACTTGTTGGCGATTCGATGCAACTCCCTGCTATCGGGCCTCAGTTCTTTCATCAGCTCGCAGATGGGCTCGTTGGTTCTGCTCTGCCTGTAACGAGGCTCACTAAGAATTTCCGTGCTAAGAACGATGCGCTTGCGGCTCTTGGCGAAAACATTCGCAAAGGTATCTTTCAGCTTCCTGATTCAAAAAGTGTTCACTTCTCCGAGAGCACGATTGATGCATTTATGGAAGAGCATCAGGATCTTGTACGAGATGAGAATGTTATGTTCCTTTCTTCGCGCAAGGCGGACATCGAGATTATGAATAAAGTCATTCGCAAACTGCGTCACCCCGACGCAAAGCAGATCGGCACTACCCCATTCTATATCGGAGATAGAGTTGTAACCGTACAGAATGACTATGCAGAATCTTCTTCTAAAGCAGGGCGTCATCCAGAGCGCGTTGATGATGTCTATAATGGTACAGAAGGCGTTATCGAAGAAGTCAAGGATGATACTGTATATATCCGCATGTGGAGTCCAGAGTTCGGCAAAGAAGGTAAGCGCATTCCTTATCTGCAAAAAGAGCTCTCTGTTTTCGTGATTCCGGCGTTTGCGGAGACGGTTCATAAAGCACAGGGAAGCCAGTATGATCGTGTCGTATTCTTCCTTCCTCCTTCGCACAAGGTTTCGCGCAATCTTATTTATACTGCCGTAACGCGTGCTATGAGTGAGCTTTATCTCGTAGGCAACGCAGAGATTTACGACGAAGGAGTCAAGAAGTTCGGGCACATGGGCAACTCATTCTTTGCTCTTCGTGTTGCAAAGGCTTTGGAGAAGGTCGAGGACGATGATACGGGGATGGAAGATGCTCTGATTATCTGATGCGTTTTGCCCGAAAATTGAGAAGAATAGAGTTCTAATTCCGCATTGATGCGGGAAATAAAAATAAATACTGCGCCGATTTTCTTAGTTTCGATGACATAATGTTCAGATCCCGCGTTTATGCGGGAAATAAAAACGCTGTCCCGCAAGGAACATCTATATGTTTAGATCCCGCTTGTGTGGGAAACAAAAAGGTGCGTATTTCTGAGATTGCCGACAAAAACGAGAATCTTCCGATAGAGACATAATCCGATAATCGTGATTTTTGAAGGACGAATCATCGAAAAAATCCGTTTCTTTTCTTTGCCGATTTCCGTCCCCTCCTCCGTAATATGCGATAATAGAATCATCGAAAGGGAGAGAGAAAGAAAGTGAGGTTATTATATCATGTTTCTGTATAAACCAAAGTGGTATTGGGTAGCATTATGCCCAAACGAAACGGCATTTCATATAATGGATAATGACCGTCAAGGCACTATTGATGATTTGACTACACTAAAAGGTGTAGAAAAGCGACTTTCTAAAATAAAGGGATCTGATTGGGCAATGACAATGAGAGAAGTACCTACCAGAATTGAGTTATATACGTATGTAAATCCATACGATATTTCTTCATATAGAAAAGTTAAAGAATGGCCTATTTAAGGTCTTGAGAATGTGTAGCATTGAAAAGGGGTGTATATGATGAATAAGAAAGTTATGTATGATAAGCGCCATCCGTGGAATCTTTTTGATGATTTTGCAAGTTATATCAAATACAGTCTTCGTAGTTATACTCTGTGGCTTGAAAAATATTGTCCGGAAGATGAGATGCGTTATGAACTGGATAATTTTGATAAGGCTACGAATTATCAGAATAAAGATATGCAGGATACTGATAAGAAAGAACTTCTGATTTCTACTTTGAAAAAGATGTATTTTTCTTTTGATCAAGCTTCTATGGATTTTCCAAACTCTCCGTGGAATATCTGGTGGAATGAAAATTGTGCAGACCAAGTGCTTCATCACTTCAAAAAAGACGGACAACACATTACGTATGAATCACTATGTCAGACACCGGACAGTGTAAAAGAAGCACAAAAGAAATACAACGATACCATCGATGAAGGTATTAAGCTATATGCTGACCTTGTAGAATTTGTTTCATTGAATGCATATACATGCTGTGGATATAGAGTGACCAAAAAAGCGCGCTGGCGTCAATTAAGAAAAATTGATCCAATTCTTGTAAAGTTTGGTATGTTTCAAAACGACCAGGCATGGTACATCCATGAAGGTCTTGTTGCTTTTAAGAAATCAAGAAGATATGGTACTCCCTGCAACTTATCAGAAAACGATTGGGAAAAATATCTTGATGATATGATTTTCACGTTTCATGAGATCGCTTATTGCAATGAATTTTCTGATAAATATGATGCCGAAGAGTACAAGCAGAAATATAATCGTGGAAAGGAACTTTTCGGAAAGTATTTTCTTGATTTGTGGGACTAAGCTAGTCAATACTCCCACCGAACGCTTCGCACTTGAGGCGACATAAGAGAAGGAGGCGATTTATATGTATTTCAACGAAAAAGCTTTAATTGAAGAGATTAAATTAGAAGGTGTTGAAAATATTATTTTTAATATCCCCATGAGACAAGTACATCCCTTTATGGGGATTATTGGTTTTTCAACTTCTTCTGATGAAGAAGTTGTTGTTCCATGTAAGATTAATACGGAACTGTATGACCCTATGGAAAGATACAAGATTGAGATTGAATCTATGATTAATGGATTTGGTCGTAAAAGTTTCTATGTAAGTGATTTTGTATCATTTATTAGAAAAGGAGTTTTCTCCATTAGAGGATATAAAATCGCCTCTGAGCAGAGAGGATAAGATGTAAAATGCAGCTAAATAGAGACTATAAAAAGCGCGACAAGATTATCTTCGGCGCGTATGAGCCAAAAGAATACTCTGGCGGCATTAGGAGATTCCAACGCATGAGTTTCGATAAGGTAAAAGAACTTATGGATAATAACTTTATCGATCCTGATGACGCTCAAAATTTTGCGCCGACAGCAAGTATGTTTTATTCATTTTTGAAAAAATATCCGTTTTATTATGTAGGCGGCTATGCTGTGTCTCCAGACAGGTATGATTATCGGATTTCTTTCGACGGACTTGAAAGAAGCTCTCGTACAGATATTATTATTACTCCAGAAGAAGATTCTGATTTTTATAGCTTCGCAAAATGTGCCGAGGAAGAATTCGATTATACTTGTTGGTTTTGATGAAATTTCCGTGTTGCAAGCCTCTGCCTTTAGGTATGGGGGTAATGAAACATATGGGGCTTAGACTTTTGTTCACGAAATGCATTTAAATGCAAAACACGATTTTTGAGAACAGGAATTGCAAAAATCCCTGTTCTTTTTCTTTGCCGAAAACCGACCGATTTTTGTACGGTTCTGAAATACTATCCTAGATAAGGTAATATATGAATATAGAGAAATAAACATGGAGGAAAGAAAAATGCAAGAGCAAGAAAAAGCACATGCACCGTAGGCTAAAATATTCGAACTTTTCATATACCGTTTATATATCGAAAGGGGGAAGCAACCCCGTATCTGAGGGTTGCAATTTTTATGAAGAAGAACATTATCGTAGTAGCTGTTGCAGCAGCACTTATTTCTGTTGGTTCGTTTGCTTCGTCTTCTGAGGCGGCTGTCCAGAACATCGCGCTTGCTTCCGAAGGACAATCCTATACTATGAATTCTGATTACGTGAGTAACTACGTGCCGTCTGTGTCTTACACGGGGCTCGTAGTGGATTGCCGCGGGCTTGCTCTCCAGCGTGCTATGTCCCCAGTCGTAAAGAGCGCTACGGGAGAATCTATCTATGGAGCGAAGAACCTTGATTATGCTTTTGTTACGCGTCATGGTTCTGCTGATTATTCGAACGACATTGAGCGGATCCGTCGGGCTGGTTCGACTCCCCTCTTTGTCAAGGCCGAGTCTCTGATGAATCATGGTACATATCCTGTTGTTTCCGCAGAAGATGCACGCAACATTCTCGCGGCAGACAGTCGCACAGGATTCCTTAAGGCAACCAATGTCGTATTCCTGTATTGAGCTGTTTTGCTAAAATATCCGAAACCCCTTCTGGGGATTTCGGATTTTTATGTGTGGCCACTCGTCTGGCAGGAGGTTGATTTTTCAATGAAACTGAGTATTGAGCTTACTTACAAGGAGAACTATTTCCCTGCGAGCAATGCAAGAGAGGAAGAGAAGTTCCACTATGTGACCAAAGATGTTGGCAAGTTTGATTTGGAGGAAGTCGAGGATTCTGAATTCCTGGTTGCCTGCATTATCGAAAGCCAGCGTGGTAAACAGACGGTATACCGTTATAAGGATGATCATTTCTGGAAGCGCTCTATCCGCACCGTCAATATGTATAAGAGCTCGCTTGAGCGTTGGGGCGCCGTTGATGAAGCTATTCGTCGTCAGAGTGATGCCGAGTTTGAGAAGTGCAAGAGCTCTGCGATTGTGCTTGGTGATACACGGGCGCTCAGTATCGCAGATATCAATGATGATCTTGATCGTCATTGCGTGTTCAATGGCGAGTTGTGGGAGCAGACGGGCGAGCCGTATTACGTACTTACCGCAGAAGACGAAGGGAAGACGCTCGTTGTTGACATGAGCGATGTTCCGCAGTCAGATGCGATGCTGTTCTGTGGATACAACATCAACGATTTTGATTTTGTCAAAGCACGGGCAGATGCTTTTGAGAAGGATGGCGGTAAAGTCATCTATGATAATAAAGCTATTGAAATCGGACTCCCTGACAAATTCAATCTTGGCAAGATGAGTGGCGATTTCGAGGCTTCTATTCACGCTGTCGCCGAGAAAGAGTGGAAAAGCATGATGGGTGAAGGGGCGCTTTCACCTCGTGAGGACGAGCTCTCTGCTAAAGCTCTCGAAATTCTTCAGGAGCGCATTGTCCTCAGTTTGAAAGAGCGACTCAAAGATTCTTTCCGCCCTGAATATCGCTATACGGATGACGACATTCGCCTCGCCATCATTTCTGTTATTGGTAACGCGCTTGTCCTTACTACTCGCGAAGATGAGACGAAAAAGCGGGAAGCTGAAGCAGTCGCTCGTGTTGAGCAGGTAAAAACGGAGGCTAAGGCAGAGATTGAACGAGTAAGAGCCGACGCGGAAACACGTATTGCGCAAGCAAATGCCGCGACGAAAGCTCACGAAAAACGAGCTGATGCGCTGGTGAAGAAGATCGTTCATCTTATGGAAATGACTCATAATCAGATTGATGTTGCTGTAAAAGAATGGCAGTCTTCTGTATCCAAGGCAGCAGAAAAAGAACCCGTAAATGAGCCAGAAAGGGAAGAGAGACCAGAACCTTTGCCAGATCTTTCTTCTCTCAATCTCCACCTTTCCTCCAAACTTAACGAAGACCGGCAGAAGGATGTAGACAAGACGAATCAGATTGTCCAGCAGGGGATCGGCAAAGAAAAAGAACCGGAAATTTCTTCAGCTCCAGCTCCTGAAAATCACGATTCTGAGCCTGCTCCCGAGGTCGCTTCTTCAGATTCTTCTTCTGATTCTATCGATAAGGATCCTGTTGAAAAACCAGAAGTTCCGCAGAGCCATGGAAAGCGGCTTATCGATCTTCCAAACTGGTTGAAATGACTTGATTCGGCGGGAAGCTTTTTCGCAAATTCTCGAAAAAGTTTCCCGTTTTTTGCACCATTTTTTAAGCCTCGGAAGATTTTGCGGTATCATTAGACTTAAGGATACGGGCACCCAAAAGTGCTTTTGCTAAAGTTAATAAGACGTTGTAGGAAGGAGAATTATCATGCGGAATCGGAAGAGAAAAAATAACACGGTATGCCGGGCAAGCCTCGGCAGGCAGGTAGGAAAGGAGATCCAGCTGGAAGCAGAATTCGATGCAATCGGACGCCCGACATATGGCGATCAGAATAAGACGACGATTCTCTTCCGCGATGTCCGCTTCTCGGGGAATCCTGCGGCTGATCATATCTGGGTCGACGAGGCTACGATTATTGATCGTGGCATGTGGGGACGTCTCTGCCGTGGCGTTCGTTATGTTTTTAAGGGAACTCCGTATTCCTATATTTCAAGTTTTCGAGGGCATCTCTGTGAGAAGTATTCCATCAAAAATATTTCTCTCATCGGCATCAAGCCCGTGCCCGCAGAGGGAGCTACATCGTGAGAGAACTTACTTTTCGGGAATTCCGAGCTCTTCCTGTCAAAGAGAAGCTCATTGTTATTTTCTGTATCCTGCTCTATATGAAGCCCAGATACAAGATTGTTTTGCTCGTCATAATATCCTGCCTCATTGCTGGAGGGGTAGCTTTCCAGCAGGCACGAGGCAAGCCAGAACAAGAGGTTTATCAGAATTTGAATCGTCTTCGGGCGGATATCATGGAGCATGAAGATGGTCTGAAATATGGGGCAGAAATCGAAAATATGTCAGATATTTATCAGAATATAGAACCGAAGGATTCTGCTAGTGGGCGACTTGTCGAACCTACAGCAGCAGCAGGGGAAGATATCGACCCTTGGGGGAAGCAGTACTTCATTCAAGATGATGGAGACATCAGAAAAATTTGCTCTTCTGGCGGGTTTTCTGATGGTTGTATGTATTATGTTCTTCTCCCCCACCGTATCGAAATCTATTCGAAAAAACTAGAAGATCAGGCGAAGGCGGATCCGCGATTCAGTTCAGTCGATCTTATTCCCAAATCGTTGGATGAGCTCCCCCCGGAGTAATAGGAGGCCGAGAATCAAAAGAATGCAAAAAATTAAAAGATACTTTCCAAGTAGAAGTCAGTTTTTTATGTTTGTCATTTTATACGCTATGTTAACAGCTCCCATTTTTCATGTTTTCTTTTCCGGGTATCCGCAAGGCGGGAAATGGCCTGCTTATTTTTTAGATGTTTTCGACATCCTGCTGTTTGGGGCAGGATTCCTTTCCGTGAAGTTGTCGACATGGTGCGAGAAAAAGAAACTAGAAGGATCTGCTTTGCGACAACAGGAGAAGAAAAATCATGAAGGAACAACAAGCGATTGAGATTCTGAAAGAGATGTACGATCGCCACGATCTTCCTCAGGACTGTTTGCAAGCTTTGTCCAAAGGAATTGCCGCTCTAAAGACTGAGCGGATGGCGCGTACAGCAATTGGCAAAAGCGCTGATACAGTTCAGCAACTTGGGCGCGAATTACGCCGCGTTGACGACGCTTTATCTGTTGCGGCTCGGCAATACGTGGAACTCGCACAGGAATTTGCTGATATCGGCGGCGATGTAGAGCCACGGGATGAGTACGATGTGAAACAGAGCTGGACCAAGGAGGATTTTGGGCTATGAGTCATACAAGAAAAAACAGAGAAAATTATGCACGTAAGAAGAATATGCACCGTCAGTCATGTCAGGAAGATTTTGATCTGGAAAATCTGAGCTCTTTCCTGCTTGCAGGTCGAGAGCAAGACGGAGCTTTCGTTACTCTTTTTAATGGAAAGCCAGAGGATATTGCAGATCTTGTGATTGCAATTATTTTACGCCTTCACTACGAAAGTGGCATTCCTTTGAATGATATTCTAGATGACATCAATTATTGTACAAGAGCCGCGAATGCAAATGCTCTGCGTATGGTAGACAAAGGCAAAAAAGGGTTGTTTGCTTTTGATGTGCCTAGCGACGACGATAACGACGAGGATTAAGGAGATCAAATTATGCAGAAAAATAATGAAAGTATTGTAGCAATTAACGCAAAATATGCAATGGGCACAGCCGTGCGATGCACGTGTGGAGAGAAAAAAGGGCAAACGGGAACAATCAGCGGTTCTAGCGAGCAGAATGGAACTGTCTTATATAGTGTTGACCTGCCGGTAAAAAGGACGTCCTCTTCTCCATTTAGTTTCTTCCGTGTCGTCACTATTCCTGAAAGCGAGCTT
>Ga0256404_1007992_pt1 | contig 16253 bp, 15 predicted proteins | sample RumenRJG_01DNA_FD_185990 | JGI IMG/M metagenome (GOLD analysis project Ga0256404, IMG submission 185990) | Bovine rumen microbial communities from Lethbridge, Alberta, Canada - RJG_01 | ecosystem: Host-associated > Mammals > Digestive system > Stomach > Rumen | place: Canada: Alberta | collected...
CCCAATATACTGAATAGCCATCAGTTTCAACTTCGTCAAATAATTTCACATCTTTTAAATCGTGAAATCTGACAGTTTCAACCTTATCTGACAGATTGAGATATATAACATTTCCGCTGTCTAATTCAATTAACAGACGATATCCATACTTTGCTTCAACATCTCTAATCTTAGCCATAAAAATCCCTCCTATAATTTTGTATCATAATAATAAAATATTTTTCCAATAATAACCACCCACTTTTAGAGGTATTTTTTAGTAAAAATATACAAAATTAGTCAAAGAAATTCTTAAGCTCTGACCTTGATTTAATCTGAAGCTTACTGAAAATCGTCTTAAGGTTACTCTTTACTGTACCAACTGCGATATAAAGCTGGTCGGCAATCTCCTTATTAGATAACCTGTCAGCCGCAAGTTTGGCAATCTGAAGCTCTCTGTTCGTAAGTCCATAGTCCATATCTTCTCTGTATGAATTCTGGACACTTTTGAACTTTCTGTCATATTTACGGTGACAGGCGATAACATCATTCATAAAATCTATTCTGTCCTGATGTTTTGCATCAGCTTCATATATATCTTCTATCAGAGAATAATTCTCCACAAAAGGAATTATAAACTTATCATTCTTAGCTATATCAACTGCTTCATTTAAGAACTTGACTGCTTTTACTTTATTGCCTAACTTATAATTAGCATGTGCAATAAATATGTATAAATAGATTTCAAAGAGTATATTATTATATACCTTTGTAGAACCTAACATCTGTCCGCTTATTCCTAAGAATTTAGAATATTCATTGTTAGAAATCAAGTATCTTGCATAGATAATATTAGCCATTACAAGTGGCAAAATCGGACATCTTACCTCTATACTCTTCTCATCTTTCAGCCAGTTAGGTATTGAACTTGGCTTTCCAATAAGCATATACATATATCCCTCGCACAAATCAGCCATAAATGATTTATCATTTTCTCCGGTATTCTCAATCTTCTTTCTGATACTTTGGAAATTATATTTAATATTATCATAATCACCCTGAAAGCCTGATATCCTTACCATCAGAAACATCGTACATATGTATACATTAACCTGTCCTCTTGTCTCTGCCATATATAACGCCTTCTGGCATAACAGTTCAGCATCCTGGAAATTGCCCTGATTGAACAATATTTCGGCTCTCATTACTGCCTCTAAGCCTTTACTGTTACCCGCCGTAAGCTTATAATAATAAATCATTGTTTTTTCGAAATTCTCTAACTCTTTTACAGCTTCGCCACTCTTACTGTGAAAACAGCCAAGTACCGATGGGTTCTTGAAAATGATACTTATCTTATCTGAATATATTGACGATGGCGACTGCATATATTCATATGATTTGACATACATATCATACATTTTATTAAGGTCATTATATTTACCAAAAGAATTGATAAACATAACTTCGCCATGTAAAATGTCTTTCTCACGCTGTCTTAAATACTTAGAATTATCTATCATCTCATTGATTATTTCACATTCCTTATTAAAGAAATCTTTCTCATTGTATATAAATAATACAAATGCGAAAATAATACTTCTTCTTAGATTCTGCTCCTTAGTCTCTAATGACACGCCTGATACTATCTGAAGAAACATATTCTTATTATCTTTAGTAAGGTGTGGAACAATATCATCTAATGAAATGCTCATATAATAAATATCATCATATTTTCTTATCTTATAATAATATTCAAGAGCCTGATAGTAATTCTCATTCTCTTCATACCATTTAGCAGCTTTCTCATAAACACGTTTCTTAACTATTATATCTAATTTATCAAATTCCGACTTAAGATAATATCTTAAAATCGAATGTGTGAAATATTTTCTATCCTTAGAATCATACCTTATAAATGAATTAGATTTTAATAATTTCTTGATTTCATCAGCAGTTAATTCATCTCCACCGATAAATAACGCCTGTTTAAGTGAAAAACTGTCATAAATTGATATTGAAATCAGAAAATCCTGTTCTTCTATGGATATCTTATCCCAGATAGCCTTACACACAAGCTTATCTATTCCTGCATCAGGTTCAAATTCATTATTAGACAGATAATGTAACATCTGAAGATAAATTGCACTAATCCAGCCCTCTGTATATCTGAACAGATAATCCACTTCACTGTCATCTAATTTAATTCCACATTCCCTGAAATACATTTTGATTTCTTCGTGGTTGAATTCTAAATCACTCTTACCGATATAATTAATTCTGTTATTGAAAATCAAATCTATCATCGGTGCTGATTTAACAGTCTGTGTAAGAACAACAAATCTCACCGAATCCTCAAATACATCTAATAATTTAAGAATCGTTTTTCCGATTATCGTATTAGAGATATACTGGAAATTATCAAATACAACTATATATTTCTCTGATAAATCAAGTTCAGATAATATACCGGCTATTTTATTAGACATCTCTAAGTCTTCCGGACAACCGACAGCCCTTAACTTTCCTGCTATAACGCTGTCAATATTATGTATATGATTACATATTTCCTCAAAGAAATATTCCCTGTCATCATTCTCAATAGTCATCCATAACACAGGTTCATCTACATTATTCAGAAAATTTCTGACAGAAGTAGTTTTACCAAAACCTGTTGGTGCTTCTACAACTGTAAGATTGCTCTCGCAAATCGACTCTAGTTTCTCTGTCAGCCGGTCTGAAAAATAAAATTTATTTGGATTGTATCTCTTTACAACAGCCATACACCCTCCAATTCCTGTAGTTTACCAATCTAAATCTACATTTTCATTCGTTTTATCTCTCACCATTAACTCATTAACTGCATCTCTTGCATTTTTCCCCTCGAATAAAACCATATTTACAGTATCTATTATAGGCATCTTAACATTATATTTCTCTGCCAATTTCTTAGCTGATTTAGCGGCATATACGCCCTCGACAACCATATTGACTTCTTTGATTGCCTCTGACATTGAATATCCCTGGCCGATAAGTATTCCGGCTCTTCTGTTTCTGCTGTGCATACTTCCACAGGTCACAATAAGGTCACCAATTCCCGACAGACCATAAAGTGTAAGTGGTTTTGCACCCATTGCCACACCAAGTCGTGCGATTTCCGCAATACCTCTTGTAAGAAGTGCTGCCTGTGTATTATCACCATATCCTAAACCGTCAACAATTCCTGCTGCCAAAGCTATAACATTCTTTAATGCACCGCCTAATTCAATTCCTAACACATCAGGACTTGTATATACTCTGAATACAGGTGAAGAGAACACATTTTGAAGAAGTTCTGCCGTTTTCTTTGTATCTGCACCTACAACACAGGTAGTAGGTATGCCTCTTCCTACTTCTTCAGCATGGCTTGGTCCTGATAGAACCGCTACATCTGCATTAGGTACTTCCTGTTTAATTATATCAGTAAGTGTCATAAGAGTCTCTTCTTCAATACCCTTTGCGACATTTACTATAATCTGTCCATCTTTAATTAAGCCTTTTAATCTTGCTGATGTTCTTCTTACAAATGATGATGCAACTGCCATAACAATTATATCTTCATCATCTGTAGCTTCATTCAAATCATTTGTAATCTTGATATTCTCATCAATTACAATACCAGGGAGACTTATTGTATTCTCTCTTTTCTCTTTTAACATTTCTACTTCTCTGTCAACTGCTGACCAGATAGTAACCTGATGACCTTTGTTGTTAAGTAATACGGCGATGCCGATACCCCAGCCGCCTGCTCCTAATACAGATACTTTTGCCATAATTTTACCTCATTTCTGTGCCCTTATGTAATGCACGCATATTTCTGTTATTACAGATATTGCAAATTCCTGTCCGAATAATTTATTGCAAATCTTTCTTCTATTACAAATCTTTCGTTTATTATAAATCTTTCTTCTGTCCAATCTTTCTTTCATTACCGGCAATCAATCTCTGAATGTTAGCTCTATGTTTAATAAATGCCAATGCTGATATTACAAATACAAGTATATATACTTCTATTCTTTCATTTCCCATAAAATGCATATTATTTCTGAAGCCAATAATCTTAAGTTCATTGAAAACAATAAATTCAATAAAGAAGCCTGCCATCATTGTAAGCGAACCTACTGATACATATTTAGTAAGAACAGTTACAATAACAAATGTAAATAATGCAATAAGTGTAAGCTTCATATCTCCTAAACCAAGGATAACGCCTGATGATGCCGCAATTCCCTTTCCACCTTTAAATCCCATATAGAATGGAAAATTATGTCCTAATACAACACCAAGTCCGCCGTAAATCTTTAACATAAACAGATAATCCGAAGGCTGTGATTTAAACAGGAAATATATAACTAAACTTGCTGCAACGGCTTTTAAACAATCGCCTAAATATGTAATTATTCCGGCTTTTTTGCCAAGCACACGCATCGCATTAGTTGTTCCTGCATTACCACTTCCGTAATCTCTTATGTCAACATGATTTAACTTACCATAAATATATCCTGTCTGGAATAATCCAAATATATATCCTATTACAATACAAATAATACGTTCCATAATTAATCCTCTTTGTCTTTACGTTCTCTTATAATAAATTTTAAGGCTGTTCCCTTAAACCCGAATGCTTCACGCACTTTATTCTCAATATATCTTGTATATGAGAAATGCATAAGCTCTTTATCATTAACAAAGATAACAAATGTCGGTGGTTTAACTGCAACCTGTGTCATATAATAGAGTTTTAATCTCTTACCTTTATCAGATGGTGGCTGCTGTAATGCAACTGCCTCTGCCATAATCTCATTAAGTACACCTGTGGCAATTCTTAAATTCTGATTCTGGATAACCATATCAATCAGATCAAATAATTTATTAAGTCTCTGGCCTGTCTGTGCTGAAATAAATATCATTTCCGCATAAGGCATATATGCAAGAACTTCTCTTATCTTATTTGTATGTTCATATATTGTTTTATCATTTTTCTCAATTGCGTCCCATTTATTAACCGCAATTATTACACCCTTACCACGCTCATGTGCAATTCCAGCAATCTTTGCATCCTGTTCGGTTACACCCTCAGTTGCATCAATTACTACTACAACCACATCAGCTCTGTCTACAGCGGTAACAGTTCTTATAATACTGTATCTTTCTAATTCCTCTTTGATTTTAGATTTTCTTCTAAGTCCCGCAGTATCAATAAATACATATTCTTTGCCATTTCTCTTAATCTCTGTGTCTACTGCATCTCTTGTAGTTCCTGCGATATTAGAGACGATAACTCTGTCTTCACCGAGTAATTTATTGATAATAGAAGATTTACCAACATTTGGCTTACCAACTATTGCCACTCTAGGTCTGTCGTCTTCCTCGTCCTCAGTGTCATCATCATTAAAATGCTTGCACACTTCTTCTAACATATCACCGATTCCAAGTCTTGAAGCTGCTGAAACCGGAATCGGATCACCGATTCCAAGATTATAGAATTCATACACATCAGGCATAAATTTCTCAAAGCTGTCCACCTTATTAACTACGAGGACTACAGGCTTCTTGCTTCTTCTTAACATATCAGCTACTTTAGCATCAGAATCTACAAGTCCCTGTCTTACATCTGTAATAAATACAATAACATCTGCTGTATTTATCGCAATTTCAGCCTGTTCTCTCATCTGTGAAAGTATTACATCATTAGAGTCCGGTTCAATACCACCGGTATCAATAAGTGTAAATGTTTTATCTAACCAGGTTACATCTGCATAGATTCTGTCTCTTGTAACACCCGGTGTATCTTTAACAATCGATATCATTTCACCTGCTAATGCATTGAACAATGTGGACTTACCGACATTTGGTCTGCCTACGATTGCTACTACTTGTTTACTCATCTATATATTCTCCTTTTCTATAAGTCTTAATCATTATCGTATGCTTTAATATATACGAAATTACCATTATCTTTATTCTGTCCATCACCATTTAAAATGGCATTAACAAAACCCTCTCCATCAGATTTCGTTATAACTATAGGAACTCCTAACTTATCGCTGACCTCCTGTAATGTATAGTCATCTAGAAATACATCTTCACCACTTCTTAATATGTTATTAGGAAGCAGTAACCTGTCGCCAAGTTCTTTATCCTTAAGCTGGTCAATTAAATCAGTTCCCGTAATCAGACCTGATACTGTAATCTTTTCTCCAAAAAAGTTATTTATTATTTTATAACAATTTACTCTGACATTTTTAATCTTTTTCTCAATTAATTTTGCCATCTTGTTAATCATATCATAGGCTAGGACTCCTGTTGCTAAGGAAACCACTAATTCTTTCTCTATTTCAACAGGTTCAAGACTTTCGTAATACTCCATAAATTCATTCCACAGAAGTCTCATCATTCCAACGCCATTTTCAAGCTGTATATATCCGTCATATCTTTCTTCTTCCGGAAAATCTCTTTCAGCTAATATATACCATTCATCACTTGCCTGAATGAAATGAAGCCCATATTTCTCATAGAATATTTTCTGATAACTTTCTATCATATCAATAACTTCACAGGCATCTTCTTTATTAAAACTTTCTAATGGATATAAACCATCTCTGTATTTCGTAAGTCCCGCCGGAACAACTGATGCACTTCTCATTATAGGAAGATAGCTTCCTAAATCTTCAATTGTTCTCTTAAGTTCATCTTTATCATTAACACCTTTACACAGAACAACCTGTCCATTCATTTCAATTCCTGCTTCATATAAAATTCTAATCTTATCTAAAGCATCTCCCGCAAAACGATTACTAAGCATTTTGCATCTCAACTCTTTATTAGTTGTATGAACCGAAATATTTATAGGTCCTAAATGATATCTGATAATTCTATCAATGTCTTTCATACTCATATTAGTGAGTGTGACATAATTACCCTGTAGAAAAGAAAGTCTCGAATCATCATCTTTAAAATATAATGTTTCTCTCATTCCTTTAGGCATCTGGTCGATAAAACAGAACATACACTTATTCTGACAACTTCTGTAATTGTCCATAAGACCATTCTCGAATACTATGCCCAAATCTTCATCAGGATCTTTATCTATCTCTAAGAGCCATTCCTCACCATCAGTTTTTCTTACTAAAACCTCGATATATTCATCTTCAACAAAATACTGATAATCAAATATATCTTCAATGTCATTATCATTAATCTTTAAAATGACATCTCCCGGCTCTAAATCGAACTCTTCGGCTATCGAACCGTCCTTAATTTCTTTTATAATATGCTCATTTTTTTTCATTAATAAATCTTCCTGCTTTCTAAATGCATACTCTTTTAGTTTATCAGTAATCTAAATATTTGTAAAGTTCTATTATCCTATAAACCCTATAATACTGTTTAATACTATTTTAATGTTATTATATAAAACCTGATAATCTTGTCTGGGTATTATTTTATCACCATAAATGCAGCAAGATTTCCTCTTTGTCCATTAAGTCCACGATGCGAGAACAAAACATCTTTATTACAACAGGTGCATATTCTCCTGTTCTCGATATGACTTTCTGATATTCCTGCCTCTTTAAGAATCAGTTCATTGACTTTCCACAAATCTAACTGATATTTACCATTATGTTTATCATCAAGAAATTGTTCCACATCTTCTTTAGAAAAATTCTTCTTAAATTCAATTGCTACGTCTTCACTGACTTCATAACATTTACGGCAGATAGACGGACCTATTGCACATATTATGTCTTTTCTGTCGCAGCCATATTCACTTACCATTTTATCAACTGTAACTTTTCCCATTTTATTTACGGTACCTTTCCAGCCTGAATGTGAAAGTGCAATTACTTTCTTAACCGTATCCACAAAATAAAGCGGCACACAGTCAGCATAGTATGTAAATAACACTATGCCAGGTTCATTAGTCATAAGTCCGTCAACGTCTTCATAATCACGTTCTTTTATGATGCCTTTACCCTTATCTTCCTTACTGACAATTCTTATATTCGTAGTATGTGTCTGGTGCGAAGCCACAAAATCATCTATATCATAGCCTATTTTTCTACCGACAATTCTGTAATTTTCTAAAACATCTTCCTTTTCATCGCCTCTTGCAAATGAAAGATTAAGTGTCGAATAAATTCCTTTACTTACACCACCTAATCTTGTAGTAAAACCATGCTCTATAAATGGAATTTTCTCAAAACTTTCGAATCTGATTAATGGTAAATCACTATTATCTTCATTAAATTTTTGTTTTAAATTATCTAAATACTTATTCAAGTCTATATTCCTCCAAATGCATTTTTAATCAGTACAATATTGTCATCTTCTATTCCGACAATATCAAATCTTATGTATGTATTTTCCGGTATGTCATTTTCTAACATATAATATGTCGCAGTTTTCATTATTGTATTCTGCTTCTGTCTGTTAACAGCTTCAAATGGTGTTCCGAATTTTCCACTATGTCTAAATTTCACCTCTATAAATACAAGGTCACACTTATCCATTGCAATGATATCTATTTCACCATAATGACATCTGTAATTATATTCAATAATTTCATATCCAAGGCCCTTAATATATTCGCCTGCGGTTTTCTCATATTCTTCACCAAGTGTTCTTTTATTTATTTTATTATAATTAATCTTATTATTTTTAGATTTACTATTCCTTGGCTTATTATTCTTTGGTTTGTTATTGTTTACTTTATTATTTTCATTTATAATGTTATTACTTATTCTACTATACTCATCCTTATATTTCATTTATACATACTCCTCTTATGATATCTTCTTGCGTATTCTGTCCATTTTATCAACGAATACTAATATTTCAGCCACTACCCCATATAATTCAGGAGGAATCATGTCACCAATCTCTAACTTAGAAAGTGTTCCTGCTAATTTCTCATCCTCATACACAGGCACATCTGATTCTTTCGCCTTATCTAAAATCTTCTCAGCAAGTATTCCTTTACCTGTTGCGATTACTTTTGGTGCTTCATCTCCACGATTATATTGAAGTGCTACCGCTGTTTTCTTCTTAGCTTTCTCTTTATCTTCCATATAAATAATTCCTTTTTAAGTCTGTGTTTTGAATATTTTATAAACTTCTTTAACTCCATAGATTACGTGCGTATATCGAATATATATCTCTTTATTGATACAGCATTTTCATTATTAGCAGTTATAGGTAATATCGCATTGAATTCCTGTGATTTCTTCTCACTTAATTCAGTACTTATCGTAACATTATAACCCATTTTCTCTAATCTTTCTGCTAATTCTCCCAGATTATCTTCTATGAGATTTCTAGAAATCTCATCATCTAATGTGAATTTAGTCGTTACACTGTTCTTCTTCATCGATATATTTATGTCTGTTGCACCTAAATAATCTAATTGCAAATGCAAAAATGCCGTCAGCGCATCATCATTAATTTTCTTATTCTTTCTCCTGTTATATACATACAAGTCTCCGTTCTTCTGTCCCTCTAAGAATTTAACCGGAACCTGGACATATGCTTCTATGTTATTTAATTCATTCATAAAATTCATATTCTTACTAAGTTTGTCGCCCGCAAGTGACAGATTTTCGCTCTTAACATTCTCTGGCATATTCTTAATCATTTCAGTAAGCTTATTTAATTTATCATATATTTTATCTACTTCATTCTTAACATTCTCTTTATCTTCACTTAATTTAACAGGATTAAGGTACAACTTATCCATAAGTAGTTTCGTGATTTTCTCTTTAAATGCAGGTGACTTTATCACATTATTAAATGCCTCCTTTGGCATATTTTCGCCAATATTTTTAAGTACTTTAGATAATTCCTTAAAAGTATCTGGACTGTCTACCATTTTAAGCAAATCTTTTGTAGTCTCTTTTGAAAATTCCTGTATATTGTCTTTATTATAAATATCGTTTTTATCCGTATTTATATTTTCTAAAATATGCTTATTATCATTATCCGCATCAAATATATTAGATAAATCTTCTAAAATTGTATTGATTTTCGTAAAACTGTCTGAACTAATAATATTGCCCATTAAATTGTCCGGATTAATGTTACTTTCTGTAAAGTTTCCTAAAATAACATTATTCTTCAAATTCCCTGCATTAATGTCACTTTCTGTAAGGTTTCCTAAACTGACATTATTCTCTATAAAGTTTTCTGTACTAATATTACTTTCTAACAGTTTTTCAAATACTTCTAAGATGCCATCTCCTATCTCCATAATATTCTCAGAAATATAATGGCTTGATGTGGTATAGGCATCATACATATCCAGATTTTCTCTATTGATTTCTATTCCATTCTTCGTCATATCAATAAGTTTATCTATTGATTCATTAGCATAAACTGATGATAATTTAATCATATTTATGATTGACTGCTTATCTATTGGTTGTCCGTTCGCTATTAATTCTTTTACTATCGCAATATTTTTGTCATTAATTGTTAATCCTGCGGTAAGAAGTGATTTATTAACAAGTTCTGAAGATACTTCATTATTAGCTATAGGTCTTATAACTAACTGTGTGTCACTATTATCTTTGACTTGAAATAATAATTTATCGCCAATATTAAGTTCTAATGCCTGCTGCATAGTTGCATTAATATGTTCATTTCCTTCTAACAGAATTTCCACATTCTGATTATTAATGTTAATTATTTCACCACGAAAAACATCACCGGCAGCTAAATCTCTCAGATTTATTCCACCAGTGTTATTTGAGGTATTTACAGTCTGTACATTCTGGTTCTGTACACTTCTGTCGACAGCTTCATTTCTGTTAGAACCTGAATTAGAAACTGCACCGGAAACAGATTGAGAATCCGTATAATAATTAGATAGATTTATATTCACTTTAAATCAGCCCCTTTATGAAACTCCGTCTGTGAATTGGGCAAGGACCGTATTTTCTCAAGGCTTCTATATGTTCTTTGGAACCATATCCTTTATTCTTAGCAAAACCATATTCAGGATATAATTCATCATACATTACCATAAGCCTGTCTCTTTCCACTTTCGCAATAATACTTGCTGCCGCAATAGAAATCGACTTTGCATCACCTTTAATAATAGGCACCTGCTTTATATTCACTTCCGGAATATTAACTGCATCGTTTAATAATATATCGGGTTTTACATCTAATTCATTAATAGCTTCACGCATTGCCCTGTATGTAGCCTGAAGAATATTAATATCGTCAATTACCTCAGGACTTGAATATGCTGTTTTGACAGCTATTGACTTTTCCTTAATAATGTCGTAGAGTTCCTCTCTTTTAGCGGCACTTAACTGCTTAGAATCATTTATATATAAAATGTCTACATCTTTAGGCAGAATAACTGCACCTGCACATACAGGTCCCGCAAGTGGTCCTCTTCCTACTTCATCAATCCCACAGATATACTGATATTCACTGTATTTTCTTTCAAATGCCTGCATATTATAGGTTCGTTCTACTTCTTTATTATGTTTATCGATTTCTTTCTGATATCTTTTTATTAAATTAATAACTCCTGCACGCTCATCATCAGAATATTTTGCCATTAAATCAGCATATCCATCTATATTACTGGCTGCAAATTCTTCTTTTATATCAGATATTTTTATTCCTGCCATCTTGTTGTTCCTCTGTCTATATATTCTTTTCTAAACTAATTCTTCCGAGTTTACCATTTCTGAATTCATCAAGAAGAATTCTTGATGCTTTATCAATATCTAATTCATTGCCTTTTAAAAGGAATTTCCTGTTAAATGCAATATCATTTAACATCTGTAATGTATCATCACTCTCAGTTATTCCATATCTCTCATTCAGAATTCCATTATAATTCTCTGTAAGGAATTTCAATAAATCCATTGCTAATTCTGTGGTATTCAGAATCTCATCTTTAATCGAACCGATTAAGGCAAGTCGCATAGCTACTGTCTGGTCCTCGAATTTAGGCCATAAAATACCCGGTGTATCAAGTAATTCAAGTGTACTGCTTAATTTAATCCACTGTTTTCCTTTAGTAACTCCCGGTTTATTACCTGTCTTAGCACAGGCCTTCTTAGCATATGAATTAATGAATGTAGATTTTCCGACATTAGGTATTCCAACTACCATTGCTCTCACCGGGCGGTTAAGTATACCTCTCTTTCTGTCTCTTTCTATCTTCTCTTTACAAGCCTCTTTTACAACATTGTTAATGGCTTTAAGACCATTTCCATTCTTAGAATTAACCATTACCGCAAAATATCCCTGATTCTCAAAATATTCTGCCCATTCTTTAGTTATTCTCTCATCAGCTAAATCGCATTTATTAAGTAATATAAGTCTTGCCTTATTCTTACCTATTCTGTCTATATCAGGGTTTCTGCTGCTCATTGGAACTCTGGCATCTACTAATTCTATTACTAAATCAATAAGTTTTATATCCTCTTCCATCATTCTTTTAGCTTTAGTCATATGACCGGGATACCAGTTAATATTGGTTTTTGTTAAGTTATCCTGTTTATTATTCTTTAATTCCTGTCTTTCTTGTCTTTTCTGATACATATTCTTTGACATTTTTTCACTTCCTTCATATCGTTTTTATTATATTTAACATTTGCAATATATTATAACATATAACAATGAATTATAACATCAATTTTCTAATTCATAACAATCTCATTTCGATTTATATGGTAACAATAAGTTATAATACAAAACGTGTTTATAATTAATCCTGACTTACCATAAAACTATCCTCCCTAACTTATAAACAAGCCAGACAATGCATTATATCACATTATCCGGCTTGGAATAAGCTATAATTTATAAATCATATCTACACTTTGATTGATATTTGAAACTCTTTACATAAAAGTAAGTATATCTGCTACTTCCTTTCTCTTTGGTGCAGCAGGGTCATCAGCAGGATATCCTAAAGCAATCAATGCTGAAACTGATTTATCTTCACCAATTCCAAGAACCTCTTTTACCTTAGCTTCTTCATATATTCCCATAACAACAGTTCCAAGTCCTTTTTCATGAGCAGCGAGGCAGAATACTTCTGCCGACATTCCTGCATCATATGACTGCCAATGGTCTTTCTTAGATGTAGAATAGCTTCCATCTCTTTCATATCCTGCTCTCTTGTTAACCGTAACTTCAACCATTAATACAGGTGCGCCCATTATATTATTCTTATTGCCTGCGTGTCCCATAATACACTCTTCTGCAATCTTAGTCTTAATATCATTATCATAGATTGCTATATATCTTACTGTCTGTGAATTCTTCCAGCTTGGTGCAAATCTTGTAACTTCAATAATCTCTTCAATTAAAGACTTATCAACAGGCTTATCCTCATATTTTCTAATACTTCTTCTTGTCTTAATACATTCAATTGCTTCCATATCAAAAACCTCCAAAAATTGATATCTTTATAATACCATATTTTTCCTAAGTTAACCATATATTAATTACGCATATTTGTATTTCTTAACTAAGCATATTTGTATTTTTATTGTATTTTTTAATTAAGCATATTGATATTTCTTTTTATTCTTAACAAGGAATGTCACACTTACAATCAATGATAATATTTCTGCAAAAACCACTGCAAGCCAGATACCATTTATGCCCCAGATGGCTGGAAGCAGATATATCATTACAACCTGGAATACCAATGTCCTAAGGAAAGAAATTATAGCTGATACCAATCCGTTATTCAATGCAGTAAAGAATGATGAAGCAAATATATTAAAACCACTGATTAAATATGATATTGAAAATAATCTGATTGCTTTTGTTGTTATATTCATCAAATTCATATCATATCCCACGAAAATTGATGCCATCATTCTAGATAAAATTTCAGCTAATCCTGTAATCACAATAGCTGTTACTGCTATTAAAATTATGCTTTTCTTTAATAAATTCTTTAATTCATCAGTATTTTTCGCTCCATAGTGGAAGCCCACTATAGGGGCCGAGCCTAATGCATAACCCATATATATGCCCGAGAAAATAAATCCCGCATACATAATTATTCCATAAGCCACGACTCCATCTGAACCTGCATATTTCATAAGCTGTGCATTAAATAGCATACTAACCAGTGATGTCGATAAATTTGTTAACATTTCTGATGAACCATTCGTAAATGTTTTAACAATCGGTTTTAATTCAAATCTGGTCTTTGTAAATCTCAAAATACTGCTTTTCTTAGTAATAAAATATAATAATGGTATAATTACTCCTACTACCTGACTGATTCCCGTAGCAAGTGCCGCACCAAAGACTCCCATTTCAAATACATAGATAAGCAAAAAGTCTAATGTTACATTGCAAACACCTGATATTATAGAAACAACTAACCCTAATGTTGGCTTTTCTGCAACAATTAAAAAACTTTGAAAGGAATTTTGTAAACAAAATGGTACTAAGAATATAAGCAATGTTCTTCCATAAACCACACAATCATTCAACATTTTCTTATCTGCACCAAGTAACTTCGCCATTGGCTCTATCAGTATAATTCCTATGATTGTGAGTACAATTCCTATTATAATCAGGAGATATATTAACATTGAAAAATATCTGTTTGCCTTTTCTTTATCTCCCTCGCCTATCGTCTTAGATACCAAGGCACTTCCACCTGTTCCCATCATAAAGCCAATCGTCCCTAATATCATTATTGCAGGCATAATTAAATTTACTGCTGCAAATGCCTCAGAACCCACTCGGTTTGAAACAAATATTCCGTCAACCACTCCATAAATAGATGTTAGTATCATCATTATTATAGTTGGCAATGTGAATCTGATTAATTTATTATATGTGAAATGTCCACCTAATCCTATGCTCATTCTTCTATGTTCTCCTTGTAAATCTCTTTATTAACTTCGTTTTTAAAAGATATAACCTGTTTCCTAAAAAATTCCATAACAATATCCATTTCTTTCTCATCTACATTTGCAAAGGAATTTTTTTCAGCTTCCATAACTTTTTCTATCGTATCTTTTGTTATCTCTTTGCCTTTTTCCGTTAATTTTATTTTCTTGAATTTCTTGTTATCATCTAAATATTCCAGACAAATATATCCTTTATTCTTCAAATCTTTAACTGAAGAATTAATTGTCTGCTTATTAAAACACCAATCCTCATATAATTCTTTCTGTGTACAACCGTCCTCATTTTCACACAATGCATATAATATCCAGAAGCCACTGTCTGATAGATTATAATAGTTTGCAATCTGATGATATATGATTTCAAACTCATTCATATATTTAGAAATCATTTCCCACTTTTCTTTTATCCTGTCCGTCATTACTAACCTGCTTTCTTTCGAATATAATAATATAATAAATACTATCTGCTATAATGCATCAATAAACCACTCAAGGCTATAGCATATTTCTTTATGATATTATTTGTACCAAAATATCATTATACAACAGTATGATTTCATACCATTATATTTTCAGTATTATAGTATGAAATCATACTATTGTCAAGTTGTAAAAAAGCTATAAAAAAAGAAGCATTTATTCAATGCTCCTATAATTGTTTCTTCATCCATATATGTGGACAACCCTCATCATCTTCTATGACTCCATATTCCTCATAACCCTGTTGTCCATAAAAAGGTGTTACCCTGCATTGTGCGTGTAGTCTGATTGACGTTCCCCCTTTCTCCTTTACAATCCTCTCAGCTTCTCCTATCATTTTTGCTCCAAGGCTCATTCCCCTATACTCCTTAACAACTGATAATCTGCCTAAAATATACTCATTTTTCACTATATCTTCATATACTCTGCAAGTTGCAACCGGTCTGTTTTCGTCATACATAACTATATGAAATGAAATATTATCTATATCATCAAATTCATTTTTAAACCCCTGTTCTTCCATAAATACCTGTTTTCTAATAATTTTTGCATCATCTGCTAAAAAATCATATATTTTAAACTTCATAATATTCTGATACGATATATTTATTATTAAATATATCCGGATCCTCCTTTCTCTTTTATAAGCCATACTAAATATTTATATAATTTAAGTTGTCTATAATTCATTATAATATTGCTTTTCTGATTTCTTAATTATAACCCGAGTTTGCCACTTTGTTCCTTAAACAGTTTTAAATTTTTCCTTATTTTGCAAGGTTTTCCTTGCTTTTTTTATGCTCTTATGATAAAATATACATGTAGGTCTATAGGTCTTTTTCATCTTTT
>Ga0256404_1007993_pt1 | contig 16253 bp, 15 predicted proteins | sample RumenRJG_01DNA_FD_185990 | JGI IMG/M metagenome (GOLD analysis project Ga0256404, IMG submission 185990) | Bovine rumen microbial communities from Lethbridge, Alberta, Canada - RJG_01 | ecosystem: Host-associated > Mammals > Digestive system > Stomach > Rumen | place: Canada: Alberta | collected...
TATGCTCGCCCAGAAATGTGACACCGTTTTCGATGTCAGGAAGCTCAGGGCCGGTAATCCGTTCTCGGCCTATTTCGATGCCGATACCGTCAGCGTGAGGCACCTGGAATATGTCGTCTATAAGGCAGACAGGGTCCACCTTACAGTATTCCACTGTGCGGATTCCCTTGCCGTCTGGAATGTCGTGAAACCTGTCGAGACCAGGCAGCAGTACGCTGATTTCACGATTAATACGTCGTTGTGGAACGACATGACGGCTGCCGGGGCGTCGCCTCTGCTGATATCATCCCTTTCAGAGATATATGCCTGGACGGTGGATTTCTTCGGTCTTCAGAAGGGGGACCGTTTCCGGATCCTCTATTCCGATTCATGGTGCGACGGGGAACTGTTCTCTGTAGATACCATCTATTATGCCGTCTACACCAGGGAAGGCCATGACCAGCCGGCAATAATGTACGACCAGGGAGACGGGGGCAACCTCTATTGGAATGAAAAGGGAGAGAGTCTGCGCAAGGCGTTCCTGAAAGCTCCGCTGAAGTTCACCCGTATTTCCTCTACCTTCTCATACCATCGCCATCATCCCATTACCGGCCAGGTAAGGGCTCATACGGCAGTTGATTACGCGGCCCCGACAGGAACCCCGGTGATGTCTATCGGCGACGGGACCGTCATCAGCGCAGGCTGGGGAGGGGGAGGCGGCAACACGGTGAAGATCCGTCACAATTCCATATATACCACCGCCTATCTGCACCTGTCCAGGTATGCCAAAGGAATCAAAGCCGGCACCAGGGTGAAGCAGGGTGATGTAATCGGTTATGTCGGTTCTACCGGAATGTCCACCGGTCCTCATCTTGACTTCAGGGTGTGGAAGAACGGAACACCTGTCGATCCCCTGAAACTGGAATCTCCCAACGAAGATCCTATCCGGGAGGAAAACCTCCCGGCACTGGATTCCGTCTATCGTCTGTACAAAGCCAGGGTGGATTCCCTGTCCCGTTAGAAATCGAGGACGATTCCGATTCCCACGAGCCAGCTGTCGCGGTCGTATTTCACCTTGGCGGGGATGCCTGCCGTCATCTGTGAGCTGATCTGTGCGATTGCAGGGGCGAGCACCGGGTAAGCCTTTGCCAGGTTTTCAAGCATGCCACCCATCGTACCGGCCATGGAACTGAGTCCGCTGTAGTCGGAATAGTCCTTTTTCCAGTTGGCGTAGAATGCTTTGTAGAAACCGAAATCAATAGCGGCCTTCTTCGAGAACCTGTAGCGTCCTCCGATTCCGACGGTGATAGAGGAGGTGCTGAAGTCAGTGTCGCTGATGTAGGCCCTGTCATCTCCAAGATTGAGATTCAGATTGTTGGCGCCTGCGCTTACAGTCCATTTATCATTGATGTCATATTCGGCTCCGAAGGCGATTTCCCAAGGGTTTCCTCCAAGTTTCTCCTGCTTGTTCAAGGCTGCTCCTGAAGCGTCGTTCCCGCCGAAGACCTTGGCCTGCTTGTCGAAGTAGGAGTTCCAGTCAAGCTCGGCCCTGAGTCCGGGGATGATCTCATACTGGACACCGAGGGAGAGGGAGGCCGGGATGTCCGCCCTGACGGTGGGATTCTTTGAGGGATCGTAGGCTGCGGCAACGGACATGTCGGGGACTTCGTTGTCGGAAGAGTTCTTCAGGCGGACGGCCGTGCGGAACTCGTAACGTGCGGCGATGTTGAGTTTTTCCGTCTTGTAGTCGATTCCGATGATGGGATTGAATGCGTTGCAGTCGTTGTGGGCCTTGATCTTCATCTGCAGCATATTGTCTACCATGGCACCTGCCGCGGCGGGAAGACCGTAGGACTGTACGGTGGCCCCGAAGGATTTCCCGTTGAAGGTTACGTTCTCGATGGCGCCGTCATAATCGTTGAAAATGTGGTTCATGCGGACTCCGGCGCTTATTGAGAGGTTGTCGGTGATCCTGTATCCTATCATGAGCTGTCCTGCCAGGTTGTACTGTTTACCTGTGAAATGGATGTCTGCGGCATAGGTGCCGGGGGCTGCTCCCATGGCTCCGCAAAGAATATTGAAAACTCCCGCAAGGGCTGCGATAGGGGCTTCGAATGAGCCGAGTCAGTCGTCGAAATTGCAGGCTCCGCCTCCGGTGATTGCTCCGAAGTGGAAGGATGCGAACAACTTGTCATGTACGTAGGCGGCACTGAGGGTGGGGAGGAAGGGGACGAAAGTCTTGCCGGTATATTTTACTTCTGAGGATCCGGCATGGGCGGCTCCGTAGGCGAACGGGGCGTAGTCGGAAGTTATGTATCTTCTCTGGGTGGGCATCTGCCAGCCGGCTTCGAAATGCCAGCCGTTGGAGAGGAAAGCTATTCCGGCGGGATTGAAGTATGCGGCCTGGACACCGATTGCGGCGTTCTGTGCGGGTTTCCTGATGAAGGCGATGCTTTGGTTCGTGTTCTGGAAGTAACCTCCAGCAATGGCGGAAGTGCTTGCTGCAAAGATAGATGCAGCGATGATGACAATTTTTTTCATGTTTAGTTCGTTGTTTTCAATCTGCTTTTTGTCGCTTAAATTGATATTTCAGTCGACAAATTTAGAAAAAAAACTTGGAATCAAATCCTTCGTTCAAGGATGCGGAGGTCAGGATCGAAGGTGGAAAGGTCGTTAAGGTTCATGTCTTCGACGGCTTCTTCGATGAGTCCGTCTTCGCCGGCATTTCCTGGAAGCCCCTTTTTCTTCATGAAGTATTGTCCGGCTTCGATCAGGGCGCGGAGGGGGAGAAGCCCGATTATTTCCGTCCCCGTGACCTTCAGGCCCCTCTCCGCCGCGGCCTTGCAGACTTCGGTGTAGGCGAGGTGCAGGGGTGTGAGGTCCATATCAGTGATGTTCATGCTGACCTGGGCTATGCCGTATTCGTCGATGTACCAGCCGATTGCCTTACATCCCCTGAGCACCCCTGGAACCCGTGTCCCGTCGGGGGCCAGGCGGCCGGACTCCCTGACATCGCGAGCGATTTCCATGGCCAGGGACCTGTCCTTGCTGTCAAGGTTGAAATTGACTGCAATGAGGAATTTGCGGGCACCGACGTTGCTGGCTCCGCAGCGGGAAATCGTTTCCCATTCCCTCCTTTCCCTCGGGGTTCTCAGGGATGGATCTTCATGAAAGGAAGCCGGGCCGAAGTCAGGCTTTAGAGCCGGATCCGAGAGTTTCCCCGGCAGCCCTTCGTATTCCCCTGAACGGCAGGTTTCCAGTTTCTTGCGTTCCGGGATGAAAGCCGCAGCCTCATAGCAGTAGCAGGGATTGCCGAGTTCCTCCCACATCCTCCTGGCGAGGGCCCTCGCCATGGCCGCACTTTCCTCCATCGTGATCCCGGACACGGGAACAAGGGGAAGTACATCGGTAGCTCCGAGTCTGGGATGGGTGCCGCTCTGCTTTCTCATGTCAATGACTTCCGAGGCTTTTTGCGCCCCTCTGAATGCGGCCTCGCATACGGCCTCCGGAGCGCCTGCAAAGGTGATGACAGTCCTGTTGGCGGCCGCACCGGAACTCTTGTCAAGGATTTTTACGCCTTCAACGCTTCCTATTGCCCCGGCAATGGCTTCCACCGCCGCCATGTCCCTGCCTTCGCTGAAATTGGGCACGCATTCCAGTATCCTTTCCATCCTGCCTGGTAGATTAATTATCCAAAAATAGAAAATAATGGTGAGAGTTGTCTTTTTTTTGCTATTATTGCATAAATACCCGATTGGATAATTCCGTAATATTATGAATATTCTCATGCGAAAAGGAAAACTCATCCTCGCGATTACCCTTGTTTTGGGATCGCTCAACGTCAATGCCGGAGTCCCGGCCAAGGTGAAACCCACCAAGAACCTGGTCCTCATGATCACAGACGGTACCTCCACCAGTCTTCTGGCCACCGCCCGCTGGTACCACAGGTATATGACAGACTCCCTTGACTGGGCCCTCAACCTTGATCCGTACATCTGCGGACTCGTGCAGAGCCGTCTTTCGGATGCCATCATCCCCGATTCGGCCCCGGCAATGTCGGGATACGTGACCGGAGTGCCTTCACGCGTGGGGAACCTATCCATCTATCCTGAACCCCATCCGGGACAGGATGTGCTTCCCACCGAGCCTGAAATGGCATTCCATCCAGCCGAGACCATCCTTGAGGCTTCCAAGACGGAGCTCGGCAAGTCTTCCGGCATCGTCGTGACCTGCCATCTCGACCACGCCACCCCCGCTGCCTGCGCATCGCACACAGCCGGGAGGGGAAGGGCCTTTGATATCGCATGGCAGATGGTTTCCAACGACGTGGACATCCTTTTCGGAGGCGGAAACAGATATGTAAATGAGGAAATGGCAGCTGAACTGGAGAAGGCCGGGATCAAGCTCCACCGCGATGACTACGGCTCTTTCAAGTCCATAAAGGCGGGAAAGAACTGGGCCCTTTTCGGAGACTCCGACACCCAGTATGAGATCGAGAGGAACCGCGACGAACAGCCGTCTCTCTCCGAGATGGCCGTGAAGGCGCTCGAGGTCCTTTCCAAGGACAAGGACGGATTCTTCCTCATGATCGAAGGCAGCAAGGTGGACTATGGCGCCCACTCGAAGGATGTCGCCGCAGCGGTGACCGAATTCATCGAATTCGACAAGACCTTCGGCAAGGTCCTCGAGTTCGCCAAGAAGAACGGCAACACGACCATCGTCGTCCTTCCCGACCACGGCAACTCGGGAATCACCCTGGGTGACGCCCATTACAGGAGTTATTCCAGCAAGGGCGTCGACTCCATGTTCGTGTACATGAAGGACTACAAGAACACGTCTTCCACCCTCGCCGGCATGGTCGGAAAGTGCAAGACTCCCGAAGAGATCAAGGCCGTGTTCAAGGAAAGGATGAACATAGACCTTAAGCCTTACGAACTTGAGGGTGTCATCGCTGCAATCAACAGGACGGAAAGCGATTACATGAAGATTTCCGGTTCATGGAACCTCCAGAGCGTGATTGCGTCCATCATGCAGTCCAGGACCCATATCGGATTCACCAGCGGCAACCATACCGGAGAGGATGTTTTCCTCGCGGTCTACAACCCCAACGGGCAGAGGCCTTCCGGTATCATCACCAACACCCAGCTCAACCAGTACATGTGCAGGATCCTCGGTCTCAAGACCAGCCTCAGGGCTCTCAGCGAGAGGGACTTCTCCAAGGCGGGAGACGTGTTCCCCGGCTGTACCCTATCCGTGAACAAGGATGGCTCATATCCCGTACTGACCGTTTCGGGAGGTGGCCATACCCTGGTCATTCCAGCCTGGCATTCCAAGTATACCCTTGACGGGAGGGAGATATCGACTCCCCATCCTGCTGTGTACATGCCTGACAACGACACGTTCTATGTTTCCACCACCCTGGGGAAACTCATGAAATAGGCATCCATGGTTTATTTTGGAAGAGGTTCCGCGGAGGACGTCCTGTCACCCCAGGAGGTGAGGGAGGCCCTCCGCGGAGTTTTTGATTCCCTGGGCCCCCGCAGGAGAGTCATGGCCATACCACCCGACTATACGAGGCTGAACTCCTACGCCGGAGAGATAACCTCGATTGCCGAAGAGTATTATGGGGACGCCCTTACGGACATTCTTCCTGCCCTTGGAACCCACAGCCCGATGACGCCCGGGCAGATAGCCGGGATGTTTCCCGGAGTCCCTGAGAGTAAGTTCAGGGTCCATGACTGGAGGAACGGTGTCGAGACGGTGGGCGAGGTGCCGGCATCATTTATCGAAGAAGTGTCCGAAGGAAAACTCCACTATGGCATGAAGGTCCAGGTGAACAGGATGCTCCTGGACCCCTCGTTCGACCTTATCCTTTCCATCGGGCAGGTTGTTCCCCATGAGGTGATAGGGATGGCCAATTACACCAAGAACATCTTCGTGGGTGTTGGAGGTTCCGATTTCATCAACAAGAGCCATTTCATCGGGGCCAGCTACGGCATGGAAAGGATCATGGGACGGGCAAAGAGTCCCGTGAGGGACGTGTTTGAGTATGCCCGCGAGAGGTTCATCCCTTCGCTGCCCATCGTCTTTGTCCTCACCGTGAGGGCGAAGGAAAACGGAAGGATGGTCACGAAAGGGCTATTCGTCGGAGACGACTTCGAGTGCTTCCGCAAGGCGGCGGAACTGTCCCTGGAGACGAATTTCATCATGGTCGAAAAGCCGGTACGCAAGTGCCTGGTATGGCTCGATCCTGCTGAATTCAAGAGTACCTGGCTCGGGAACAAGGCTGTTTACAGGACCAGGATGGCGCTTGACGACGGAGCCGACCTGATAATCCTGGCACCTGCCTTGAGGGAATTCGGGGAAGATCCCGTCATCGACCGGCTTATCCGCAAATACGGATACAAAGGCACTCCCCATACCCTTGAATGTACCGAAAAGAATGCGGAGCTCCGGGAGAACCTGGGCGCCTCCGCCCATCTTATCCATGGTTCGTCGGAAGGCCGTTTCAACATCACCTACGCTCCGGGTCCGGGGGTAAGCAGGGAAGAGATAGAGGGAGTCGGCTACAACTGGGGAGACCTTGACGCCCTTATGGCGGAGTATAGACCAGAGAAGCTCCATGACGGGTGGAATACCGTCGGAGGAGAAGAAATCTACTACATATCTAATCCTGCCCTCGGCCTCTGGGCCCACAGGAGCCGGTTCAGATAGTCATTCTAAAGGGCGGGGAGGATATTGTCCCAGAAGAGGTTGAGCTCCTTCTGCATGTCCCCGGTGCGGGCGGTTGCCGCTATCACGGCATCTTTTTCAGGTATGACGATTATATACTGCCCGTAGGCCCCGTCGGCGCGGTATGCATTGTGGCGGCACCGCCACATCTGGTATCCGTATCCCTGCACCCAGTCGCTTGTCTCTCCCAGTTTGGCGGCATCTTCAGGGCGGACGCCTGAAGGAACGGAGGGAACCTGGAAGGATGACGCTTCTTCTACCCATTCTTCCGGAAGGACCTGTTTCCCGTTCCATTTCCCTTTCTGGAGGAACAGCTGACCCATCTTGGCCAGATCCTCTGTCTTGAGGTAGAGGCCCCAGCCGCCGGTGTTGATCCCTTGCGGACTCTCATCCCAATGGGGCTTTTCGATATGGAGGGGTCCGAACAGGCGCGGTGTGAGGTAATCCACGACTTTTTCCCCGGTAAGCTTCTGGACTATCGCTGAAAGCATGTATGTGCCGATGCTGCTGTAGCAGTAGAACGTTCCCGGGGTGTGGACGACGGGGACGGCAAGGAAGGCTTCAACCCAGTCTCCGGTGCTTCTGCGGATAACCCCTGAAGGGTCCGTATCATGTCCGCAGTTCATCGTGAGCAGGTCCCTTACCGTGACTGCTTCAAGATTCTTCCTCTGCTCCGGGGGAAGCGCATCCATGTCCGGAAGCTTGTCCGGGAAGAAATCCACGAGGCGGTCGGACAGCTTCAGCAGACCTTCATTGGCGGCAAGGCCGACCGCGGTGGCCGTGAATGTCTTGCTCACGGAGTGAAGGATGTGCGGCTTTCCCGGGGTCTCGTCTCCGAACCATTTCTCTTCCAGGACCTTCCCGTGCTGGACAATCATGACGCTGTGCATGTTCACGGAGTCGGTTTCGACGGCCCTCAGATACTCTGAGAAAGCCTTGTCGAGTTTTTCGGATGCCTTCCTGCGGGGGAGGTCGATGATGTCCCGGCTGCCGCATGAGGCCAGCGCGAGCAGGGTGACTGCGAGGGCGAAGAATCTGTTCATGATGATTGGTTTTTCCAAATGTAGCGATTATTTCTTATATTAGCGATATGGAAAAAGATGACAAGAAGATAATATTCTCGATGGTCGGGGTGAGCAAGATCATCCCTTCGAGCAACAAAACCCTCCTGAAAGACATTTACCTCTCATTTTTCTACGGGGCCAAGATCGGCATCATAGGCTTGAACGGGGCCGGAAAGTCCACCTTGATGAAGATTATCGCGGGAATTGACAGGCCCACTAGGGGAGAGGTCGTTTTCGCTCCTGGCTATTCAGTTGGTTATCTGGAGCAGGACCCTTATCTGGATCCTGAAAAGACGGTGAAGGAAATTGTCCAGGAAGGGGTCCAGGAAGCCGTGGACCTTCTTGCAGAGTATGAGGAAATCAACAACAGTTTCGCTCTTCCGGAATATTATGAGGATCCGGACAAGATGCAGAAACTCATGGACCGCCAGGCCGAGGTTCAGTCGAAGATAGATGCCTGTGATGCGTGGAGCCTGGACTCCAAACTGGAGAGGGCGATGGATGCCCTGCGCTGTCCTCCGGACGACCAGCTTGCAGCGAACCTGAGCGGAGGGGAAAGGAGGAGGGTAGCCTTGTGCCGGCTTCTTCTCCAGAAGCCGGACGTGCTCCTGCTGGACGAGCCGACCAACCACCTCGACGCGGAATCCATTGACTGGCTGGAGCAGCACCTGCAGCAGTACGAAGGCACCGTCATAGCAGTCACCCACGATCGCTATTTCCTAGACCATGTGGCCGGCTGGATCCTTGAACTGGACCGCGGGGAGGGTATCCCGTGGCAGGGGAACTATTCCAGCTGGCTGGACCAGAAGACAAAGAGACTGGCCATGGAGGAGAAGACCGAGAGCAAGCGTCGCAAGACTCTCCAGAGGGAGCTCGAATGGATCCATATGGCTCCCAAGGCCCGCCAGGCCAAGGGCAAGGCCCGTCTCAACAGTTACAACAAACTCCTCGAGGAGGGAGTGAAGGAGAAGGAGGAAAGGCTTGAGATCTTCATTCCCAACGGTCCGCGTCTCGGAAGCAAGGTTATCGAGGCCAGCCATGTACGCAAGGCCTATGGGGATAAGTTGCTCTATGACGACCTCAACTTCGTTCTTCCGCCGAACGGCATCGTGGGAGTCATCGGACCCAACGGAGCCGGCAAGACCACCCTTTTCCGCCTTATCATGGGTCTCGACACCCCGGACGCTGGGACCTTTGAGGTAGGGGATACCGTCAAGCTTGCCTATGTCGATCAGCAGCACACCAGCATCGATCCGGAAAAGACCATCTATGAGGTGATTTCCGGCGGGAATGAATTCATCAGGATGGGAGGCAGGGACATCAATGCAAGGGCCTATCTTGCAAGGTTCAATTTCTCCGGAGGGGATCAGCAGAAGCTCTGCTCAGCCTTGTCCGGAGGAGAGAGAAACAGGCTCCAGCTGGCCCTCGCCCTGAAGGAAGAGGGGAATGTCCTGCTCCTGGACGAGCCCACCAACGATATCGACGTCAATACTTTGCGGGCGCTCGAGGAGGCTTTGGACGATTTCGCCGGCTGTGCCGTAATCATCAGCCACGACCGCTGGTTCCTTGACCGTATCTGCACGCATATCCTTGCCTTCGAAGGCGATTCGAAGGTTTACTATTTCGAGGGCTCGTATTCGGAATATGAGCAGAACAAACTGGCCCGTCTCGGGCAGGTCGAGCCCAAGAGGGTGAAGTACCGCAAGTTGATGGAGGACTAGCCGAGGGCGACGTCGAGTACCATCATTAGGGCGAAACCTGCGGCGACACCTATCGTTGCAATGTTGCTGTGCGTTCCTGACTGGGATTCGGGAATCAGCTCTTCCACAACTACATATATCATTGCTCCGGCTGCAAATGCCAGCAGGTGAGGCATGATGCTTATGACCAGGGAAGTGAGCGCCACTGTAAGCAGCCCAGCCACCGGCTCGACGGCACCTGAGAGGGTGCCGAGCAGGAAGGACTTCGGCTTCGAATGGCCTGCCGATTCAAGCGGCATGGCCACGATCGCCCCTTCCGGGAAATTCTGTATGGCTATTCCTATGGACAGCGCGAGGGCGCCTGCCATCGTCAGTCCTTCGGCTCCGTTGATCGCTCCGGCGAGGGTTATTCCGACCGCCATCCCTTCCGGGATGTTGTGGAGGGTTACGGCAAGCACGAGCATGGTGGTCTTCTTCCAGTTGGACTTGAGTCCTTCAGGTTCGGAGGATTCCACGTGCAGGTGGGGGATGATTGAGTCAAGCACCAGAAGGAAACCCATTCCGGCCAGGAAACCGGTGCATGCCGGAATCCAGCTGGCATGGCCTGAGGAAGCTCCCATCTCCAGGGAGGGGATGAGGAGGGACCACACCGAGGCGGCGAGCATGACCCCGGCTGCGAAACCGGCAAGGAGTTTCTCCACCCACGGAGACATGTCTTTGTGCATCAGGAATACCATTGCGGCACCGAGGGTGGTGCCGACGAACGGAATGAAAAGACCCCAGAACAATTCCATGATCAGCATGTATTTTCATGCAAATTAATGAAAACAAGGGGAAAAGTCAATGATAAATCGTTATTTTTGGTAAAATTGATGTCAGGATTATGAGAAACACGGGATTGGTTGGTGCGGCTCTGGCCGTCCTTTCGCTTGCTTCCTGTTCAAGGTGTGGACAGGATGCGGTCCTTATTGAGGCGGAGAGTTTCTCCAACCCTGGAGGATGGGTAATAGACCAGCAGTTTACGCAGACCGTAGGCTCTCCTTATCTTCTCGCCCACGGGATGGGGAAACCGGTTGCTGATGCAGTTGCTGACGTTGCGCTGCCCGCACCCGGCAGATGGCATCTGTATGTGCGTACCTATAACTGGACTGCCCCGTGGCATACCGGCAAAGGTCCGGGGGAGTTCCAGGTCGCAGTTGACGGTAACACCCTCAAAAATGTTTGCGGCAGCAGCGGTTCGTCCTGGGAGTGGCAGTACGCCGGTTCGTTCAGGGCCAATGCGGATTCCGTACGCATCTCCCTTCACGACATAAGCGGATTTGACGGTCGTTGCGATGCGGTATATATATCGCGTTCAAGACTTTCCGAAGATCCTGTCCGTCCTGTGCCGGCAGTGTCGCAGGAGCGGGAATATGACTTTGTTGTCGTCGGAGGCGGCGTGGCAGGCATGTGCGCTGCGGTTTCCGCTGCTCGCCTTGGACTCAGGACGGCCCTTGTTCATGACCGCCCTGTACTCGGAGGCAATAATTCCTCTGAAGTCCGCGTCCATCTCGGGGGAGAGATTGAACTTGAACCATATCCCAATCTGGGCAATACCATCAAGGAGTGGGGACATACCGAGAGGGGGAACGCAGGCCCTGCGGAACGTTACCAGGACTTCAAGAAAGAAGCCTTCGTCTCCGGCGAGAAGAATCTGACGGTGTGGCGCAGTTTCCGTTGCGACAGCGTGGAAACAGCCGGGGACAGGATAGCCGCCGTGGTGGCAAGGAATATCTGTTCGGGAGAGACTGTCAGGTTCAAAGCCCCGTTGTTTGCCGACTGTACAGGAGATGCGTCGGTGGGAGTCCTGGCGGGTGCCGATTTTGCCTATGGAAGGGAAGGAAAGGACGATTATGATGAACCTTCCGCACCGGAAAAAGCTGATCGTCAAGTTCTTGGAGCTTCCGTACAATGGAGGAGCACCGATGCCGGAGCGCCTTGCGGTTTCCCCGATTTTTCGTTTGGCCTGGAGTTTACCGATGAGAGCGTATGCAGGGTCAGGGAAGGGGAGTGGACCTGGGAGACGGGTATGTTGAGTGATATGATAACTGAAGCCGAAAAGGTCAGGGACTATGCCCTTCTGGTCGTCTATTCCAACTGGTCTTATCTGAAGAATCACGCTTCAGGGGCGGAGGATTTCGAAACGAGGGACCTTGAATGGGTCAGTTTCATTGCAGGCAAGCGGGAGTCCCGGCGCCTTCTTGGGGATATCGTCCTTCGGGAACAGGATATCGTGGGCGGCAGGAAGTTCCCCGACGGTACGGTCACCGGCTCATGGTCCATAGACCTCCATTATCCCGATCCCGCCAATACGAAGTTCTTCCCGGGAAAGGAATTCATCTCCGTTTGCGTGCAGGAACCCGTTGATTATTACCAGATTCCCTATCGTTGCCTTTATTCGAGGAATGTTTCCAACCTCTTCATGGCCGGAAGGAATATCAGCGTCACCCATATAGTCCTTGGTACGACAAGGGTAATGAGGACGACCGCCATGGAAGGAGAGGTTGTAGGGATGGCCGCGGCAATCGCCAGCCGGCACGGAGAATCCCCCAGGGATGTTTATGAACGCCGGTTCCCGGAGCTGGCGGCATTGATGAAAGAGGGAACAGGCCGCAAGGGACTTCCCAATAACCAGCGTTTCAACGGGGGACATGAAGCCCCGGCGGGAAAGCGGTGACAGCCGTCTAGATGGCCTCCTTTTTCCTGGTCATGAACAATGATCCGAGAGCCAGGGCGCAGACCGCGATGATTCCTATCAGTATCTCTTTCCGTCCTTCCAGGGCCAGGGCGGCCTTCTCCAGTATGGAGCCGTCCACCTGCAGCGGCTTGACAGGATACAGCGTGATGAACGCCATGAGGAGGATGCCTGACACAAGTCCGGCCAGCAGCGCGACGACAAGGGCTGTCCTCCAGCGCCGCCGTTCGCTGTCAACGGTTTTCTTAATGCCTTCCACTGCACTCAAGCGGGCATTGGTCTCAATAAGGAACTGCCCCTCTTCGGGTGCCTGCGGTTTATTGTCTCTGAGGAATTGTTCAATGTCCTTCATGGCTGATATGTTGTTTAAGGTGGTCCCTGCCAACCGACAGGTAATACTTCACCGTTCCTGAAGGAGCCTGCATTATGGATGCTATTTCCTTCACGGGGAGGTCTTCGAAATAGTGCAGGACGATGGCCGTCCTCTCCTTCTCCGGAATCCTGGCCAGGGCCCGTTGGAGCTCTTCATGCTCGAAAGAGGCGTCGGAGGCCGTCCCGTCATCTACTCGCAGTGCCTCAGGGGCGTCAATGGAGGCGGCAGGGGAGGGGATCCGTCGGAGGTTGTCGATAAAGGAATTATAAGCTATCCTGAAAAGCCAGGCTTTGAAATTCCCGGTGAATCTGCCCGAACTCACATACGCCCGTACCAGCGCCTCCTGGGCGATGTCGTCCGCCAGGGCGGCATCGCCGCACAGCGATGCCAGGAACCGCCTCAGCTGCCCCTGGCACTGCCTGACTTCAGAGATGAACCGCTCCCGGGTCATGGATTATTTCTGCTGCGAAAGGTTCTTTTCCTCAGCTTCCATTTCCTTGGCGAGCATCTTCAGGCCGGTGAAATAAACGATGAAGAGCGCGGCTCCGATGGCAAGAAGGATACTGCCGAGGATTGTAAAGGTAGGCACCGGACCATCGATATCGGTCCCCCATCTTACAGGCCAGTTGGGAATGAGTGCGATAAGGATGAAAGCAACGCCGATGATTGATGTGATGCAGGCCCATGCCAGGCGTTTGAGCTGCCTTTCCTTGATTGTAGTCGCCTTGCTCCCGCTCTGGCTTTTGAAGAAATCAGTATCGATTTCGGCTCCGTTTTCGATAGCTTTGAGCATGATTTCCGCCTTGCGGTTAGTCTCATTCTGCTTAACCATGCCTATCAGCCAGATGATAAGTACAGGCATTGCGACGCATACTCCGAGGACTGTTATAACTTCTTCCATAGTATTACTTTAATAAAATGTTTGACTTTCCCCGAATCCGGGGCGGTTACAATACTATAACGCAAAAACCGTCCGAAAGGTTGGAAAAAGTTTTCCCCGGGTATGAAAAACTTGTGCGGTCGCTTGTTTTTACCTTGTCCTTGAACTGACGGGGAAGGTGAAATAGGTGTCGGGGAAAGGTTCATCCTTGAGGGTGAAGTGCCACCACTCCGTATCCAGAGGCTTGAAACCGTGCGCGAGCATGGCCCTGCGGAGGATCATCCTGTTGGCGAACTGTTGTTCTGTGATGCTTCTTCCTGCCGGACTCTTGCCGTTGTCTCCGGTGTATTCTCCGGTGTCGGGGTTGCCGCAGAAATCAGGATGGCTCTCCGGGCCGAACCAGTCGAAGGTCCCGCCCATGTCGAGTTCCTTCTCGGTCGCCATGTCGAATAGCGTCAGGTCGACGGTGGATCCGCGTGTGTGGCCGCTTTTCTCCATTATATACTCCTGTTCGAAAAGGACGCTCTTGTCCAGGTCGGGATAGAAGTACGGCTTCATCCTTGTGTCAGTGATGTCTGCAGCCCATCTGACGAAGTGGTCCACGCCCTTCTGGGGACGGTATGCGTCATAAATTTTCAGGCGGTAACCTTGTCTGATGACATCGTCGCTGACGGCTTTCAGGGCCTGTGCAGCCTGTTTCGTGAGCATCGCCGTAGGCTCTTCATAACCGTCGATGCGATCTCCTACGAAATTGTAGGTCCCATAATATCGTATCTCCAGGATGGCGTCCGGAACGGCTTCCGGGAGCATGACGAAGGCGCTGGAGTCTTCCGTGGACGGAACGACCGGGTCGTTTTTCTTGCAGCAGGTGAGGAATAATACACCGCAGATGATGGTAAGGGATACGGTGAGAACCCAGAATCTGGTAGTTTTGCTCATGAATTTCGGTTTATGGACCCAAATTTATCCAAATTTTTGAAAAATATTGGTACTTTGCGATACAAGGTATTAAATAAATTTTATATCTTTGCATCGGAAATATCTTATAAAATAAAAATAGTACGATGAAAAAAGTAATCAATGCCTGTATCGGCGGCAGAAGTTTTCCGATTGATGAGGATGCCTACAACCGCCTCTCGGCGTATCTGGACCATTTCAAAGGGAACCTTGTCTCAAGGGAGGGGATGCTGTCCTCCCAGGTCGACGAGGTCATGGAAGACATCGAGGAGCGCATCTGCGAACTGTTCCAGAGCGAAATCGGCCAGGGGGCCAGGGTAGTCAGCCTTTCTCTGGTCGAGAAGGTCGTCTCCCAGCTCGGGATGCCGGACGGCAGTTCTGAACCTGATTCCGGCGCGTCTGCAGGGCAGGCCCCGGCTCCTCCCGATGAGAAGAAGACGAGGAAGAAGCTTTACAGGAACATGGAAGAAAAGACGATAGCGGGAGTCTGCTCCGGTCTCGCCATCTACCTTGACCTGGATACGGCACTGGTAAAGATAGTCATGCTGGTGGCTTTCCTTATGGGTTCTTTCGGCTTCTGGATCTATGTCATCCTGTGGATTGCCGTCCCTAAGGCGGTAACTCCCGCCCAAAAATGCGAGATGTACGGCCTGTCGGTCACTGCCGGGAACATGGCCCGTTTTTCAACAAAATAAACAAGAACAGATATGGATAGCACAGTCGAAAACGTCCGGTCGCAAATGCGCAAAGGAGTATTGGAATATTGCATACTCTCCATACTGAGCCGCAAGGAGGCATACGCCTCTTCGATTATCGAGGAACTCAAGGCGGCGAACATGATAGTCGTGGAAGGAACCCTGTATCCCCTTCTGATAAGGCAGAAGAACCAGGGACTGCTCTCATACCGGTGGGAGGAATCCACGCAGGGCCCTCCGAGGAAGTACTATGTGATTACGGAGAAGGGGAGGGAGATCCTCTCGGAGATGGACTCGGCATGGCAGGAAATTGTGTCAACGATAAATGCGCTCAGAAACCATGAATGAGACTATTATGATGAGTATCGGGGGCTATGCCTTCACGATGGATTCGGAGGCTGCGGATGCGGCTTCGGAGTATATCGCTTCATTGGAATCCTTCTATCTTCCTAAGGAGGACGGGAAGGAAATAATGGAGGGAATCGAGGAACGGATGGCCGAGCTTTTGCTGGAGAAGACAAACGGGGGTGCCGTCGTCAACAGTGTGATGGTGAATGAAATCATCGAGGTCCTCGGCAGGCCGGAGGCCATAGAGGAAGAGTCTGCGCGCGCTTCCGGATTCCGGGAGGGCGGACCGTCCGCCGCCGGTGAGGAATCCAAAGCCTCCCCGCGCAAGAAACTGTACCGGGACATGTCGGACAGGGTTTTTGCCGGGGTTTGTTCCGGTCTAGCAATATATACGAACATAGATGTTGTCCTCCTGCGTCTGGCTTTCGCCCTGATGACCCTGTTCCCCGTCTTCGGCAGGCATCATTCTCCGCTGTATCTCAGTCCCATCCTGCTTTATATCGTCCTGTGGATTTCCATGCCGGCCGCTAAGACCGTCAGGCAGAGATTGGACCAGAAAGGACAGACCGGTTCCATTGAGGAGATTCAGAGGAATGTCATGAGCAATCCGAAAAGGAACGTCCCGGAAGAACCGAGGGGGCATGGCCTGGCAAGGGTAATAGGGATAATCGTCGGAACGATCCTGCTTGTCACGGCTGTTTCCGGTCTTGTGGCCGGCAGCGTGGCGACATTCTTTCCCGTAAAGTTCGGGCTGGACTGGGTTTACGGTCAGTCAATCCTTGAATTGGGAG
>Ga0256404_1007994_pt1 | contig 16250 bp, 19 predicted proteins | sample RumenRJG_01DNA_FD_185990 | JGI IMG/M metagenome (GOLD analysis project Ga0256404, IMG submission 185990) | Bovine rumen microbial communities from Lethbridge, Alberta, Canada - RJG_01 | ecosystem: Host-associated > Mammals > Digestive system > Stomach > Rumen | place: Canada: Alberta | collected...
TTGATTTCCGCCTGTCCGCCGAATATATGCGCCAGTCCGAACCCGTCGCCCTCAATGACAAGCCGGTATGCCTGCTCCGCCGAGTACGCGATCACGAGGTGCATCCGGTCCCGCGTGTACGTCAGGTGCATCGCATAACGGGCAATCGCGGCAAACGTCTTCCCGCTCCGGGGGCTTCCCTCGGCCACGTCCAATGTGTGGTCATACGGCGCGAGAATGAATGCTTTCTGCTTCGGACTGTACGAAATGACAGGCGCCCGCTTTTCTTCAACCGCCGCCATCGCCGCTGCCTCCCGTCTGCTTCTTGTCCTCTTCCTCCGGTTTGTCTTCTTTTACCTTTTCCGGATCTGGAAGAGTGAGCGTCCCTTCATCGCCGGAGAGTCCGTTCAGACCGTCCGTCATATCGATGGCGCTAACCGGCGCGGCCGTCCCGTCTATGACAAGGCCGTTATTCTTTGCCACAAGTCGCGCGAGGCTTTCCATAATCGCGGAGGCCGCGTGCTCCTGCTGCGGCGCGTCGCTCTGTCCGAGGATCTGCTTGCCGAGAAAGATCGCCATTGTCGGATTTGTTTCACTCATGCGAAACTGCGCCCGCCGGAGTGATATCATTCCCCCGCACCGCTTCTCGGCAAAGACTTCCTGAAAATTCCGCCCGTCGTACGTCCGTTCACACCAGTGTGTCAGCGCGCCGGGTGTCACTCCGAACGCAAACGCGATCTCCGCCTCCGTGCATTGCAGAGCGCATAAGGCTTCAAACGTTTCTTTGCTCAGTTTGTCATCAAGGCGTTTTCCTTTCGGTTTCGGCCCAATCTTGCCCGGAGTCTTTTTTCTCTCGCCCGGCGGCGCTTCCTTGTTTGCGAGGGCCTTCGCGTCAAGGCGCACTCTTGTCTTTGTCTTTTTTACCATTGTTTGTATAAACCCCCGTCTCTACCTCTTGAAACGAAATCCGGATCAGGAGCCCCGGCGCTTCGTTCTCCCGGCACCATCGCTTGTTGCAGATGATATCCGCGACCGCGCTGTCGTCCGGCATGGGCCCGCCGTCCTTCTGAAGCGCGTCCAGTACAGATTTCAGGATGTTATCGAGGTCGGGTTTCTCCGTATGCAGGCGGAAGCGCGACGCCTCTTTCCTGTGTTTCGGCCAGCTCTTTGGCGGCTCAAGGCGCGCGAATACGTAGACCGAGACCGGCACGCCCGCCGGGAATGGCTTTGCGTCCGGGTATGCCCCACGGAACGCCGCGAGAATCCCGTCTTCGAAGGAGCGCGTTTTCTTGTCCGTATATGTCCGGGGAAATCCGCCCCTTGTCGTAAACCGCGGGCGCCCCTTGCCGCGGGGCTGTCCGGGTACAAAAAAAGAATATTCTGACAATTCTGACTCCTTGCCAGCGTCCGGCAAAGCAGACCGCCCGCCGGGAGCAATAATTACTTCAAAATTTTTACATATACAGTATGAAAGATTTCTTTATTTTGAACTGAAAAACGGAAAGGAATACACGTCGAAAGGCAGCCTGCAAGCCCGCCGCCAGAACACAGACGGCCTCCAGAGCTCAGACAAAAACCGTCTGCGCAATGAACGCCATGCAAGCCCCGAATTTCTTCACGTACATAAGAAAATACGACAGCAACCGCCGACGGGCGGAGAACGACACCACCGCGCCGGCAATGCCTGAATTCCTTCACAAAGCGCCGCAAGCGACGACAGGCGCACGCAGTAGCGACGACAGGCGCACGCAGTAGGCGTATGAAATAGCTATGAAAGGAAAAGACTACAGACGCAAGAAACGGGGCCGCCGCTCGTAGTAAGCAACGACCCCGCCCCGGAAACAAAAAACCAAAGAAAGAAGAGTTTGCGCCGGATGGGAAAAGCGAGCCCGGCTAAAAATCAGCCGCGCAATAAAGGAGGATTCTTGACAGAAACCCACCGGCGCGCCGGACGTCTCACGACGTTCAAAGACAGTATGCCAGAAACCGCCCGTCCGAATGCTGAAATGGAAAAGTTTTTCTTTACTTCCTGTCATTCTCATTCAGCATCATCGCAAGCCCCGCAAGAACCGCCGTGACCGCAATCCAGTCCACAAAAAGTTCAGGCAAAAACCGCCTGCACAATGGACGGAGCACGGTAAACAGGACATAGAGCCCCGCCGCCACGATTCCAATCAGCAGGAACACAAAGAGTCCGAGCACAAGCACCCGCACAACCATTTCGGCAGGCGTTTTCCTGTTTCCGTTGTCGTTCTTATTCTCGTCCTTACTCATCCCAGTAGTCCTCCCAATACGGGCAGTCAAGGCAGTCATTGTTACACTGTTCCCGGTATTCGTCGCCCGCACCGCAGGTGTCGTTCTCGTCCGCGTCGTCAGGTTCATCTTCTTCCGGCAGAGCGTCGGACAGTTCGCAGTCTCTAACTTTTTCAAGATCCCGTTTGCCGTCCAGGTGTTCCCATCCGTTGTATACGCCGCGCGACCATCGTGACGTATAAGCCCCGTCAACCGCGTGGATGTCTTCATCAATTTCGACAAAGCCCTCTGTACTGTTGTTGTCCCACGCCATACAGTTATCCAGCACCTCGCCGGCCTTTCTGATATGCGCCGCGACCTCATTCACATACGACCGGTACCCATCCACAAAATATTCCATCGCAACAGCCTTCTGTTTGAGCAGAGCGGCTTCCTGTTTCAGCCGCGAGTTCTCTTCTTCAAGCTCCGCAATCCGGTCTTCTGCTTTCTTCTGTTCTTTTGTCTTGTCCATCGCTTAATCCTCCCTGTCATCAATATGGAAAAGCCACCATTGCACCGCGAACCCCACCAGCGCTAAAATTATCCACACGTTCATTTGTTCGTTCTCCTCGTCTTTTTGTTCCGTTTGGCTATTTCATACGCCTACTGCGTGCGCCTGTCGTCGCTTGCGGCGCCGTTACCTGTCGTCCTCTGCCTTTTTCCGGCTCCGTCCGGTCCGTTTGCACGGCGGCGCGGTCTCCGGTTTGTCTTGCGTCAGGTACTTTGCCGCCTCCGGCATACGGAGAGCCCCCGCCTGCGGCCCCGTATACCCGGACGCCTTCACGATTTCGCCCCACAGCCAGCAGAATTCTTTCCGTGCTTCCATATGCTTGTATGCCGGTTCAAAGGACGACAGAGCCACAAGGAACATCCGTTCAAGGTCCTCCACCGCTACGACCGCCGGAAACGCCTCGCCGCAATGCTGACAATCCATATCCTTTGCGCCGGCGCTGTCCCGCCACGAACACCCCGCTTCCCGCATCGAATGTTCTTTTAAAATGGCGTTCGCCTGCCGCGTCGTCTTTGCAATGCATTCATAATCCTCCGCGTCTGTTTCTGTTGTTTTTCTAATCGTAGACCACATCGCCTGTCTCCTTTATGTTCTTGTCCACGGGCTAACACCCGTCTTCCTGCCCGCCGTCAATTTCTCCGTAATCCCGTACCTCCGGCGCACGCACTGAATATCGCTCTGGAGTGTTCTTTTATTTACTCCGAGCCGCTTCGCAATCTCTTCATACAGGACGCCCGCCCGCGCCAGTTCCATTACCTGCCGGTACTGCGCGAGCGTAAGCCTCGGCCTCTTCTTTACGTCACGGCCCCGAATGCCCTTTGCCGCTGCCCGGTCACAAAGCGCGATCATCTCATCCGCGGAATACCGCGACCGGAAGAACGGACTCTCGTAGAAATAGAGCACCGCTGTCCATCGTTTTATGTCGTCCGGTTTGTCCGCGCCGTCCAGGTAATCACATATAGCGAGGAGTTTCACCGCGTCCAGCAGTCTCTCCGCGCCTTTGTCGTCCATCGCCGCCGCCGTCAGTTTCTGCATTTTCTTTCCTTCCACGTCACCGACGTTCTCGCCACCCATCCGAGATATCCGGCCTTTTTCGCTTCTTCCTGACGGAGCGACCATTCCGCCCGGACGCACGGCGGAACATTTGTTTCATCCGCGTGCAATGTTTCGCGCCCTTCCGCGTCTTTGTTTGTTCCGAACACCGCGGCATTCTCTTCTTCTGTCATATGCAAGGCCCGCGCAATGTCCGACTTGTTCGCCAGCGAGAACCCGCGCCGCCCGCAAAGAGCCCCGCCGGAAAAGAACATCCGGTTGTAGAACTCCTGCACGCCGAGCCCGCACAAGTAAGCAACATACGCCTGTTTCGTCCCCCGCCCCGCGATAAGCGACCGGAGCGTGTTCACATTTGTCGGCACCGGGTCGGCTTTATCCCACGCCGGACGCCGTTTTGTTTCCCTCATATCAAAGCCCCCTGAAAAAGGATTTTCTTTTGTGTCGGTAACAGTATGCCAGAAAAGCGCCGTCTGAATGCTAAAATAGAAAAGTTTTTTTTTCACAGACGGCAGGCAGCGCCGAAAGGCGTACGAAGTAGCGGCGCATTTTGCGACAAAGCCCGGCGCATTTTGCGTACTTATCAAGCGCATTCTGTCGCATTTTTGCGGGGATCTGTCGCATTTTTTCGGAGCGTCCGGAGACGGCAAAGCCCGCAAACCCGCATAAAACGGGCATTCTTTGAGCCCTGTCGCATTTTGCTGTCGCATTTTCGGCCCGTCGCATTCCAAAAAAAACTTCCCGGAGAAAAACGCGCGGCGACGACCGGCAGACCAAAAAACAAAAGCAGGACACAGGCAAACGATTTCAGCAGTGTTTTTTACCGGAAAAATGCGAAAATGCGACACTACTATATATATAGATTTAGATATTACTTATATAGAATATATCATCATATTATAGTTATATATAGGAAAATCCATTGTTTTGGCCATTTCTCGTTGACTGCTCGTTAAGTCTGTTATACCGGTAAGTTTATATATTTTACTTTAGTCCACTCGCAAAAATGCGACAGCTCCCCGCAAAAATGCGCCACAGCCCGAAAAAATGCGACAGGAATGCGCCAACGGAATGCGCCAACGGAAAAGCCCGCCTCCGGCCCTGTTATGCTATACTTGTTCCGGTGCTGTCCGGAAAGGAAGTCATGTATCACGAAACCACCCGGGAAGGGACTCACAAATTCACACAGACATACAAGGGCAAAGACGGACGGACGCGCAAAGCCTCCGTGACGCTGAAGGCTTACGCCCCGGACGACGCCGCCCGCGCCCTTGCCGTGAAAATCCAAAAGAAAAAAGAAGAAGGTGATGTTGTAGAAGAAGAGAACAAACAGAAACAGACCGGCTCGGCAGAAACGAACCACCCCCGGACGCTGGCCGACCTTTGCGCCCTGTATGTGGCGTATGAAGCCCGCATATACCGCCCGCAGACCGTCGCCAACCTAACCGAACATTTGAACGGACTGCTCCGGATCCTCGGACGGGAGACGCCGATAGAAGACGTGTCTGCCGGGTTCGTCCGTTCGCGCCTGCTGGCATACGACCGGGCCGCCACCACCCGCAATGAGCATATGCGCCGGGTGAAACAGCTCTGGCGCTGGGCTTATTCGTTTGACTATGTAGAAGGTATTGACTGGCTGGCAAAGCTCACGCCGGAAAAGGACGAGGCAAAGACCCTCCGGCACTCCGTGAAGTACCTGGACACAGGCGAGCTCCGCGCCGTGCTTGCGGCCTGTACACTGACTCACTGGCGGCTCTTGATCCGGTTCCTTGCTCTGTCCGGCTTACGTGTCGGAGAAGCGGCCGCGCTGACGTGGAACGACATACAGGAAGAAGACGGGCGGCAGTATCTCTCTGTCTCTAAGACATACTCCTGGATGATCGGACAAACCTGCCCCGCCCCCAAAACCGACGCTGCGAACCGGCGGGTGTATGTCCGTCCGGAACTGGCCGACGCGCTGAAATGCCAGCGGGAGTTTTCCACGGCCTGCGGTCGGGAATGCACGCCCGATCAGCTGGTCTTCTTTGACCGGACCGGGAGCACGTTCTCCCTGCGCGCGTTTGAGGCGTATTTCAGACGTTTGACACGGCTAACCATTGGGAGAGAGCTCACCCCGCACGCCCTCCGGCATACTTTTACGGCGCTGATGGCCGGCGCGGGTGTTCCTCTTGATGTGATCGCCCGGCAGCTCGGCCACGCCGACAGCCGGGTTACACGGGAGGTCTATTTCCACGTGACAAACGGATTAAGAGAGGCCGACGCCGAAACCCTGTCCGATGTCGTTCTATTACATACGCCCGCGCAATAAAATGAAGAGTTTTCGCAAAGACAAAAAGAAGCACCCGGACGAGGACAGCGCCCGGATGCCAGCAACACAAAATGGTCATTGCTTTTTACTTTTGGTTTTCTCTTTTCCTCTGATTCTTCCTCTGATTTTTTAAGACACGGAAGAAACGCCGGAAATAAAGCAAACCACGAGAGCCGATGGTCAGACTCGAACTGACGATTAGCATCGAAATACTTCTCATTTTTAAAAAGAAACGAACAAAACACAAAGAAACCCGCCCCGGCACCATCCAAAGGACAGCACCACGGGGCGGGAAAGATTAAATTTCTTTAGTTTTTTCCTCTGATTTTCCTCTGATTTTTGACGGGCTGGGCGGGCGATGCTTACCACCAGTCGGGGTCGTCGTCCTCGTCAGCATCCGCTTCCGGCAGGTTAAATACCCCGCACAGAGTGATTGTCCGCGATTTCGCAGTGGAAGAAGGCGCTTCCTGTTCCGCCTGTCCGCCGGGCTTCTCTGATGTGCTGTTCCTTTTTGACGTACTCTGCCGCCTCTCGTCTGATTCCTGACACAAGTTCCGCAAGTGATTTGTCAGCGCTATGTTTTGCATTGTATTCTGCCTCCGTGATCGTTCTGGTGATGGTCTTTGTTCCTGTCATAGTTTACTTCCTCTCTTTCTTTGTTTCCAGGTATGTGATATTCATCCTAAATAAAAGGATTTCTTATCAGCAGTATGACATAACAAGACAAAACGAAACGGCAAACGGGAATGGCGGGGCAGCGGACGGAGAACAACGCCGCCGCGCCGGCAGGCCCCGTGCAATATATACACAATCCGCCCGGCGCGCACTCTGACTGTTGTGACGCGCCTGTCGGATTGATGGGAAAAACAGGCCCTTTGTGTATAAACATATAACGCATTCCTTGTTACAAACCGCACGCAACGCATAAAGCCGGAATTCTTCTCTCCGCCGCATGAATTGTGTATGATACAAAGGTGACGCAATGCGTAGCGCGGTCTTACGCCCGTGCAATGGACGGCAGAAACGGCAGGACGGAACCCGCGCGCCCGGACTCCGTAAAACGCCATACAAGACCTGATGTCTTCATATAAATAAACAAATACAGACGGCCACGGACACGGGCGGAGGACGGCACCAACCACGCCACGACCGCACGAAATTCTCAACGACAACAAAGGCTCACGGAGGCGAGGGGCGCACGCAGTAGGCGTACGAAATAGCGGGGGCGGACGCCGACAGAACACCCGCCTGCCGTCCTTCCGTGTTCATCGCGCTACTTAATCCGCCACTTCCTGTCAAGTTAATTCGCCACTATTTTGATGCGTGTTAATCCGCCACCAAAAGTATGCGACTTAATCCGCCACAAAAATGAATCAACTTAATCCGCCACTTTCTGCCGACTTAATCTGCCACCAAATACACCAACTTAATCTGCCACCAGTAGCAAATTAACCCGCCACAGGGCAGATTTTTCTTGCATATTGTTATTGATTAAGGTATACTAGGAGTGAATCAAAAGGATAGTTTTTCATCTCCGTAAAAGGGGGTTGGGGATATGAAACAAAATAAGGTTTACGACGCATGCGGACCGCTAAAACAGATGACGCCTGCTGAATTTGTGCGCGAGCTCCGGAAAGATACCGGGCTTAGTCAAGCGAAATTTGGCGAGGCTTACGGAATACCTGCAGAAACAATCAAGACGTGGGAGCACGGACGGACAAACCCGGCGGAATACATTCTCCGCGCGCTTGCTGTCTGCGTTCGTGAAGACCTGAAGGGGGACAAGGCATGAGGCTAATCGACAACCGGTTCGGCACCGAGTACAGAAAAAAGGATGAAACGATCCGGAAGACGCGCGCAAACGGAGAGACGGCCGCCAGAATCGCCGCCATCCGGGAAGCGACCGGGCTTAGTCAGAACGCCTTCGCGGACCGGTACGGTATCAAACAGAACAACATCCACAACTGGGAACAGGGCCTTACAAAATGCCCGCCGTATGCCGTCGAACTTCTGCGCCGCGAGGTGGAAATCGACATCGGCAGAAAAATTGAATACCCGGAAGAAAAACAGGAAGCATAAAGAAGAAGACCCCGGACGGAACCGCGAGGAACTGTCCAGGGCCTATTTTTATACGTCTGCCGACACTTTTCTTTACTCTGCTAAAACTTAAAGAAATTGAATTATTACAGTGCAATCATATCGCGCCACGTAGCCGGACCGACAATCTTATCCACTTCAAGACCGCGCGCCCGCTGATATTTTTCCACCGCTGCCGCCATCAGCGGGCCAAACTCCTTGTCAAGTGCGCCCGTGTACAGGCCGCGGCTCTTCAGGATTTCCTGCGCGAGGTAAACCGAATTAGACGCCGGACAACCTTCATAGATCTGTTTACATTCGAACATATATGCACCCTCCTTCTTTACGTTGCTTGCTGTTGCTGCCTGCTTCCGGACGCCGGCCCCCGATACAATAACGCCCGTATGGCCCTTCGTGGCCGTAACAAGGATGTCGCCGTTACAGAGCCCCGCGCCCGTGTCCTGGTTAATGCCCCACGTCACGTCGGTAAAGAGCCCCGTCGCGAGAAGCACGGCCCGCTCACTGCCGGTATCAAAATCGCCCGGATCTTTGCCCGTGCCGTATGCTGCACATACCCGCACGAGCGAGGAACAGTCAACGTCGCAATCGTTCGCGATGAGCGCCGGATTCCAGCCGACCGACCGCGCGAGATTAACGCCCGTATAGCGCCGCGCCTGACTGTAGCCGATGCGGGGGTTCGCACACGCGCCCGCCATTGCCGATGCGATTCTCGCCGCCGCGTCTGCCGAGTTAGCCCGGAGGACTTTCCACCCTTTCCTGTGTTTGTAGTAGCTTTGTGTGCTGACTTCCGCGCCGGTATTGTCGCCCGGCCGGGAGCCGTTCACCGTTCCGTCTTCCGCAATCCGCGCACTGCCGAAAATAATACCCATAGCCATCACTCCTTTCATTTCTTTAACAATCTTCAAAATGCCCTCGCCGTATGCCGTCCGCCGGTCAATCACCGCGTCCGACGTATCTGCCGGGCATTCGTACTGTTTCAGCACCGCCGCCGCTGCCTCCCGGACGGACGACGCCGAACAGAGCACGCGCCACACCGCGGGGTAAGACTTCACTAACTCGTAGTAGATAAGCCCGAACTGCGTTTCTTCGTCGTCTATCGTCGTGCCGTTGCCCGCCGCCATGGAGACAAGATTTTTCTTCCGATTTTCCGTCGTCCACTGCGCCAGCCCGAACCCGTATTGATGCCGCGCGCCGGTATACTGGCGGGGATGAATAAACTCCGCAAGGGTAATTTTTCCGGCATCATACAGGGCCATATAGCGCGTGTAATTCTCCGGGCTGTACGGGGCATAAGACCAGCCCGGCAGGAACCCCTCGTCCCGGTATCGTTTGAGAAGCAGCTCTTCCACGCAGTCGGAATAAAGCCGCGATTCTGCGTACAGATTGCCGAGGAGCCCCGCCGCGCCCGCGTCCGTCGCCCCGCAGGCCGTGAAGAACTCGAAGCAGTAGCGGGCCGTCTGTTTCTGCCCGTCTGATAAAGTCAGTGACATAGAACCGCCCCCTTATGTGGAAGACGTGCCGGAGGCAGCGGTCGTTTCTGCCGTCGCGGTTGTTGCCCAGCTTGCCGCCGCTTTCTTCGCCGCGTCTGCCGCTTTCTGTTCGTCGGTCGCGTCCCACCGGAGGTTGCAGGTCTCTGTGTATGTCTTTGCCGTCACGTCGTATGCTTCCTGGTATTCGACCCCGGTCTCTTCCTGCAGGATAGTGTACCCCGCGTCGGAATATGTATGGATAAAATCGCGCTTTCGGATCGTCTTTGTTTCCTGGATAATTGCCATTTTTCCCCTCCTTAAATCTTTGAGCTATCAAGCGCCCCCGTTGTCGTTCCGTCCACTGTGTAAGATTCAAGCGCGCGGAATTTGTCGGAGATAACAGACCAGTTGGTCGCCGTTTTGTAACTGTCAACAAGTGACGCCGGCACATAAACATAGCCCCCCGTGCCGGTTAACACAGGATTCGTCGAACCATATCCCTCACAAAGATTCTCTGGAGTCACACTCAGCGTGCATACTGTGTTTGACCGCAATATTAGAGATTTTAGACAGTTGCATCCATAAAACGTGCCAGACGCGCCGAATGACGTTAATGACGGGAGATCGACAGTTGTTAAGCCCGCCGAATTGTCAAACTGGCGACAGTCTTCGAACTCGTATCCTCTAATAAACCGAACCACGGCCGGGAGGCATACACTCGTCATACTGCGGCAGTATTGGAAGGCTTCGGACTGTACGTCTTTCAACTTTGGGAAGTTAACACTGACGAACCCGCACGCCTGAAACGCTGATACTCCGCACTCGGTCATAGCAGGGAGATTAACATCAGTTAGAGCGTTGCACCCTAGGAACGCGGAATCTCCGACATATGTGACATTTTGACCCGAAAAACTTGTTACTTCGCCACACATATAAAGAGCATAATCGTTGACCTTCTCCCCGTCGTAAGTTATTGAGCCAGACAGCGTGCCCGCGATCCTGTCATTCAGTCTGTCTTCCGCGCTTCCCGTGCTGATGCCGCTAATGGCTGTTTCTGCCTCGCTTGCCGTCATTGTGGAAGTCGTTCCCGCCTTTGTCCGGATGTTGTCGCAAATCCCCGTCCAGGTGGCCTTTTCCATATATACATATTCATCTGCCATTTGTTTTCCTCAATTTCTTTAACTTTATTTTTAAGATCCGAATCAGTAAGCGGTTGTCTCGGCATTTGTCATCTGTGCGAGCACCGCCGACACAATCGCCGCCTTGTCCGTGTCCGTGAGCGTGTATGCCGGGCCGGTCGCGCCTGTGTCGCCCTTGTCACCCTTGTCACCCTTGTCGCCCTTTGCGCCCGCCGGGCCTGCCGCTCCGTCCTTGCCGTTTGTCAGCGTCGCCGTTGTCGTGCCAGTCTTGTCCGTGATAGTGATAGTCGCGCCGGTGTCGGTCTGCGTGACAGTGACTTCCGGAGAATACCCGTCCGCGCCGGTGTCGCCCTTGTCGCCCTTGTCACCCTTTGCGCCGTCCTTGCCGTTTGCCAGTGTGGCGGTCGTGGTTCCGTTTGCGTCCGTGATCGTAATGGTTGCGCCTGTTGTGGTCTGTTCCACCTTTGCCGCCGGAGAAGTGCCGTCCTTACCGTCCTTGCCCGTCGCGCCGGTGTCGCCCTTGTCGCCCTTGTCGCCCTTTGCGCCGGCCGGGCCTGTCGCGCCGTCCTTGCCGTTTGCAATGGTGGCGGTCGTGGTCCCGTTTGCGTCCGTGATCGTAATGGTGGCGCCCGTGTCCGTCTGCGTCACTGCCGCTTCCGGTGATGTGCCGTCCTTGCCCGCCGGGCCTGTCGCGCCGGCCTGTCCGTTAGCAACAGTGGCCGTGCTGGTTGTTCCGTCGGCATTCCTTGCCGTGAGCGTCGCGCCCGTGTCCGTCTGCGTCACTGTCACTGTCGGGATGGACTTCGCTGCCGCGCTCGCTGTCTCCGCCGCTGCCGTCGCTGTCTCCGCTGCCGTCCGCGCCGTGCCTGCCGCTTCGAGCGCTTCTTCTACGATCGTTTTCTGCGTTTCTGTCGGCGTCGAAACAGCCTCCGGCTTTGCCCGGACAAGGACGGGGATTTCTATCTCTTTGACCGTCTCCGCGCCGTCCGTCGTCGCGACATACACCCACGCGTGCACGGCATATCCGACCGCGCGGCCCATCTCGGAAAGCAGGGAAGAAGGAAGAGAAACGGAAAGAGAGTCCGTGCCCTTGTCGTATGTGGCTTTGTATGCCGTCGCCGTTCCCGCGGGGCTGTCGGACGTGGAAAAATGCACCTGGCAGTCAGCGTCCGCGCCCGTGCCGTAAATCCGGAGCTTGCGCCCCGTGTCGTACATCCAGACCGGCGGAGTTTTTGCCTTCCGGAGCCCCGTCAGGTCTGTCACAATATAATCTGTCATTGCGGTTAATCTCCTTTAATTCTTGTTAGTTTCCGCGTTTTCCGCCGTGACTTCTCCCTTGCCGTCTTCGTCACCGACTTCCGGCAGGCCGGCAAGGGACGTGAGGACAGAGACAACGCCCGCAAGCGCCGCCGTGCCGAGTACCGTCCGCCAGTCTACGGCTGTGATTGTTACCGCCGCCGGGATTAACGCAATCGCGGTCTGAGCCATTGTCTTGACCGCCCGGACGGCAGCGGCCTTGATCCATCTGATTGTCTTTGTTTTTGGCATAACAAAAAGCCCTCCCTTCACGCTGTACTTCAACTTTTTTAGCTATGTACAGTATGCCAGAAAGGGCCATTTCTAATTTGATTTTTTATGCCGTTGCCGGCGCGGGCGCGTCTCCGAGGTATGTCACCCGCTCAAGGTATGCCATCCATTCGTCCGCCTCATAGACCCGCGGGTTTGTGTATACCGCTTTCACTTTTTCTCCGATGAGCCATCCGTCTGTATGTTCGTAGCTTTCCAACCTGTCCGGCTTTGTCCCTTTTGTCACCGTGTACCGCAGGTAGTCCGGGTACAGGCGGCACCCGAGCTTGAAGAGTCCGTTCCAGTACGCCCCGTCCGCGTCGCAGGCGACGACCTCCGTGCTGTCAATGCTCTTCCCTTTGTCCTCTGCCACGTCCCAAACGACCACATAAGGGCGCGGCCCCTGAATTGTTGCTGTTGCTGTCATATTGTTACCCCCTGTAAAATAAGAGGGCGCCGGGTCGTCAGGTCAGGGCGCCGCCCGTATTAAGTTTTACGCAATCGCGTCGTACCACGCCGGCATTCCGGTCCTTGCTCCGAGCTCCGCGCGGGCCTCGTAGGCGGACCCCGCGTCAATGTCCGGCTCCGGATCCGGTTCGTCCGGGCTGTCATTCACCCCGTCCGGGCTGTTGCTGTTGTCCGCTTCTGCTTCCGGTTCCGGCTGTCCGTCATCCGGGCCGTCGTCATCCGGGCCGTTGTCGTCCGGAGGAATAATCAGATTGTCAGTCAATACGATGGGCCGCTCTTCTCCGGGGCCTTTGTACCACTCCATCCATTCCGGCAGCGGCGATACTTTGAGATAGTTCCCGCTGATATCCTTTGCCCATTTTGCAAGCCCGCTAGTGATGGCGTCCCTAATCTTATTGTTGCGCATTCTGATTCCGTTTTTCCGCCCTTCCAACATCTTCTTCTCCTCGCTTGTCGTGCGGTCGTGACGGATAAGCACCGTCTTTACCGGCTTGTCCGAGCGCCAAATCCGGAGCTCGTACCCGCGCCCGCGTGCGTCGGTAATTTCCGCCGTCCACACGATCCCGCTGTCGTCGTAGTCTCCGCGGATCTGTCCAACCGCATCTGCATCCCGCGCGTCGGTCCGCTCTTTGTTAATCCTGTACCTGCTGGCAATGTCTGCTTCCATCCTCGCGCGCCTGTACAGTTCCCGCGCCGCCTCTGTCATCGTGCGCCCCTCCATTTCGCCTTTCCAGACCGGTTCCGGGCGGGCCTGATTGCGGAGGTCTCCAAGACGGAAGACACGCGCCTCGTATCCCCAGACAGGAACAGTGCAATAAAAATCACCATCAATATCATAATAGTCACGATCCTTGCCGGTTACATACCATCCGTCCTTGTCCCTGACGGCCTTGTCGGGCGTTGTGTACGTGTAGCGGATTGTGGCTGTGATTCCGATCGTCCTAAATCCGCCGTCGATGTCAATCAGTGTGTGGTAGTCGTAAAAGATATTTTCGGATCCGCGGAGATAGTACGGCGCGCCGTTTGCGAGCTTATTCAGGACTTCCTTCACCGTCCTGCGTTTGAGTTCCTCGTTCGCCTCTTCCAGCTCGTAAAACGTGCCCTTATTTTCCGGTCCTTCAACGATCCGGTCAACCTCTGCAATGAGGTCTCTGTCATCCGGGCATTCCGGGCATTTGCCGCCGCTGATGTCGTAAATCTTGACAACCATCACCCGTGTGTTTTCTTCCTCGTGCGCTTTAAGTGCGTAACCCTTCATATTCTACCTCTTCTTTCTCCGGCCTGTGCCGGTCTGTGATATTATTTAAGGGTTCCTTCGTCCTCCCTTGCTATAATTATAATATACCAGTTTGACCTATATTGCAAGCACTTTTTGCGATTTTCTTCACTTTTTTTTTGAGCGGACGGACGCCGGTAACCGCGCGTAAAAAAGAACGGCCCGGAGACTTTTCGCAATCCCCGAGCCGTTAGTATGGTTTATGTACCTGGTTTCTTTTCTATACTTTCTATATTTTTAAGACTTACCCGTTGAGTTGCCAGACTTTTTGAAGTAGAGCGTGCCTTTTGCGCCTGCTACCCGGCGTTCCTGCCGTCCGGTTTTCGCGGAGCTTTCCCACCCTTCCGCCTTGAGCGTCCGTTTGTACTGCGCCTGGAGGGACTTGTTGCCGAGAGCTTCGCGCCCGTGTATCCAGTACAGGAGCTCCCGGACCGTGACCCCGATTTCCGTGAGCGGGCGCATTGCCGGGGCATTTGCGTTGTCCTGTCCGATGTTGTGCGAGAGGTAGTCCATCCGGTCGTCGTCCGGCATTGTCTGCCAGTTTTCCGGCACCCATTTAGACAGATACGCCTCAATGTCCGCCACATCGCCTGCCTTGACCATATACCGCCGGCAGATTTCTTCCTGGATTTCCGCGATGTCAGGAGCGAGTGTAATCACCCAGCTTCCGTCCCGCATGTCTACGCTAATGCCGGTGCCGTCCGTGTCGCAGGACTGCCAGTAGTACATACCCTGCGCCCATATCTGTTTCCGTTCTTCTTCGTCGTAATCCGGAATTTTCGCAAGGCGCGAGCACGCGATCGGAAGGAAGCGCCTGTTGCCGGTTAAATCCTGTAAAAACCCGGCTCCGTCGTCCTCGCCGTCGTTTGTCGTGCCGATCAGCGTTGTCTGTCGTACGTGTGTTCTCGCTACCTTGTCGTACGCGGCGCGGTAGGTGACGGTCGTTTCCGTGATGATGTTTTTGACCTGCGCCACTTCGTCCGCCGTGCCACAGCATACCCGCTCGCCGATTTCGCAGACAGAATGCCCGCCCATTTTCTCCGCCGTAATTTTCTCATCCCGGAGGTCCGACAGCGTGAGCGAGCTTGTCGTGTACTTATGCCCGCCGCCGATCCAGCTAACAAGGGTGGATTTTCCGCATCCCTGCGGCCCCGCGAGGATCGCCATATAGTCTGACTTCACCGGCGTGAGCAGTGTCGCGTGCGCCCGTGCCGCGAGGCTTGTCACGAGGAGCCGTCCGCAGGCGGCGGTGTATTTTCCTTCGTCGCCGTCGTCCGGGCCCGGCGCGCCGAGGTAGTCGCAGAACAAACTCCCGCACCGGTCTTTCCCGTCCCACGCGGGGAGAGAATCGAACATACGTGCGTACACGTTGAAGCCCTTGCTCTCTGCCGCCTCGTTGATGGCGGAAACCGTGTCGTCTTTCGGCGCCGGCAGGTTGTAGTCCCTTTGCAGAATCTGGCGAATGCGGGTGTAGTCCGTGTCGGTCAGTTCGTCCGTGTCCACCATATGTCCCCACGCCTTGTTGGCCGCCCCGATATCCGTCACCATATACCGGGAGGAAAAGCTGTCATAGGCGATGGAGGCGAACCGGGGGTCGTTCCGGAGGATTGTAGCGAGATTGACAAGCGACTGCCGGCCGTTGAGCATACACCCGTTTTTCGTCGGCACGATCGCCAGCTCGCCCATCCAGTCAAGCGTTTTCTCGTCCGCGTCCTTCGCCGCCCGGACTCCAGCCGACAGAAGGTTTTCGCGAATGGTATCATATTTCTTTTTCCGTTCTTCTTCCGCTTTTTTCCTGTCGGCCTCGTCCGCCACTTCGCGCGATTTCTTCCGGGCCTCCGCCAGTGCCGCGGCGTTGTTGCTCGTCGGATCGTTTGCCGCCGCCTGGACGAGTGCTTCTTCCGGGTCTTTTACGCCCGCCGCCAGCCGGATCACCTGATACGGGTCCTCGCCGACAACCGGATTGCATAGCCAACCCCCGCCGTCCGGAGTAAGAACATACACCGCGCGGGATGCCGGCGCGAGCGCGTCCTGTGCCAGGATATACGCGTGGACGGCCCCAAAATCCCCCGTTCCGCGCTTGTCGATGTCAATC
>Ga0256404_1007998_pt1 | contig 16244 bp, 16 predicted proteins | sample RumenRJG_01DNA_FD_185990 | JGI IMG/M metagenome (GOLD analysis project Ga0256404, IMG submission 185990) | Bovine rumen microbial communities from Lethbridge, Alberta, Canada - RJG_01 | ecosystem: Host-associated > Mammals > Digestive system > Stomach > Rumen | place: Canada: Alberta | collected...
CCAGGTCTATCAGACGCGTGATGAAGAGGAGATCGGCATGCACGCCCGCCATTACAACGCCCATTCGATTGGCATCTGTTATGAGGGCGGCCTGGATGAGAATGGCGTGGATAAAGATACCCGCACCCCGGAACAGCGTGCAGCACTGATTGCCCTCCTCCGTTCCCTCAAGGAAGATTACCCCGATGCCGAGATCATGGGGCATTGTGAACTCGAAGGTGTCCACAAAGCCTGTCCCTGTTTCTCTTGTCAGGAATATCGCGACTACTTCGAGAGCAAAGACAAACTTGTTTGATCTTTGCCGAGAGCTAGCGATTTCGACGAAGTCAATATCGCGACTATTTCGAGAGTAAAGCCAAACTCGTTTGAAACGAAGGAAGCCAGCCCCAATAGGCTGGCTTCCTTTATTCTTCATCCGAAACGTTTGATCGCTTCGTAGTAGGTATCAAGGGAACCGATGTCAAAGCGGCCCCCACTCATAGGCCAGGCATGCATCGTAGTATGCTCTACCATATAATGGGCCAGGTTTCCCGGTGCATCCTTTCCGCACCCTCGTTCCACCGAATGGCGCACCAAGTCCAAGTCTTTTTTAAGATAGATATAGAACGGTGGTACAGCCCAATGACTCTTCGGTACCTGCGGTTTCTCCTCCATACCTAACACACGTTGATCAGCATCCAGTTCCACCACCCCCGTCCGCTGCAACTTCTCAATCGAAGGCTGTTCATGACACATGATACACGATGTACCTTTGGCATGGGCAAAATCCACAAACTCCTGAAACGAGAAAAACAGCAGATTATCCGCTGCCACCACGAGCAGGTCGTCATCTATCTGGAGCTTCTCCATGGCAAACAGCAGGTCACAGACGGCCCCTAACCGTGTATCATTCGTCTCCGTCCCATCATCCACAATCGTGATGGGTTTTTGCCACCGTCCCTCTTCCTGCTGCCACTTCTCAAAGATGGGTGCAAAGCGATGGTTTGAGATGATGATATGTTCGTCGATCTCCGGAATCTTGTCGATGTCATCCAGCATCCTTCCCAGAATACTCTTCTCTCCGATCTTCAACAACGGCTTCGGAAAGTTCTTCGTCAACTCCCCCAGTCTGGTTGCATATCCAGCGGCTATGACAATATTCTTCATACGCGTTTCATTGCTCAGAGGAACCTCGCTCCGTCATCCGATTGACAGAAAAACACTTGGAACGAGTTCTTATACTGTGGGAAATGCGCCAGATATTTCTCCGTAATCTCTTTCTCGATGCTCTCTTTCTTATTGGGATCAACCAGTGCGATGCAAGCCCCTTTGAAACCAGCGCCACTGAAACGGCCGCCATAAATGCCATCTGTTGTCAACATGGCCTGATAGATGGCGATCAACTCCGGACTGCCACACTCATAGTTATGGATGCTACTCTCGCAACTCTCCTTACTCAGGTTGCCAAACCACTCCAGGTTACCCGTTTCCCAGGCAGTTATGCCTTCCCTGACACGCTTATGTTCACCGAAGAAATGCTCTGCACGACGGGCAAACCTTGACGGCATGTTATCACGGTGGCGACGGAACATGGACTCACTCACATCGCGCAGGAACGTTTTCCCCTGTTCCTTCAGCGGAATGTTCTCATATGCCTGCACCAGCCACGTCGCCGTCTTACACTCTGCCACACGCAGGTTATAGTCGCTGCTCATCAAACTACGGGTCAGTCCGCTGAAGAAGATAGCCAACTCAAACGCCGGCATTTCAGGATTCCTCGGAATCAGGCGGTACTCATTGCTCTCACAGTCCAACATCAGCAGGTGGTTTTTCTTGCCCAAAGCGATACAAGCCTGATCCAAAAGGCCGTTATTCAGCCCGATATATTCCCTCTCCGCCTCACTGGCAATTTTCATGACTTCAAACGGTTCCAGGGTAATGTTGTTCGCCTTGGCAAAGGCCATCACGTAGGCTATCAGCACCGCCGCACTTGACGACAATCCTCCTACAGGGATCGAGCCCCTGAGAACACCCTTGATACCTGTCTTCAACTTGAATCGCTTTTGCAGTGCGAACTTCGCACCACGTGCATAATCGCCCCAGTCGCCCTGTTTCACCAACGACGGCATCGCGATGTCAAACTCGACATGACCAGCAAAAGTCTCACTATCCAGGATTACCTTGCTGTCCTCACGAACGTCAAACCACAGATCGACACCTTTGTCAATGGCAAACCCCGTCACCAATCCATGCTGGTGATCCACATGCGCCCCTAAAGGACATACGCGATACGGCGAAAAAATATGATATTGAGAATCTTTCATACAACCAATCAGATTAGGCTCTGGTATATTTCCAAATGTTTGTTGACGACGGTCTCCAATGAGAATTCTCTTTCGGCTCTTGCCCGGGAAGCCTTACCCATTTGGATGCGCCTGTCTTTATCTTCAAATAAGATGCGTAACTTCAGGGCTAGTGTCTCACTCTCCTTGATTGGAACCAGAAAGCCATTCACACCATCATCTACCACATCCTTACAACCGATAGAATGAGTCGTAACAATCGGTCTTCCCACAGCACAGGCATCGATCAACGACTTGGGCACACCCTCTCTATAATAGCTCGGAAATGCCACCACATGGCACTGCTCCAGAATGGACCTCATATTCGCACAGAAACCGAGCCACTTGATATATGTCCCATCACAAAGAGTCTCCAAGTCGTCCTTGGAAATAGCATCCTCATTAGCCGCCAAACGGCCACAGAGCCAGAACTCCACCTTTCCCTCGAAATCCTGACGCAACTTTTCCGCCGCGTCAATCAGTTCCAGAATGCCTTTCTCCTTTACCATCCTGGCGGCAAACACCACCTTCAAGGTGTCAGAAGACGGTTCCGGCACATATTGAAACACCTTCAAATCAACGCCTGAGCCCTTGATGAAAGTCGTCTGTGACTCCTGCACGACACCATGATTTAAGAAAAGTGCTTTATCCTCTTGGTTTTGGAAGATCACCTTCACGCCCTGGCGATGGTTTGAGAATCGCATTACAGCCATAATACCCTTTGCCATTGATGACAAGGAATCACCAGAGAACATCACACCTAAGCCACTCACTGCATTCACGACACCTTTTACACCTGCCATTTGGGCTGCCAAACCACCCCAGAGGATATTCTTGAGTCCGACATGGTGCACGATGGCATCCTGGTGATGCCGATACAGTCGATACAGGAACCAGCATGTCTTCAGTTCCTGAAGGATATTAGTGCCTGTCGGGTTGATCGGAAGTTCCAGCATCTTTAATCCCAACGCCTCCACATCGTGACGCTGACCCGTATCCTTACAGACGACGATCACATCCCATCCCGTCTGTTTGGCGGCTACAGCAATCTCTTTGCGGTGGGACAAGAAGAACCTGTCTTCATTTACAACCATCAACAGTCTCTTTGCTGCCATCACCCACCAATGATTTCGTTATAGATTTCCAGATACCTATCTACCGTGACATGGATATCATACAGCTTCGCACGCTCCGAACATTTTCCTGCGATCTGCTTGTAATAGGATTCGTCATCCAACAGCCGCGTCACCATGGCTGCCAGACACTCCTCATCACCCACAGGAAATAACAACCCAGCTCCCTCCACAACCTGCCTCAAGCCCTCCACGTCTGTAGCGACAACTGGTTTCCCTGCTGCCATCAACTCCACAGCCGTCAGTCCGAAGCCCTCCCATTTGGATGACTGGATGCCCACGTCAGCCTTCGCGATCCAGGCACTGACATCAGACTGGTTTCCTGCAAACAGAACCCTGTCGGACAATCCCTGACTCTCGGCAAAAGCCTTACAAGCAGCAAAATTCTCACCATCACCAACCAATATCAGGTGGATATCGTCAGGTAAGAGACGCATGGCTCTCAATACGGTCATTTGGTCCTTTGATGCCACAAACCTTGACACCATGATCAAGGTCTTTGAGGAGCTATTTTTAGTAGGGTTTCCCGAGAAATTAACCAAGTTCACCCCATTGTTGACAACTACAAATCGGTGATCAGTTGATGGGGCACCAACCCATGCTACCAAGGCGTCTCGGGCCTGTTCGCTGATCGAAATAACTCTTTTGTATCTGTTATAGGCAAAACTTTCAATGGGACGGAAATACCACTTCCCTCTTCGTCTGTTTGACGTTGAATGTTCTGTATAGACAAGGTTCACCCGTGTAAATAGGGATGCCAATGCGGCCCAATAGAGTGAAGGGAACAGATGAACATGCACAATATCATAGCCCTTCATCATCTTCATCAACAAAAAGATATTCTTAAGATGATATGGATTAGGGCATTGCATGGATACGATCTTCACGCCCGCCTCTCTGACTTTTTTTGAGAAATCATTATCGATATCCTTATTGACCAGCAGCGTCACCTCATTTCCTTTGGCCATCAGTGGTAGGATGTCCGACAGCAACCGTTGTGCGCCTCCTGTTTCTAACGAAGAAATAATATGCAGTATCTTCATCCTTTAATCTGACGCATCAAATAGTAACAGCAACCCAGAATTCTGTCATACCAAGACTTTGAGGACCAGGCATGGGCAGAGAGCTCTTGATAAGAGACGAAATCCTGACCATTACTTTTCAGGAAGCGTTCAAGCGCTTCAAAATGGTTGTCGTTCATTTCATTGGGATGATAACAAGCAGACCAATAGCCCGGTATGGGCATCTGACGGAACCTTCCCAACTGGCAAGGCACGACCAACATCCCATTTTTCAGGGTATAGGGTCGAAGCGCAATCATATCACTGATCTTCCTGATGTTGGTTTTATTTTGTAAGGCTTTCAACGTATTCTCATCAAAAGTATGGCTCGGGGCGAAGAAATAGTCTGGTTCGATGCTATGTTCCTTCAGAACCATGAGACCCTTTTCGATCTTCTCACACTGTTGCTCATAGGTCAGCCCAGCAAACTCCGAATGGTGATGGACCGGATTCAAACCGCCGGATTTCGTGATATAGACATGATCATAACCATGGAGTGCAAAGGACCAGCCTTTCTCTTGCCAGCGATGCACCTTCTCCCAGAAACCAGCGTCTTCAGGATCTATCATGATCTCAGGATCCGCATTCGCTGGGATGATACCGACAAGTGGTTGGATACCATATTGATCCAGGAGATCCTCCATCCGCTGCCACTTTCGGGAGTCCATTGTAGGACACGCATCATCTAAACGGATCAGGTATTGAGTCTTCATCATGCTGTATCAAAGATTTGTCTTCATCTTTTTTCTCCGGCAAAGCACTGGTCAGCAATATCAAAGAACAGATCTTGGCCCGATGGCGAATGGCCGTTCCTGAATTGGTCGTACCAAAGGAGAAGATAAAAACCGTGAAAAACAAAGCTATCAACGCGTAACGTCTCAGAAGTCGGAACTTATCCGTCACACGATGTCGTTTGATAATAAACCATGAAGCCCCCAAATAAACGGAGCTATCGAGCAGGAATGCAACAATGTCGTTCAGACCTCTCCAGTTGAGAATGATGGGGGAGTACAAGAAATAGAACATTTTTATCGGAAAAAACAACAAGATATTCACCGGATTAGAGAAATCCAGATTGGTCAGGTAGTCGCTCTCTCCACCTTCTCCCTCATTTTTGGATGACAAGGCTTCTCCCGGGTCTTCGAGTGCTTCCACGAACTTATCACCTAAGATACTGATGTTGATGACGAAAACTGCCACCAATATCAGAATAAAGAAAAGTGACACATAAGATGTCTTACTAATCCGAAAAGTATTCGTCTGCCTATTGTATGTCACAAAAGCCAGGAAATAGCCCACCAGCAGACCGATACATCCGGCATGCATCAACATGGCAGCAAATACACTAAGGACGCACAAAACAACTGTGCGAGGGCCCGCTTCCGGACTTAAATACCAGCGAATAAAATAATAGAAGGACAGGACCACAAAGAATGATACCCATGCTTCTCTCAGCAACATGCCAGAATAAATAATGAGGAACGGCATATAGGCACTGATCATCATCACCCATTTCTTGGCGGTGTCATCGGCCTCTAACATAAAAAGAATCTTTCTAATGTATATCAACAACAGGACACCAAACGTCACATTGATATATTGTGCGAACCATTTGGCACAATCTGTGAGGTAATATAAGCCGGTGAGAAAGACGGAATAATTTGTATAATAGACAAAGAAGGCCGAATTCTGATTACCTTCAGCCGTCTCATGGAAACCATCCGCATCATTATGAGAGAAAGGAATTTCAATGATCTCAAAGTAGTCAATCAGCAGGATGAAAAGTCTGAGTATGAAACCATTCAATATCAAAGCCGCATATTTCCCGTCACAATCCAACATCATGGATCGGAAGAGCAGAACGGCCATGATGACAGCCACGAACAATAAGATGAAGGTCATAAGCCGATTCTAGTCTGATAAAAGGTTTTAATACTTTCCTTGAAGTCCTCCATGGATGCCTGGTGGTCGATGGTAGCCTTCATGCCAGTCTGAATATGACTCCGAAGGGTCTTGTTGCCGGTCAGTTCAAGCAATTTCTGGGCAAAGGACTCGACACTTTTATTGACGGCCAGCATCCCGTTGACACCATCTTTGATCAAATACGGCATCGCCGAATTGTCAAAGACCACAGGCGGGACGCCCTTGTTCATCGCCTCCACGATCACCATGCCAAAGCCCTCGAGCAAAGACGGGAATGTGAATACTTCCGCTTTTTGATACAAGTCCTCTAGTTCCTCATCAGAGACTCGACCTCTGAAATGGATCATACCCTTCACATCCAGGGCTTCCGCACGCGCCAGTAAGTTCTGATAATAGTGTTCGTCCTTGATCTTACCCACCACATCCAGCATAAGATTCATCTCCGGGTGTTGACGACGGATCAGTCCCATGGCCTCCACCAGATATAACAAGCCTTTTCTTTCTTCGATGGTCCCTACATACAGAAACCGCCCTGTCTCGTATGTCTCAGAAGGGTGAAACGCTTTTTGAAACGGGATGGGGATATACCGGATATCCTTATGAGGATACAACCGTTTAGCCAGATCCTGGGTATATGGACTCGGTACGATGATTGTCTTACAAGGCAGATAATAAAAATATTGGATGATAAAATTCAGGAAGCGAGCTACACCTTTATAATTCAAGTAATCGAAATGATGGATGATCACCGCCGTATCAATCTTCCTTCTCATGGCAACCAATAACGCCAAAAGCACATGATATTTATGGCTGGTATCATTATAAAACAACAGATCACCAGCATGAAAGGCTTTCAACCATTTCAGTTCGGCAAACGGGGCATAGATCTTTCTCCACGACGGATACAGTCTCGTACAACTGGGAGTGTTAATCACCTGCCTGTGACTGATCTGATGCAGGTAATCACTGAACAGGTCATTGTATTTGTGCCCACCAGTGATAGCCTTATCGTGATAGCTCAAATTAAAAATCCTCATCTTCCATCAAACTGCTTAGGCATGAAGAAGTCTTCTCATATAGGCACGCTTCTCACTGACAGGATAACGTCCATCAAACAACAACATCGGGATAAAAGCTATCGCCCAGCCATATTTCATCATCTGAGTTTTCTTGTGACCATACATCTTACGACAGCAGATCACCAGGCTCTCCACATCCCGATCACCCCAAAGGCTCTTGGAAGAGACATCGCTTCCGCCAACCAGATGCTGCACTTTCGGGGCATCGGTGATCGCACTGATATAGCCGTGCTTCCTATACCGATATTGCATCTCGCACTCCTCGTAATACATAAAGAAGTCAGGATCAAACAATCCCAACTGATCTGCCACCGTCTTCCGTACCATCAAGTCTGCACCGGTTACATATTCAACTTCAAAACACCCGTCGCCCATCACAGACAACGGTCCGTCATCATAGCCGTCAAACCTGTGTCGGATCAATGGAACCCGTTGCAAGGTCCGAAAGGGCTTCCTCACCAATTCATTCCAAAACGTCGGGAACCGCCCGTATGAATGAGTCGGTTTGCGTTTGGCATCTATCAACAGACATCCCATACAGGCAACGGACGCATCCCGCTGTTCCATCTGAAGATAAAACGCCTGGATGGCATTGTTCAACAACAACGTGTCAGAGTTCAATAGGAACAGATACTTCCCCCTTGCATACTGATAACCAAGATTATTCGCCTTACCAAAACCGAGGTTCTTACCACTTTCAATGAAACGAATCCTTTCATCCTTCTCAAACAGCTCTATACTGCCGTCTGTCGAGGCATTATCCACCAGAATCACCTCGAAGGAAACGCCTGAGGTCATTGCAAAGACAGAATCAATGCAGGCCTTGGTGAGTTCCTTGGTGTTGTAATTGACAATGATGACCGATACGTCCATTAGAGAAACTATAATACTCTAAATATTAATAAATAGTCCAGATTTCCACATCAGATCCAGGTCTGGTCACACGACGGAACAACAGAAGCAACTGTTTCTTAAGTCGTAAATATGACAAATATGCACGATAAGAAAAGCCAAAGTTATCCCTAATGACTCTGCCATAGTCATGTTGAAAGCGATAATCATCTCTACGACTCGACAGACCATTGACATTAAAATAGGCCACCGTTTCGCCTAAGTAACTAAAACGGAAATCAGTATCTCCCATACATCGAATATTCAGATGCCAGTCTGCATACAATTTATAGGTAGTATCATAGGCATATTTCCTGAAAACACTATTAGGGTACAAGATGGCTTGATGGCAGATATTTTCCCTACACAATCTTTTGCGATCGAAAGGACCTCCATACAATTCATGCATTGGCTCTATCACAACATTGCCATAATAGACGGTGTTTGAGGAGACCATTTTCTTGACCAATCGGCTTAAGGTATCCTTATCATAAAGGGTATCATCGCTGTTAAGAAATAGAATCCAATCGCCGCTGGTTTGTTTGACGGCCTTGTTCATCGCATCATAAACACCTTTATCAGGTTCTGAAATCCAATAGGCTATCCGATCCTCATATTTCCGAATGATATCAACAGTCCCATCTGAACTTCCACCGTCAACAATGATATGCTCATAGTCTTGATAGGTCTGACCATAAATAGAAAGCAGTGTACGCTCTATGGTTGAAACCGCATTATAGGAGACTGTGATAATTGAGAATTTCATGCTTGTTCTCCTTTGACTATAGACCTAATCACGCGACAAGGAGTTCCACCAGCCACAACATCTGAAGGAATATCTTTTGTAACAATGCTGCCTGCTGCAATAATTGAACGCGCCCCAATATGTACACCTTTTAGTATCTGGCATCGTGCACCAATCCATACATCATCCTCTATATAAATAGGAGCTGACGGGATCATCTCTTCAAAGAATTTTTGCCACCCCATTTGCTCGGCATAGTCATCCCGTCTTTTCTGATAGTCATGAGGATGTGCGTCATGATCAATGATAATACAATCACCACCGATCTTGACGTTATTTCCGATTTCAATCCTGTCTTTGGCCCAAATACAGGAAGAGCTAACACCTACATGATCCCCGATCTTTATGACTGAAGATGGGTGCATAGTGTAGAAAGTGCCGCGGATATTTCTACAAATAGGATTCCAACAGTCTCCTGACGTCAACACGAAATCATCCCCTATCTCTACTTGACCACACCCTAAGACATAGACCTGATTGTAAACCTTTAGATTCTTACCAAATTGGACCCTACTGCCCCTCAGATATAAACGATTATATCGAATATACCATGCCTGCTTGATTAAACGACAAGCATTGACAAATTTGCGCAGAAGAACACACAAGCCCTTTATCATATCGGATTTACAAATATATTATATACGGAAGATGTTTCCAAGATGGACGAATATGACACATCACCTTTCTCACCAACTTGAAGGATCTTACCCATTGTTTAAAACGATCATCTTGAGTGATGGAGGGATGATGTTTGATTAAAAGATTGATGCCAAACCTGCGGCTTATCAGTTGTTTCTTTTCATCTATATGCCTCAGATAGGGCTCATAGATCTGTTCCACCATCTGGTAATCAACCGATGGGTTATTTGACGCCACATTGGTATTGATCTTTTTACGAGAGAAGTAAGAAATAGATTGGAAATGATAAAAAACCACAGGAACAATCACATCACTTTTCTTATAAAGAACCGAATTTGTAGTCGAATCATAATTCCTATACCACCCGAGATTCCAAGGAGCCACCCCTGCCCCAGGATGTTCACAGACATGCACCTGATCAGTAAACGCCACCGGCCATTCATCCATATATTTCTGATCCCCCCAGTGAATACCGTCACCCAGATTACTACAGCACTCTAAGCACTGTTTACACCAATGGTTTAACACCTCTATACCTGATGGGTCATTTTTAAAAACATTAAACTCGACACAATAGGTTCCGACCTTTTGTGCTTCACTTTCATTTTGAGACGTGAATCGATGAGGTACCATCATCACCGATTTTCCAGCATCTAACATCTCATTCACCAATAGCTGCGGGTCGTGATAGAAATACATGTCGGCATCAATATAGGTACATATAGACTCTTTGTATTTCTCAATAACGTACAAAATTAAGAAGGGTGTACAAGTCCAGCAATATTCCCCAAAAGGACGATTTTGTTTGGCATCATTTAATGATTGTATGTCTTTCTCAAAATCTGCCAATCGAATGAGAACTATTCTTTCTACATTGATTTCTGATAACACTTCATAACTTCTATCATCCATACACAGGACATACAGAACATAATCTGGACAACATTCCTTCAAAGAATCATAAAGGACTAATCCTTTATCTAAATAAAGGCTATTATATAAAGTACAGAGTACTGTCTTCATTAAAATTTATTTAATATGCCATGAAGTACCTCTGATACTATTTTAACTTCCTCATTTGTCAATGACGGATACATTGGCAGGGAGAATATTTCCTTGGCAGCAGCTTCCGTCTCTGGCAATGATCCTTCTTTCCAGCCCAGATACTGATAACCAGTCATGGTATGAATCGGCCAAGGATAACTGATATTTACGAAAATATTGTTTTCGCGTAGTTTTTCCATAATCTCATCACGACGCGGATGACGAACTACATACAAATAATAGGCATGACGTCCATAACCAGCCTCTTGTGGAAGGATTAAACTTGTGTCAGCCAACAGTTCATTATACATGGCTGCGATTTCACGACGACGGGCAATATACTGCTCAATCTTTGGAAGTTTTGTCAGTAATATAGAAGCATGTACTTCATCCAAACGGGAGTTATAACCATGTTCAATAGCATAATATGTTTTCTCTGCGCCATAGAAACGCAAGCGGCGTAGTTTACGATCCACTTCTTCATCATTCGTGTTAACCATACCACCATCACCATAACCACCTAAAATCTTTGTAGGATAGAATGAGGTTGTTGATGCATTACCCATACTACCTGCTTTCTTACCCCGATACTCAGCGCCTTGACCTTGTGCACAATCCTCTACCACCATCAGATTATGCTTTTTTGCGATCTCAAGCAGTGGGTTCATATCAACGCACTGACCAAAGAGGTGAACTGGAAGAATGGCCTTTGTCTTTGATGTGACAGCCGCCTCCAATTTGGTAACATCCATTAGATACGTTTCTGGATTGATATCTACAAATACAGGAGTAGCCCCTGCTGTAACAATTGCAGAGACTGTCGGAATAGCAGTATTAGATACCGTAATAACCTCATCACCAGCACCAATGCCCAGAGCCTTCAGAGCCAACCAAATAGCATTTGTTCCATTATCACATCCAACACCATATTTTGTGCCAATATAATCTGAATAAGCCCGTTCAAAATCCTTTCCTTTCTGACCTAAGATCAATGTACCTGACTCAAAGACATCTGTAACAGCTTTTAATATCTCATTCTTGGTCTCGGCATACTCTTTTAAATAGCCCCAAACTGTTATTTTTTCCATATACTTTATATTTTTATTTATTAATATTATCAATAATCATTTGTTTTACTTCTGCATCCCATAGCAAATTATGATAAGCAGGAAAGAAATCTCCAGTCTCCAATGTATCAATGATGAGCCTCAGGTAGAGTTCAAAGTTATTACCAGAAGGAGCTCTCATGATTGAACGCTCATTCATATGAGTGACAATCAGTTCATTTTCCATCGTATCAGGTATTGTAAAGATACGATTACATAGAATATTAGTTCGGTTGCCCATCAAGTATATCTGGTTTATATACTCTGTATTAAAGCCAAAATGACCAATCAACGTCTTTCCATGAGAATATGACATCAACAGACTATATTCTATGTCAAGACCATCGCTTTGACGTTCAGATACAACACAATCAACTCTTTCTGGTTTTGATTCAAAGAAATAGCGCCCAATAGATACGGCATATGGAGCTGTATCCATAATAGCGCCACCGCCTAAAGATTTCTGATAACGGAAATTATCAGGTTTAAATGGTGGCATGCTAAAATGTACCGTTAAAAGTTTAGGCTCATCTGCATTATTTTTAAAAATATCTTTCATACACAACAACTGAGGATGTTGCAGATATACGGTTGATTCTCCCAGAAACAGATGTTGAAATTTAGCCAAATCGACTAAATCAACAGCTTCCTGACAAGTCATTGTCGCCGGTTTGTCTACAATGGTATTGAACCCCGCCTCAAGTGATTTTCTCGCATATTCAACATGGGAGCTGTTCACTGTTGAGACATAAACCAAATTCCCTTTGAATTGAGCTAATCCTTCTTCATAGGTATCATAACAAGTGACTGGTAGATCACACTTCTTAAAGTCATCATCCCAGGCTTGGCCCGCAAATTTTGCTATTGAGACCTGGCTAAAGCCTGCTTTAGATAATATCGGCAGGATTCGTCCTTTGACCAAATTCGAATACCCTAAAAATAATATAGACGCCATAATTAATCGATAAAACTGATAGCAGAAATAAGACTTCGAGCCTCGATATTAAACATACCATAGCGCATAAATTCTTTCATTTGCGCCAAGGTCATCCAAGTAAAGTTATAAGGTAATTCCACTTTTGTATTCTCGGGAATCTCAACGATCATATTGCGATTTTGGATCTGATAGAAACGACCACCTTCTTCTGATTGTAAAGCATCATACATAACAGTGGATTTGGTATCAAATACTGCATCTAACATGAACGGTTCATGACCACTACTTCTCCTATACTTATAATTAGAACATGATACAGAAGGAGACAATTCAATAATATCCAAGTTACCAGGCTCAACCTTTGCCTGTACTAAGAAATGAAGTACTCCATTTATCTCTTGACAAACAAATGCCAACAAACCTATATTGGAATCTTTCAATAAGGGTTGCATCCAATGAGTTACTTCACGGGTACCAGCTGTTACTTTGACACCAATGACAGAAAAGTAACGACTGTTACTCTCGACTGCCATTTGATTAATTTTCCAACCCTCAAGTTGACATAAAGGCTTCTTTGTCACCTCTATTTCCCAATAGGTCTTCTGTTTGGTGTACCAGGAAAGGAGATCTTCTATCGAATACACGCTCTCCTTACTAACATACGACTTCAGATACTTCTTTCCAATTTGAGATAATGATGCTCTCAGATCAAAAAGATCAAAAGGCTCCAAATGGTTTATAACATCATCCTCTATCAAAGGTATAGTAGATAGCACTGACCGAGTATCCATATTCAACACGTTATCTTCACGCATTAACGCCTTGAGTTCACCCAGTGTCAACCAACAGAAATCTTCCAACAACTCAATATCTTCATCAATCTCAATGACAATATTGCGATTCCTTTTCTGATAGAATCTACCTCCCTGCTCTGTCTGAAGATGGTCTGTTAATATCTTAACTTTCTTCTCACCATTAAAATACTCCAGATATGTTGGACGTTTTCCTTTATGTACCTGAGAAAAATTACTCTTTGTAGCTTGTAATGATGGAGATATCTGTAAGGTATTAATATTACCAGGTTCCATCTTCGCCTGCATCAGGAAATAGCGAGTACCATCAAACACACGGGTTATAAAACCTAGAAAGCCTATCTCCGGTTGGTTGATGATGGGTTGATTCCACTCACGATTCCCTCCAAAATTGGTTTTCACATGAATACCCTCAATATGGAAAAACCTTCCTGAGTCGTGGGAAATGCGGATACCATCCTTATCCAACGACCACTTTTCCATCTCACCTATAGGTACCATCTCCACTTTAAATTCCTCAGGGCGACACCGTTCCTTCAACCAATCATGAAAAGTCTTGAGGTTCTGGAACTTATTCTCTCGTGATAACGAAGAAGCAAAGAAACTGTTCTTATCAATCATACTTAAAGCAAACTATTCTCTTTTAAATATAACATATATGCCTCCATAGACCTAAGAGACTTACTCATATCATAATGCGTATTTGCCAAGACCAGACAAACAGCATCTGGCGAAAAATCATATAAATCTGTGAATGTTAGCCTTGGAATATAAAGAGCCTTGGTGCAATCATCCATCTGAAAGATCTTATTTTCTTTGCCGTCAAATAACTTAATTTTAAATGACCCAGAGATGGGAATAACAACTTGATCAGTGTCTTTATGAGCATGTCCACCACGATCTTCCGTCACATGATGCATATAAAAAATCCGCTTGATATCGATAGGAATATCAAACAATTCTTCAACAGAAGTTAAAGCGCCACGAGGATCTGAATTTGTTTTCAAATCAATAATACCGTATTTCATTATAATTCAAATTTGACATTAACTCTTCAAATGTATGTCTTTTCTCAGGATTAACCAAATTTCTCATTCCATGAACAATAAGATTTCTTATCTTTATAAAATAGTAGCAAAACCTTAAATCATATCTCTTATAAATCGCTCCATAGAGTTTATAGGCAAGTTCTGGATAAGCACTTTTGCACTCTAAAGCTAGCAAATATAAGGACATCTGTTCCCAGAAGTTCTTACCCTTGAATTCCAAATGGCCGATGAAGTCCTCATCAATATTTTCCCTAGCACACGCAGCAGCAGCAGCATCTCTATCGGATATCATGACAGGTACAGGACTCACAAAGACCCGACACTGTCGCATCGCATGGTATTGCCATTCCGCATCTTCGTATCGTCTCAACCTCTCGTTAAAAGGATGATCCAACAACAGTCTCTTCTTGATGATTGCTGAGCCTGCTCTTTCTGTCAGATCCCTGACCGCTTCCAAATAGAAGGGATTCTTGACATCCCCATACTTCCTGACCTTTGAAAACAGTTTGATTTCATGATTGTCCTTAACATAATAATTGCAAATGTAATAATCCCTCCCTTTCTCAATCAAAGATGCAAAGTACTTCAATGAATATGGCAACAGGAAGTCATCTGCATCCAATAAGACAATCCAATTGCCCTTTGCCTCTTGGACACCCCTGTTTCTCGCAGAAGAGGGGCCACCGTTCTCTTTTTCAATCAAATGGATCTTTTCAGAAGTAAAATGCTGTCTGACCACCTCTGCACTATGATCTGTCGAACCATCATCAACGATCACAACCTCAAAATCATCAAAAGACTGATGAAGGACAGATTCTATCGTCTTAACGATAAAAGGTGCTTTGTTATATAATGGAATGACAACAGAAATTAGGGGCATTTCTTTATTTTTTGATTGATGAAAGAAACTGCTTTCTGCCTTAGCACTTCCCGTTCACTGGTATTAATCCCAATCGCCCAAACCAAACCTATCACAACGGTACAGCTGAATAGGACTAAGGCTATCAGTCTGAACAGTGTTTCATCTAACAGATACAAAAAAGGAATTGTCAGGGCACAAGCCATACCCAATACAACAAAAGCCCTCACAAACACATGCTTGCAATATACAGAAATCGAGAGTCGGACCTGTTTCCCAACAATCAGTAATTTCACGATTTGTACAATCAGGCTGATGATGATATTAACCACAAAGACGATTTCCGGCACGCTCCATATCAAAAGCGCCAAATAAGAAAGGGGTAATATCAGAAAACACAATAAACTCACAGTCATTTGGTAATTCTTCATGTCACCAGTAGCCTGAGCGGCTGTCAGCAGAGGATTAGCCAAAGAATCGATAAGTAACAAAAGAATGGTCAATCTCACAAAGTTGACCGTATGATCTGGTACTTCGGCTAACCACAAATCCAAGATCTGTTTTGTTTCCAATAAGATCGGGAAC
>Ga0256404_1007999_pt1 | contig 16237 bp, 17 predicted proteins | sample RumenRJG_01DNA_FD_185990 | JGI IMG/M metagenome (GOLD analysis project Ga0256404, IMG submission 185990) | Bovine rumen microbial communities from Lethbridge, Alberta, Canada - RJG_01 | ecosystem: Host-associated > Mammals > Digestive system > Stomach > Rumen | place: Canada: Alberta | collected...
TACAAGCATTTTTAGTTCTAGAAAAAGATAAACGCATAAGCTAAACCTCTAAAATTTAGGATGCTTATATTATAACACTTTACAGACGTTACAACAATATATTGATAACAAATTTTAGGCAAAAAAAATAAAGTACATCAGTACTTTAGCAATTTTTCTAGAAACCTAACTGTTGAACTTCCGAAAAATTTAAAAAAAATTAAAAAAAACTTGTAAAGGTAAAAAAAGTCTGTATAATGTGCACACATCAAGTGATGCTGGCATAGCTCAGTTGGTAGAGCACCTGTTTTGTAAACAGGGGGTCGTGGGTTCAAGCCCTTCTGCCAGCACCATTCCTCTCTTAAACGCAATCCCCAAAATTCTCTGATGTGATACAATAAATTTGTGTATTTGTTGTAGAGAATTATTATGCCTGAATTACCTGAAGTTGAGGTTACAAGACGAGGGATCATTGATCCTTTACTAGCTCATAAAATCTCAAAAGTTTACTTTGATGATAAGAGTCTTAGAAAGCCTTTTTCTCAAGATCTTAAAAAACTTGAAAACGCCAAGGTATTAAAGGTAGAACGAAGAGCTAAATACATAATCATAACCACTGATAAAGGTTATTTGTTAATACATCTTGGCATGACTGGTCATTTAAAAGTTAATGCTAAACCATGTCAATTGTCTATTCATGATCACTTCGCTATAACCACTGATAGCAATGTTCAAATTGTACTAAACGATGTTAGACGCTTTGGTTTAGTTGAGTATTTTGGTGAAGACAATCCTCCTTGTGAAAGTTCTCTATTAAAAAGCTTAGGTGTAGAACCTTTATCTGAGGACTTTACTGCAGAATATTTGTTTAAAAGACTTAACCGATTAAAAAAATCTATTAAACAAGCTTTAATGGATAATTCTATTGTGGTTGGTATTGGTAATATCTATGCTAGTGAGATCCTATTTGATACCTCAATATTACCTACAAGAAGCTCACATAGCATTACACTACAAGAGTGCCATGCCATAGTTAAAAGTACTGTTAAAATCTTGAATGAATCCATCAAAAAAGGTGGCACAACCATAAGAGATTTTGAAGGTGCTGATGGTAAACTTGGATACTTTGTGCAGAATTTAAAAGTCTATGGTCACTATAATGAACCATGCCAAACTTGTGGAACTAAAATAGAAAAGATAGTTCAAGGGCAACGTACTACCTACTATTGCCCACATTGTCAAAAGTAAGACTACTTCTTAACTAAATCACAAATCTCTTTAGGCACAAAAGGTGTCACATCACCTTTATGGATAATTACCTCTCTAACTAGAGTTGAGGAAATATAAGAGATTTGAGAGTTAGATGGTAGCATTACTATCTCAATTTCAGGGGCTGCAAGTCGGTACATACCAGCCAGCTGGTTTTCATAATCAAAATCAGCTACAGAGCGAACACCACGAATTAGAATGTTAGCTTGTTTTTCTTTTAAAAAAGAAATTAACATCCCAGAAAAACCTTCAACCTTGATATTAGATAAATTTTTAACAGATTTTTGGATTAGAGAGACTCTAGTATCTAAATCAAATAAGGTATGTTTAGAAGGGCTATTAGCGACTGCGATAATGACGTGATCAAAGATTTTTGAAGCTCTAGTAATGATATCCATGTGACCTAAGGTAATAGGATCAAAGGTTCCAGGAAAAACGGCTAATGTATTCATAGTAGTTAAATTTGGTATTTATCGATAGCGTAATCAAAAGTGTTAACAACTTGCTCAATGGAAATATTCTTCATGGCATTAGGATCTTTCACTCTATATCTCCAATTGAGCTCTTTTCCATCTAGTTCTTTTTGGCATAATTGGTCATAAACACTTATCTGAAGATCTTTAAAATACCAAGACCCCACACGCTTAGGATCGTGAATAGCATACAAGCTAATTACTGGTACTTGAAGTGATGAAGCTAAATGCATTGCAGCGCTATCTGGGGAAAGCACAAGCTTTGATAAACTAATTACAGCTGCTAATTCTCTAAGAGAAGTTTTACCACACAAATTGATTACATTATCACCTAAGTTTTCTTGTAGTATTGAGCAAATTTGCATTTCAATTGGATTTGGAGAACCAATTAGTACGACTTTAAATCCTTTCTCAATTGCGTGTTTAGCAATGGCGGTATATCCATCTATTGTCCAATTTTTGATGGCTTTAGCTGAGCAAGGAGAAATAGTAAAAATTCTTTGACTATTTAAAACTAAAGTCTTAGCACTTTCAATTTCCTGCTTTGACAAATCATAGTCCCAGCATGGAGTTAAATCATCAAAACCACTTTGATGTGCAAATTCTAAAAATCCTGCTAAAACATGAGGATCTTTTGGTGATACAACTTCTTTATTTATAAATAGATTTTGGCATTCTCTGCGTCTATCTTTATCATAACCAAGTTTTACAGAGGCTCTTATAGCTGTGGATAGTAAAGATGCTTTAATTGAAGTTTGTAAATTAAATAAAGCATCGTACTTATGGTTTGATAATTGCTTTTTTAATTTAAAAAAAGACTTTAGTAAGCCATCCTTTTTTATATCAACAGGAGTTAGAGGAACAATAGATGTGCCATCTTCCTTAATAAAAAGCGATGAGAATCTCTTATCAATAACAAAGTTTACTTCTATATCTTTGTTAGATTTATGCAATGCATTTACTAAACCAAAAGCATTGATGCAATCACCAAGAGCTGATAAGCGTAAAATACAGATAGATTTAGAGTCGTTTTTCATCAGAATTTGAGCTAATTGTTGAAACTTAGATTATTGTAGCTTTAAGTTAATAACTTTAAAAGTGGATAAGAATGTATAATGGAGACAAACATTGGAACAAGACTCTATGGAAAACTATTTTAAGTTAGACTTTAATAATACTAGTTATTTAGTTAATTCACTTTTGCCAAAAGCACAAGAACAAGCTTACTACGAAGATTATTTTGATCTTGCTAAAATTACCTCCCAATCTAAGGTAGAGACAAGAGGTGGTAGAGGTCAAACCATACTATTTGCTAAAGATAATTTAAACCTCATTTTAAGAAGCTATAAGAGAGGTGGTTTATTTGGCAAACTAGTTAAAGACAAATTCTTTAAATTTGAAAGTCATCCTCATAGAGCGTTTGATGAGTTTAGATTGCTATTAAAGCTTAAAGCACTAAACTTACCTATTCCAACTCCTATCATTGCAAGGCAAGAGTCCAACCTAATTAGTGTAAAGCAACAAATTGTAATTGAGAGATTAGTTGGCTTTAATGACTTATCCTACGTGCTATCAAACAGAAACCTTTCTGAAGAAGAATATCTACAAATTGGTAAATGTATAAAGAAATTTTTTGAAGCAGGTGTACTTCATACAGATCTAAACATTAGAAATATCCTAATTAATGATAAATTAGAGGTATATATAATCGACTTTGATAAATGCTTCCTCTTAGAAAAATTAAGCGATAATAAGAAGCAAAGCATGCTAGATCGTTTAAAAAGATCCTTTAATAAAGAGCTGTTAAAGAAGCTTGATTGTCAAAGTGAGTTTAATGAAGAGTATTTTAATAAACTATGTAATGAAGCTCTAAAATCAAATTAAGCTAGACAGAGTAAGGAGCAAAAAGTGAAAAGTAATAAAACAGTCGTAATCTTAGATCACCCAAATTATGATCTATCTAATGCAAATCGTAGATTTGTTGAGGAAATGAGAAAGTATCCTGATGATATTCTTATTCACAATCTACAAAGTTGCTACCCTACAGGTCAAATCGATGCAAGCAAAGAGCACTGTTTAATTGATAATAACGGATCATTAGTTTTTGAGTTTCCATTATATTGGTTTACCTGTCCACCAAAGACTAAAGAATGGTTTGATAAAGTCCTAACCTCAGATTGGGCTTTTAAAAACGGTAATCATTTAGAGGGCAAGAAAGTAGCAATCGCAGTAACTTGTGGTAGTGAGGAAGCTGCATACACTGCTGAAGGTCGTCATCACCGTAAGGTTGAAGAATATTTAGCCTGCATGCTACGTGCCTTTGAGATGTGCAAAGCAGATTATGCTGGTACTTTCGTATTATATGGCATCAACGATAAAGAAATTGTTAACTCAGATGCCATTGCTGCAAGAGCAAGAGAATATATTGATTTCTTAAAGTCTATTCAAGCTAAATAATAAACTTCTCCATATTGCTTAAAGTACGTTTAAGAGCACCACGCCCTTGTTGTTGAATATCAAGGGCTTTTATTCCAGTCTTTTCTAAAAGCTCTTGATCCTCAAGTAGTTTTACTATGAGTCTTGTTAATTCCTTAGGGTCGTAAGCAAGGTAGGCTCCATTAGCATCAATTAGCTTATCAAACTGCTCTTGGAAATTGTGATAATCAGGACCTGTAAGAATTGGCAGTGAGAAATAAGCTGGCTCTAAAGGATTATGTCCACCTACATTAACAAAGCTACCACCCATAAACACTAGATCGCACAGACCTAAGTAAAGCTCTATTTCACCCATAGTGTCGCCAATTAAGACATCAGCGCTAAAATCACAAAGATCTTTTAATTCTGACTTCTTTTTAAAGGTAATTTGATTAGAGGTTAAGAGTTCGCAAGCTTTACTTACAGTAGTTTGATGTCTTGGAACTAAGACCAATTTTAAATTAGAAAGGTGTTTTTTAGCTTCAATAAAGGAATTGATAACGATTTCCTCTTCACCCTCGTGGGTACTTATTGCTCCAAATACTTTTCCTTTAAACAATTGATTTTTGTAAGTTAAAGCCTTAGCAAATAGCTCATCTCTTGGTTTTAAATCGTATTTGATGTTTCCTGTAACCTTTAATTTATCCTCATCAACACCAATATGCTTAAAACGCATTAGGTCGGCAAAACTCATGCATAAAACACTTGATAACTTATCTGCAATAAGGTGTTTTACGAGGAATTTATGTTTTAGATAACTTTTAACATTCTTATCTTGCAAGCGAGCGTTAAAGATAACTACAGGACAATGATTTTTATATGCTTTATCAAGCATATTAGGCCAAAGCTCAGTATCGATGATAAATAAAGCTTTAGGATGGAAAGCATGAAAAAAGCCCCATAAGCTAAGAGGTGAATCTAAAGGAGAGATTGCAACGTGTACATCTTTAATGGTTCTTGCTTGCAAATATCCTGTCATGGTCATGGTTGTAACCACAACCTTTTGATTTGGGTGAGTTTTAGTAAATTCATTTACTAGTGGTTTTAAAGCGTTAATCTCACCTACAGAAGCTCCATGAAACCAAACGAAATTACCTAATTGTTTCTTGTAAAAACCTAATAAATTAAAAAACTTTACTCCGTAACTAGGATCTTTTCTTTTTTTATAGCTTAGAAAAGTAGCTCCAATAGGAGCTATAAAAATAGTTAAAATTTTATAGAGCAAAAGAACTATCTGTGCGTAAAGTTTCATAATTATAGATTTACTAGTTGTTTTAGTTTTTCAATTACAAGTTCTGGCTTAATACCCTTTTGGCAAGCATAGGTATTAAATTTACAAGTTCTCTTAAAACAAGGGTGACAAGGCTCTGTGGACTCGACACAAATTGCATTATCAGATAAAGGTGGAGTGTAATGAGTTGAAGTTGAACCAAAGATGCAAACTTGAGGAATATCAGCTGCAGCTACAGTGTGCATTAAACCTGAGTCATTGCAAACAGCTGCGGTTGCGTGACCAACAATATCTAGAGCTTCAGTTAAATTAGTATTACCTGCAATATTGTAAAAGTGTTCTTTGTTTTGAATGTGAGAGTAAATACTCTCTACAGTAGGAATATCTTTCTTTGAACCAAGACCTACTACACAACCACCTTGTTCAATCCACCAGTCAGAGACTTTTGCAAAATACTCTACAGGCCAAAGTTTAGATGGACCGTAATTAGCTCCACAGCCTAAAATTAACATCTTTTTGCTAGTATCTAGCTTAAGTTTGTTAATCAAGCTTTCTGAAAGTGGCTGAATAGTTAATTTAGGATATGCAAATTTTGGTAAATCCAAAGCTGTTTTAACCTTATTCTTATCAAAGGCTAAAGCAACATATCTTTGTACCATTAAAGGAAAATCCTGTTTATTTGTTCTTAAGTTATTAAGAATGAAATATCTAGATTCACCTTTAAAACCAATTCTTTGAGGGATCTTTGCAAAAAAGGCAATTAAGGCTGACTTTAAGGAATTTGGTAACACAAAAACCTTGTCATAGTGGTTTAATCTTAATTTTTTGCCTTCTTGATAGCGTTGTTTTAGATTAAAAGCACCGTGAGCAAAAGGATTTACTATTTTTGCATCAAGCTCAGGCATTCTATCTAAAATAGGCATGGTATATTCAGGTGCATAGATATCTAGAATGCAATTTGGTTCTTGACGTTTGATTTCCATAAATAGACTTTGAGCCATAATTAAATCGCCAAGCCAAGAAGGAGAAATTACAAGATAGCGTGGTTTACTCATATTTTGTTCACTTATAGTCAGCATTTTTAGTTTTTTGTTGATTATTAAAGATTATAATAGAAACAATTAGTTTTTTTTAAGGAAAAAAATATGATCATTGTTACAGGTGGAAGCGGATTTATTGGTTCTAATATCGTTAAACACTTAAACGATAGAGGAATTAAAGATATTTTAGTGGTTGATAACTTAAAAGATGGCCACAAATTCATCAATTTAACTGATCTTGATATTGCAGACTACATGGATAAGGAAGATTTCTTAGAGTTATTTACTGATGAGAAAGCTTTTGAAGCTAAATATGGGTGCAACAATATCGAAGCAATCTTCCATGAAGGTGCTTGCTCATCTACTACAGAATGGGATGGTAAGTACATCATGAAGAACAATTATGAGTACACAGTAAAACTATTTGAATTTGCAACAGCTCATAAGATCCCATTCTTCTATGCTTCATCAGCTTCTACCTACGGTGATGGCAATGTATTCGTTGAGGATAGAGAGAACGAAGGTCCATTGAATGTATATGGCTATTCTAAGTTCTTATTCGACGAGTACGTAAGACGTAGACTTCCAACCTTAAAGTCTCAAGTTGTAGGCTTAAGATATTTTAATGTGTATGGTCCACGTGAGGGTCATAAAGGTACCATGGCATCCGTAGCCTTCCACCTAAATAACCAAATGCTAAGAGGTGAGAATCCTAAGTTATTCAAAGGCATTGATGGCTATGAAGATGGTGGTCAAATGCGTGATTTCGTTTATGTAGGCGACGTTGCTGAAGTTAACTTATGGTTCTTAGAGCATAAAGGTCCATCAGGAATTTATAACTGTGGTACTGGTCGTGCTGAACCATTCTTAAATATCGCAAAAGCTGTAATTAAGCATCACGGTCATGGTGAGGTGGAGTTTATTCCATTCCCTGAGAAACTAATTGGTCATTATCAGTGTTATACCCAGGCTGATTTGACTCAATTAAGAAACGCAGGCTGTGATATTGAGTTTAAGACAGTAGCTCAAGGTGTAGCTGAGTATCTAAAATGGCTCAATTCGAAATAATTGACGAATATACCTATGAAGTATGCCTTCTCCCTAAGGAGAAGGCTTTAGCCTTTGTAGATTATTTACAATCTATTGGTATCAATGCGAAGGCTAAAGTAGGATATTCTGGAAACTACATTATTTTTGTAACCAATGAACTTGAGGTTACCAAGGCAAAACAAGAACTCATAAGGTATGCAACCTCTCCTTATGCTAAAGAGTTTAACAAGGCATCTTGGGATCAAGGCAAAACCATAAAGAATGAAAAGCAAATCAAACCTTCCTTTGCTCTTCCACTGTCGATAAATTTACTCTCTATAACTACTGCAGTAGAACTACTTTGCATTGTTCTATATATTGCGCTTTTAGTTAATGAAGAGTTCGTTTTACATTATTTTGCTTTAAATAACTTAGAGCAATTTGATAGTTGGTATTCCTTTTATAAACTCTTAACACCATCCTTAGTGCATTTTAACTTTATGCACATTGCTTTTAACTTAGTAATGTTTGAAGCAATGGGAAGACCTATTGAGAATACTTTTGGTAAAGCTAAATTCTTAGTGTTGATTCTATCTGTGGCACTAATTTCTAATATATTGCAGTATGGTTTAATGACTCACATAGGCTACTTTGGTGGTTTATCAGGCGTAGTTTACGGAGTTATAGGTTATTCTGCCTTAGTTTCCTTACGTAAAGATTTACCTGCATCCTTTAGGGTTCCAAGAGGTTTATTTACAGTAAGTGTTATCTTTATTTTGCTAGGCTTCTTGTTTAGTGGAATAGCAAACTTATGTCATTTAGGTGGTCTTGTAGTAGGAGCTGTATCTGGCTTTATAGACTATAAGCGAAAATCACTTAAATAGGAGTAAAAAAATAAGCTACCATAAAAATGGTAGCTTATCCTAAATCTTTGTAGCTAGATTATTAGTCTAGAGTAACAATTGATTTACCAGTCATTTCTGCAGGAATTTCCATACCCTTTAGATATAACATGGTAGGAGCGATATCTGATAGACGACCATCTGCTCTCATAGTTGCCTTTCTACCGTAGTAGATGAAAGGAACTGGTAGGTTGGTGTGAGCTGTATAAGGAACACCAGTGGTTAGATCCTTCATTCTCTCGCAGTTACCGTGATCAGCTGTAATTAAGCACTCACCATCAACTTTCTTTAGAGATTCAATTACACGACCAATGCAGGTATCAACAGCTTCACAAGCCTTAACAGCAGCATCAAATACACCAGTGTGACCAACCATATCACCATTTGGATAGTTACAAATGATCATATCGTATTTGCCAGACTCGATAGCTGCACATAGCTTATCAGTAAGCTCTGTAGAGCTCATCTCTGGTTGTAAGTCATAAGTTGCAACCTTTGGACTTTGGATTAGAATTCTGTCTTCGCCAGGGAATACAGTTTCAACACCACCGTTGAAGAAGAAGGTTACGTGAGCATACTTCTCAGTCTCAGAAATACGTAACTGAGTCATACCCTTCTTAGATAACCACTCACCTAGAGTATTAGTTAAATCCTCAGGTGGGTAAGCACAATCAGTCTTAATGTCAGCTGCATATTGAGTTAACATTACGAAACTTGCAAGCTTTGGCTTAACTTCGCGAACAAAACCAGTGAAATCAGCGTCTGAGTTTACAAATGAACGAGTAATTTGACGAGCGCGGTCAGCACGGAAGTTCATGAAGATTAGTGAATCGCCATCCTCAAGAGGAGCTTTCTCACCAATTACAGAAGCTTTTACGAACTCGTCGTTTTCGTCACGAGCATAAGCTGCATCTAAAGCTTCATCAGCAGTTGCAAAAGAACCGAACTGGCTCTTGCCTTGAGTTAGAAGATCATAAGCTTGTTGAACACGATCCCAACGGTTATCTCTATCCATTGCATAGTAACGACCAACTAAGGTAGCAATACGACCTACTTTTGCTTCCTTGAAAGCATTTTCGATAACTGCAATGTATTCGTGTGCTGAACGAGGTGCAACGTCACGACCATCTGTAAAGGCATGGAAATAAACTTTCTTAGCACCACGTTGTGCGGCAAGTTTAATCATAGCAACGATATGATCTTGGTGTGAGTGAACACCACCTGGTGACATTAGACCCATGATGTGAACTGCTTTGCCAGCAGCTACAGCTTTATCAACAGCTTTGCATAGAGTTTCATTCTTGAAGAAATCACCATCTTTAATTGCTTTACCAATTCTGGTTAATTCTTGGTAAACAATACGACCAGCACCGATATTGGTGTGACCTACTTCTGAATTACCCATTTGACCTTCAGGTAAACCTACATCAATACCAGAAGCTTGAATGTCAGTGTGAGCATAATTTGCAACTAGGCTATCAAGAACTGGAGTTTTAGCAGCTTCAACAGCATTGAATTCTTTAACTGGATTGTCGCCCCAACCATCCATAATAATTAGGGCAAGAGGTTTTTTGTTTGCCATAAGTTCTCTATTCTCTAAATTAAAAAAAACAAAATTACGATGTATTTTACAGTATTTATCTTGTTTTTAAGCGAAATATACAAAATTAAATTTTTCTAAAATCTATTGGTGCAAAAAATTCTCGATAATAGGTTAATTTCAAATTTGTGAGGATTAAAAAAATGTCAAAAAGTCGCATCTGCATATAGCTTATTGATTTAGGATCTGTGACTAAAGGCTTTTTAGATAGCTTACAGTTATGATAAAATCTTGTATTAACTTACTTTTATTTATGAGGTGTCATTGTGGGTGATTTTTTCTCATCTGACAATTTTTCTGAACTAGTTGCATTTGCAGGTCGCCATCAAATCATGGTGATTGTATTTTTTGCTCTTTTAGCTGCTTTAATTTATGTACAAGCAAGAATTTTAATTGCTCGCGTAAAAAAGCTAAACTCCAATGCTGCAACAGCTAAAATCAACCATGAAAATGGTGTTTATGTTGATGTAAGAGCAAATAATCTATTTGTAAAAGGTCATATTGCTAACTCTATCAATATTCCTTTAAATGAAATTAAGGAAGGAAAATTAAATCGAATCGACAGCTATAAAGATAAGCCTGTAATTTTAGTTGGCAAAGACAAGATGGATTCAGATTGTTTCAACGGAGCAATTTCACTTAAAAAACAAGGTTATACCTGTGTATTTACTTTAGATGGTGGCATTGCCCAATGGTCAATGGACAATCTTCCTTTATCAACAAAGAAATAAATTAAAAGAAAACTTAAGGAATAAAGACTATGTCTGATAACGCACAACAACCACAACAAAACAATCAACCAGCATTTGATATTATTCGTTTGTATGCTAAGGATTGTTCTTTAGAAACTCCTAATGTTCCTACTATCTTTACTAAAGAGTGGAAGCCTGAAATCAAAGTTGACTTTGATGCAAAGCCAAACAAGTTAAATGAAGACAGCTATGAAGTTGACTTACGTGTAACTGTAACTTGCAAACTAGGCGAAGAAGTTGCTTTTATCTGTGAAGTTCACCAAGCTGGTATCTTCTTAGTACGTAACATTGATGATGCAACAAAAGATTTCTTATTATCAGGTGTTGCACCAAACATTTTATTCCCATATGCTCGTGAGCACATTTCTTCTCTTGTAAACCGTGGAACTTTCCCTCCATTAAATTTACAACCAATTAACTTTGAAGCTATGTACCGTGCACAACAAGCTCAAAAAGCTCAACAGGCTCAATCAGATGTAGCTAATGGTGCTGCTTCAAACGAGGCTCCTCAGGCATAGTTAAAGATATTTATGTCTGATTTTGCTTTTGCGTTAAGCGTGATAGGAGCTGGATCTTACGGTACAGCTCTTGCACAATCTACAGCATCAAAGGGATTACCTGTGATGCTGTGGTCTCGTAACAAAGAGTCTGCTCTAAAAATGCAACAGGAGAGGACTAATGACAAGTACCTTCCTTCGGTGCATTTTGAAGATTCTTTAGTTGTTACCTCTGATTTAGAACAAGCTATAAAAGCTTCTAAAAATATTCTAGTAGTTGTTCCATCTCACACCTTCAGTGAGGTTCTCTCTGCAATAAAACCTTATCTTACAAGTGAGCATAGACTTGCTTGGGCTACTAAAGGCTTAGATAAAGGTACAGGTCGCTTATTAAGTTCTGTAGCAGTTGAAGTTTTAGGTAATGATATACCTATGGCTGTCTTGTCAGGTCCTACCTTTGCGATGGAATTAGCTAAAGGTCTTCCAACTGCTATTGCTATGGCAGGTACTGATCAAAACTTCATCAAAGAATTTTCTGATTTGATGCATACTAAGACCTTTAGAATTTACGCAAGTGATGATTTAATTGGTCTTCAATTAGGTGGAGCTATTAAAAATGTCATCGCTATAGGCGCAGGTTTATCTGATGGACTTGGCTATGGCGCTAATGCAAGAACTGCTCTAATCACTAGAGGTTTAGTAGAGATGTGTAGGCTTGGTATTGCACTTGGTGCTACAGATCGCTCCTTTATGGGGTTATCAGGTTTAGGTGACTTAATCTTAACTTGTACTGATAACCAATCTAGAAATAGACGTTTTGGTGTTTATATTGGACAAGGTTTGAGTTGTGAAGATGCTCTAGCAAAAATCGGTCAAGTGGTAGAGGGCTACACTATGAGTAAGGTTATCAAAGATCTTAAAGATAAGTGTAATGTTCAGATGCCAATTTGTACTGAAATCTATGAAATCTTGTATAACAATAAGTCAGTTAAGGAAGCTGCTTTATCTTTACTAAGCAGAGAACAAAAAGCAGAATAATGGAAGTTGATCCTCATTTAGAGGATCAACTATTGTTGCTAACCGTAAGTCTTGTCAGTAACTTCGTGTTCTGTTACGTCAACAACGTCTTTAATCATTCCAGGGAAAGCTTGATTTAGTTGAGTTTGAATACCTTCTTTTAAGGTAACTCCAACCATTGAGCAACCTAAGCAACCACCTGTAAATTTAACCTTTACTATACCATCGTCGGTTACTTCAACTAAAGAAACTGCGCCACCGTGAGCTGCTAGTGATGGGCTTACAGTTGAATCGATAAATTTCTTTAATCTATCAAACATAGTTGCATCAGCAGGCAAGTCTTGTTTATTTAAGTTTGGAGCGTGGAAAGTTAATAAGTCTTCACCATCATCATTCTTTGATAGATCAATAATAGAATCGTCTAGGTACTCAGATACAGACTGATCAATAACAATCTCAAAGCCCTTCATTTGGAAGTGCTCATCATTAGGAGTGATGTACTCTTTTGGGCAATATAGGATGCCACATTGAACGCCAGGGGTTCCTACATTAGTAGCTGTAAGACGGATTGCTAAGCCATCCATCTTTTGCTTGGTAATGATTTTTAAAAAGTATTCTTGAGCTTTATCGCTAACACTAATTTTGGTCATAAAGATCCCATTTTTAACACGGAAAATACACTTGAAATGTAAAATTCTTAAGTTTGAATATTGTATACGATTTTTGTGTCGTTTGTTTACTTATCTGACATAAGAAAATTTCTTACATTTTATTCAAATTATTAACTGAAAATAATCGCATAAATTTACAAATTACTGTAAAATCGTACTGTACTTAAATGAAAACTGAGCATCGCTCAGGTACTAACACGTGGAGAAAAAAATGAGCTTATTTGACGAGCTTAATTTAGCTAAATATGGCATCAGCGCTGCTGCTGAGATTGTTCACAACCCATCATATGAAGACTTATATGCAGAAGAGACCAAAGCTGGTCTAACTGGTTTCGATGTAGGTCAGAACACCGAGATGGGTGCTGTAAATGTAATGACTGGTGTTTACACTGGCCGTTCTCCAAAAGATAAGTTCATCGTTAAAGATGAGACTTCGAAGGATACTTTCTGGTGGACAACCGACGAGTTCAAGAACGACAACAAGCCTCTATCAACTGAGTCTTGGAATGCATTAAAGACTCTTGCTGGTAAAGAATTATCAAACAAGAAGTTATATGTTGTTGATGGTTTCTGCGGTGCTAACGCAAATACTCGTATGGCTATCCGTTTTGTTATGGAAGTTGCTTGGCAGGCTCACTTCGTAACAAATATGTTCATCCGTCCAACAGCTGAAGAGTTAAAGAACTTCAAGCCAGACTTCGTTGTTCTAAATGCTTCAAAGGCAAAAGTTGAGAACTACAAAGAGTTAGGTCTAAACTCAGAGACTGCTGTTGTATTCAACTTAACAGAGCGTATGCAGTTAATTCTTAACACCTGGTACGGTGGTGAGATGAAGAAAGGTATGTTCTCAATGATGAACTACTACTTACCTCTAAAGGGTATTGCTGCAATGCACTGCTCAGCTAATACTGATAAAGAAGGCAAGAACACTGCTATCTTCTTCGGTCTATCAGGTACTGGTAAGACCACTCTATCAACCGATCCAAAGCGTCTACTAATCGGTGACGACGAGCACGGTTGGGATGATGATGGCGTATTCAACTTCGAAGGTGGTTGCTATGCTAAGGTAATCAACCTATCTAAGGAAAACGAGCCTGATATTTGGGCAGCTATCAAGCGCAATGCATTATTAGAGAACGTAACTGTTTCTGCTGATGGTAAGATTGATTTCGCTGATAAGTCAGTAACTGAGAACACTCGTGTTTCTTACCCAATCAACCACATCACCAACATCGTTAAGCCAATTTCTAAGGGCCCAGCAGCTCAGCGCGTAATCTTCTTATCAGCTGATGCTTTCGGTGTTTTACCTCCAGTATCAATTCTTGATAAGGGTCAAACTCAATACTACTTCCTATCAGGCTTCACAGCTAAGTTAGCTGGTACTGAGCGTGGTATTACTGAGCCTACTCCAACCTTCTCATCATGCTTCGGTGCAGCATTCTTATCATTACCTCCAACCAAGTACGCAGAAGTACTTGTTGAGAGAATGAACAAGTCTGGCGCTAAGGCATACTTAGTAAATACTGGTTGGAACGGTACTGGTAAGCGTATCTCTATTAAGGATACTCGTGGTATCATCGATGCAATCTTAGATGGTTCTATCGATAAGGCTGAGACTAAGACAATTCCTATGTTCTCATTCAAGGTACCTACAGCATTACCTGGCGTTGATCCTAAGATCTTAGATCCACGTGATACCTATGCAAACCCAGCAGATTGGGATGTAAAGGCTAAGGATCTAGCAGAGCGCTTCATCAAGAACTTCAAGAAGTTCGAAGCTTTAGGTGGCGACCTAGTTAAGTCAGGTCCACAACTATAATTTAATTAAATTATTAGTTTAATTTAATTTGTAAGCCCGACTATTAGTCGGGCTTCTTTATGGAGGTACTTATGGGTAAGCCATTTGTTACTCGTGAAGGTTACGAACAACTACATAAAGAATTAGATTTTTTATGGGAAGTAAAGCGTCCTGAAATTACTCAAAAAGTAAGTTGGGCTGCAAGTTTAGGTGATCGCTCTGAGAACGCTGATTATCATTACAACAAAAGATTACTAGGTCAAATTGACCGTAGAATTCGTTATTTAAGACATTGTTTAAATGATTTGCAGGTTATTGAATATAACAAGCAGCAAGAAGGTCGTGTTTTCTTTGGGGCTTATGTAGAAATTGAAGCTGAGGATGACGGCAAGCTTTTGCAGATCCGTATTGTAGGTTCTGATGAAATCTTTGGCAGATCAAATTGCGTCTCTGTCGATGCTCCTATGGCTAAAGCATTACTTGGAAAAGCAGTCGACGATTGTGGTGAGGTGATTACCCCAAAAGGTAAACGTACTTGGTTTGTAAACAAAATCTCTTACACTAAGCCTGATTGGTTTGAAGAGCAAAAGATCGTAGAAAATTCTTTAGCTGTTGAGGATGATGATGTTCAAGTAGAAGTTGAACAGATGTCAGAAGATGAGCAAAAGAAGATTGAACAAGAGTATTTAAAGACTTTAGTTCACGATTAGGAAGTTGTGTCGATAAAATTACCATAAACTGATCTTTGGGCACAACTACCATACTTTGAAGCTATGGTTTTTGATTTGTAACCATTGCCCTTTTCTCTTTTTTGATCAGCATCTAAAGAATAATCGACACCACTTTTACCAAAAGCCCCTGACAGAGTAGCTCTTATCTCGTCAATACTTGCAACTTTTGAGGACAAGCTTTTTGACGATAAACTAGAACTTGCCCCACTAGCACCACCTTGCTCTTTTGTTTTCTCAGCTTTTGCTTCAGTAGTTTTTTCTTCTTTTTTATTCTTTATAGTTCCCTTTTGGGACAAATTCTTTTCCTGACTTACTTTTAAAATTGAGTCAGTTTGAATAAAAAGATTACTGCTAGTTGGAACGTTAGCTGCAGTGTTTTGTGCTGCACCTTGGTTTTGAGAGGAAGCTGCGTTTTGATTGAGTTGAGGTATAGTTTCACGAGCCATACTATCTCTGCGGGCTTCTGCAGCTCCTTGCGGAAGTCCGATATTGACAACATTTGAGATAGTACTGTTTACAATATCCATAGAAAGTATCAAATTTTAGTTAAACTACACCCTTACTTACTTTATCGGAAATTTTAAAGTGAAACTTTAAAATTAAATTTCGTTAATAATCAATACGTTAAATAAAAAAGAATAAATTTACTTTACTTTCTCACAAAAAATTAAGTAAAAATCATTAACGGAGTCTTATATATCAAGGCTCTAGCTTTTTAACAATCTGTGACACCTTATTTTATGCGTTTCAGTATGGGGCTGGTAATTTCCGTA
>Ga0256404_1008000_pt1 | contig 16237 bp, 18 predicted proteins | sample RumenRJG_01DNA_FD_185990 | JGI IMG/M metagenome (GOLD analysis project Ga0256404, IMG submission 185990) | Bovine rumen microbial communities from Lethbridge, Alberta, Canada - RJG_01 | ecosystem: Host-associated > Mammals > Digestive system > Stomach > Rumen | place: Canada: Alberta | collected...
AAAATAATGGGGAGTTATCAAGTGATACAAGCGAAATGATGATGAAAGAAGCAATAGAAGAAATTAGGAAAACTGTTGCCAGGCAAACTGATTGATACATATATTCGACCGGGGTGGGTCACGTGTCTGGCTCACGTGTAAGCTCCTAAGGAGCTTACCAGGCCGTAGCCGACTTTCCCACTCACTAAGTGAGTGGGCCCCTCTCTACGACAACGCCTGACTCGGAATGAAACTTAGCTAAGGTAAAGAAAAAAAGTCATGCGCAATTTTACGCATGACTTTTTTTATGCCTTTGTACTACACAAAAACAAAAATATAGCCTATAATACCCACGTAACAGCATAAACAGCAAAAAGGGGTCAGACCCCCATGGAATAGCGAGAGCGTGATTAGTGAATTATTGGTCTCAATGCCTTGACATTAAGCGGATGATTGAGTATACTATATACATATCTATGTATCTCACAAGCATCTTATAAAGCGCGCAAGTTACTTCGGGTACAGTGCGTGGTTAAGAGAACATATCGCTTTCTGTCAAGGCATTTCAATCGATACCTTGATGGCGAAGCTTTGCTTTGCCAAATATGGAAAGGAAAGCGTTATGATGCAGGCTGTCAAAATATCAAACTGAAGAAGTACGGTTAGTTACTCCAGGAGAATGGAGGCAGATTAATATGGCAAATACAGTAGACTTATATGACCAGGGATTAACTGCTCTTCTCGAGAAACTTGGTGTGGTTAAGACGGTACAGTTCATAGCTCTTGTAAAAAGAGAAAATTTTGATTATACAAAGAATATTTTGACCGTATGCCTGAAGGTGCTTTTACACAGGCGGCTGAAGAGTATGAGAAGCAACATCCTTATAAAGGTAAGGGAAAAGTAATCTGATATTTTTTAGCTGTAATAATGATTGAAGATACATACAGTAAAGGATTGAGGTTATGAGATACGTAGTTTCTTATAAGCATCCTCTTTGGCAGGACGAAGCCGAGAGAATGCAAAGGACTAACCCAAAACTGTTAAAGAACATTATTGAGACTGCTCCAAGGGTGGAAGATGGGAGCTATTTGATTACAACATATGATGCTCCCGGATGGGATATGGATTCTCCTGAGGAAGCAATTGATACGGTCAAAGCTGCACTGAAAAATATTGAAGGCGGGCTTGAGGACTGCACAGATTTCAACGTCATGACATTCGAAGAATTCAAAAAACAGCGGGAATGAAGTAATAAGAATCTCAATAGTGTTCTTTACATGTATTCGACCGGGGTGGGGTTTGGGATTTAGTACCTAAGAACCACTGGCTTCCGCAATATACCACAAGATAATAACAGGTTGTCCTGTTTACCTACTCTGAGGTTGAGGGCTTTTGTATAGTGGGGTCTAAAACCCCAGGTAACACGCTCTTGATAGTCACCTCAGTTCGAAACGGTAGTAGATAGCACCTCCTGTGGCTTTTAGATAGTAATTTTGTGCAGTTACTGCAAAAGGTAGGGCGCGGGATAAAGTTTTTTTGTGCAAAGAGACATACATAATTTACAGAGAGGGGAAGCGGCAGGGTTAATGCTCTACTATACAAAAACCACAGCGTGTAGTAGTGGAAGAGTGGAAGCCTCAGTCGAAACGGTGGTAAATAGGAAAGCCTTCGGTTTTTGAGTAGTAGGAAATTTTCCTGCTGTTTGAAATTTTAGGCACTTTAGATGATAGAGACCTGTGGGTTTTGGATATGTAAAGAGAGAGGAACTGACAGGGTGAACGGATAGTAGATAAAAAGCCCATCCAGTTTAAGATATGGAAACAACAAGGCTGCCGAAGAAGCGGCTTTTTTAGATAGAGAAAAACGCTCCGACAGGAGTGTGAAGAAGAGATCGAAGAAAAGCACGATAGGGGAAGATTAGTGAACACATCGTTAGTAATCATGGCTGCCGGGATCGGGTCACGGTTCGGCACTGGAATAAAACAGCTTGAGCCGGTTGGACTACATGATGAGATTATCATGGACTATTCAATTCATGACGCCATCGACGCAGGCTTCAACAAAGTAGTAATTATAATTCGCAAGGATATAGAAGAGGACTTCAAGAAGCGAATCGGCAACCGAATTGAGAGCATCTGTGAGAAGGTTGGTGTGGAGGTAGCTTACTGCTTCCAGGATATGAAGAATGTTCCGGATAATGCCCACATTCCTAACAACAGAACCAAACCTCTTGGCACAGGCCATGCCGTTCTTGCAGCAGCACCATATATCCATGAACCATTCTGTGTGATCAATGCTGACGACTATTATGGGAAGAAGGCGTTCAAGCTTATTCACGAGTTTTTAGTAGAGGATGGTGCAGACTACTGCATGGCAGGATTCATACTGAAGAACACGCTCTCAGACAATGGCTCGGTTACTCGTGGTGTGTGTAAGGTTAAAGATGGATACCTTGTAGACGTTGATGAGACGAAGAACATTGTGAAGACGGAGAATGGTGCTGAAGCGGACGGCAGGGAATTGGATCCTAATGCTTACGTCTCCATGAACATGTGGGGACTGACAGTGAAGTATATTGAACTGCTTAAGGATGGGTTTCGAGCTTTCTTCGATGAGATGAATAAAGACGCTGTGGACCCCATGAAGGGTGAGTACTTGCTTCCGAATCATATAGATCAGTTGTTAAAGGCTGGGAAATGTAGAGTCAAGGTCCTTCCTACGGACGACAAGTGGTTTGGCGTCACATACAAGGAAGACAAGGAAGCGGTTGTACAGAGCTTCAAAAGGCTGATTGCTGAAGGCGTGTACAAGGAAGAACTGTATAGCGATTTGTGATCAATCAACAGTATATATAAAATTGGAATTTAATTGTATTAGCGGTAAAAGATGAAAAAAAGAATTGGCTGGGTTGATGCGTTAAAAGGTTTCGGAATAATACTTGTGATTATAGGTCATTCAGAATGCCCAAATTATTTATTAAGGTGGCTATATAACTTCCATATGCCATTGTTTTTTGCATTATCTGGGTTAATGTTTAAATATTCTGAATCTTTGAGGGGGGGGCAGTGGCTTAAGCGAAAGTTCAAGAGCCTGCTATGGCCTTATTTTATATTCGCAATAATTGAGTTTATGTTTGATATATCAAAAGGCTTGACTAGGCGTGATTTATCAAATGAATATATGGCTAAAAAAGCAGTCGCATTGATTTATTCGAACAATATATTTGAGAATATACGTCCAGGAGTCATATGGTTCCTTACCTGTCTTTTCATGACAGAAGTGCTATTTTTCCTGATTCAAAGGTTTATAACGATGGGCCTAGTTAGAATCATTGTGATTATTGCCCTTGGTATATGCGGATTGTCTTGGAAGTATGTAATTAACTTTCTGCCTCCGTTTTATATAAATATCGCTTTGACAGCATTGCTTTTTTATAGTTTAGGGTATTTTTTGCGTGGCATTCTTCAAAAGAAAGGCACTATAAACGAGGCGATAATAGGAATAGCTTTACTGATCATCGGTTCTTTGACAGGGATATATAACACTGTCAGCCTGAATGGTAATAATGTAGATATGTATTTCATGAGATATGGAAATCTGATCTTCTTCGTAACGTCAGCCAGTTTATGTACTATTGGTCTTTTCAGTATATTCCATGCTATTGGGAATCACTTTGAAGAGAGTAGAATTAAACTTCTTACATATGTGGGCGAGAACTCACTTATAATTTTTTTACTCCATGGAACTATCATACAGATACTACAGTATTTCATTAATAGGATAGGAATTATGCATGACGCATGGGTTGTTCTTTCGATTTTGACTCTACTCTGTAGTATGCTTTGTGCCGTTATTATCAATAAATACTTTCATAAAGTTATATATTTACGATAGAAAACCTGCTGATATGAATACAGAGCTAAGCTTGCCATATTCAGAAAAATCAAGATGATGAAAAAAAGAGTTAAATCACTTGCTCTGTCGGTAGTGTTAACGCTACTGGCAGTATTTTTATTACAAGAAAATAAGGTAGCAGAGGCTGCGGATAATCTTTTGCTTTTGGAGAAGAGACATCCTGACTATTGGAATTATCTTTCTCCCGACAAGATGATCGAGGTGCAGACTATATCTGAATATCAGAACGTACCTGTAGATAAGATTGCAGCAGATAATGTTTTATTTGATTTTATCCAGGGAAATGTTGGTGGAATAGATATAAGTATAAATGATGCCGGATGGTTAAAGTTTATCGGTACTGCTACTGAGGACATATGGCCAAGTATTGCAAATACATCATACATTGCATCAGGAACATATTTTGCAACTTTAGGAAATGAGTATTCACCTAATGTATCTGCGTATATTGAAGCATATAAGGGTAACACCATAACTAGATTGGCAGACCTTTACGCACCTCAATTCCTTTATATCGATGCATCACAATATGACTTTATAAAGTATACAGTTAGTATTAAGAAAGGCACTACTGTGGACTTTTCATTGCTGCCAGTAGTTTATAAGGTCAGCAATGAGAAAATGGAAACGGACAAAGTAGCAATGTGGATAAATGTACCAGATGATTTATCACCAGATGACTGGACTATTTTTAATCGAAGAATTAATAAGCTCAAATCATATAGCAATGTCGTAGTTCGGCTACATAGTGGAATTACGAAACTCTATGACGACCAGTGGGTTGATGCTAAGGTTGATGAATTAGGAAGATTAACTGTTATAAATAGCAATGATAATGAATGATTTTAAGGGAGCTGTAAGATGAAGATTTGTTTAGTGGGGTCATCAGGTGGACATCTCACACATTTATATATGTTAAAACCATTTTGGGAAAAACATGATAGATTTTGGGTGACTTTTGATAAGGAAGATGCAAAGTCAATATTAAAGGATGAGAAGATGTATCCATGCTATTATCCTACAAATCGAAGTATTAAGGCATTGCTGATTAACACACGGTTGGCATGGAAGGTGCTTAGAAAAGAAAAACCTGACATTATCATTTCTTCTGGAGCTGCTGTTGCGGTTCCTTTTTTTTGGTTAGGAAAGATTTTCTTTCATTCCAAAACAATCTTTGTTGAGGTATTCGACAGGATTGATAGATCCACAATGACTGGTAAGATCGTTTACCCAGTGACAGATAGGTTTATTGTTGAATGGGAAGAAATGAAGAAGGTATACAAGAAAGCAATAAATCTTGGCAGTATCTTCTGATGACTTTTCAAAATCAGTGTAGCAATGAGATGATATTTTTAGTGAAGAGGCAGAAATGATATTCGTTACAGTGGGCACACACGAGCAACCATTTAATAGGCTTGTGAAGTGCGTGGATGATTTGAAAAAAGACGGAGTAATCAAGGAAAATGTCATCATCCAGACAGGTTTCTCCACATATGAGCCAAAGTACTGTAAGTGGGAGAAGTTATACCCGTACAGCAGAATGGTTGAAATGGTTAATGAGGCGAGGATAGTAATTACACACGGTGGCCCGTCTAGCTTTATGATGCCTCTTCAAATCGGAAAAACGCCGATAGTTGTACCTAGGCAGCACAAACTTGATGAGCATGTGAATAACCATCAGGTAGAGTTCTGTAAGGCAGTATGTGAGAGGTACGGCAATATTATTGTCGTTGAAGATATAAGTAAATTAGGAAACATCATTACAAACTATGATCAGATCGTTACTGGTATGCAAGCAGGGGTATTAAGTAATAATCAGAAGTTTTGTACCGAGTTCGAAAAGATTGTTGATGATCTGGTAGGAGATGGAAAGTGAGTGATAGATATCTGCTTAGTGTAATTGTCCCAGTTTATAATGTAGGTAAATATCTAACCACTGGTATAGAATCAATCGTTAGCCAAGAAAATTTTAACAATATAGATGTGATACTAATTGATGATGGTTCTCAAGATAATTCTGGGCAAATATGTGACGAATATGCTAATAAATATGAGAATATAAGAGTCTTTCACCAAACAAACCAAGGTGTATCAGAAGCAAGAAACCTGGGAATTAGAAAGGCACTTACTGATTATATTGGTTTTTTTGATGCAGATGATATAGCTTCAAAAGACTTGTATTTAACACTTTATAAGAACATTAAATCAACGAATGCAGATATTAGCATTGTTGACTACTCAATGGTGTTTGAAGATGGTACTGAGAAAAAGCATAGACCTGAAATCTATGATGTAATTGAAGGCCAAGGCAAACTTTTTAAAGCCTTTTTTGCTGATGGAATTATTACCAATAATCCTATTGATAAGCTATTCCACAAAGATATTCTTGAAAAAGTTTCATTCCCTAGTGGCTATGCCATTGGTGAAGATATGTACTTTGTTTATAAAGCACTAAAGAATGCAGGAAAGGTCGTCATCGATACACGGCGCTCTCTATACAAATATTTCATAAGAAAAGAATCCGCCATGCATTCAAACTTCACTAAAAAATACATTGATCCAGTAGAGCTTTCTCGAAGGATATGCGATCAAGAAAAATGTAATGCTGAACTCTATGAATATGCTTATAGTAATTATATTCATGAGATATGTAAAATGTTGAAGTTTTACTATCAGGCTGCCAAGCCTGTCGCATACCAACAAATATATGATGAATCTCGAAATGCTTTGAAACAGTATAAGCTAAGTAGAGCAAAACAATATATGAATAAGAAGCACTTAGTCGCGCTCGTGTTAATGAAATATTTTCCGGGTTTATATATTAAAATATATGATGTTTTAAAGATTGGTTGATTAAATGCGTGTAAAAGTAAGCTGGAAAAGAATAATTTATATACTCATTTTGCTATCCCCGGTAGTTGATACAATAAACGGTCTATATCTGTTAAGGGTTGGTGCGACGGGAGTATCGCTTGGTACATTTTATAGATTGGTCATTACCTTATTAGCCTTATATATTGCATTAAGAAAGAGAAGTACTGCTGGTCAAACCATTTTGCTTCTATATTTTCCGTTCAGTGCAGTGCTTAAAAGTATTCAAGATAATACGTTAACGCCGTACTTAACATATGCAGTAAAATGGATATACCCTGTGTTATTAGTATATATGTGGAAAAATGTCTTTAGGAGAACAGAAGACACAGGAAGGGAATACATCAATAAGATAATAGATTTTTGGCTGTGGTTTGTACCGCTGTCGTTAATCACTGAGTATTTATTAAAACTTGGGTATATCACATATTATGATGCCGGATATAAAGGCTTATATTACTCGACCAATGATATTGCATTTCTTCTTACGGTTTTATTTATATATTCGGTATCGAAAGTACTTCATGATTCAAGTAAAAAAAATATTATACAAAGTCTGATTACGCTCATAGCTATTGTTATTTTAGGCACAAAGTCTTGCTTGATATTCGCAGTAGTAACATTTGTCACTGGAATTCTTTATAATTCAGGGACATACAAAAAACTTTTACGTAATTTAATTATCATAGCTATGGGTATATTAGCTGTTGTATTGATTGCAAGATATAGTACTCAATTTAATAATGCGATGATTAGATATTCCAATATGTGGAGCTACTCAACATATGGTGGGAAAGTAAGCACATTTTTAAACTTCGCAACAAGTGGTCGAACTCCTAGAATTAACAGTTTCTTTACCAAACTAACAAATAATTTCTCCGTAACAAAGTTATTGTTTGGGTGGATAACGCCAGATAACGCACATGTTATTGAAATGGATTGGCATGATCTTCTTTGCCAATATGGGGTGATAGGTCTTGCAGTATTAGTGATAACATACTTAAGGATATTTGTTCAATATAGATTTAGCAAATATCCAGGGGTATATGCCTTAATAGTAGGAATGATATATACAACATTAAGTGGTCATATTATTTCTGGCGCATTAGCAGGGACTGCATTAGCTGTTGTTATTATTGATTCACAGAATAGAAATATCGGATATAGCTATAAAGCACTTACTAGAAAAGATAAAAGAGCAATAAGAGGTTCAAGTGTTCAAAGAGCGTAATAAAAGATCTGAAAAAAGTCTTGTAAAGAATTCAACATTGAATGTCATTAAACAGATAAGTACACTTGCGTTTTCATTAGTAACCTTTCCATATGTATCGAGAGTAATAGGGAGTGCAAACTATGGAAAGTATTCATTTGCAGCCTCTATTGTAGAATATTTATTACTAATAGCAGGTGCAGGGAGTGGAACTTATGCAATTAGAGAAGGAGCAAGATATAGGGATAATAAATCAAGGGAAGAAAAATTTTGCTCTGAGATCTTCTCTTTAAATATAATAACCACCATTATAGCTTATGCAATATTAGCTATCCTTTTTATTTTCTGGGGGAAGCTTAAAAGTTATGCGGATGTTCTAACTGTATTAAGCATTCGGATAGTGGCGACTACTATTGGAGTTGAATGGATTTTTTCAATTTATGAAGATTATCTGAATATAACAATAAGACAGATTATTACACAGTTGGTTGGACTGGTTCTCACATTGGTTCTGGTCAGAAATGAGACCGATTACGTGTTATATGCAGTAGCCACTGTTGTTGCTATGAGTGGTGCTAATGTAGTCAATTTGTTTATTTCCCGAAGATATGTAAATTTACATTTTACTTTGCAAATCAGCAAGAAACATTTCAAACCTGTAGTTTATATACTCTTTTACTCAGCAATGATGACAATCTATGCCAGTTCCGACATTACAATGATGGGCATTCTTTCAACGGATAGAAATGTTGGAATTTATAGTGTTGCATCTAAAATCTATGGAATGGCAAAAAATGTTTTTATTGCAGCCATGGTTCCGTTGATTCCAAGAATTTCGTATGAATTTGGACAAAACGATACAAAAAAAATACATGAAATAGTTGATAAAGCAACAACTTTGATGATAGCTTTGGTGGTTCCTTGTTCCGTATTGCTTGCAATTTATAGCAAGGAGACCATTATTTTTATATCAGGATATCAATATGCTGATGGATCAGGTGCTCTAAGAATACTGTCACTGGCTCTAATATTTGTCTTTTTTGGTACAATATATACTTCAGGAATAATGCTACCACGTAGACAAGAAAGATATATCACTATTCTTGCGACAGTAAGTGCACTATGTAATGTTTTGTTGAATTTATTTTTTATTCCTTGGCTACTTTCAACAGGAGCTGCAATAACAACATTAGTAGCAGAAGCAATTGTTGGAATTGGATCAATGCTTTATTCTTGGGAATATGTAAATTTTCATATTATAAAAGTGAATTTGATTAAGTGCCTATGCCCATGTGCAATATTTATACTAGTGTATTTTGTTATGTTAAAGATAATATCATATGATATTATCAGGCTTTTCGTAGGTGGAGGAATTTCTGTTATTCTATTGATAACTTATTATTTATTAGCAGATAAAAATCAATTTTACTCAATTGTAAGTATGATTAGAGGGAAAAAGTAATATGAAAAACTGTGAAAATAAAATTTGCTTAATCAATGTCTTTATTGGCTCAATACCGTCCTGGATGAATTTGTTCTTTGATAGTTGCAAGTGGAATCCTCAATTTGATTTTTTTCTATTTTGTGACCATGATTTTGAATATGAATTGCCAAAAAACGTAAAAGTGTTTCATTTGACGCTCATGAACTTTATAACAAGAGTTAATGATAGACTTGAAATTAATGTTAAAGACTTAAAGCCATACAAACTTTGTGATTTCAGACCTGCATATGGCGAGATTTTTTCTGACTATATTTCAAATTATATGTATTGGGGCATATGTGACACAGATTTAATATTTGGAAATCTTAATACATTTATTACACAACCAAAATTAGAAAAGTATGATAAATATTATTCTGTAGGTCATTTATCATTCATAAAGAATGATCCTGAAATCGTAACAGCATTTAAGAGGAAGACTAAGAACTCAAGGGATTATCGAAAGATCTTTTCTAATCCGAATTCAGCAATATTTGATGAATGTAGGGGCTTTAATGAAAGTATAGAAGAATCTGGTTATCGCTTATATAAAAATAGAGAAGCATGTGAAATTACAACAAATTTTGGAAGAGTGGATTTAATCTCACAATATCAGAATTCTTTAATACAGCCATATAGCTCATATAAGAAGTATTACTGCCCAAAGAATTATAGGTACCAAGTTTTTGCCCTATATAAGGGACATATATTACAGATTTATATAAGAAAAGGCACTATTGGGACAAAGGAATATAGTTATGCTCATAAGATTGAATTTAAGACACCGGAACATATAGACAAGGATACTTGTGCCATTATCGGAAAAGATAGATTAATATTAGCAGATGATTTCTTTGAAAGATATGAACAGGGTAAATTGACGAAAAAAGATTTCGTTAGATACAATCCATTGACTGCCAGCGAACTTAAAAGAATCCCATACTATGCTAGATTGATCTTACGAAATATGCGTAAAAAGTTCTTCCCAACACCAGAAGAAAAGGAAATTTGGATTTGATAAATTGAAGGATACTATGATGCAAAAAAAAACATTTGTTACATTATGTCCACTAGAATCTAATAATTTATTAGTAAAGGATATAGGCCAAATACCATATACAATGGGAAAACTATATGGATATGATGCTTATTATGCTAACGCAGATATTAATCTAAATGGAGATTATATTGATGATATCTCAGATGGGATGAAAATTGATAAATTTCCGAAGTGGACAAAAAACTGGAAAATAAACGGGCTAATTTATATTCTGAAAAATGGGAAAAAAATAGACTGGCTAAATATATATTTTGCTGGACATAATTCATATCTTTGGTCCAAGGCATATAAATTAGTAAATCCCAAAGGTCATGTCTATGTAAAGTTAGATATGGATTATCGATATTGCGAAAAGATCGATAAGGATGAAAATAAGAGAAAATGGTTCGTTAAATGTGTAGAATATGCTGATCTTGTAAGCGTAGAGTCAGAACCAGTGCTTAACAGAATTATGAAATACACAAAGAAAGACATTAAATTTATCCCAAATGGAAGTTATATTTATACAGACTTTGATCCATCTAAAAAGGGGAATATGTTTTTGACCGTTGGAAGGTTGGGAACAAAGCAAAAAGCTACGGAGATATTGCTCCAAGCTTTTGCCAAATCTGCTAAACAACATAACTGGTCACTGACTTTAGTTGGTCCTATTCAAGATGATTTTAAACCGTATATAGAGAAGTTTACTTCCGAGCATGAAGAGTTAAAGACAAGAATTCATTTTACCGGTAACATTACAACTAGGCAGGAAATAAGTGAGTACTATAAAAAGGCTAAGGTCTTTGTATTACCTTCTAGATGGGAGGGTTATGCACTTGTTCTGCCTGAGGCAGTAAGTAACGGTTGTTTTGTAATTACTACTAATGGCGTACCTTCGGCTCAGTACCTTACAGATAATGGAAAATATGCGGAAATAGTTGACATTGATGATGTTGATGCTCTTTCCAAGGCGCTTATAGATGCTGCCAAAATAAATTACTCAGTTGAATTATATGAGAAAATAGCGGAATATGGAAAACAGGTTTCGTCTTGGGAAGATATTTGTGGCAATTTAAATAAGTATATGCTTGAGTGTGAAGGACAATGAGTGCATTAGAGAAAATTGTTAAAGGACAAATAAATGCCTTTATTTCAGTATTGAAATTTCCGGCAAAGATTTTCCATGTCAATATTGACGATTATCAAAGATTTATTATGCGAGCAGTTTGCGAAAAAGTCACTAAAGATTCTGCATACTACTGGTCTTATAGGATAAGAGAAAAAAACACGAGTAATATTTCAAATTTTGATCTAAATGCTGATTATTCACAATATGGTATTGTTATTCAAGGCCCTGCGCTTGAGGAAGATGACTTTACATACAATACGATAAGGCAATATTTAAGGCAGTATCCGGGAGTGAATATTATTGTATCTGTATGGGATGATGAAAATAATGACTGGATACAAAAGGTAAGAAATCTTAACGTTGAGGTTGTGCTTAATAAAAAGCCACAAATATCAGGCAAGCTAAATGTTAACATGCAGATAGTAAATACATTTAGTGGAATTGAGAAGGCCAAATCTCTTGGCGTTAGGTATGTATTGAAGACTCGAAGCGATCAAAGAATATATCAACACAATGCCTTGGACTTTTTTAAAGCTTTAGTTAATGAATATAAGCCAATTAATAATGATGTAACAAATCCTCAAAAGGGCAGAGTAATCACATGTGCAATGAATTATGGGGATATGTTTGCTCCTTTTATGACTGCCGATTTTTTATATTTTGGCTATGTCGAGGATGTATATTCTTTGTTCAATATAAATCTTGATAATAGGAATAAGGGATGTTGGGATTCAATGGTTTCAAGAAAGAAAATGTCTGAAGACCAACTATCACCAGAGTCCTATATTTTACAAGGCTATGCACTAAATCTTGGGTTTAAGGTTGAATGTGATGTCAAGACATCCTGGCAGTTTATAAAAAATCATTTAATATCTATAAATAAGGATATGATTGGATTGTATTGGCCTAAATATGATCAAAGATTGGAAGAAAATAGGAGAAATGGATATTTTAACTCAAATGAGGTGGAAGGGCAATATTCAACTTATAATTTTGATTTTATTATGTGGCTTTGCTTATTAGAAAACAGTTTTGCTTACAGCCCTAGTTTTGAAGAAAATGCTAATTACGTTATTAAAGAACATAATTAAAAAAGGAGAACCAATTAATGCTTAACATCGTATTACCAATAGCCGGACGTGGCAGCAGATTTGCTAAAGAAGGTTACATACTTCCTAAGCCGCTTATTCCGGTTCATGGAATTCCAATGATTCAGCTTGTAACTGAAAACTTGAGACCAAATATTCCGCATCGGTTTATCTATATCTGCCAGGAGGAACATATAGAGAAATATGATCTTGAAAATAAGTTGAGATCATATACTGGAGAGGATAATACTGTTGTTATTCCAATTAACTATATGACTGAGGGACAGGTGTGTACAGTTCTTGTGGCAAAGGACTATATCAACAATGATGATGCTCTTATGTCTGCCAATGCAGACCAGTGGGTTGATATTGACATCAATGACTACCTTAAAGATATGGAAAATCGAAATCTGGATGGTCTTATCATGACCATGAAATCTACAGATCCGAAGTGGTCTTTCGCAAAGACTGACGAGAATGGATATGTGGTAGAGACTGCTGAGAAGAAGCCTATTTCTGATGATGCTACAGTTGGAATTTTCAACTTCAAACATGGGTGTGATTTGGTTAGGGCTGCTGAGCAGATGATTAGTGAAAATGTCAGGGTTAATAATGAGTTTTATACATGCCCTTGCTATAACTACCTCATTAAAGAGGGCAAAAAGATCGGCATATATGGAATCGGAGAAGAATACAATGGTATGTATGGACTTGGAATACCATATGACCTGAAGTGGTTTGAATCACATGATATTTCTAAATTCCTTACGGAAGGCAGGCTCAAGCCATGAAGATATTATCGCACAGAGGCTATTGGAAAGATTTCGATGCTGAGAGCAATAAGAAGGTGGCTTTTGAAAGATCATTTGATCTTGGCTTTGGTACAGAGACAGATCTCAGAGATATCACGGGTAAGATAGTCATTTCACATAATATGCCGAGAGGCGACGAGATGACATTTGAAGAGTTACTTCTATTAATGAATAGCAGGAACCTTCCACTGGCTCTCAATATCAAAGCTGATGGTCAAGCAAATGAAGTCGAGAGACTACTTCAGAAATATGGTCAGACTGAATACTTTACTTTTGATATGTCTATTCCGGATCTTGTCTATCAGTCAGAAAACACAAAATTGAAAATCTTCACTGGTTGCAGTGATGTAAATCCAGGGACACCTCTTCTTGAGAAGGCTGCAGGTGTCTGGCTGGATTCTTTTTATGTGCCTTGGTATTCGGAAGAGCGGATCAATAAGTTTTTGGAGATGGGAAAGAAAGTTTGCATAGTTTCTGAAGACCTTCATAGTCGCCCTGTTGAAAGTCAGTGGTATCTTGTCAAGGGCATGAAAGCGTTCGAAAGTGATGACCTTATGATCTGCACTAACTTCCCAGAAAAAGCCAGAGATTTTTTTGAAACATGAAGATATAAAGTAATAAAATGAAAGGAATCGGAAATCGTGATAAAAGCAGTACTATTCGATATGGATGGCGTGTTGATTGATGCGAAAGACTGGCATTACGAGGCTTTAAATGAAGCACTCGGATTGTTCGGACTGGAGATCAGCAGATACGATCATCTTCATACATTTGATGGATTACCGACAAAGGTGAAGCTTAAAATGCTCGCTGAGCAGTATTATCTTCCTGAGCAGCTCCATTCATTCATTAACCAGGTAAAACAACAGCATACTATCATGAAGGTCAATGAGCGGTGCCATCCGATGTTTGAACATGAGTACGCACTGTCCAGGCTCCATTCGGAGGGATATAAGATTGCTGTATGCAGCAATTCTATCAGAAATACTATTGAAAGCATGATGGATAAATCAGCTCTCACTCAGTATTTAGATCTCATTGTTTCGAATGAAGATGTCAAAAAGGCAAAACCTGATCCAGAAATGTATACGACTGCAATTAATAAATTTGGATTGAAACCGGATGAATGCCTGGTTGTTGAGGACAACATAAATGGTGTAGAGGCTGGGCTTGCCAGTGGGGCGTTTGTTCTGAAGGTCGAGACTGTTCATGATGTAAACTATTCAAATATTTCTAAGAAAATCAAGGAGGTCGAGCATGACTAATGTGTTATTACCAGCTATGGGAAAGTCGACCTTCTTCAAGGATTTCTATTTTCCTAAACTGATGCTGGAAGTTAATGGGACTACGGTTCTCGAACAGGTGGTGGAGAACTTTTCCACACTCCAGGATAGGCATTTCATATTTGCCCTTAGTGAGAAGGAATGTACTGAATTCCATATTGATGAGTCGGCAAGAATTATTACAGAGCCTGATAATGACATTGTTATTCTCAAGAATCAGACACAGGGGGCCCTCTGTACATGCCTTATTTGCATTGACTACATCAATAACGATGACCCACTTATTATTGCGAACTTTGATCAGATAATAGATGTGGATTATCATAAGGTTCTTGAATACTTTGAAGAGCAGGACCTTGACGCTGGTGTCATCACATTCGACAGCATCCATCCTCGGTGGAGCTATGTGAGGCTTGAGGATGATAATTTCAATAAGGTGATTGAAGTAGCAGAGAAGAGACCACTTTCCAAACATGCTATTGCCGGATTCTATTATTTCAGACATGGTGCTGATTTTGTAAAGAGTGCTGAGAGCACAATCCTGAAAGAAAACATGACTAATGGAAAGTATTATATTTCGGCTTCTTTGAATGAGATGATCCTCAGCAATAAGAAGGTCGGATGCTACAATATTGATAAAAAGAGTTACCATTCTTTCTACTCACCTGAAAAGATTAGTGAATATGAAAAGCTTTCTAGGGAGAAAGAGTAAATGAAAACAGCAAAACTCAGTGAAATGACTAAGGGGTGGTTCATCGGAAACTTTGAGCCGTCTCTATATAAAACCAATGATGTGGAGGTCGCCATAAAATCATACAAGGCAGGCGACCACGAAGATAAACATCATCATAAAATTGCTACGGAGTTTACAGTTATCACAAAGGGAAAGGTCCAGATGTTTGGAAGAGAATTTTCAGAGGGTGATATCATCGTCTGTGAGCCAGGTGATTCAACAGACTTTACTGCATTAACAGACGCTCAAAATGTGGTAGTTAAGATTCCTGGTGTTAATAACGATAAATATCTCGACTAATAAATTGCAGCGGTAACGTTTTGTGTCTCCGCATCCATTTTGCAAATTTTCCCTACTTCTAAACCGGTATTTTTATGCTCCTCAATTTAATGCCTATTAGTTATCGCAGCTTCAAGGTGAAGACGAGCAATATATTTTGTACACTTTTTGAGATCGAGGGATCTCTATTTTTTATCATAATATCCTGACTTTGTGTCCATTTTGGTTGTAACCGGTAAATATAACACGTCTACTATTGAAAATTCGTAAGTAGTAAAACTCTCGTACCTTAACGATACCACAAATTCATGAGACAATCGATAGAATCAAAAACTTGGTGGTTAGCAAAGTTAGGCTAACTTTCCCCACAGTGAGAAATCGAGGTGTCTTATGAAAATTAGTAATGAAGTGCAAC
>Ga0256404_1008001_pt1 | contig 16236 bp, 19 predicted proteins | sample RumenRJG_01DNA_FD_185990 | JGI IMG/M metagenome (GOLD analysis project Ga0256404, IMG submission 185990) | Bovine rumen microbial communities from Lethbridge, Alberta, Canada - RJG_01 | ecosystem: Host-associated > Mammals > Digestive system > Stomach > Rumen | place: Canada: Alberta | collected...
ATGCAGAAACTGCACGAAAAGATGAATGAAATATCAAAAATCCATGCATCTATTATACCCTATATTGAGCCAGAAATCGCGTATTTTAGGCAATTTTTAAAGATTTTTTGCTAATCAGCAGACACTACATAGGCTTGTAATCAACTCCACAAATGGTGCTGCCGCGATATTAGATGCCACGCTCATGGCAAAATTTGCTACTAAGCTATGTATTTTTTCTTTTGAACTATTGCCTGACTCTTTCAGGTTCTTTATCTCATCTAACAAATCAATGATTTGTTGCTTCTGCTCATCAGTAAGTTCGGCTTGAGATATATCCACCTTAACATCATTAAAATTATTTTTTACTGTGTTAGAGTTGCCATTTATTATAATATTGTTATCTCCAGATACTGACATGACGCCATCCCTACTTTGAAAATTATTTTTTACATAATCCCACCCCTTATCTGTAAGTTTCAAATTAAGTTGTCTTGTAGCTTTATATGGAGATGTGAGGTAATCTTCCTCAATTAGCTGATTTGAATCCTCTATTAATGCTCTAGGATTATTCACTCCTATAAGAGAAATACACACGACATCGTCAGTCTTGAGTTCTTCTTCATATACACGCTTTAGTAGTTCCATTCTGCTTGGCTTCATATTGTTCTCCTCCGATTATACATATGCTCTAATTGCATTAGGGCTACCTTCGTATTTGTCTATTACTACTCTTTTTACAACATCATTTCCATGCTCGCTGTAAATGACATCGCCTACTTGTACATCAACGCCATACTTGAACATAATATACTCCCCATTCTCGTTGTTAGGCATACCATCCACTTTTGAAATAGTTTTGCCGTTTCTTACAATCTCGCATTCAATAAGCGAGTCTTTAAATTCATCAAAAAATTCATCAACAGACACTGGTAACATTCCCATATACGTACTCCATTTCCTGTTTTAATTGTATAGTATCTTTATCTTATGCTTTCTTTCACAATCTTATACTTTTTCGGTTTTTATCACTATTTAAGTTCCTGACTCGTATATGCATCTTCATCAGATAATTTTACTTTCAAATACAGCTTCATCTACCGCCTGCACACAGGCATCAAGATTCTTTTTTATATCGTTTTCCCAGAATCGAAGTACTATCCATCCTCCTCCACGTAATGTTCTTGTAACCTCATTATCCCTCTCCATATTCCTTTTTATCTTACCATACCAGTACTGACTATTACTGCCTCGCAGAATCCTTTTCTCCAGTTCTGGCCAATCTTTACCATGAAAAAATTCACTATCACAGAATATTGCAATATGATATCTCGTGAGCACTATGTCCGGACTTCCAACAAGTCTCTTTTCATTCTTTCTATACCTATAACCTTTATGCCAGAGTGCTTTTCTAAGAATAATTTCTATCTGCGTATCCTTGGAACGAATATGCTGCATATTCTTTTTTCTCTGTTCCTTAGTCAAAACATCCATAGGATCGATGCTATCTTTATATAGCTACTGGAACAATATATTTTTCCTGATATCCTGAATACTTATCAATCTCAGCCACTTCTGCTTGCTGAATGTTATTAAGGATATCACATATCTCTCTGGCAACATACCAGATCATTACAGGTGGAATAGCATTTCCAAGAGCTCGGTACTGTGCAGTTTCACTTTCAACCAGTTCATAACTTTCCGGGAAAGACTGGATCCTTGCCACTTCACGCGGTGTAAATCTTCTGTATCTGTCACCCTCCATAAGAACCGGGTCGGTACTGTTTAATGATACCTTAGCCAGATGCGCTCCAACTGTATTGCAAGGCTGATCAATATCCTGAGCACGTCCTTTATTCATTGACTCCCTATTTTTCATCATACCATCAACAGCTTTCTGTGAGAAATAATACTTGTCATCAACGGAAGATTCTATCACTTTTCTAAGCGGAATCTTCTGATTATCCATAGGTGTAACTGGTGCAGGGAATTTAAAGTTAACATGAAGATCTTTTCTAAAGCCAACAATAATAACTCTTTCCCTGTTTTGTGGCACTCCATAATCGGAGGCCTTCAGGATCTGATATTTTACATCATATCCACTGTCTTCAAATTCCTTGATGATAAGAGGAAATGCCTCATGTTTATTTGCAGTCAGAAGCCCCTTAACATTTTCTGCAATAAAGCATTTTGGCTGTTTATCTTTTAGTATCCTGCACATTTCAAAGAACAGCATTCCCTTTTCATCTTTTATTCCAAGTCTCTTAGGATTCTGTGCCACAATAGAAAAAGACTGGCATGGGAATCCACCGGTCAGAATATCAAAATCAGGCAGTTCAGTTGAACTAACCTCACGTATATCTCTGTTATCCGGCTCAAGGCAGAAATTTTTCTGAAAAATATCGCATGCACTTTTCTCTATATCATTTGCGTACACAATTTCAGTATGGTTAGAATCATAGTGCTTTCCAAGAAAGTCAAAATCTCCAAGCACTCCCACATCTGTACCGCCACATCCGCAAAAAAGAGATGCAACTTTTAACCTCTCCATGTCAATAACTCCTCAAACTGACCAGCCGTATCCGGATCAAATGTTATATCTGCTCCATCACCACTTGGTACCATATCTATAATATCTTTTTTGTATTTGCCGACAGGATCCTGAATAAGGAAAAGTTTACGCTCCGTTTTACTGAGCATAAGCCTGTACACATAATAGCGATCATGCGTACTGTCAGCAGTATTCCACTCGTTTTTTGTCATATGCACTTTATTAAAATGCAATGGTTTCGAGCTAATTGTTGTCTTCACTTCAATATAACGCTTTTTCTCATCAAGTTCAACCGAACTGATATCATAGCCAACAGCAAACTGTGTTGGAATCCTTTTTATAAGATGAAGCAGATCCTCTCTTCCTCCCAGTTTTATCCTCATGCACTCATGACCATATACGAGTCCTTCTCCAATATCACCTATATCCTTTGTCGTAAATTCATCAAAGTATGTGGCAAGTCTTTGATCGAAGTCCTTTTCCTGGCCTTTAAAATCTGCATATTTAACCTTATCCTGCTCTTCCGCAGCCTTTCGTAATTCTGCAAGGTCATTCTCATCATTGGCTATATATGACAGTATGTCAGTATCAAAATCGGTACTGTTAATATCTCTGTTTACATATGCGAACCAGCCATTAGTGCAATCTGTAACTGCCTGAAGAGTTCCTGATTTTCTTTTGATCATATCATCATACTCTGTAAACCACTCCTTTGATTCACAAAACTTGATGATTGTTTCCTCCTCAAGTGTATTAAGATAATACGTCCTGCTATCATAGGTCTTCAGAAGATTTGCAATCTCCATATAGTCGATTATGTCACCAGCATAACGAACCACATCTCCCGTCTGATCATATTCCAGATTATCCTTGCGATTTTTTAATATTCTTTCCCATGTTTTTTCTGGTCCTTCATTATCCCGCGTTACACGAAGATCATTAAAAATACAGTGACATGCTTCATACTTGGTAATCCCTATGGAATTACCACCTTTCCTGTTTGCATAGCGCAGGACTTTCAGAATATATTGAGCAGGCTTAAAATGCACACCTGCCTCAATCTGCTCCAGCACATTTCTTGGCTTTATATGCGCACCGGGATATTGGAAATTGTATAGAAAAATCTTGAAGCTCCGCACAAGATCCTCATCTTTTGCCAGCTCAACCGCCCTTCTTCCTGGCTTATCCGTAGTATCTGTATGTTCAATAAGACCAAACAATGCAGATATCTCTGTTCTCCAATTATCTATAGTCTTCTTTTTCCTCGCAGCATTTCCCGGATAAGCAAAAAGTGCATTATCAAGCGCAGAGACAAATTCATCTGTGGGGCGTTCTCCAATCCGAGCTATCTCATTTGCTACATATATCAGTGAATTTTCTATATCTCCCTTAAACCTAGGGCGGACATGATGTATTCTGAAATAATATTCATCTGGTATTTTATACTCACTCATCTTTATTGTCCTCCAAAGATTTTCTTAACTGCCTAGCTATTTTTTCAGCCATTAATGGTGGTACAGCATTCCCAACCTGCCTGAACTGCTGAGTCTTATTCCCCAGAAAAATAAAATCATCTGGGAAGGACTGGATGCGGGCACACTCTCTTACAGTAGGGACTCGGTTATATTTGTAATGAAAATGATGCCTGTGACCTGTATCAATAGTTGGTGCTGGTTTATCATCTGGAAATCTTGTCCATGCAACATGAAAATTTCTCGTATGTCTGTACTCTTCTGGAAGATCCTTATAATTACCTCCAGCCGGTACCAACGAAATAATTTTTTTCACCCTATCTGAATGATTAGCTGCAATATGATTATATACTTTATCAGAATTCTTTCTCATAAGTCTTTGATACTTATTCTGTGGCTCAAGATAATAATCCTGCACTTCTTCCCCAAGCGTCTCAGTCAATGGAGGAAGATCAGAAAGTGCCATCTCACAGGTTGTCACATTTTTTTCTGTCCTTGGATACTCGAATGTCATTTCCTTATCCCTTAACCCTACAAATATAACCCTTCTTCTATTCTGCGGAACTCCATAGTCCGATGCACATAAAATCCGATACTGAATAGAGTACCCCATCTTTGTAAATTTATCTATGATGTTGTCTTTGATCTGTCCATTAAAAAGCCCCACAAGTCCCGGTACATTTTCTATCACAAATGCCTTTGGACGAATCTCATCTACCAGCCGTATATACGTAAGATATAGCTTATTTCTTGGATCATCGAACCTTCTTGGTCCGGATAATGACATTCCCTGGCATGGTGGTCCTCCAATTATCACATCAATATTCTTCTTCCCAATAAGCGGTTTAATGTCATCCTTATAAGTAACTTTCGTAATATCTCCGCAAATTGTCTTTGATCCTTTATGATTCAGCTCAAATGTCTCAAGTGCTTTGGCATCATTATCTATACCAAGAAGTATATTAAATCCTGCCTTCTGAAATCCGTATGAAAGTCCTCCTGCTCCGCAGAACAGATCAATCGCATTATACTTTTTCATTAAATAACCTGCCTCTGCCAAATCCGTCCTAATCTCATATGCTCTATCGTATCATATTTAGACATTAAAAACAATTGAGATTGTTCCTTGACATCTGCTGTTTGATTAACCTGAAAGTCTCTATTTTACTGAGTTGAAAGCACTGGCGAGCAATGTCTGTTTGTACAAAAACAGATCGCTCGTTGGGGAGATTCTCCCCACGCCCCTCTCATCTGTCTGCTTCGCAGCCAGAGCATCACCTCGCTTCGCTTCGGTTAATCATTGTCACCCAATCAATTACACCATTCTTGTGCAAAATAAAAAGAGCAGACCACATCTACTGATGCAGTCTGCCATTACTACCTTGTCTTATTTTCAGTTTTACTTCTGTCAGGTTCATCCTTATCCGGCTGATATCTTTTGACCTTATCGACATTGGACTTTGCGATCTGGTAATCCATCATCTCTTTCTTCGCAGTCTTATATTCCTCATAGAGTTTTCTTTTCTCTGAGAGGATCCGACCGAATTCATCTGACAGATCCTTCACCTTCGGAAGTTTTTTTCCTTTATACTTTTTGAAAACATCCTTTGCTGACTTGTAGAGCATAATCTCTGCCCTGTGCTCCTCGAAAAACTTTTTGCTGTAGCCTGATTTGTGATAGGAATCGAAGACATTTTTTGTTTTTGCGAAATTTATGATAGCCTTCTTCATCTCGGTGATCTCATCAAGACGCTCCTCACAGCCTTTTATCTTCTCTGATATCCGATGGAATTCCTTAGCTGACGATTCTGCCCTCTCCTGCAGAAGTCCATAGCTTGTCACCTCATTACGCTGTAAGAAGATTACTGTCTCGGCCACCTGCTTAGTATTGAAATTCTTCGCCCAATACTCATAACCCTTTCCCTTACCCTGGCGAATCTTTTCCTGGATATCTATCAGATACTCGAAGTCTCTTTTTTTCTTAGGAGTTTTAGAGGATTCTTTTTCCTCTGACTCATGTGGCTCTCCATCCAGTTCTCTGCGGAGTTCTTCTTCGGTGTACCCCTCACCCAGAGAGTCAAGCCTGATAAATCTCTTCTGGTCTTTTCCCTTGACAGCTGTATGCTTTCCGCACTTAATCTCATAACCCTGCTCATGCAGCTTATCCAGAAATTTTTCAAAAGAGTCAGGCCTGTTATTCATGATCTCATCTGTCTTCGCACGGAGTATCTGTCTGAACGATACATTATGATATCTACTGCCCCTGTCCTGCTCCGCAAATTTTCTTGGAACTATGACTGACATTCCGTGTTCAAGGCAGATGATATCTGAAAGAGTTCTGAGTCCAATATAGCTCAGCCAGCTGTTCTTAAATTTCCTATCAGCATCCAGATTAACAGAATTGAAGATGATGTGATTATGAATGTGCGGCCTGTCAGTATGAGTGCAGACAATGAATGCATGCCTGCCTTTGGTAAACCTCATTGCCGTCTCATACCCGATCTGATTAGCTTCCTCCGGTGTGATCTCGCCCGGCTTGAATGACTGTCGAAGCTGGTATGCTATCACATCACCCTTGTATTGTCTGCCGGTCTTTCTCTTGTATGCTGATCTTGACAAAAGAAATTCCTGGTCCGCCGTTTCAGGGTTGCATTCATATGATGAAACGAATCTTCCCTGCTCAGTCTTTTCTCCATTCTTTGCATATTCAGCACGTGCTTTAAGACATGCACTGACAGTCTTGCCTTTGTTGATATGCATCGGTATGATCCTTGTCGCTGCCATTCACAACCACCATCCTTATCAGAAAATATCAGAGATACGGTTAAGTATCCTGCGCAGCATATCGTAGAGTTCCCTCATCTGATTCTGGATCATCCTCACATCACCCGTGCTGACACTTCCTGATTCATTGGCACGTCTTGCTATCTGATTTATGTTGTTGCCGTATCGTCCCAACAGTCCTGTCATCTCTTTGACATCATGAAGCTCGACATTAATGATGTAACCGTTGACCGCCATCTCACGAAGGTAGGCGCATTTATTTTTTACACCGGCTTCCTCCATTCTCTGATGGATGATGTCCGCCTCTTCCTTTGTCGCATAAAAATGAAACTGTTCTGTCTGCTTTGCCATCAGAAATCCACCCCATGCTCCGGGCAGAAGCACTGGCACTGCTTCTGTCTGTCCGGTACCTTTGGCTGGTCTGCGAGTTCCTTTCTTAGCTTTGCATCGTACTCATGAAGTTTCTCCTTGACCGATGCCTTCTGCTCCTCTTCAATATCTTTCTTGCTGCCGTTGTTTATGATGCCATCTATGGAATTGTAGTCATCCTCCATCTGCATCTCTGCATTTTTCAGATATTCCTGTCCCGGCTGGATGCCCTGTGCCTTATCTGCTGCTATCTGCTCAGCGATTGTTCCAAAATCTTCCTGTACTGATGTGATGCCTCTGACTTCATCCCATCCGTTTATTTTTATCTGACCTCTTATCATCATACTCGATACTCCTTATCACCTTGTAGGTCCCTTGTGCTTTACCGCTGGTTTCTTTTTCTGCTTCGGGACTTCCGACTTCTTCTCACTGATCTTTTTAATAACAGATGGCTTCTCCGCTACACCTGTCATCTTGTGGATATACTTCAGGTCGATGTCCTGCCCCTGGAACATATCCGGGTTGTGATTTCTGAAGCTGTAAGTGTCTCCGGTGATTCCGCCAACTATGATGTGGTCGGCCACCTGCATACCCATAAGCTTCGATGCCTCGATAAGTCTTCTCGTAAGCTCGTAGTCCTGTGTTGACGGCACAAGGCTCCCCGATGGGTGATTATGAAGTAACATCAGAATCTCCGTATTCGAGAGGATTGCTGATTTCATAATGTTCTGGATCGGGGCTATCGACTCGCACACTGAACCGATGGAGACCACATTGAAGTTCACAGGCTTTAGCTGAGTATCTAGATTTACTACGCACACCATCTCGCGGTCGAGTTCCTTCAGTACATCCTTCATGACATCTACTGCGTCCTTAGGATTATCGATTGGCTTATCACTGTAATACGCTGGACCTTCCTGAAGCCGCAGACGCACATCCACCTGCTGAAGCTTGTAGTCGTCCATCGAATACTGGCCTTTAATCTTCTTTGCCATCGGCTCTCCTCTCCGGTGCCTCTATGGTGATATTCACCTGCATGTCATCAGGACACCACTCAAGAAAGTCCTTCAGTTCTTCGATAGATGATATCTGTATTTCTCGGTTCTCCATTTACACCTCTGTCCTCCACACTGACTGATACTTCGAGTTTTGCGTGGTTCTCGTCTACTGTCTTCAGGAAGTCAATGATCTCTTCCTTTGAGTTAAACACATAGCTTCTATAACTGGATTCAAGATACATCCTCTGTCGCCTCCTCTCTGCTGATCTCATTCTTCAGAAATGAGAGCCTGTCCTTTATCGATCTCTTCGGCTGCGCCTTATACTTCTCACGGAGTAGTGTCAGCTGTCTGATGTACTCCGTGTAGCCTACACCGGTCGAAGCCTGCTCGATCATCACATCTGTAACTGCTTCTGTCATATTGCCTGCCTTTCTATAAAAACAAGGACAGCCCATCTTAAAAGCCGTCCCCGTTTGAAATAATCTGATACAGCCGTTACCGACTGCCTCTGTGAAAAATGTTACTCGTCATCTCCATCTGGTCCATCATCAGATTCCTCAAACATATGAGAATTGTCATCAGGAACATCTGAATCATCATCAGTGCCTTCATAATTCTCCGTGTCATCATCGATCTCTTCCTCGTTGTCTGCATACTCATTCTCATAAGACGACACCTGATAGTCTGATTCGTTCTGGTTCAGCTGCTCTATATAGTCGCTGTCGTCTTCTGAATAATCTGCATCCGGATCAGGTCCGCCATCGTTCTTATCCTTATTGCCGAACTTCTTGTAAGCATAGATCCCGATACCACCGAATCCTACGAGAAGCAGGAGTACAAGAGCACCATTAGGAGACTTCTTCTGCTTTTTCTTCTTTGCAGCCTCAGCCTTCTTTTTCTGCTCAGCAGCCTTTTTCTCCTTCTCCTCGGCTTCCTTCTTTTCTTTCTCTTCCTTCTCCTGATCAGTCTCAACTCCGAGTTCCTTCTTCTCGTCATCATCCATAAGAGCTAAGAGATCTGACTCATCGACCATGTTTAGGAAATGCACGGTCTCATTGCCGCTGTCGTCACGGTCAACGATCATATAAAAATAGTTGCCGTTCTTCGTAGTAAAAGTGAGAAACTGCTTGCCTGACTTATCCTCTTCCTTTGTACCATAGTCATCAATAAGATTCAGATTGCCGTCCGGTGTGAGCGGCTTACCATCTGTCTCCACCTGTTCATCCTTCTCCTTTTCACTATCCTCATCTACCTTTGGTGTTCCCTGGCAGAGTGCTACATCCTCTCTGCAAGCAGGGCAGGTATCGTTGATCTTTTTCTCACATCTGACTGAGCAGATGCACTCTGCTTCTTTGCCAGTGTTCGCAAATGCTGTCGTTGCCGGAGCACATGCTGTAAGAATCACTGCATAGGCTCCTGTTATTACTCTAAGTATTGTTCTCTTCATGATCTGAAAAATCCTCCGTTACTGTTATTTACTGCTGTTGAAGTCTGATCTGACTTATTTTCTGATTCGCTATGCTCAGCTTTAACTTCTGAATCAGTATTTGCTGACTCCCTCTTTTTACCCGGAGTCTTTTTCTTTGTGTCCTCTGCAAGCTCACCATACTTTGCGATAAGCATCTCCTGCACTACCTTCGGTGATGACTTGTATCTGTCAAGCTCCGCAAGCAGCTCTTCCGATCTCGCTTCCTTCAGAGCTTTCTCAGACTCTTCAAGAGCTATGGTCTCTTCCTCTATCTTCTTCCTGTGCCTGGTCACGGCATCTTCAAGCCGCTCCAGCTTCTTCAGATTCATCATATCTTTAAACCTCGCTGTGTATTTTTCCGATATTGCTTTCTGATATCATTCTGTGATGTATGTATTCGGAATCTATTCTGTTGTCTCATTGAAAATTCAGTCACATGACAATCAAAATTTCAGTCATCGGATTCGCCCGTATTCAAGGAAATGAGCTCTCCAGTAATTACTGTTGACTGATGCATACTGGATCGGGTTTCCGCAGTGGATCATTTTGCCGTCCCCCACGTAAATACCGACATGACTGGCTCCCGGCGTGTTGTATGTTCCCTGGAAAAATATCAGGTCTCCCGGTTTTGCTTCACTTGGAGACACCTTTGTGGTATGACTTCTGAGACCGTTGGCTGTAGTCCTTCCGACATTCCATCCGTTACCACTGTGATTTATCACCCAGCACACAAATCCTGAACAGTCGAAACTTGTCGATGGACTGCTGCCACCCCATACGTATGGATATCCGAGATATTTCTCTGCCTCGTGCAGCATCTTCCCGAATTTCTCATCCGTGAGAGCTTCGGCCGGCACCTGATAGTCCTGATACTCACCCGGCATCGGATTGGAGTACTGGTCATCTCCGAAGAGATATGACTTGTGTCCAAGCGTCTCCATCAACAGGTCATATCTGGCTTTCTGGTCTTCATCAAGTCCAGCAGCATCTACTGCCGCCTGCATCGTATTGTTTATCAGAGTCACGGTGAGGATCTTCACCTCATACTCTTCTGTCTCACCATCTGAATTAGTCCTTGTCCTGGTCTCTGTGGATGGAGTAAGTGTCAGCCTGTACTGAATATCAAAAATCTCCTGCAGCTTTGCTGATACTTCCTCAGGCGTATAGTCCTCATACAATACAGTAAGCAAAGCTGCCAGCTGATAAGGATTGTGATTGATCTCAGCCAGATTGTACCTGTACTCATCGTATCCAGGATAATCAGTCTCAATGTTATCAATCTTCTTCCGAAGTTCTTCTTCCTTGCTCTTGTAATCAGCCTCGACCTGCAGTATGTCATCATCCTCTGCCGTAAATGTAGCGGCTGTTGAGATATCAATGGTTCCACCTGTCAGAGTGAAAGAGACTGTCGTGACAACAGCTGCTAATATAGCTACCAGCAACATCATCAGAAGAAAGAAAAGAACTATCGGATTCTCAGCCACCACCTTAACAGCTGACTGGACTGTATGCTTTACTACCTCTGCGGCCTTCTTTACAGCCTTTGCTGTCTCCTGTCCGGCCTTGCGTCCTGCTTTCTCAGTATTCTTCTGTGCTTCATGCTGATAGTATTTTCTCTGGGCTTTTTTCTTTGCCTTATAAGCCTCTGACACTCCGTCATCGGAACGCTTTGACTTCCTGATCTTCTCTGAATAAGCATTCTGTTTACGCTTATAGCGGTTCTTTCTGGCACGGTCTCTGATGCCTTCTGCAACTACCTGAGCTGAATGAGTGCCATCATCAAATATCTGTCTGCTGGTCTCATCATTACTGTATTCATCACTGTCATCCAGCTGCTCATGAACCATGCGTCTCGCTATACTCTGACTCTGCAGGCGCCTGTGCATCTGCTTCGTATTAACAGAATTATCAGCCTTACCTCGCCTCAGCTTCCTGCCTGCAGCTTTCTTCGCAGAGCTCTCATTTTTCAGTTTGTCACTGATCCGTAAAGGCTCTGGCTCACTATCCCTGACATGAAATCTGCTCCAACGGTTCATCTTCTCATCAGCATGATCATCTGACCGCACATCTCCTGTATCAGAAAAGGCAGGTCTCCTTACGGAAATCTGCCTTTCTGTATCGTCTGTATCTCTGTCTTCTGATCTGACTAATGTTCTTCCTGGCTGTCTGTGATACGTCGGAATCTGATCCGCATTTGCATTATCGGAATTTTTTGGTGCAGCGTCTTCTCTGATCTTCTGACGATGATACATCTGGCTCTGCTTTGATGAGCCATCGCTCACTTTAGATATACCATTAGGTTCATCCCGCATCCGTGTCTGTCTGCGGCTGATTTTCTGCTGTTTCATGATACATCCTCTGCCTTGCCGAATCCCTCAAGTTGCTTGGTAGTGATCAAGCGGTATAATTCTGTATCTTTCGGGAACCTGTCAACGAATGGAAGTATCACGTTTCCATAGAACATCAGACCTTCGCCTTCACCTGAATGCGTGACGTATGATAACTGATGCGGACTGATATTGAGCTGCTTTGCAAGGATCGTCCTGTCGCCTACCGCCTGATTAAGCATGTAAATAAAATCCGAGTTCTCAAAGATATTTTCCACTTCCTTTGACGCAAGCAGGTCTTTGACATTCTGCGTGAGTCCGGTCGGAATACCGCCCCACTTACGGAATCTCTTCCAGATCTCTACCGTATAAGCTGCTGTCTGCTCCTCTCTGAGAAGAAGATGCATCTCATCCATGTAGTATCGAGTAGACTTTCCTTCGCTTCTATTCTCTGTCACACGTCCCCAGACCTGATCCTGAACTATCAGCATTCCAATTTTCTTGAGCTGCTTACCAAGGTCTTTTATATCGTAGCAGACAAGCCTGTTATTGATATCTACATTGGTGCGATGATTGAATACGTTGAGTGAACCGGTGACATAGATTTCAAGTGCCGTAGCCACATCCCTTGCCTCAGGCTCATCCTGATTCAGAAGTGCCTCATACAGATCCTGCAGTATCGGCATATTTTCTTTGCCCGGATTCTCGAAGTATCTGTTATAGATCTGATGAATGCAGCGATCGATGATGGTCTTCTCAATAGGCTTGAGTCCATCCTTTCCACCTACTATCAGCTCACACAACGAAAGAATAAAGTCAGCTTTTAATGCGATAGGATTATCATCGTCTGAATAGTTCATGTTGATATCCATCGGATTGATGTACTGATCAGATGTAGGAGCAATCTTTATGACCTGACCTCTGAATCTTTCAACAAGAGGTGCATACTCTGCCTCCGGATCTGAAATGATGATGTCATCATCTGTCACGAGGAATGCATTTGCAATCTCACGCTTTGCCGCGAATGATTTACCTGAACCAGGAGTTCCAAGGATAAGTCCGTTCGGATTTTTAAGGAGCTTCCTGTCTACCATGATAAGGTTATTCGACAGAGCATTGAGGCCATAATACAGTGCTCCCCTCTCGCCCTGGAACAACTCCTGTGTGGTGAATGGAACAAATATAGCTGTACTCGAAGTAGTCATTCCTCGTCTGATATTTACAAGATTCTCAGCTAAAGGCAATGAACTCATAAGTCCCTGCTCCTGCTGGAAATCAAGTCTTGTCAGGCTGCAGTTATGCTTCTGTGCTATACTGTTTGCCTGAAAGAAATTGTTCTCAAGCTCCTGCTTTGTCTTCCCAGTATTCATTATGATAAAAGTCAGAAGGAACATTCTCTCATTCTGTGACTGTAATTCCTTCAGAAGTGCCTTCGCATCCTTACCATAGGTAGCGAGATCAGAAGGAATGATATCCATATCGTACCCGCTTCTTACGGCCTTTTTCTGTTCCTCAATCTTTGACCGGTCAAGCTCTGTGATCGTATGCTTTACAGTCTTGATAGCCTCTGTCTGGTCTACCGACTGGATATGCATTGTCACCACCTGACTGGACTCCATCGAAAGGAAATCTGCAAGCATCCTGTCACTGATATCAGATGCAGTGATCTGAAGAAAGCTCATAGTTCCATATGTACCACCCATCTGGAAAACTCTACCTGTCTGGAAATACAGGCTTGACGGAGCAATAAAATCCTTCACCGAAAGTCCTGACTGAGGCAGGTATTTCCAATCGAAACTGAATCTGGCATCATCTCCGATATGAAGCATTTCATGCATCACTTCAAGCCTCTGCTTACCGTCAAGAGTGTCGGCTACGATACCCATACGCTTGAAGTTATTAAGGATTGAAACCTCTATATGCGTCAGTCTGGGCTTTGCCGTCTTCATTGATTCTGCATGAATACCAAAAGTAAGATACTTGGTCTTCGTGAGACCGTTGTTCCCGGCTTCCATCTGCCTGCGTAGCATCCCGGTGTACTCGTCGCGAATGCTGTTAAATAAATCATTCTGATGAGGGATTGCGATTGATTTCTCAAACTTCTCTGCGTCTGTAGTCATGTTCATGAAGCTCAATTCAAAATTCACCGAGCTATCAAAGAAGTTAAGAAACGAACACCACTCCTCAAATATCTCCGTCTGATCCTCCTGCTGAGCCAGCTGATAGTTGATGTCCTGGAACTGTATGGTCTTTGTGTAATAGTCATTCCCGACTCTGCAGATACCATCCTGAAACATCCTGTCAAATGGGATACTGTCCTGCGTTGAGTGTGGCACATCATCATGCTTTTCCGCATTCTTTATGATCTCTGCGACTTTCTTTTTATCCTCTGCCGAGAGATATGCCGGTATTTTCAGCTTACGCTTGGGCTTCCCTCTCAGCTTTTCAAATAAATCAGCCATTATCGTCTTGTCTCCTTCTTCCTGTATTTCCGTAGTATCTTCTCAATCTCCTCTTCCGTCACGGCCTGCCGGTGCAGCAGCTCGTAGTAGTTCCGTGTCTCATATATCCGCTTCTTCGGCCGAATCAGATTCGCCTGTATGAAATGAAAAAGCACCACCTCTAAAGGCTCACCATTTTTCTCATACATGCCAAAGAAAAACATCGGGAGCATTATCATGATCATTCCCATCGACGCTGAGCTTACGCTCGTGAAATGCTTCAGCAGGAAAAATGTCGGAACCCCTATCGCGGCCGCTATTGAAAAGCAGATGACCTGCCGTTTTGTGAGGTTCAGGACCACCTTGCTTTTTACCTTCGTGAGGTCACGAGGTACTGAAATATAACTTGCCATTTTGTCTCCTTTTTTATCTATAGGTTTTACTTATTTAGTGAGCATGAAGCACTGATTTTGAGATAGATCCTGTCTTGAACAGTGTGATTGCAAGCAGTATCGCATATCCGAAACACTTCCAGATTGCTCCCATCACGTCATCCGTGAAAGTAATGTTCTGAATAAGCACCGCATAGATACCCACGCATATCATAATGAGGAATCCCTGGAATCCGAGTGCGAATAGTGATCTCAGATAGTTCTTTCCCATCATGCTCTCTTCCCTGTTTCCGAATGTCGCAAACGGAATCGGAGCCATGCTCACCATCAGATAGATCTCAATCATCCTCGCATATACGATTACGAATATGATTATCGTTATGATCTTAAAAAACAATGGCAGTATCAATGACTGAACGAATATACCTATCAACGGTCCCAGGTCAGTTGCTTCGAGAGTAGTCCGCAATGAATCAAGCTGATCAGCTGAAACAGCTGTGCCATTCGAGATTATCCCTCCACTCTGATTTATCACGTGCCCCGCCACATCAAAGACTGCCATCGTGATATTCGTTGTATTCGTGATAAGGGTGACAGCTACAAATGTCTTGAACACCCACTTGTAGAAAATCCAGGTCTCGAAGTTTGCCAGGTTGTTATGTGCTATCACAAGCTGGATCAGTTCGTAACACGCAATGAATGTCAGGATAATCCCTGCAATCGGCATTATGACGTTCTCTGAGATGTTCTGAATCATTGAGAAAATGCCGGGTTCAAAGTCGGCCGGTGACATCCCGACCTGACCTGCAATATCTCCAATCTTCTCATTCATATCCGTAAAGATACCGGTCAGATTTCCCATGATACCGTCTATCAGCATGTTCTTGAACCATTCGGTCAGCTTGTCTAAAAGACTCTGCAATTTTTCCTCCTTCCTTCGTCTGTTGTCCACCGCTGGCAACATGACAGAAGGAACACATGGATATGTAGGGAAAGGAGTGCATGAAGAACTGGATCAGAAATGATACAGATGTGTGTGTTCCCTCTGCCACATCGCCAGCCTGCAATGTGAACAGAATTGTCTTGTAAAAAAGTCGGAGGCCGGTCATCCTGCCGGCCTCCCGATATTCAGTTATAGTCTTATCCGCAAAAAGTCTTACGAATTTCCGATTTTCTGTTGACAAACGCCTGATATGCTGTAACAATCAGTATTTCATAAGCGTATATCTGAATCAGAATAAGCCGGACAGTAATGGTATAAGAGTTGTGCCGATAAGGGCCACTCCACCACCCGCCATTAACTGCTTCATTCCCTGTGATTTTGCTAATGTGCGATAAAGAAGTAATAGAAGTGTAAAAAATTTTGCCGTTCCTATCCGGCACTTGGCCATTGTGTCGGATAGGTCGGGCGTTAGGCTTCGGGCAAGTCAATTTTGCCGACAAAGCTGTAATAA
>Ga0256404_1008002_pt1 | contig 16236 bp, 14 predicted proteins | sample RumenRJG_01DNA_FD_185990 | JGI IMG/M metagenome (GOLD analysis project Ga0256404, IMG submission 185990) | Bovine rumen microbial communities from Lethbridge, Alberta, Canada - RJG_01 | ecosystem: Host-associated > Mammals > Digestive system > Stomach > Rumen | place: Canada: Alberta | collected...
AGGGATCGCCACGATTCGCATGTCGATGTCTTTCAGTACAACGGTCACGAGTACGAGTACGAGGTGAAGGTGTCCCGTTCCAGCCGCAATGTTTATGTAACGGCCAATCGGTTCACAATGGACTGGGGCGGAACGATCAGGGAATGGAAACGGGTGTATGATGAGGTTTATGCCGCACACCCGGAACTGTATCCTGACTGCATGTGGACTCAGGCCGATCTGAATCCCGGTAAGATCCTGTGGAATGCCGCATTTGATAGGGCACAGGCGATTTGTAACACCAACGATGCTGTGGCGAAACTTGGTTCAATGTTCTCTGACGAGTTCTCAGCGAAGTATCGTACCAACGAGATGTTTCCTGATATCAGCTATGAGCGGTCTGCCGGATACGGCGATGCATTGGCATTGACAGCCCGTATGTTCTTCATCGACGAGCTGGAAAAGGCTGGAATCATGGCTGACTTCCGCAACGGCACTGTGCTGGAGATTTCCAGTACGGGTGATGTCAGCAAGGATTCTCTCGGCAATGTGCTCCGTGTTTGTGCAGATGCGGCGATTACTGCGGCTGAGCCGATTCTCGATGAGTGGATCGACAGGCAACCAAACGTCACCGCAGGAAGCACCGCCGCTTTGGTCACTGAAGCCACGGCACGGTTGTAATCACATGCGATTTGGCATCTGACGGTTTTCCGACAGGTGCCTTTATTTTTGCCCGCAATAGCATTAGCCGCACGATCGCCTTTCCTTTACACTCAGCATTCAGTCGCCTAAAATACGGGTAACAGCTCAGCATCGCAGGGCTGTGAGAGGACAAAAACACAACGGTATATCCTATCGTTGTTGAGTGAATCTCCCGACAGTACGGCGAACAATCGCAGATAAGGCCATCCAGCCGACTGTTGGGGTTTGGGTTCTCTGTGTTGCATGCGATGCGGCACCTGACGGATTCTTCCGCCGGGTGTTTTTTCGTCAGTAATAGCCTTCAGATGAGGTCATTAACCCGTTATGGGTACGGAGATAATTTCCTATGTATATGAAACACCCGAATCTCGAGAGGGATGAACTCGACAGATATTTTGACCAAATGTCGGTTATTAAGCAGACTGCCCGTAATCCACTGAATCATAGAATGTCGCAGGCACCGCAGATGCCCAAGCAGACTGATGGTGTTGTTGTCTATCCGCCGGAAGCTGTCGAACAGCCGAAGACATTCTATTCCGATAGTCTGGCTGAAAACCACCGCTTCATGGATCAGCTGTCGCCAATGGCAAAGGATTATCTTTCTGTGGCAAACAACATCATCATTCGCCGCTCAACCAGTATGGGCGAACCTGATCAGTGTTCCATCGTTGCCGATCGTTCCCCGGCCAAGCCATTCAGCGGTCTTGTGTGGCTGACAGATGAGGATCGCAAGGCGAAACATGATTGGCTCCGCTTCGACTCTGTGAGCGATCTCAGCAATTACCTCGAAAATGCGTATCTGGAGAAGATCACGAACGAAATGAACCGTGAGGGCGAGGAACTCACCCGCAAGACGTGGCTCGTCGGTGAACGTAATGAGCAGAATGAAGGTGGCCTGCTGTTCTTTCATTATTGCATCAGCAAATGCAACCGTGCCACGCTCGATGATCCTACGATGCTCGTGAACTGCGAATACATCGTTGCGGATCCCGTTCGTATCGATTCGAAGGACGAGGCTCGCAATCAGGGCAGGACGATCGAAGGCAACATCTTCAGCGGAACTCCGCTCGTTGCAAATCTCGGAACGGATGAAGATCCCGAGCTGTATGTTCTGAAGGTTCGTGAAACGCTCAGCCCGAACAGGGTTGATCTCGGAAGCGACATGAGCACTCTCGTGAAGGAAGACCCGCTGGAAATGGATTATCGTCTGAAGAGGACACAGATCATCGAGCCAAACGATGTCGCAATCAGAAAGTTTGGCGATAACCAGTACACCTTCGACCAAAGTGAGAAACTTGAAGCATGCGGAAATCAGGCAAATGCACACCTTCATGTCTGCTCGGAGTTTGATCGTGACGAAGAACTGAACTCGCTCATTCGCAGCGAAGTGGTGCGACAGGAAGAAAACGAGCTTCAGTTGGAGCGATAACCAAGAATTCGCGGTTCCCTACTACCACAGATTTGTAGTTTTCAATACCATGAATTTCCGCAGATTTGCGAAATGTCAGTATTGATTATCTGCATTGCCGATGTATGCCTGGAATTCCCGATTGCTTTCGGACTTCTTCGGCTGTCGGATTGCCTTGCATGGACAGCTCCTGCCTGTGTTCTCACGGCGGGGGCTTTTTCTTTGCTATTTCGGCAGTCTGAGCTGAACCATTCTCATGTTTTCGGCAATTCGGCTGATTTTTACTTGGCAATTCGGCCGTTTTTTACCCGGCGATTCGACAGATTTTTGGTGAATTGCGAAATTTGCATTTTTCCACGGGCAAACCCCCACGAAAATGACATTTTTCCAAGATCGGTTCGCAAATCGCAAAAATATTCCAACATGCGAAGCGAGCCTCTTCCTCGTCCATTCACCCCAGCATAGTTCGAATCCGTTCGTCTGGATCCATTTGGCATGCCTCGTCAAACGTAACCAGTTCGTCAGCAATGTTCTTGATATCCTCCGCATCAGGCTCAAAGCCGATCCAGCGGGCAAATTCCTCTGCAAGGGCATTCAGCACCTCATCTCTGTCTTTGCCCGAAGCTTCTGCCCCACCGATGATTTTCTGAGCCTCCGAACAGTAATCTCCGACAAGCCGCATCGAACGATCAATCACCGCCTCAGCCCGCTCCGGAATTTCCGCTGTTGCCCGCAGACGATCAGCGAAGTCTTCCGCCATCGCATCGGCAACATCAGCCATGCCATTGTGCGTGACAATTGCCATCTCAGTCCCAAGCAGGGCATGCAGACAGTCCATCTGAAGAACATCCACCTGTTTGCCAATCATTCGATGCATGAACGCTTCGCTCGTCGTTATCGCCCTGACTCCGATATCCCATTCATTCATCAGCACTTTCGTCTTTTTGCCCGTGCCGGTTGTTTCTGACATTTTCGTATCCTCCTGTTTGTTTCGTTTATGCTTTTGAACGTCGCTTTCCAAGCATACGGCAAAAAGTAAAGATTTTCGATCGGTCAAAACCGCAAAAAGTAAAGATTTTTCGCACTTTCGGCGGTCACGTTCTCAAAAATCTCCGCATATCAACATTTCGGAAGCCCAAAATGTCCGTCAATCAACATTTTCGGCATATTTCCACGGTCTGTCCCGAACCGCATACATTTTTCGGAACGTTTCACAAGGTGTGCTTGAAATATCACCCATGTACTGGGTGGGTGATAAAGCGGGTGGATCGGGTGGCAACCCACACAGCCTAGACGGCAGAAAGAACAATGCAGGAAGACCGCTGCCGTCGCTGAATGATATTAGGACAATGCAGGGATGAATTGGTATCGCTGAGCAATGATGAAAATAATGCAGAAAGCGTCTGATCGAAAACTGTCACACCTGTCTCACCTGTCTCACCATCCATACATCAGGCGGTGTGACAAAATGCGGATCTTTGCTTGAACTCCGCAAGATCTGGTGACGTCGATGCGGGAACGATGCGAGTGAAAACCCGAAAGATAAAACAATGCAAGAACAGTTTTAGATTTCAGGCGGGATGACCGATTTTCTAAAGTGCTTTGTGAAAAATGTAGAAAACTGAACTACGTGCTGAAATCGGCCCGTAAATCATTATTGCTGGCGGCGGAACGGAATCCTGTCGGTATTCCATTTCGAATTGGGATGCGTCCTGACCGCCTTTTTGGTTTCGGTCGGTAGTTTCAATTATTGGAGCCGGAATCCTCGGCGGTGAAAACCACGAATTCTTGGTTCTGAAGGCAACAAATTAAAACACGGAGGTGAAAATGAAAAAGAATGCACTGTTGGTGGTTCCGCTGGCCCTGATCCTGTCGTTTGCTCCGGTTCACGCCGAGGGCAATCCTTATCCGACAAATGGCTATTACTGGGGCAACTGCACATGGGGTGCTTGGCAGCTGGCTTATGAGAAACTCGGCATTGAGCTTCCCGGCATGGGCAATGCTCAGGAATGGTATGCAAATGCTCAGGCAGACGGCTATTCGGTTGGATCGACTCCCGAAGCGAACTCCATCGTTGTCTGGTCTGGCGGTCGATCTGGTCTTGGCCATGTCGCATATGTCGATTTTGTGAATGATGATGGAACGATCTATCTGGAAGAGGGGAGCGGAGCCAATCACAATTACAATGCACGAACAGCCGATCCGGAGAACTGCGGAATGAAACTTCTGGGATACATCTATGTCGGCGATGGGAAAGATCCAGTTGAATACGATCTTGATGCGGCATCGCTGTTGAGTGAATCTCAGCGGGGAACCGTCAACGACGCAATCGATGCATACAACGAGGCGAATCCCATCATCGTTGAATACACTGTCAAGGAGGAACCGCCATCCTCGCCGGAACTGTCAGGAAACGGCAATGAAACACCGAAGGGGATTGATCTCTCCGAGACATCATCCGGCACTTCAGCAGATGGTCAGTAATAATTGTCACAGCGAAACATTTGTCCTTCCAAACGCTTAATTCGCCGTCACCCGTTCTTATACTCCTTTCCAGCGGGCGAGCCTCCGCATCACATTCCCGTGCGGGGGCTTTTCTTTTGCCCGAAATGAACGTTTTGCATTGTCAGTAATATACAGTGGAAGAAAAGCCATCTTCCCTGAGTCCCCCAAGCTCAGTATCACCCCAAGCCAAACTGTCACCGCTTGGGGTTTTATTTGTGTTTGCGGTCGTTTTACCTTTGTCAGTAGTAAACATCAGACGCAGATGACTGCGTAGTCCACTTCAGCTATATTTATTTTGTATGAATTGTAATACAATACAAAAAATGTTATAATGCGGGTGGATAAATAAGAAATGGCTGCGTGTTCATGAATCGAATCTTGGAGGGCGATTCGGCTGAAGTAGATTGTGAGGTGACAGTAATGAAAGCAAACAGCAAAGTTTTTAACAGCAGTGAAGAATTTCGGAATCTCAAAATTCCGTACGGTGAATGTGATCAGATTATCCCCGGCCTTGATGAAGCAGTTCGCCGCAGTGCAGAATCACACGGCACGCCCGTTCATGGTGAGTATTTTGACAGCCCGAAAGATCAGAACGGCAGAATGATCAGCTCTGACTTTCGGCTGCGTACATACAGACGTGAGAACTTCGGTTCGAGCGATGCAATGATCAAGAATTTCGTCCTTTTCTCTCTTGGACCGATGAATGACATTATGTGGGACATCGGCCGTTTTGGCAGTACTGAAGACCGCCGCCAGCTTCTCATTTCCATCTGCGGTCTGATCTACATCGCACGCTACGAACAGTCGCATTTCACGGCGGATCGTCTTTACAATTACATCCGCAGTACATATACAACAAAGCATCATAATCGCCTCACGGGCGAAGTTTTCAACGGGCTTGCTCATTATCCGAGCCGTGTCCGTGTCAGCAATGTCATCATTCCCCGCCTGATCCGCCTTGGTGTCATCAACACACTCGATGGCAATGAGTTCTGGATCGATCCGAGTGTCATTTACTATGATCCGACGGGCATGAATACGAAGGCCATCCCGAACGGTCTGCCTAACAAGCCGTGCATTCGTACTGGTGTTGTTATTACCAAGAGTGCTGAGATCCGTCAGAAGCAGTTTGTGGAGAACAGTGTTTTCGCTCGGTTTGTGGCCAACAAGGATATGCTTGAAGATTTTGCTTGCATCTGTGCGGCTCACACCACAGCCGCCCTTGCGTTCTTCGCTATGATGAGCTGTGTCCGTATCGGCAATGATCATTTCTACATCGGCCCGCACTTCGTCGAGACACTGCTCAACATCACTCACCGTCAGTCTCAGACCGTCTCCAGCAATCTCGCCAAGATGAATCTGATTTCGTATGTGAAGCCTGAAGACATCGATCACACCAAGCATGCTCGGACATATGCAAAGTACACGATCGGTGCTCTTAACATCTGCATCGCGGCTGTAGGCCGGCTCACGGATGACATTATGACCATCGTGAAGAAAACCTTCGCAGTCGCAGAGGTCATCGGAAGTGTTCTCGATCTGTACGGCTGGATGAAACGCCGCATTGCAAGCCACCGCAAGGATGAACATCTGCTTGCACTGGAAGCCAAGGCCGCAAAGATCGCCGCTTCGCTGCTGGCGGTTCCGCAGATGGCTCCAGCCATGACATGCTGAACTGAATAATCGCTAACAACTGGCAATCGCCAATCAGCCCGGAAAACAACCCGCCGGGCATTTTCCCGTAGCTCGGAATGATTTTTCGACGGGTGTTCGATATTTCGACACACCCAATGAGTGTCATCATCTGCGAATAAAATCTCACTTTCGGGCGGAAATGGTCGGCCGAGGAGACGATTTCACCCGATTTGCAGGTGTCATTCGGTGGCATTTCTTCGCCCCGGAAGTTTTCATCGGTGCCCCATTCCGACAGGCTCGCATGCGAAATCTCGCATGATCATCGCATTTTCGACCTGACGGGAACCCGCCGATCGGCAGAAAATTGCGGAAACTTCTTTATAATATATCCTTGCGGTAATGAATCTTTCCCGCTCATCAGTCTCTGGCTGGGGGAGGCGTCCGCTGGCGGAAGGTGAACGCTCCCGCCGTGCAATCATCTGACGGATGCGATCAGCATCACCGGCGGGGGCGGAAACCGTCGCAATGCCATCGTCAGCGTATGCCAGGACACCCTTCCCCCAGCCCCCATCCCTAGCGGGCGGGGGCATCCTGCGGAATATCTTCTGCGGGAGCAGATCGCCGTTCATGAAATGTGATCGTTAGCGGAAGCAATCAACGTTATTGACAACAACAGGCGGGGATACGAAGACCCCAGCACGGGAAATCATCGTATGCGTTGTTGCTATTGACAACATGAGGCGATGCTCATCTGTGCATTAGTGAACTGCATCGGCCTGCGTTCGTTTGCAACAACGCCGCCAGATGCGGCTTCGTCAATGATTCGTATTGCTGGATCAGTGCCTTCGGCACGTTGCATATCCGTTTCCGTGCCCCCTCCTCTGCCTCCAGATGATTCATTGAGATGCTTTCAAATACTCTCAGTTGCTTCGCCGAACACAATCGGCAGAATGCATGTGTTTTCGCAGATCATGATCGACAGCCCCGATGGTGGCTTCGCCACGCAGGGTATGCATTTTCAGCACGGCAAACGGTTTGCCCGAGACAGTCAATCGTCCGAGTTCTCCGGTGCCGTGCTTTTTGTATGTCAGTAATTACTTTCAGATGAGGTCAATCATCGGATTATTCCGATCAGGAGACTTGTTTATGGTTACAATTTCTGACAAAAATGCGAAATCTGATGCGTTAACTGCCGAAAATATGGCGGAAATTGCTGAGGATAAGACTTCCCGCCGGGATTATGTGGCGGAGTTTCGTGCGGCACAGGCGGAGAAGTTCGTTGATGTCCTGAAGAAGGACGGCCTGAGCTGGGTGCAGCATTGGCAGGGACTCGCTCCGATGAGCGGTGCAACCGGCCGCACATACGAAGGCATCAACCAGTTTTCCCTTCGTCTTTCAGGTCACGAGGATCCACGCTGGTACACATTCAACCAGATTGCGGACTCCAAGGGCAATGTTCACCCCGATGAGAAATGGACTTTGAAGAAGGGAAGCCGAAGCGAGAAGGTGGAGTATTGGTTCCCGTTCGACAAGGTTAACAAGAAGGCGATCTCGTGGGCTGAATTTGCAAAGCTTCGTCAGCAGGATGATTTCGTCAGCACTGATTACGGTCTGCGGGCGAAGCATTTCAGCGTTTTCAATGCCGAGGATATCGAAGGCATCGGACCGTATATTGCACCCGATAAGCCCGTTCCGCATCCTGATCGTGCGGTTGCCGATCTGGCGAAGGGTATGGGTGTTCCCGTGAGCTACGACGGTGCTGATCAGGCTTATTACGTTCCGAAGACGGATTCTGTTCATCTGCCGGATCCAAAGCTGTTTGATTCTCCCGATGCCCTCGCAATGACAACGCTTCATGAACTCTCTCATGCATCCGGACACCCATCACGCATGAATCGACCGCTGGCTCCGTTTGACAGCCTCGAAGGCTATGCGAAGGAAGAATTGGTGGCCGAGATTGCTTCCGTGTTCATGGCACCACGGGCACAGGTCACAGTTTCGCCCGTTCTGTTTGAGAACTCTGAAGCTTATGTTCAGAGTTGGGTCGATGAGATCGAGAAGAAGCCTGAAGCGTTGGTTGAGGCTATTCGTCAGGCTTCTGCGGCAGCCGCCTTTATGGATGCGAAGCTTCAGCTCGTTGAGGACCGCAATCTCGCCCGTGACAAGTCCATCGATCGTCTGGTTGATCAGGACATTCCGAACAATCCTGCACTTCAGCACGATACGGCTGAGGCTGTTATGTCTTTCCTGAATGCATATGATGCCCACCGCATGGAGATCGTCGATCGTGACTCGCTGATCGGAATCTGCGGAGCAAATATGAAGGATGCCGACGGTGAACGGTTTACACCAGGTGAAGATCTGTATGCGGCTATGTCAACTGTCGCAGGAATCGGTGATGCGATTGCCCGCATTGCATTGTCTGCTGTTGAGCATACACAGGCATTCCGTGTTGCATGCCTCGAACAGAAGGCGAGCATCGAAGATGGAACTCTTCAGGTCAACGATGAGCTGAGAGATCAGATTGCTGAGAGTATCTCCCCGGATCAGGAACTCGAACTGGTCAGGGGCGGTGGAGATGACCGGGTTTGATTATATTCAGGCTTTTGCCCGTCAGTGAAGTGTTTCAACCCGATTGAAAGCGATGTAACCGAGACTGGGACTTATGAGTTCTCCAGCTAGGTCGTGATGATTCGCTTTGAAAATATTGATGAGATCATTCGTCCGTTCAGGACACAGGAGAATTAACCATGCATCAGATTGATTACAACAGTTTACGGCTTGTCGAGAAGATCATCATGACACCCCAGGAAACAGCACCAGAACTTGAATCTTATATTTTCAAAGATCGCAACGGCCATTACCTCCAGCTGCGGATTGATCCTTCCGACAAAGATCATTCAGGTGTTCTTGATGGTCTTGTTGATCAGAATCCGATCGATGATGGAGATCGTCGAGCTATGGCCGCAGTAAAGCAGTATGCCGATGTATCGAAGACGAAGCCGTGTCTTGAGTTCCTCGATGTTCTGGATGGCAGACGGCCTCAGCGGCTTGTCACGACTCTGGATCTTCGTGAACCCGCACGGGGAAGCGAAATGCAGCCCGATTATGACAGCCGTGGGCATTTGCGTTCCATCTCAATTGACAACATGAGCGATTACGATGTCATCGTCACTGCAAGCGACAGGGATGGCAAGGATGTTTCTTATACCATTTCCCCATATGATCGTCTGACCATTGATGATCGCTCTGATGCGAAGGCATTTGCCGATAGCTACATTGGTCACGGGCCGGAAGTTGAGCTTGCCGATGAGCGGGACATGGAACGCTGAAGAAGCGGAGGTGTAATCATGAGCGATAAGATCAATTCGATTGAGTGCTTTGATTTCTCTTTGTTTGCTCTGTGGCGAAGATTTCTTGATGAAGCCGTGCCCGATAAACCACAGACTGAAACATTTTGGTTCGTGGACACTGATGGAAATGTTCTGGATATTACCTCTCGGATGGATGGCTCGAAGTCCATCAAATGCCGTATCGATGACATACCGTGTGATATTGACGATGTGAAGGCACGGGCACTCTCTGCATTTCTCGCAAGCAATCTTGTTCTGGCGAATCGCCCCAACGACAGTAAAGCTCTTGCATCCATCGATGGTGCTAACGATCTGCTTGCCACTGCTGAAGGCAAACGTCCGGCGAGACTTGTGAGTGTTGTTGATCGCCGTGATCCCGATATGCAGATGATATACATTCCGGAGAGATCCCTCTCGGGCGACGAAACACTCTCGGCTGTCAGCATTATTAATATGAGCGATCAGGATGTTGCTATTTCGCTTCCAGATCCTATTGATACTCAGAATCGCCTTGAAGAAGTGGTTCTCCCCGCAGGTGAGTCGCTGTGGAACAGTTTTCTCTCTGAAGATGGGCATCTGGCAAACATCCCGCTCTTTGCAGTCGATCCTCATTTTCTTGTCGATGTGTTTCCAGAGGCTGAACCCGTGGAGCGGGATCTCAGCCGCTGAGCGGAGGTGTGTATGCCTGCAATTTACAGATTTGATCCGCTTCGCTGCAAGCTGACACATAAGACGCTCAATCCGATTGCTGAAGGCAAGGATGCAACTGAAACATATACATTCAAGGATGATGACGGTCATGTTCTCGATTACTGCATTTACACCAAGTCGTGCGACTTTGCATGGCTGAAGGTTGATGGTGAAAAGCCCGACCATTACACGGTCACGTTCCTGAAGGAAGAAGCAAACGATCCGAAGTTCTGCAAGGATCTCCATTGCCTGATTCGGTATGAAGGTAAGCCCGAGTCATTGGTCCCGATTGATGATCTCAGGGATCCTGACAAAACCGTACAGTTTGTGCCGCATCTCGATGATAGGGGCAGACTGGATACCTTCGATCTGGTTAACAAATCTGATCAGGATCTCGATGTCTGCTTCTGGTGCCTCGGTGAACCGCTGACTGCATCCGTTCCTGCCGGCACGAGTGTCAACGTGTCCAACGGTGACATGGTGTGGACGGCTCAGTTCGTCTACAACGGCTCAGGACCCGACATTGAAGCATCTGCAGATCGGGAAAATGAACGATAAGGAACGATGAAATCGGTCAGTAATTTACTGTGATGATAACGGCAACGGGTTGTCGGTATTAGATTTTGCATCAAGATGAGGTCATGAGTGCAGCAGGTTGCACAAATCGGAGGTTTAAGAACTATGGATATCTCAACGATCACTGGAAATGCTCAGTGGCAGGAAATTATGAACAAGCTTGGAGGCCCGCTCTCCTTCCTCGTTCAGCTCGGATTCGTCATTTTCATCGCTGTATTTGCGATTCAGGCGGGCTATGCGTGGATCGGCTATTTCATGGCTCAGGATCCGCAGAGCAAGAGCATGAAGAAGGATAACGCAATCAACAAGCTGAAGGGCCTTGGCTATTCACTCGTTGCTTACATTGCAATGAAGATGGTTCTCGGTGTGTTCGGTGTCAGCGGCCTGCTTAAGTAACCACAATCGTTTCGTTCCGGGTGGAGCTTCGGCTTCAGCCCGGATTTTCTTTTTGTGTCAGTAATTCTCTGTGAATGGAGGTATACGTTTATGCACAAAATCAGAAATGCGATCTCAGCTGGGAAAACACGCCTCTGGATCGCTGCTATGACAGCTTCAACGCTTCTGTGCGGTGTTACACCCGTGCATGCAGAAGATCCAACTGCAACATCTCCGCCGGATGGGGGCAGTGGAATTGATCAGTACGTCATCTGGCCTGATAACTTCTCACGGTCGAATGATGCTCAGCATAATGCTCAGGCTTTTGCCATCTGGGGATATGACCTGTTCTTTGCCCTCGGGCTGCTCTTCTTCAGCATCAAGCTTGCACTTGCTTTTTATAACTGGATGACGATTCCGACCGATTCCCATCACGATGGTCAGAAGAAGGAATTGTTCTCCGAGATGCTTGAACCGCTGAAGGGCCTTGCAATGTTCATGGTCGGTGCACTGCTCGCCCATATGCTGCTTCAGCAGTTCGTTAACTCGGGTGCTCTGCCGGATGGATCGCAGAATCTGCTCGGTGAGTGAAAGATGGAGGTGACGATATGAAAACAGAACAGAATCATTCAAAATTCTATAAGATCCTGCCGACAGTGCTTGTTGCGATGACTCTTGCGGGATGCGGTGCAAGCGGAAAATATGTGAAAGGCAACGGTTTCTCGTTCATCGCCCGTTGGATTCAGTTCTTCGGAGATAGTCAGACCGATTTTGCCTTCGGTGTTAACTCGTATATCGGTCAACTGGCTTTCAAGGTAAATTCCTTTCTTTCCGATCACATTGTCGATCAGGCAAAGACTGCTTATGGCGGTTTCTCCAAGTACGTGACGATTTTCCAGTGGATCGCACTGGCATACATTCTGATTAAGTTCGGTCAGCTGATATTCCAGAACTATTTCACGGAAAATCAGAAATATGCTCAGAACTCGGTTTCGATCCTGAAGAAACTTGTCATCTGCTTTGCTCTTGTATGGGCTATGCCATATGCAGTGTTTACCGGGTATTTCGTGTCTACAGAAGCCGGCTTCACAGTATCCCAGCAGATTGCAAATGCCGACACGGAAGGTGGCGAAACGGTACGATATGAGCTGTTCACCGAAATGAGCAACATCGGAGCAAGTGGCCATACCTACTGTAAATTCAACACTGATGTTCCGGGCCCCGATCCCGACGGTGGTGTTGGTGAGGTTATGTACAATCCTCACTCCGACAATGGAACCAGCACGGGAAGTAAGACACTCGACGGTATTCTTAGGGCAAAGGCAAAGAATGACAGTAAGGATATCGATTATTTCCTCGGAGACGGTGTGGAGTCAACGGAAGAGACTCGTTATAACGAACTCGTCCGTGAATACACCGATGTGTGGGACAGCACCTGCGGGCAGTTCGCTGATAAGGAAGGCGATGACTACAAATATGAAACCTACAACGTCTATAGACTTGCCGAAGCGGTCAACAACGGAACGAACCGAAACATCATCACACTGAAGGACAGTGCATCAAGCGTTCTTGATCTGTTTACCGTTGTTGTCAATTGTTTCTTCTTCCTTGTTGCAGGCATCTCCATTGTCCACCGTCTGCTCGACTGCATTCTGCTGATTGCAACAGGCTGGTTCTACATCGGAAATTATCTGACCGATGAGCAGGGAACGTATCTGCAGAAGTTCATCGCTCAGCTCGGGTCGATCATCATCACGCAGTTTACGGTCATTGTCGAGATTGGTCTGTTCAATGCGATGCAGTCTGGACTCGGAAGCAGCGGGGTCGATCCAATGTTCGTTATTGCTTCGAACATTGCATGGGGTCTTCTGCTTATCGGTACTCCTGCGGCTATCAGCTCCATGTTCAACCAGACAGGTGCTACGGGATTCGCAGCCAAGGCCGGTTCGCATCTGGTCAACTCGATCAGAAACAAGTAAGTATCACAGAAAAGATCCGATCTGCTTCGGGTCTTTTTCTTTTGCCCACTTTGTCAGTATTTCATAGCGGAGGTGATTTCAATGAGTAAAACCGAAACTATTAACGACGTTCAGCAGGATCTTCTTGCTCAGAAACGTTCGTTCCAGCAGTGGCTTCCCATTGAGGATGTGGATAAGGGGTTCATTAAGGTGGAGAATTATGCCCGTGATGAATACTATCCTGTGATTTCGATCGGCGATCTGAACATTGATCTTTTGACCGATTCTGAGCTGTTTCTGCTGGCAAGAAATATTGAATCTGCGATTGCTGCATCAAATGTGAATGATTTCCAGTTTCTGCTGATGCCTGTTCCGTATGATGTCGAAACATGGCTGAAGCATGTGGATGGCCGCATTGTCGAACTCGAGAAGCGGCGAGAGGCAATTGACCAGAAGGTTGCCGATGCACAGCGGAATGATGATCCGAATGTGGATCTTGCAACGCTTAATGCCGACCGTGCGTCTGTCGATTTCTATATCGCACACATGCGGGGTCAGCGGGCATATGTCATGGGCAAATTGTCGGACGGCTCCATCGTCTGCAAAAAGGCGTTTATGATTCCGAAGTTCGATAATCTTACAACTCTGTCTGAATATCAGGATGCTACGAATACAGTTGTTCAGCGGTTTAATTCCGTGATTCCGGGAACTACTCAGCTGAACTCGCAGGCGATCCGCAATCTGCTGTTCACGATTCTCAATCCGCTGCACCAGAGATACGTGAAGGTACCGTCTGTACAGCTTCCGCCCGTTACTCGTTTCGGCGGAAAGTGATCTCATAAGGAGGTAGAAAAACATGAATAAGAAGAAAAAGGCACAGATGGAAGCAGAAGCCGAGCGTGCATCTCGCATTTCCGGTCTGCTGGATATCATCACCCCGACGATTCTTGATTTTGATAAGAGTTCGTTTGCAATGGGCGATGCCCGCTGTCGGGTAAAGTCTGTGTTTGGCTATCCGAGTGAAGGTACTCCAGGCTGGCTGTCACTGTTTACCGAGCAGCCGAACTGCCTTGTTTCGATGCACTGCCATAAGACCGATGTGGGCGAACTGCTGAAGAGCATTCAGAACACCATCGATCAGGAACGGGCAAAGACATACGAAAACAATGCAAAGGAAGTTGATATCGATGCTTCCGAAAACACGATTGATCGTGCTCGTGAACTCGCAAGCTCCATTCGTTCGTCCAATGCGACGGCTGTGAATCTGACAATCAACTATATGATCTATGCTGACACAACTGAAGATCTCGAAAAGGCAAGTCAGCAGATTGATGGATCTCTCACGGGTAATCAGTTCATGGTCCGCAATCTCGACTACATGCAGGAAGATGGCCTTCGCTCGATGCTTCCGATCTGCCGCAATGCATTTGCGGATGTGTCAGGTCTGGATATGACAACGACCGCCTTTGCTGGCGGACTTGGCATTTTCCCGGCTGTCGGTCTTAATGATCCGACTGGCACGTTCCTTGGAAGCGATGATTCGCATAACCCTGTCTTCCTCGATCTTTGGTCCCGTGCAGGCGGTCGCATGAATAGTAACGTCCTTGTCCTTGGTATTACAGGTTCCGGCAAATCGACCACGTTGAAAGACCTGCTTTTCGACAGGATGGCAGAAGGAGATCATGTGCTGATTTTCGATGCCGAGCGTGAATATCTCGATCTGACCCGTGCAATGCACGGCAATGTCATCAGCGGATTCGGTGAGAATGGATCTCGTATCAATCCGCTTCAGCTTCGTGATGTTCCGGAAGTGTTCGATGATCCCGAAAAATCTTCGGCTCAGCGGGAGGCAATTCTGTCCGATCCGTATTTCAAGGGGTCATTGTCGATGCATGTGGAATTTCTGAAGAAGTGGTTCAGCCTTTACATCCCTGCGTTGGCTCAGCCTGAAAATGCAATCGAGATGTCCTGCCTTGAAACTGCACTCTATGAAATGTATAAGAGTGCGGGGATTACAGAACGGACAGATCCTAGAAAGCTTCGCAATAATCAGTATCCGATCATGAGCGATCTGTACAACGAGATTGCAACGGCTGTGGCCACGCATAAGATTGGCAGTCATGAAATCGCCGATACAACGCCATACGATCACCTGCTTGCATATCTCCAGCCCGCTGTCTTCGGTGCCGATCGGTTTGTCTTCAACGGACCGACGACGATTAATCTGGATCGTGCTCTGAATACAATCGATGTGTTCACACTTCTGAAAGCCCCTGCAAATGTCAAAAATGCCCAGTTCCATAATCTGACAACTTATGCATGGACGTTTCTGACGAGAGATCGCTCCGAGCGTTCTATTATGCTCGTAGATGAGGCCCATCTGTTCATTACCAAGGACTCGTCGATCACATTCAAGTTCTTGCATGAAGCGATGCGTCGCTGCCGTAAATATAACGCCAGCTTGTGGATCGCAAGTCAGAACGTTGCCGATTTCTTGGGCCGTGGTGGTCAGGATACTTCTGAACTTGAAGGTATGCTGAACAACCCGTCCATCAGAATCATCATGAACGAGAAGTCCACAGATATCGAATATCTGAAGAAGCTGTTCAACATCTCTGAGAAAGAACAGCAGCTCATCACAACTGCCGTTCGTGGTCAGGGACTGTTGATGGCGGGTAATAATCGGTACGGAATCAGGATCGAAGTCAACCCTGATACATTGGCTATCATCAGCAAGTCCGGTGGTCAGTAAACCACATCGCTCAAAGATCGTTCCCTCTGCGGAGCGGTCTTTTTTATGCTTCCCCGTCAGTATTTCTCTGTGTTAGGAGGTAATCTATGAATAAACCAAATCGAATTCTGTCAGTCCTTCTGGCAGTTATGTGTGTGGCGATTCTGTTTCCATTCTCTCCCGTGAATGCTCTGGAACCAGATTCAACTCCTTCAGCAACACTTTCTCCAGACACAACCGAATCATCCACCTCCGCCGCAAGTGCTGATAGTTCTACTGCCAATGTGACGGCTTCGGAGGCTACTACCACACCGGAGGCGACCG